>OOCM01001052.1_pt1 | contig 23534 bp, 19 predicted proteins | sample 1671111 | NCBI WGS metagenome assembly OOCM01 (sample SAMN06348123, study PRJEB24527) | human gut metagenome | biome: human gut; feature: ankylosing spondylitis patient; material: feces | host: Homo sapiens | place: China | collected 2015-10 | reverse complement strand
TCTTGTTCAGGGCGGTGCCCATGTGGATGTTGCCGTTTGCATACGGAGGGCCGTCGTGCAGGACAAACTTGGGCTTGCCGTCGTTGTGCTTGATCAGGTTGTTGTACAGGTCGTTCTTCTCCCAATCCTCCAGCATGGCGGGCTCCTTCTTGGGCAGACCGGCACGCATCTCAAACAGAGTCTTGGGCAGATTCAGGGTACTGTCGTACTGAGACTTATTCTTAGCCAATGGTTACACACTCCTCTAATTTACTAAAACGCTTTTGGGATCACTCGCTGAACTTCACGCCCTTAAAAGCGGCGTAGTCCGGCGCTGCAGCCTCATCCTCGGCGGCAGGGGCCGGGGGCGGGTCGAGCTTGAGCTGGCTCTCGTCCTGTGCCCAGAACTCCTCGCTGGTCTTTTCATCCGCAGGTGCCTCGTCCTCAGCATCCACATCCGCTGCAGCGGGCTGTGCCTCGGCGATCTCCTCGGTCACAGCGGCGGCAGTGGTCTCGGCGGCTGCAGCCTCATCCTCGGCAGGAGCATCCTCAGCGGGTTCCTCCTTCTGGAACTCCGGCAGGCGGCTCAGAGACTCAACATGGCTGCGGTACAGGTTCAGCACATCGGACTTGAAGCGGGTCACTTCCAGCCGGACGCGGTCATACTCGCGCTCCTGGGCAAGCTTTTTCTCGTTTGCCTCGTTGATGATCTCATCCGCGCGGTCACTGGCTTTTTGCAGCAGCTCGTTGGCATCACGGATAATATCATCACCGCGCAGATTTGCGCGATGCAGGATCTCTTCCGACTTCTGGTTTGCTTCCCGGATAACATTCTCACCCATCCGCTGGGCATTGATCAGCGCGCTCTTGAGCATATCGCCGTCAGCCTCGTAGCTCTCCATTTCCTTGTGCAGACGCTGATTCTCGGCGGTCAGCTCAGCGATCTGGCGGCGCAGCTCCTCAGCCTGATCTTCATCCTGCTTCAGCTGCTCCTCTACTTTATCCAGGAAACGGTCCACCTCTTCGGTCCGGTAGCCGCGGATGTTCTTTTCAAACTGTGCAGCACGCACATCCTGCGGGGTCAGCATAGTGGTTTCCTCCCTTTTCATTCAATATTGAAAAAACTCGATGATCGATCGTTCTTTTTTGCTTTTTCCGGGCAGGGCCGTCAGGCCAAAGCGCCCCTTGCCGCGCACCGTGAACACATCACCCTCATACACCGGGGCGTGGGCGCTTTCGGCAGGCAGATGGTTGATCTCCACCCGGCCCGCCGCGATCCACTCACACGCCTGCCCGCGGCTGCAATGGAGCATGGCTGCAAGCACAGCGTCCAGCCGCAAAGAGGACACGGTAGCTGTCTGCGTTTTGCGCTCTGCCTGCGGGAATTCGGGCACCTCATCCAGCGAAAGCAGCGTGGTGGTGACCTCTGTCCGGCCCACCTGCAGCAGTTCCCGGCAGATGAGCTCCCCCGCCGTTTCCAGCACAAAGACATAGGCAGTGCCCGGCGTATCGGCCGGGAGCACGATATCTCCCAGAGCTTCACGCCGCAGCTCCAGCCCCATCAGGCTGCCCAGATAATCCTTGTGACTCGGCAGTGCCGCCCCGGAAAGGGTGCGGCAGGTCAGCTTCACGCAGCACAGCGGGCTTGCAGGGTAGCAGCCCTCCGGCTCCAGGCAGAGCAGCTTCCGCTCTGCTCCGGGCCAGCCGCCCTCAAAATGATGGTCGTTCTCCGGCACATCGGCACGGTTCAGCGCAGCACGGGCCAGATCCTGTTCCCTGTCGCTCAAAAAACCGGAGTAGCGGGCAATGCCGCGTCCCTCGGCCGCGCGGGCCAGATCTTCTACATGCCGCATCAAAAAGCGTTCTTCATCGGTGCGGGCGGGCACAAAGCCCCGCACTGCCCTGGGAGCAGGATCAATAGAACGCGCCATTGTTCTCCAGCTCGTCCAGCAGATCGCCCATAATGTCCACGTTGTACGGGGTAATGATGAAGGTGCTGTTGGCAACGCGCTTGATCTGGCCGTTGTTGGCGTAAGCCACACCGGACAGGAAATCCACCAGACGGCGGGAAACTTCCTTGTTGGTAGACTCCAGATTCAGCACGACTGTGCGCTTGTTGTTCAGGTGGTCTGCAATGGTGCTGGCATCCTCAAAGCGCTCGGGCTTTACCAGAACGACCTTGAGCTGGGTGGTGGCGTGGATGTTGACCACCTTATTCTTCTTCTGGGCACCCTCCACCGGCTCTTCCTCTGCATCGTCCATGCCAACGCCGAGACCGCTGTTGTTGTTCACCATCTGGGGGCCGTCGTCGATGTACTGATCGTCGTAATCGTCCTCACCGCCGAAAAGGCCCTTTTTGAGACTATCCACGAAAGACATAGTATCTGCTCCTTTCATTCGGGCAGCCGCAGCTGCCTGGCGCCTTTTGCAAAAGAGATGCAAATAGCTTTTACTATTATCGGATTTTTTGCCGCAGATGTCAATAACTACAAAAGTTTTCCATCATACAAATTTTGTCCGGAGACAATAATCTCGTCATAAAGCCGAACCTGACTGACAGAACCAGCAGTTCCGCTGGGCAAAACGATGAGGTCATCACCGTCTGTGATCTGTGGATGGGCATCGTCCACAGGGTCGATGCGGCAGAAGCGGGCCAGGTTGCCGTACTTCACATACACGCCGGGGATGTAGTTCTCACCCTGACCTTCTGCCTCGGAGCCGTCCTCCTTGAGGTAGTGCACCGCAGCAGCAGGCACCCGCAGGCCGGTGTTGCGGCCCACGATGATCTGGGCATCGGCACAGTTCAGCCGGAGCACGTCGCCGTTGATGATCTCGCAGGAGAGGACGAAACGGGCAATGTCGTTTTCCGCATCGATGTTCACCTCGCTGACCTTTGCCTTGAGGGGCGTTTCCACCTGACCAGGAAAGCGGATCTCAACGCTCTTGGTCAAGGGCTTGCCGTCCCTGCCCAGCAGCTTTTCCGCCTGTTTGGCCGAGCACACCCCGGCATAGTACCAGGTAAAGCCCGAAACGATCTTTCCCGCGCAGCCGTCCAGCGCGATCTCCGGGGAGGATTCAACGTAGGCTTTCAGGTTGGCTGCATCCAGGGCAAGGATATCGGCAGAACCTGCGTTCAGCCGCCCGGAACTGGAGCTGCGGATGAAATAGCCCGTCTGCGGGGCCGTGATCTGGGACGGATTGCCCAGCTGGGACTGCACCGTGGCGGCCTGCTGGGTCAGCGCGGTGATCTGGTCGGAGAAGCTGGCCACCTCGCCGGTGATGACCCAGAGCTTGTTCTGGGCCAGAATGTAATTTTCCTTCTCCGCATCGGTATCCTCGTAGTCCCCTGCATCCAGCGAATCCATCAGGTCGTACAGAGCAGCGGAACGGTTCTTGCGCAGGGATTCCAGCTGCACCGAAGTGGTGTTCTGGGAGCGCTGCAGCAGGTCGATCTGGTCATTGATCTGGGTCAGCTGCTGGCGCAGAGAAGCCTGCGCTGCATCGCTGTAGATTTCAGCCACCGCTGTGCCTGCCGAAACACGCTCGCCGTCTGCCACCAGATATCCCAGCGTGCCGCCGCCCGCAACGTAACTTTCCTCAAACAGGAGCACGCCTTCGGCATCCACGGTGTCCTCCACCGTAGCCAGCAGGGCGGTCTCGTAGGTATTGGGAGGAAACAGCACCTGCATTGCCTGATAGCCCACATACAATGCCGCCAGCAGCAAAAACACGATGACGACAGCGGCCAGCGTTTTCAGTGCGCCGGAGATGCCCTCGCGGTTTTCTTCCTGCATATCGCTCATCCTTTCGCTAAAAATTCATTTGTGAGATGTGCAGCCTGTTCCCGGACATCCGGGGCCGAGGCATCCAGCCAGCAGATGCCCTCCATGTGGCGGAACCAGGTCAGCTGGCGCTTGGCATAGTTGCGGGAAGCCTGTTTCAGCTTCTCCACACAAGGGGCAAGCGCGCTCTCTCCCGCAAAGTAGGGGAAGAATTCTTTGTATCCGATGGCCTGGGCTGCCGTCTTATAGGTATCCCGGTGTTCCCACACACATTTTGCCTCGTTCAGCAGATCCTGCTCCATCATCAGATCCACCCGCAGGTCGATGCGGCGGTAGAGCTGGGCGCGCTCCGGGAAATCCAGCCCAAGGATCAGAGAACGGTAGGGCTTTTCGGGCGGAAGCGAGTCTGCTTTCTGCTCACTGAGCTTTTTGCCGGTGGCGCGGTAATGTTCCAGCGCCCGCAGCACCCGGATATGGTTGTTCGGATGGATGGCCGCCGCCGCTTCGGGGTCCACCGCCTGCAGCTCCGCATACATGGCTTCCGGACCCTTTTCATTCAGTTCCGCGGCCAGCTGTTCCCGCAAACCGTCCGGCGTTTTCTCAGCAGCAAAGCGGACACCATACAAAAAGCTCTGGACATAGAGCCCGGTGCCGCCCACGAGGATGGGCAGATGTCCTCTGCCGGAGATCTCACGTTCCAGCGCTCCGGCCAGCGCGGTGAAATCAGCCACGCTGAACAGTTCATCGGGCTGCAGGATATCTACCCCATGGTGCGGAATGCCGCGAGTCTCCTCGGGGGTCACCTTGGCGGTGCCCACATCAAGGCCTTTGTAAATCTGCATCGAATCGGCGCTGATGATCTCACCGCCGAACTGCTCGGCCAGTGCAACACCCAGCGCGGTCTTGCCGGAAGCTGTGGGGCCGACCACGGCCAGCACCGGGTGCTTTTTGTTACACGATCCGTCCAAACTGTTTTTCCAGCTCCTTCCGGGTCAATTTAAGGACACAAGGCCGACCATGGGGGCAGAAGGGCGGCACCTCGCCCGAGAGGATCTTTTCAGCCAGTGCCATCAGCTCCTGCGGGGAGGTCTTATCCCCCGCTTTAATGGCCGCGCGGCAGGAGATGGAATGGAGCACCCACTCGGTCTTTTCGCTCAGGGCATCGCGGCTGCCCTTGGAGAGCTTATCGGCCAGCTCCACCAGCAGATCCTCGGCACTGCCCTGTTCCACATCCGCGGGCACAGAGCGCAGGAACACGCTGTTGCCGCCAAAGTCATCGATCTCCAGTCCGGCGCTTTCCAGCAGCTCAAGGTTGGAGAGGAGGGCAGTCTTTTCCTCCGCCGACAGCTCCACCACCAGCGGCTCCAGCAGCAGCTGGGCCGGAACATCTCCATAGTTTGCCGCCAGCTTCTCGAAAAGCTGGCGCTCGTGGGCGGCGTGCTTATCAATGATGCAGATCTCTTCCCCGCGCTCAGCGAGGATATAGGTCTTGAAGATCTCACCCACATAGCGCAGAGGGGCAGGGCCTTCCTGCACGTCAAAGCCCAGCTGTTCCGGCGTATCCTCGGCAGCAGAGGTCTGCTGCGGAGCTGGGGCGGCAGGCATTTCCTCCTTGGGGGCAGGGTCCCATGCCGCCATGTGGTCCTGATGTTCGGGCAGATCTGCACTGTCTGGTTCAATGTCCAATGCACCTTCTCCCAGCGCTGCGGCAAAGGCGGGTGCTTCAGGCTCGCTCTCCGTAGGAGCTGGTGCCGGGCTGTGCAGGGTGGCATCCTGCCGGATGGGCAGGCCCGATGCAACCGTTGTCCAGCTGTGCTCTGTCGGCTTTTCCTCGGCAGTGCCCGGCACAGGCAGGATATCCGGGTGGCTTGCAGGTGCCGGACGGGACGGCGGTGCTGCTGCCGGTGCCGGAGTGAAGCTCCGGAAGCTCCGCTGGGGCTGAGGGGTATGCTCATGGAGCGTTCCCGGCTCGGCCTGGCCCGGAATGATGGCAGAAAGCCCTGTAAAGTTATTCTTCTTTACATCTTTTTCTATCGCGTTATCATTTATTCCAGATTTGTTGGATTCTTCATCTTCTTTATCCTCTTCAAAGGCGAAGCGCCGTTCTCCGGTGCCCGGTTGGGCCAGTGCCAGCTTGACAGCGTGATAAACGAGGTCAAAGATATCGTTTTCCCGGGCAAAGCGCACCTCAGTCTTGGCCGGGTGGACATTGACATCCACAAGGTCAGCGGGCATTTCCAGAAGCAAGATTCCTCCAGGGAACTTGCCCTGCATCGTGGTGCCCTTGAACGCTGTTTCCATAGCCGCCATCATGGTGCGGTTGCGGACATAGCGCCCATTGATGTAGAAATACTGCATACTGCGGCTGGCGCGGCAGCTCCTGGGCTGGGTGATGAGGCCCCACACCCGGTACACCCCCTCCTGATTGTCCAGCTCCATGAGGTCACGGCTGAATTCCCGGCCCAGCACCGCGTAGGCTGCACTGCGCAGCTTGCCGTCACCGGGGGTGACATACTGCAGCTTACCCTCCCGGACAAACTTGAAGCTGACCTCGGGGTGGCTCAGGGCCACATGGGCCACGATATCCGCCACAAAGGTACCCTCGCTGGAATCCTTTTTGAGGAACTTCATCCGGGCCGGGGTGTTGTAGAACAGATCCTGCACCCGGATGGTAGTGCCCACGCCGCGTGCACCGGGCTCCAGCGGATAATCCTCGCCGCCCTCGATGCGGTAGACGGAGGCGCACTCGTCGTTCTCAGTACGGGTCAGTACTTCTACCCGCGCCACGCTGGCAATGGAAGCCAGCGCCTCTCCACGGAAGCCCAGGGTGTGGATATGGTTCAGATCATCCTCCGTCCGGATCTTACTGGTGGCGTGGCGGATGAATGCCGTAGGGATATACTCTGCTTCAATGCCCGAACCGTTGTCGCTGATCTCGATCAGCTTCACGCCGCCTGATTCAATGGTCACGGTGATCTGGCTTGCCCCGGCATCAATGGCGTTTTCCAGCAGCTCCTTCACCACGGAAGCAGGCCGCTCCACCACCTCACCGGCTGCAATGAGCTCCGCCGTGTGCTTGTCCAGAACATGGATGACTGCCATATTCGTTCCCTCCCCTGTTTTTTAGGATTTTTCAGGAAATCAGCCGTTCAGGCTGCCCTTCAAGGTCTTTTTCAGCTCGTACAGGAAATTCAGCGCTTCAATGGGGGTCAGCGTTTCCACATCCAGCGCATCCAGTTTTTCCAGCACCTCGCTGGGCACTGCGGGAGAATTATACTCCTGCAGTGCATCAAAGTCCATCTGCTCCACCTTGTTCTTGGGGGCAGTGGCTTCCAGTGCGCGCAGCACCTCGTGGGCGCGGCGGGTCACGGTGCCGGGCAGACCGGCCAGCTTTGCCACCTCGATGCCATAGCTGTCATCGGCAGGGCCGCGGACGATGCGGCGCAGGAAGGTGATGTCCTCACCCCGCTTTTTCACCGCAATGTTGTAATTTTTCACGCCGCTGATGGTGCCCTCAAGGTCTGTCAGCTCGTGGTAATGGGTGGCAAAGAGGGTTTTGCAGCCCAGTCCCTTGGCAGGGTCGCTGATGTGCTCCACCACGGCGCGGGCAATGCTCATGCCGTCAAAGGTGGATGTGCCGCGCCCGATCTCGTCCAGCACCACCAGACTGCGGGAGGTAGCGTTCTTCAGGATCTCTGCCACCTCGGTCATCTCCACCATAAAGGTGGACTGACCTGCCGAAAGGTCATCCGACGCGCCGATGCGGGTAAAGATGGCATCCACTACACCCACATGGCACTCTCTGGCCGGAACAAAGGAACCAATCTGTGCCATCAGGGCAATCAGCGCATTCTGGCGCATATAGGTCGATTTGCCCGCCATGTTAGGGCCGGTGATGATGAGGCAGCGATCCTCGCCGCAGTTCAGGGTGGTATCGTTGGGTACGAACAGACTGCCCTTGAGCATCTGCTCCACCACAGGGTGGCGGCCCTCCACGATGGTCAGCTGGTCGCTCTCATCCACAGTGGGGCGGCAGTAGTTGTTTTCTGCTGCCACCTGAGCCAGAGCGGCCAGCACGTCCAGCTCTGCCACGGCGTTGGCCGTACGCTGGATGCGGTCGAGCTGGGCACCAATGCTTTCCAGCAGCTCATTGAACAGCCGGTGTTCCAGAGCGATCAGCCGCTCGTGAGCACCCAGGATCTTATTTTCCAGCTCCTTGAGCTCCTGGGTGATGTAGCGTTCGCCGGTGGTCAGGGTCTGCTTGCGGATGTAGCTCTCCGGTACCTGTGCCTTATAAGAGTTGCTGACCTCGATGAAATAGCCAAACACGTGGTTATAGCCGATCTTCAGCTTGGGGATGCCGGTCTCCTGCCGCAGGCGGGTCTCGAGCTGAGCCAGCACGCCCTTGGTGTTATCGCGGATGGAACGCAGCTCGTCCACCTCGGGGTGGTAGCCCTTGGCAATGACACCACCATCCTTCAGGGTAGAAGGTGCGTCAGGGTCCACAGCGGCATAGATCTTGTCCTTGATATCGCTCAGCGGGTCGATCCTGGAGACGATTTCGCTGAGTTCGGCGCAGCCGCAGCTTTCGGCCTGCTGGCGCAGGCTGGGCAGGCGCTCACAGGTCTGCGCCATGGCATAGATCTCTTTGGGCGTGGCTGAACCGTAGACCGTGCGGGTCATCATACGCTCCAGATCGGCGATGTAATGCAGTTCTTCGATCAGATCGCCGCGCTGTACGGTCTGGTTGACCAGGCTTTCCACAGCATCCAGACGGTGGTTGATGGCATCGCTGGAAAGCAGCGGCTGCTCGATCCAGGTGCGGAGCAGCCGCTTGCCCATGGCAGTGCTGGTCTTGTCCAGCACCCAGAGCAGGGTTCCCCGCTTCTCGCGGCCCCGCAGGGTCTCGGTGAGTTCAAGGTTGGCCCGCGTCACCGGCGAAAGCTGCATATACTGGGCTTCATTGTAGCTGATGACGGTCTTCAGGCGCTCCACACCTTTGATCTGGGTGGTGTGCAGGTATTCCAGAAGCGCGGCCATGGCAAACCGCACCAGACCTTTTTTATCAATAGAGGTCGTCTCATCCCAATTGCGTCCAAACTGGTTTTCCAGCGAGATGGCCACCAGGCCCGGGGCGTAGCGCTCCTCTTCCACCAGCTCCACAGAGCAGGTCATGTTCTTTTTGATATAGCCGGTCAGCTCACGGCAGTCCAGCATTCCGGGATTCATCAGCACTTCGCTGGGATGGTAGCGGCAGAGCTCCGCGATCACGGCGGGCACGATCTTCTCCCGTTTCAGCTCGGTGATATGGGCCGTGCCGGTGGAAACATCGGCAAAGCAGATACCCGCCGCGTTTCCTTTCAGAAAAATGCTTGCAATGTAGTTGTTTTTGTCATCCTGCAGCATACTGCTCTCGATGACAGTACCCGGCGTGACCACCCGGATGATATCGCGCTTGACCAGTCCCTTTGCTTTGGACGGATCCTCCATCTGCTCACAGATCGCCACCTTGTATCCCTTGGCGATCAGGCGGGCCACATAGCCCTCGTAGCTGTGGAAGGGCACGCCGCACATGGGGGCACGCTCCTCCATGCCGCACTGCTTGCCCGTCAGGGTCAGGTCCAGCTCCCGGGAGGCGGTCAGCGCATCGTCAAAGAACATCTCGTAAAAGTCGCCGATGCGGTAAAACAGGATCTCGTCCTTATACTGCTTCTTGATGTCCATATACTGCTGCATCATGGGCGACAGTTCTGCCATAATCGTTCACCTTTCCTGCGGGCTATGCCGCTTTGCTTCTTTCCGTCGGTTTGCAGTAAGTAACTGCGAATGGAAGGAAAACGCGGCCTGCGATTTGCAGCCGCGTTCTCATTTTACCTGTTAGTGGCAGCCGCCGCAGGTGGAGCAGCTGCCGGTGCAGGATTCGCTGGGCTCCTGCACGGTCATGGGGTCGCCGCCGTTCATTGCGGTGTTGATGATGGCATCAATGTAGTTAACCAGGTTCTCGCAGTCGCGCTTTGCCTCATTGTAAGCAGTCATACCCTCGTCAGCCATGATCTTGCCGTACAGGTCGTTGACCTTGGTGTTCAGCTCGGCGATGCGCTCATCACTGCGCTCGCTCTTGCTGATCTCGTTGTTCAGGTCCATGCGGGCCAGATTGAACTCCCCGATGAGATTCTGCAGCTCCTCATCCTTGTCGTTTGCCTTGCGGGCCTGATCCAGAGCCAGGTAACGGGGGTCAGTCTGCAGTGCCATAGCGGCGCGCTTGAACAGATCGATGCAATCCATAATCAAAAATCTCCTTTGATGTGTTTGTTTTTATGGTCAGATTATTATTGAGGCCGGTGTGCCCCGGGATCACGTTTCCAGTTCACCCAGCAGGACAGTGGCGCGGGCACCGGTCAGGTGCACCTGTGCGTAGCTGCCCATCAGAGCGGGGTCTGCGGCAAACTCCACGGTCAGGTTGTTGTCCAACCGGCCGGAGAGGGTGCCGTCGCTGCGGCCATAGCCTTCCACCAGCACCCGGACAGTCTGGCCCACCTGCTGCCGGACCAGATCCATTGCGATCTCGTCCTGTACCTTGAGCAGACGGGTCATCCGGTCGGTTTTCTCCGCGCGAGGAGTGGGGTCGGGCATATCCGCTGCCTTGGTGCCGGTGCGCTTGGAGTAGATGAAGGTGAACAGCTGCATGTAGCCGACCTTCTTCACCAGTTCCAGCGTGCCCTGGAAATCCTCCTCCGTTTCCCCGGGGAAGCCCACGATGATATCGCTGGAAAAGGTGATGCCGGGCACCTTTTTGCGGGCGTACTCGATCAGCTCCATATACTGCCCGATGGTGTAATGGCGGTTCATCCTTTTCAGCAGCTCATCCGAGCCGCACTGCACCGGCAGGTGCAGGTGCTTGCACAGGTGGGGCTGGGCCGCAATGGTATCGATCAGCTTGTGGCTGGCATCCTTCGGGTGGCTGGTCATAAAGCGGATCTGGTAATCTCCGGGCACAGCGCAGAGCAGATTGAGCAGATCAGCAAAGTCCACCTGTTCTTCCAGGCCCTTTCCGTAGCTGTTCACGTTCTGGCCCAGCAGCGTGATCTCCTTGTATCCTGCTTTCACCAGCCCCCGGAACTCCGCCAGGATATCGCCGGGCTTGCGGCTCTTCTCACGGCCCCGCACATAGGGTACGATGCAGTAGGTGCAGAAGTTATCGCAGCCGTACATAATGGGCAGCCAGGCACGGAACTCACTCTCGCGCCGGATGGGGATGTTCTCCACGATGACCGGGCGCTGGGCAGGCTCCATCAGCACGCGCTTATGCTTCTGCAGCTTCTGGGCAATGAGCTGGGGCAGGGTATCGATGCCGTCCACACCAAAGACCAGATCGACATAGGGATAGCTCTTGCGCAGCTTTTCCACCACATGTTTCTGGTTGGCCATGCAGCCACACAGGCCGATCATCAGGCCGCGCTTTTTCTCCTTCAGGCCCTTCAGTGCACCCACATTGCCGAACACACGCTGCTCGGCGTGCTCCCGCACGGCGCAGGTGTTGAAGAGGATGAGGTCTGCATCCTCGGGCTTGTCGCACAGGCCGTAGCCGATATCCACCAGCACGCCCTTGATGCGCTCGCCATCGTTGACGTTCTGCTGACAGCCATAGCTGTGTACAAAGGCCAGCGGCGGGGTGTCGTAAGCCGCACGCACCAGCTCCGCAGCCGTCTCGTTGTGTTCAAAGTTAATGTATTCCAATAAAAACCATCCTTATTTTTCAAAAGCTCTTTTTAGTATACCCTCTTTCTGCCATAAGGGCAAGTGGGAAACCGCAAATTTCAGAATCCTTCGGGGCAATTCAGCCTTCTGCCTGCTTTTTGGCGCACGCTTCACACAGGCCGAACAGCACCACAGCGCAGTCCTGCACCACAACATCCTTCTGGCGGCGCACCAGCCTCATCACCTGTTTCTCGTCCACATCGGCATCCACCACGCCGCCGCAGGCCGTGCAGTAGAGGTGGCTGTGCCAGCACAGGGTGTGGTCAAAACGATCCGCCCTGCCCGGAATGGACACCCGGCGCACCATGCCTGCCTCCACCAGACTGTTCAGGTTGCGGTAGACAGTGCCCAGGCTCAGGCCCGGGCACTCCGGGGCCGCCTTATCAAAGATCTCTTCGGCGGTGGGGTGGTCGCAAAGCTGCTCCACGGTGCGCAGCACCAGCTCCCGCTGTTTAGAATAACGCATCTTCTTCTCTCCTTCTCTTCCCTTTACACGTTCTCTTCGCCCTTGATCCGCGCCCAATATGCGCGGGAGGCCTGCTCGTTCTTGTTTTCTCCAAAGGTGTAGTATTTTGTATTCTTGAGCACATCCGGCAGATACTGCTGCTCGACCCAGTGGTTGGGGTAATCGTGGGCATACTTGTAATTCTGGCCCTTTACCAGCGCATCCTCGCCGTCATAGTGCTTGTTCTGCAGCTGGCGGGGAATGGGCCCGGTGCGTCCTGCCTGCACATCCGCAATGGCGGCGTTGATGGCATCATGGGCGCTGTTGGATTTGGGGCTGGTTGCCACCAATACCACCGCATCCGCCAGGGGGAGCCGCGCTTCGGGCAGGCCCACCGCGTTGGCGATATCCACCGCCGCCTTGACGATGGGGATGATCTGCGGGTAGGCAAGGCCCACATCTTCGCAGGCGCACACCATGAGCCGACGGCAGGCCGAGGGCAGATCCCCGGCTTCCAGCAGCCGGGCCAGATAGTGGAGCGCTGCATCCGGGTCGGAGCCGCGCATGGATTTCTGGTAAGCCGACACGATATCATAGTGGTCATCGCCGTCCCGGTCGTACCGCATGGCAGTGCGGCGGGTGACCTGCTGGATCATATCCAGCGTGATGTGTTTTCCCTCCGGTTCGGGAGCCGCCGCCGTCACTGCAAAATCAAGGCAGCCCAGTGCCTTGCGCAGATCGCCGCCCGCGCTCTCTGCAAGATAGGCACAGGCATCGTCCTCCATCCGGACGGGCGTACCCTCACTCTCTGAAAGCTTTTTCAGGGCGTTCCGCAGCCCCTGCTCCACATCCGCAGCTGTCAGCGATTTGAACTCGAACACAGTGCAGCGGGAAAGCAGTGCGTTATAGATGTAAAAATAAGGGTTCTCGGTGGTGGAGGCGATCAGGGTCACCGTGCCGTCCTCAATGCACTCCAGCAAGCTTTGCTGCTGCTTCTTGTTCAGATACTGGATCTCATCGAGGTACAGCAGGATGCCCCCCGCCCCGGCCAGTGTGCCGATATCCTTGAGCACTGCCTTGATATCCCCCGTGCCGCAGGAAGTTCCGTTGAGCTTGTGGAGCGTCATGCCGCTGTTCTCGGCAATGATCCGGGCCACGGTGGTCTTGCCAGTGCCGGACGGGCCGTAAAAGATCATATTGGGGATGTGCCCGCTCTCGATGGTGCGGCGGAACACCCGCCCCGGGGCCAGCAGATGCTGCTGGCCGCAGACTTCGGCCAGCGTTTTGGGGCGCATACGCTGCGCCAGCGGTTCATTCATCGGGCGTTCCCTCCTGTACTGCCCTGCTGTTCTGCATGGGCCTTATATAGAAATAGTATACCTCATTTTTACACGAACAGCAAGAGCAATAATGAAAATCATTCTCAGATGGATGCCGCAAATCCCATTTACAAAAAGGTCGAAACATGCTATTATCATAGTACATTTACGAGAAACGAGGGGTACAGATGAAGAAAGCCGATGCGGCAGAAGATCTCTCTGCCAAAAAGAAGCTGGCGCTCCAGGTCATCGACCGGCTGAAAACAGAATATCCGGATGCAGCCTGCACGCTGGATTACGACCACGCCTGGCAGCTGCTGGTCAGCGTCCGGCTGGCGGCCCAGTGCACCGATGCCCGGGTGAACATTGTGGTACAGGACTTGTTTGCAAAATACCCCAATGTAGCAGCGTTGGCTGCGGCAGAGCCCGAGGAAATCGAGGCCATCGTCAAGCCCTGTGGGCTGGGCCGCAGCAAGGCCCGGGATATCTCGGCCTGTATGCGAGTGCTGCGGGATAAATACAACTGCAAAGTGCCCACCACCTTTGAAGAACTGCTGGCACTGCCCGGCGTGGGCCGCAAGAGCGCCAACCTGATCATGGGTGATGTGTTCTGCAAGCCCGCCATCGTCACGGATACCCACTGCATCCGGCTGTGCAATAAAATCGGGCTGGTGGATGGCATCAAGGAGCCGCAGAAGGTGGAGATGGCCCTGTGGAAGATCATCCCGCCGGAGGAAGGCAGTGATCTGTGCCACCGCTTTGTGATGCATGGCCGGGCTGTCTGCAATGCCCGCAAACCCGAATGTGAAAAGTGCTGTTTGAACGATATCTGCCGGCACGCGGCAGAAAACGCCGTTCTTACAAAAGAAACCAAGGAGGCTTCTGTATGATCACTTTGTCTATCCTGATCGTTCTTGCCCTGATCTGCGCTCTGGTGGGCGTGCTGATGGGCCTGTTCTCTCTGATCGGCCTGCTGGCTTCCCTGCTCGTGGGCGTGCTGGTAGGCGCTCTGGCCGGTCACATCGCCAACCGCTTTATGGGCACCCAGACTTCCACCGGCCGCAACATTGTGCTGGGCATTCTGGGCAGCTTTGTGGGTGAGTTTCTGTTCGGCCTCATCGGCATCCATGCCACCGGCAGCATCAGCTCCTTTGTTATCTCGGTGCTGGGTGCCTGCGTCTGCATCTGGGTGGATAACCGACTGTTCCACGATCGTTGACCGGTTTTCTCTGGTTGTTTGTCTTTGCTCTCCCCTCCGGGAGAGCTTTTTTATTTTCAGCCCCTTGACAGTTATATCGAGAAGCGATATAATGCATCCATGATATATCGCATAGCGATACAAAGCGAGGTGATATAATGGAAAATCCGGCACTGACGGAAACCACCTACTACATCCTGCTTTCCCTCTATCATCCGCGGCATGGCTACGGCATCATGCAGGAGACCCAGCAGCTCTCCGGCGGAAGGGTACGGCTGGCTGCCGGAACCCTGTACGGTGCCCTGAATGCCCTGTGCGAAAAGGGGTGGATCTCTCCCCTGCCCATGGAAAGCGGGAGCCGCAAAAAAGAATACCAATTGACCTCCGCCGGGCTGAAGGTGCTCAAACAGGAGCTGGTTCGGCTGGAGGAGCTTGCTGCCAATGGCCGCGCCATTTTACAGGAGGAACAGGTATGAGTGAAACAAAAACGCTGCATCGGAATTTCTGGGTCTGGGAATTTGAAAAAGAAGAACGTTGGCTCAACGAAATGGCGCAGGAGGGCTGGGCCCTGCAGAATGCCGGGTTCTGCACCTACACCTTTGAAAAGACGGAACCCGGCCAGTACATCATCCGGCTTGCCATGCTGGACAGTTCCCCGGATTTTGAAAGTTTCATGGAAGAGTTGGAAGCACAGAGCGTTGGGCATTGCTTCAGTTGGGGATATTTCCGCCGCAGCGCCCAGCTAGGTTCCTTTGATATGTTTTCGGATGTGGATTCCCGTATCTCCCACTTGAACAAAATTGGACAGATGGTGAGGCTGCTCTGTCTGGCAAACCTTCTCATCGGCGTTACCAACACCTTCAGCGGTGCATCGCTGGCATGGCTAAACCTGCTTTGCGCCACGTTTTTGGCCTACGGGCTGGGACGTATCAGCAGCAAACGAGAGAGTCTGGTGGAAGAACGTCAGCTCCACGAGTGATTTTTTCTCCTTGATGTGCAGGATCTTCAGAGTTTTCAAAAAGTTCATTTTTACCCGCTTGCATTCCGATGCAGGCGGGTATATTATTGTCATCAGCAAATAGTTATCATGTGTTAAGTATTTGCATCTGTCAAGTGATAAGGAGGATTCGTATGCCGCAGAAGAGCGCACCGGAACTGTTCGCTGTGGTCCATTATCTGCATCGGCTGAGCACGGAAGGCAAACGCGGTGCCAAAATGGCACTGGAAAGCTGCCCCAAGTGTCATTTCATCATGCTGGAAGGCGTGCTGATGACCATTGAAGAGCATGGCCAGAATGGCACCATCTATGTTTCCGATCTGGCTGCCGCCGTCAAACAGCCCCTGCCAGCTGTTTCCCGCGCGCTTCGCCAGCTGGAGCAGGATGGACTCATTGAGCGGATCACAGACCCCAATGACCGCCGCAAAACGCTGGTGCGCCCCACGGAAAAGGGGTTGGATGCCAGCCGCCAGGTCGAGGCCGCCATCAGCCGTTACTTTGAGCGGGTCATCTGCCGCATCCCGGAAGAGCAGCGGGAGCAGCTGTTCTCCCTGACCGGTGTACTGCTGGAGGCCGTGGAGGCGGAAAATGCGGAGCAACAAGCAAAATTGAAGGGAGAAAACGAAAATGGGTAAAATTTTCAAGCAGCTGGCCCGCCACTGGGCCGCCTGCCTTGCCGTGGTGGCTCTGCTGTTCGTGCAAGCCTACTGCGACCTTTCCCTGCCGGATTACACGAGCAGGATCGTGGACACCGGCATCCAGCAGGGCGGCATTGAAAGCCCCCTGCCGGAGACTGTACGCCAAAGCACACTGGATGCCCTCTCGCTTTTGATGGGCGAAGAGGATGCAGACGCACTGCAGAATGCCTACGGATATTATCTTCAGGACAACGGTGTTCTGAAGCTCCGCAGTGACCTGACCGATGCCGAGCGTACCGCTCTGGAGGAGGCCGTTACCACACCGGATATCGTGCTTTATATGGCGGCGGCACAGAACGCCAACGCCCCTGCCGGGGATGAAGCGGAAGCCATGACCGCTGCTCCTACGGCAGAAGATCTGGATGCCGTCTGTGCCCAGTTCGCAGCCATGGCCCAGATGCCCGGCTTTTCCCGGGAAATGATCCAGCAGCAACTGGCCAGCGCCATGGAACAGGTGGACGAGACCACCCTTTCCAGCATGGCAAGTCAGGCCACCCTGCTGGTCAGCCTGGAATATGAGGCACAGGGCGTTTCCCATGATGTGCAGATGGCCTACCTCTTCCGGGTGGGCGGCCAGATGCTGGCCCTGACCCTGCTGATGGTGGTCGTTGCCATTCTGGTGGGCCTGATCGCCTCCCGCGTCTCAGCTTCCATCGGCCGGGAGCTGCGCAGAGAGACCTTCTCCTCGGTCATTCACTTTTCCAACGCGGAGATCGAGAATTTCTCCACCGCTTCCCTGATCACCCGCACCACCAACGATATCCAGCAGGTGCAGTTCACCTGTGTCATCCTGCTGCGCATGGTGGCCTACGCCCCCATTCTGGGCATCGGCGGCGTAATGCACGTCACCCAGGGCAACACCGGCCTTGCCTGGATCATCGTGCTGGACGTGGCCGCTCTGCTTCTGCTCGTCACGGTTCTGATGAGCGTCGCCATGCCCAAGTTCAAGATCATGCAGACGCTGGTGGACAAGCTGAACCTCGTCAGCCGCGAGATCCTGACCGGCGTGATGCCGGTGCGTGCATTCAGCCGCGAATCCTTTGAGGAAAAGCGTTTTGATGCTGCCAGCCGGGAGCTGATGGGTACCCAGCTGTTCACCAACCGCGCCATGGTGGCCATGATGCCCTTTATGACCCTGATCATGAACGGCACCAGCCTGCTCATCGTCTGGTTCGGCGGCAAGGCCATGGATGCAGGAAACATGCAGGTGGGCGAGATGATCGCATTCATCACCTACACCATGCAGATCGTCATGTCCTTCCTGATGCTGGCCATGGTGGCCGTCATGCTGCCCCGTGCCGGTGTGGCCGCAGACCGCATCGACGAGGTCATCCGCACCAAGGCTACCATCCACGACCCGGACGAAGCCGACGCCAAGGCCGCAAAGGAGCACAAGAACTGGCAGGGCGTGGTGGAGTTCCACGACGTGAGCTTCCGCTTCCCCGGTGCCGACAGCGACGCGCTGGAGCACATCAGCTTTACCGCAAATCCCGGCGAGACCACAGCCATCATCGGCTCCACCGGCTGCGGCAAATCCAGCCTGCTCAACCTCATCCCCCGCTTTTATGATGTCACCGGCGGCCGCGTGACCATCGACGGCATCGATGTGCGGGAGATGCCGCAGGAGCAGCTCCACAGCCTTTTGGGCTATGTGCCCCAGAAGGGCGTTCTGTTCAGCGGCACCATCGAGAGCAACCTGAAATTCGGCGGTGCGCAGATCACCGATGCGGGCATGAAGAAGGCGGCTTCCATCGCACAGGCCACCGAGTTCATCGACGCAAAGCCCGAGGGCTATGCAAGCCCCATTGCACAGGGCGGCTCCAATGTATCCGGCGGCCAGAAGCAGCGGCTCTCCATCGCCCGTGCCATTGCCAAGGATCCAAAGATCTATCTGTTCGACGACAGCTTCTCTGCCCTTGACTACAAGACGGATGTCACCCTGCGCCGTGCGCTGAAGGAAGAAACTGACAATGCCACTGTGATCATCGTGGCACAGCGCATTTCCACCGTCCTCCACGCCAATCAGATCCTGGTGCTGGACGACGGCAGGCTGGTGGGCAAGGGCACTCACGCGCAGCTCATGGCCACCTGCCCTGAATATCAGGAGATCGCCAGGAGCCAGCTGAGCCAGAAAGAGCTCAACCTGCAAGACCTGAACACCGGAAAGGAGGATGAGTGATATGCCGAGACCCGGAAAACAGACCACCGAGCGCGCCAAGGATTTCAAGGGCACTCTGCGGCAGCTCCTCAGCGCATTGCGCCAGTATAAGCTCTCCCTCATCGTTGTGATGGTCTTTGCCATCCTTTCCACCATCTTCAATATCGCAGGCCCTAAAATTCTGGCCAAGGCCACCACGGCCCTTGCCACCGGCTGGATCGCCAAGCTGCGGGGGATCGGCGGCATCGACTTTGCCTACATCGGCAAGATCCTGCTCATCCTGCTGGCCATGTACCTCTGCTCTGCGGCATTCAGCTTTATCCAGGGCTGGCTGATGACCGGCCTTTCCCAGAAGGTCTGCTATGATTTCCGCCGCCAAATCAGCGAGAAGATCAACCGCCTGCCGCTGGCCTACTTTGAAAAGCGGACGGTCGGCGAGGTGCTCTCCCGCATCACCAACGATGTGGACACCCTGGGCCAGAGCCTGAACCAGAGCGTGACCCAGCTCATCACCAGCATTACCACCATGATCGGCGTGCTGATCATGATGCTGTCCATCAGCCCCAAAATGACCCTGATCGCACTGCTCATCCTGCCTGTCTCTCTGGTACTGGTGATGCTGGTGGTCAGGTTCAGCCAGAAATACTTCAAGGCCCAGCAGGCCACCCTGGGTGTTGTGAACGGTCAGGTGGAGGAGGTCTACTCCGGCCACAACGTCATCAAGGCCTTCAACCGGGAGGCCGCCGTGCTGGAGGACTTCAACGCCGCCAACGACAAGCTGTTTGAATCCGCCTGGAAGAGCCAGTTCCTCTCCGGCCTGATGCAGCCCATCATGAACTTTGTGGGCAACCTGGGCTATGTGGCCGTTGCCATCGTCGGCAGCATCTTTGCCGCCAACGGCATCATCACCATCGGCGATATCCAGGCTTTTATCCAGTATGTCCGCAATTTCACCCAGCCCATCCAGCAGCTGGCACAGGTGTCCAACATGCTGCAGAGCATGGCCGCCGCTGCTGAGCGCGTGTTCGAGTTCCTGAACGAACCCGAAGAGGATCAGCTGGCCGACCCTGCCCGCCGGGCCGACCCTGCCTGCATCAATGGTCAGGTCACCTTTGACCATGTCCGGTTCGGTTATGTGCCCGAAAAGACCATCATCCACGATTTCAGCTGTAAGGTGCAGCCCGGCCAGAAGGTCGCCATCGTTGGCCCCACCGGTGCCGGCAAGACCACCATGGTCAAGCTGCTCATGCGGTTCTACGATGTGGATTCCGGCTCCATCACCCTGAACGGCCACGACATCCGCGACTTTGACCGCAGTGCCCTGCGCGAGGGCTTCGGCATGGTGCTGCAGGACACCTGGCTGTTCAAGGGCACCATCATGGAGAACATCCGCTACGGCCGTCTGGACGCCACCGACGAGGAGATCGTGGCCGCTGCCAAGGCCGTGCATGCGCACGAATTCATCATGGAACTGCCAGACGGCTACGACACCGTGGTGGAGGAGCGCGGTTCGACCCTGTCCGCGGGCCAACGCCAGCTCATCGCGTTCGCGCGCGTGCTGCTCGCCGACCCGCGCATCCTGATTCTCGACGAGGCCACGTCGAATATCGACACGCGTACCGAGGAGGCGCTGCAGGCCGGTCTGAACCATCTGCTCAAGGGACGCACGAGCTTCATCATCGCGCACCGCCTGTCCACGATCGAGAATGCGGATGAGATCTGCTACATCGACCACGGGCAGATCGTGGAGCAGGGCAACCATGCCGAGCTGCTCGCCCGCCATGGCGCCTACTACCGGCTCTACGAATCGCAGTACGCCATGATCAAGGTCTGAGCAGCCGGCCGCCAGCCCCGGCGGCTAGCTGCTCTGCCCCTTAGCCCGTATATCCGCAATCCGAAATGCCTGCCCAACGGTCGCGCAGCCAATGCGCGGCCATCTTGGGCCGGCTGCCGCGGTGGGATTCCCGTCGGACATGCCGCCATGCGGAATGTGCTTTGGAGCAACCCGTGGAATAATGGATTGTGAGCGTTAACAAGACAACGATGCACTAAGGAGCGCTTGCACTCATGACTACCCCCAATCGCACCAGCCATCCAATCGCATTGCGCGACGCCACCGTCACCGATCCGTTCTGGGCATCGCGGCAGGAACTCGTGCGCACCCAGGTGATTCCCTACCAGTGGAACGCGCTGAACGACAACGTTCCCGGCGCCGCACCCAGCTACTGCATGCACAACTTCAAGGCCGCCGCCGCGCAGAACGCAGAACACCACAAGGAAGGCAAGGCCTTCGTGCCGCCGAAATACACGTTCCGCGGCTTCGAAGCCCTGCCGGACGACCCGGCGCACCCCGATCCCGACAAGTTCTACGGCTTCGTGTTCCAAGACACTGATTTCTCCAAATGGATCGAAGCGGTCGGCTACTCGCTGACCCACCACCCGGACGCTGACCTTGAAGCGACCGCCGACACCGCCATCGATATCGTCTGCGCGGCGCAGCTCGACAACGGCTACCTGGACACCTACTACATCCTCAACGGCATGGACCGGCACTTCACCAACCTGAAGGACCACCATGAGCTGTACTGCTTCGGCCACCTGACCGAAGGCGCGATCGCCTACTATCAAGCCACCGGCAAACGCAAGCTGCTTGACGCGGCCTGCCGTTTCGCTGATTACATCGATTCCCGATTCGGCACCGCCGACGGCAAGCTGCACGGCTATCCCGGGCACGAAATCGCCGAAATGGCACTCGTCAAACTCGCCGAGACCACCGGCGAACAGCGCTATGCCGACCTCGCCGAACACTTTGTACGCCAACGCGGCCAGCAGCCGCTCTATTTCGAGCTCGAAGACCGCCGCCGCGCCCGGGAGGACGGCCGCAACTACGCGCCGCGCGAGCAGAACTACGCCTACTACCAGGCCGACAAGCCGATCACGGAACAGACGGAGGCCCTCGGACACGCCGTCCGCGCCGCCTACTTCTACGCCGGAGCCGCCGACGTGGCACGCCTGACCGGCGACTCCGACCTGCTGGCATCCTGCGAACGACTATGGCGCAACATCGTCGACCGAAAGCTCTACATCACCGGCGGTATCGGCGCCACACACATGGGGGAGGCCTTCTCCTTCGACTATGATCTGCCGAATGACACCGCCTATTCGGAAAGCTGCGCCGCCATCGCGCTCGCGTTCTTCGCCCGCCGCATGCTGGAAATCCAGCCGAAATCCGAATATGCGGACGTCATGGAATCGGCGCTGTACAACACCACGCTCGCCGGCATGGCACTCGATGGCAAAAGCTTCTTCTACGTGAACCCGCTCGAAGTGGTGCCCGAGGCATGCCATCGCGATGAACGCAAGGCGCACGTCAAGCCGGTGCGCCAGAAGTGGTTCGGATGCGCCTGCTGCCCGCCGAACATCGCACGCATCGTGGAGGACGTGCAGCAGTACGCCTACACGATCGGAGACGACTCATCCACCCTGTATGTGCATCTGTATATGGGCGGCGGCGTCCATGCCAGGCTTTCCGGCACCGATGTGCGCCTTGACGTCATGTCCGATATGCCCTGGTCCGGCAAGGGATCCGTCGCGGTGGGCTTTGATGCAGGCGATTCTGCTTCCGATGCATCCAAGGACGCGGTTTTCACGATCGCCCTCCGTCTGCCCGCTTGGGCCGGTGGCGAAACCGCTTCCGATGCGGTCACCGTGCGCGGCCGCGACGACATCTCCCGTGCCGTCAGAGACGGATACCTGTATCTGACCGGCGCATGGCATGACGGCGATGTCGTCGATTTCGATTTCCCGATGCCGGTCCACATGGTCGCCGCGAATCCGCTCGTGCGCGAGGACGCCGGAAAGGTGGCGTTCGTGCGCGGACCGCTGGCCTACTGCGCGGAAGGTGTCGATAATGGCGCGAACCTGCATCTGCTGCACGCCGACACCGCGCGCATCGCATCCGACCCGTCCTGCGTGTCCGTTGATCGCATCGTCTTCCATGCCGGCGCCGTCGCGCAGGACGAGCAGGGGCTCGGCGAGTCGATATGCCGATGACCACGCTGGCGATTCCCGCTTGGCGTGAAGTGGAAGACTCCGCGCAAACCTCCGCGTTGTACCATGATTGGCGTCCCGCCGAACGCAAGACGACGACGGCCACGCTGATTCCATACTTCGCATGGGCCAACCGTGGCGAGAACGAGATGACAGTGTTCCTACGCGGGTGAGCATGACGAGTGACGAAGGGACTGCCCGACAAAGGGGCTGTCCTTGGTTTCGGCAACACCACCAAGAACAAGGATGCGCCAGTCAAGTTCATCGCATATCTCCGCTTCGAGTAGACACGCACGTACGATTTGCCCCATTTACCGCTTAAGCTAGTACCAGGTACGTCAATCGATGCACGTCAATGATCAGGCGGTATCTGAACACGGTTGAGGAGTCGAAGATGATAAGCGGTGCCGGTGCAATGAACCCCGTATGTCCCCGTGAGGACGGGCGTCTCGAATGGGGCAATGGCGTGGTTTCCATGCTGTTCGACACGGCAGGCGATTCCCCCGTCCGATTGTGCAACGTTGCAGGCCGCGGCATGGGGTCCATCGGCGGCCGTGTTACCGACGATGGAAGAACCGTGCTGGAACGTGATCCGCGTCCGATCGTCGAAGTGCGTGCCGCCAACACCGGATCGCAGGACAATCGCCTCACCTTGATCGCCACGGTGGCGGGCAGCGTATTGCGATTCGTCTCGGCCGCCGCCTCCGAGCCGGAGGAAGGGTCCGCCGAACCATATCGTTTGGAGATCGTCCAATTCGCTTCGTATGCGGATCTGGAACCGCACGGGCGTGTGTTCGAACCGGCCGCCGCCGAACACTTCCACATCCGGATGAGCAACGAGAGCTTCGACGCGATCGTCGATCCCGAAAACTCCTGGCCTACCTTCTTCCCGGCTGATATGACCGGCGAAGAGATCTGCGAACACATGGAAGGGCATGACCACGACGAGGACGAAGACCACGAGCATGAAGAAGGCGAAGAGCACGAGCATGAGGAAGAAAAGGACGAGCACGTTTGGCTTTCTCTGAAAAACGCGGAGGTTCTTGTAAATGCCATTTCCAAGTCTTTGCAGGAGCTGGACCCCGACAATAAGGACACCTACGCTACCAACGCCGCTGCCTATATTGAAAAGCTCTCTGCGCTGGATGGC
>OOCM01001025.1_pt1 | contig 23930 bp, 17 predicted proteins | sample 1671111 | NCBI WGS metagenome assembly OOCM01 (sample SAMN06348123, study PRJEB24527) | human gut metagenome | biome: human gut; feature: ankylosing spondylitis patient; material: feces | host: Homo sapiens | place: China | collected 2015-10 | reverse complement strand
CCTTCACCACATACATCTCGCCGGTCACGCCGTGAAAGCCCACGACGCCGCGGATAGCACGGGCATTGCCCTTTTCGTGCAGCAGTGCGTCCACCATGACGCGGTCCACGATTCTGACGCCCTTGTCCTTGCAGACTCTGCGCATGACTTCCATGAACTGCGGACCGTGGAACATCAGCGTCTTGATGGGGCGCTTGTCCGAAGAGCCCTGTCCTTCGATGCGATGATAGGTTCCGTCTTCGTTCTTCTCGAACACCACGCCCCAGGATTCCAGTTCCTTCACCCGGTCGCCGATGGTGTCGAAGTGCTTTTTCAGCCAGTCCTGATCGTTGATGTAGAAACCTTCTTCCACGGCCTTGCCGTACCACAGGTCGAGAGAGTCCTCTTCCTTGAGATAGGCCTTGAACGAACCCGCGCCGAAGGTGCCGCAGCCGCTCTTGCCGACATAGCCCTTGTCGAGCAGAAGGACATCAGCCCCGTTTTCCGCGGCCTTGACCGCCGCGAAGGTACCGGCCGGACCGCCGCCGACGACCACAACATCGCATTGCAGAGTTTTCATACTTTTCTCCCTGGTGAGGCAGAACGCTCTTCCGTCGACACCCGGCGAAAGGTGCATTTCCGCTGTTCCGAGGATAGCCGACGCCTCCGGAATGTTCAACAATAATTTTCCGGTATTCCGCACTTTAGCGTAAACCCGTGCCCCGCTGAACATGCTCCTGAATGTCTACGAAAAAAACGGAAACTATCTGACGGACAGGTCCGGCTTTCCGTTGTCGTGCAAAGCAGGCTGCAGTCCCTGCCGGTATTTTCAGGCTCCTTTTACAGATGCCGACCTTTCGTTTTTCGTTCTGCTCCATCACTTTGCGCGCGAGAAGACATGTTGTGTCCGATCGAAAAACAGGCTTTTGCCGGTTCCGTTTTCCCGTCATAAACAAGAAAGCAGCATACCGAGCGCATGAAAAAGGCCCCGTCCTTCCCTTTGCGTGAAAAGACGGAGCCGACACCCCGGCCGTGCAAAAACATGACCGGAACTTGCGGAACTATGCGGATCTAGTGCATGGAGCACGCTTCCAGCGCCTTGTCCAGCGTCGCGGTATGATCGCGCAGTCGCCCGTAGGCAAAAAAGTATCGATGCAGCGTCCACGCCTCAAGATCAAGAATGTCCAGTTTTCCCTCGCTTTCGTCGCAGAGAAAGGGCTTGAGGGCCTCGACGACTTCCTCATCGGGAAAGACTTCCCCCTCGTAGCTGATGCGCAGAAGGTCGCCCTTCAGCTCCACGGCTTCCGGGATATACCAGTCTTCCAGCACCGCGCGGACGGCGCGCAGCGCCTCTTCATCGGCCGGATTGAGTGAGCCGTAGGCCTTGACGAGAACAGGTCTCATATCTGCTCCGGATCAGGATGTGCCGGGCGGCGGGCCGCCGGGCGTGATGAACAAAAATGCCGCGCCCGGTCAGAGGCCGGACGCGGCGGAAAGCTTCGTCACTTCGCTCAGCGCATGGAGCTCATGATGGAAAGAGACGCATTCTTGAGCACGTCGTTCAGCGTGCCGGCCAGCGTCTGCTCAGCCAGCGAGGCGCCGGGAATGCCGGTCTTCTCCTGCTGGGAGGCGAAGTTCTTGGTCACGACGCCATGCTTCTGGCTGTAAAGGCGGGTCTGAATGCGGATGACGGCATCATACTTGCTCATGCTCTGTTCGGTGAGCCATACACGCTCCACCACGCCGCCGACGATATAGTCCGGCTGACCGGCCTGGGCCTGAGCCATGGACGTAGCCAGAGAAACCTGAGCGCCCTGACGGGCCAGTTCGTCGGCCAGGGACTGGCTTACCCATTCCGCCACGCTCGAGCTGGGCTGGAAGGGGCTGCCGTCCTTGCGGACGCCGACATCGAGACGGCCGCGCTGATCCTCGAACACGACCACGGCCACACGGGGAGCCGTAGCCACGGGCAGTGCGGCGGCACCGCCGGCATTATAAAGCAGACGGACGTTGTTCTGAGCCAGGCAGCCGGTGAGCGCCACGGCGGCAAAAAGCAGAACGGCACAGAACGACAGGGAAAGACGACGGAAATGATTCATACCTCAACTCCTGAAAAAGGGGATTGGATCACCTTAGCTTTTTTACGGCCGGGACGCAACGCGGCAGACATGGCCGGTTACAGTACCATCCGTGCCTGATAGAGACGCCCGCCCCTCAGAATCTGAAGCAGGATCTGGCGTTTGAGAAAATCTCTGCGGAAGGAATCCAGAAAATCCCTTGTATTCGTAATGGAGCGCCCGGAAATGGCCGTTACGGTATCGCCCTTTTCCAGACCGAGCTGAGCGGCGGGAGAATCCTTCCGCACCTGATCGATGACGGCGCCCCCGTTTCTGCCGTCCCGAACGGCAATACCCCAGCGGCGCAGCGCCAGATTTTTTGCCGTCGCATCGTCGAAATCCGCGGTCTTCATGGTAAAGGACTTCTCCGCGCCGTCGCGCCAGACCTTCACCCTGATGGGCGCGCCGGGCTGATGATTGCGGAGCAGCGAAAGATACTTGTCTCTGTCCGTCACGCTGTTGCCGGACAGTTCCATAATGACGTCGCCCACCCGGATGCCGGCATCGGCCGCGGGGCCGTCCTTGAAGACTTCCGTCACCAGAAGGCCTTTCGCCGAAGGCAGGCGCAGATATCGAGCCGTGCGCGGATCGACGTTCTGGCCGATGAGCGCAAGCCACGGCGTGCTGACGTGCCCCTGATCGAGAATTTCATCCACCACCCTGCGGGCCTTGCTGATGGGAATGGCGAAGCCTATGCCCTGCGCCTTGCCGTAAATGGCGGTATTGATGCCGATGAGCTCACCGAGCACATTGAGCAGAGGACCGCCGCTGTTGCCGGGATTGATGGCGGCGTCGGTCTGAATGAGATCGGTGAATATGCCGTCTTCCGCTTCTATGGTACGGTCGAGGGCCGAAATCACGCCCGTGGTCACGGTGTGGGAAAAGCCGAAGGGGTTGCCTATGGCGATGACGCTTTCGCCGGGCATGAGATCGGTGGAATCGCCCATCGCCACGGAGGGCAGATTCTTCGCGCCCTTGAGGCGCAGCACCGCGATGTCGAAGTCCGGCTCCGCCCCCACGACGTCCGCGTCGAAGGTGCGGCCGTCGAGAAGACGAACCGATATGGACGACGCCCCGTTCACCACATGGGCATTGGTAAGCACGAGGGACCGCCGGCTGTCGATGATGATGCCGGAACCTATGCTTTCGCTGCGCAGATCGCGGCCGGGCATGTTGAAGAACAGATCAAACGGCGTGAGTTCGCGGGCGGAGCGGCGCTCCACAAGCGTACTCGTGATGTTCACCACGGCGGGCGCCACGGCGTTCACGGCCCGCACCGCCGGGGTCACTCTGGCCTGCTGACGCTCCGTCAGCGACGGCGCCGTGGCGGCATGGCAGCAGGACGAAACGGACACAAGGCAGGCGACAAGGAAAAAGCAGGCGAAAGAACGGGCGGTTATCAGTCTTTTCATGATGAAGAAAGCTCCAGTGATGCAAAACCGGTTTTCCTGCCGCATCCGGCAGGAAAACCGGGGAAAACGCCTCATAATCGAATCAGCGATTCAGGCCCGGGGCAGATCGGGAGGCAAGGATGTTCAGCCCATCTCCGCTCCGGAAAGAAACGCGGAGAAAGCCCTTTCATCAATGCCACCGGGGACCTCCGTGCGGAGGCGGGGGCGGAAGCGGTCTGCCGTGGGGATGGTCATAGGCCGGACCGCGATGATACGGATGATGCCCCACACAGCCGGCAAGTCCCGCAAACATGACACAGATCAGTATCACTCCACAAAGACGAAGCATAGTTATCCTCCCGGCAGACGTTCCTACTGCCTTTTGAACGTGGCTGTAGCCTTCAGACCGCCTTCAGGTCTGTTTTCCAGCGTTACGTCGCCGCCGTGCATGCGGGCCATGCTGCGGGCGATGGACAGGCCCAGACCGGTGCCTCCGGTGCTGCGGTTGCGGGAGCGCTCCACCCGGTAGAAAGGCTCGAACACCTTCTTGAGTTCGGATTCCGCAATGCCCGGCCCGCTGTCCGAAATGATGACCGCAAGCATATCGTCGCCGTCGACCACATCCACAACGACATGACCGCCGTAACGCAGCGCATTGTCCATAAGGTTCGCAAGGCAGCGCTTCATGCTCAGAGGCCTTGCCGACAGCGGACGGATGGAGAAGAGCGCCTCAGGCTCCTGCAGTCTCTTTTCAAGCTGAATGTCCTGTCCCATGTCCTGCCTGTCCTCGACAAGACTCTCGATGAGGGACATGACGTCCACCATGGCCATATTCTCGCTCTTGCTGCGGGCGATGTCGATGGTGGTATCCATGATCTGCTGCAGCTCGCCGATATCCTTCTGAAGAGGAATGCGCTGACTTTCGTCGAGCTGCTCCACTCTCAGACGCATACGGGTGAGCGGCGTGCGCAGGTCATGGGAAACGGCGGCAAGGGTACGCTCCCGTTCGTCGAGAAAATCTCGGATGCTTTTCTGCATGCGGTTGAAGGCCTGGGCCGCCTCGCGCACTTCCGTGGGGCCCGTTTCGGGCAGCGCGGGCGTTCTTATGTCGCGGCCGAAGCGGTCCGCGGCCCGGGCAAGCCTGCGCAGAGGCTTCACGCACAGGTAAAAGGCCAGCAGGCTGATGGCCACGAAAAACATCTCGATGGCCATGATGCTGGTAAAGGGAAAATAGGGCATGGGAGGATAGCCGGGGGCGGAATCCTCAATGACCACCCAGGTGCCGTCGTGCAGGGGAACCACGGCCGTTGCCTGATACACGGAAGGTCCGCGCGCCTTCTTGTCCTTGGTGAAATACTGGCACACCGACTGTCCGAACGATTCCATCGGGCTGGGAAGATTCAGGGCGCGCAGCACCAGAACGCCGCGACGCGGAACCTCTTCGCTGCCGCTGCCGAGATGTCCCTCTCCGTGCATCTTGCCATGCTTGGACGGCATGTCGCCGTAAAGACGCGAAAGAGAGACATTCAACATATATTCCATGAGTTCGGAAAGCTCCTTCAGGTCTTCATGAACGGCCACCACCGGACGGGAAGACATGAAGCGCACATAAAAGCCGCGGCTGTTGAACTGTTCGCGCAGCACAAAGCGGATCTCCGGCGACGTGGCGTCAAGCAGAACCGCCACTTCGGCCATGCGACGGGCGCGATCGGCCATGAGGCCGCGCATGAAATAAAAATGACGGGACTCTCCCGCGTAAATGGTGGTGAGCAGCAGCAGGGCAAAGAACCCGGCGGAAAAAATAAGAATAAGGCGCGCCAGAAGAGAGTCGGGAGAAAGGCGCAAAATCAGGCGCCTCATGCCTGAAAGCAGACCCCGCTTTTTTTCGGGCTTCGTCTGGCCTACCGCAGCGGACATGACTACTCCACCGTAATGGCGCTGGTGAACACATAACCGTCACCGCGCACCGTTTTGATGAGCTTGTTCTCACGGCCCTTGTCGCCGTCGCCGGTATCGCGCAGTCTGGCACGAAGGCGGCATACCTGCACGTCGAGGCTGCGGTCGAAGGGACTGCGGTCGGTTTCCTGTCCCTGCAGTTCGTCCTGAATGAAATCGCGGCTGAGCACCTTCTGCGGATGTTCGAGGAAAATGGTGAGCAGGCGGTATTCCGCGCCGCTCAGATTCACCACCATGCCGCCGGGCGCAATGAGATGACGGGCGGAAATATCCAGCGTCCAGCCGCTGAAATGATAGGCCTTTTCCGGACGTCCGGCTTCGGCGGAAGTATCGGTCGTTCTGCCCGAACGGCGCAGAACCGCACGGATTCTGGCAAGCAGCTCGCGCGGCTGAAAAGGCTTGACCACATAGTCGTCGGCGCCGAGCTCCAGCCCCACCACGCGGTCGGCCGTATCGCCGAGCGCCGTCAGGAAGATCACGGGCACGGAAGCAAGGCTGTCCATGGAGCGAAGGCGGCGGCACAGCGACAGGCCGTCCTCGCCGGGCATCATGATATCGAGCACGATAAGATCAGGCACTTCGTTCTCAATGGCCTCGAACATGGCCTTGCCGCCGTCGGCCACATGCACGATGAAACCGTGCTGGCGAAGGTATTCGGCCATAAGATCGCGGATGTCCTGATCGTCATCGACAACAAGCAGAGAAAGGGAAGGCATCTGTGCAGTATCAGTATCGGGCATGGTAAAGTCCTCCAGAGCATTCTGGAAAGACTATAGCCGGGAGCCGGTTAAATCGCACCTGTTTTCCTGTTACAATATGTTTCAGGAAACTTGCCTCTTCTTGCCTACATGAGGCGCAGCTTCCTTTCCACTTCATCAATGATGTACCGGGGCGTGGAGGCTCCTGCCGTCAGTCCCACGGTGCGCACGCCGGAAAAGTCGGCGCTGCTGAGCTCATCCGCCGTTTCCACCAGCACGGTGGGCACGCCGCGCATGCGGGCCAGCTCGGCCAGTCTCCGGGTGTTGCCGCTGGACTTGCCTCCGGCCACCACCATCGCCTGAACGCGGGCCGCCACTTCTCCGGCCTCCTCCTGGCGTTCCCTTGTGGCGTCGCAGATGGTGTCGAGCACAACGAGGGATGAGCCGAGCCGCGAGGCAAGGCGCCTGTGCATTTCATCAAAGATGAGTCTGTCCTGCGTGGTCTGGGCGGCAAGCACCGTGGGCAACTGCCCCAGAGGCGCTTTTTCGAGCAGCTTCTCCAGCTCTGCCAGCGAGGAAAAAATATGGCTTGCTCCCGCCGCGTAGGAAATCAGCCCTCGCACTTCCGGATGCTCGGCTTCGCCGTAAAGCAGAAGATCGCGTCCCGAGGCCGTGGCCTCGGCAATGGCGAGCTGGGCGTTCTTCACTCTCGGGCAGGTGGCGTCCTCCACTCTGGCGCAGCGCGACCGAAGCTCCTCCTCCACGTTCCTGGGAATGCCGTGCGCCCGAATGAGCACGGACATGTCCTCTTCGGCCTCCTCCACGGAGTGAAGGCAGTGCACGCCCTTGCGCGCGTAATCGTCCAGAACCTGAGGATTGTGGATGATCTCGCCGAGCGTGGCCACCCTCTGTCCGGGACGCGAGGCCACGATGGTATCGAGCTTGTGCAGGGCGAGCGCCACGCCCATGCAGAAGCCGGCGTGACTGGCGCGTATGACATTCATGAGAGAAAACCTCCGTCAGGATTTCCGGAATTTCCCTGCAAGCCGCAGGAAGGGAGACGTCACGAGATCAAAATAGTCGCGATGGAAGAACCGGGCGATCAGAAGCCACGATCCGAGGAAAAGCAGGCCGCCCACGGCAAGCACGACGAACTGCTGCAGCAGAGGATGCCAGCCGTCCATGAGATGGAAGCCGTCATGCATGACGGCAAGCATGATGCCGCAGCCCGGCATGGAGATGAGCGCGCTGCGCCACGCCGTGCCCCACAGTTCCGAAAACGCGCCCGCCGCCCAGCGCCGGCAGGCCACGGCCATGAGTACCAGCGCGTACAGGGCGATGCAGAACGTGGTCACAAGCGCCACGCCCTTCGCTCCCATGACGGGAATGAGCAGAAGATAGCCCGGCACGGCAAGAAGCGTGGCGAGCGTGCCCACCACGGCAGGCGTGAGCGTATCCTGCATGGCGTAGAACGCGCGTCCCGTCACCTGCTGCAGAAGCCAGAACGGAACGGCAAGAAGCATGATCTGCAGAAGCGGCGCCGCGCCCATCGTATGGGAAACGGAAAAGCTGCCGCCCTCGAAAATGAAGCCCAGCACGGGCCCGGAAGCCGTTATCATCCACGCCGCCACGGGCACGGCCACGATCATGCTGTTCTTCATGGTGCGTCCGAGCGTGGCCCTGAATTCGTCCATGTCGCCCCGGGCCGCCAGAGACGCCAGGAAGGGGAACGACGCCACGCCGGCGGCCTGCGCCACCACGCCCACGGGAACCATCATGATGCGGCGGGCATAGTTGAGCAGACTCACCGCGCCGTCTCCGGCAAGGCTGCCGAAAATGCGGACGAACTGCTCATCCAGCACCACCACGGACTGCCCTATCATGAGCGGCAGGGCCATAAGCAGAAACTTCTTCATGAGAGGATGCAGAAGGCCGGGCATGAACTGCAGTCCGCCTTCCCGCACGGCCAGAAGCGGCAGCACGAAGGCGCCCACGGCCGCGCCGAAGAGCACGCCCCAGCAGAAGCCTTCCATGCCCTGCGCAAGGCCGAGGGCAGGCATCCCTACGCCGAAAAGAAGAATGAAGCCGTTGTAGACAAGCGGCATGAGCGCGGGCACCGTGAACTGACGACGGATGTAGAGCACTGCGGAAAGGCAGGCGCCGGGCAGAAAGAACACCTGTGCCGGAAGCACGATGCGCAGAAACTCCGAAAGCCTTGCGCACTGCTCAGGACTGAAGCCGGGCGCCACCAGAGGCGCAAGCTCGGGCGCGGCCAGCCAGGCCAGCGCCGAAAGAAGACCTATGGAAAGCGTTGCCCAGGAAAACACCACGCCGAAAAAGCGCCAGCCGTCGGCCTCGCTTTCCTCGAACCGCCGGGAAAGGAGCGGAATGAGCGTAATGGAAACGTAGCCGCCCGCCAGAAGATAGTTGAGGAAGTCCGGAACCACGAAGGCGGCGAAATAAATGTCCGACTCGCCCCCCGCGCCGAACTGCCAGGAAATGATCTTGTCTCTGAAAAGTCCCATGAAGCGGGAAATCAGAACGCTGAAGGCCATGATGAGAGCCGCGGCCCCCATCTTCTGTCGAGAAGTCAGAAACATACTCATACCGGCAGCCCCGAGAAACGGGAAACGGACAGGATCCTCACGCTCTCCGGAGGGATGACCACGTAGTCCCGGCTGAGCGGACGCCAGGCATCCGTCAGTTTTGCATAGGGCAGGCAGAAAAGCGCGCCCGCCTCCAGGCTGCAGTCGAGAAAATGCAGCCCCTCCATATCCATATAATGCCCCACCGTCCAATGATCCACATAGGGCTTTTCCGACGGAGGCGCCATGCGGAGAAAACGGAACACCGACACCAGCGGCATGGGCGGCCTTGCGCTCGACCGAAGCGCCTCCCATACCTGATCGCAGGATGCGTCCGGGCCGAAAGGAGCGCTTACGCGAAGATCGGGAAACTCATGCCTGCGCACGTCTTCCAGCATGAAGTCCACCAGCGACACATAGTCCGTTCTGTGCTCGAGAATGTTCCGAAACGTTTCGGGCTGAACGGCCTGGGCCATGATCACGCGGTTGAAAATGCGTCTGGCCTCATGCGGCGTCAGACTGAACAGAACCTGAAGGGCGTTGAGCACCGCGTACACGGCACAGAAATTATCGATTTTTCCCTGATAGAACGGCTGCATGGACGACCCCCCGTACGCGCCCGGTGAAGCAGGAGGACCCGTCGGCCCGCGGCAGGAGCCTTCCTTCTGTTTTTCCTTTCTTAAGGGCATAACGTTACGTCTGTATCCCGTCAAGAAGCTGGACAGGCTACTGCTCCGTGTGTATAGTATCGGCGTTACAAGGCATATTACCATAGCTTGATATAAAGATATGCCTTCCTGCCATTCCGCCAGAGGCGTCCAGCATCCGCACCATGACACGGATGACCCGATAACTTCAAGGAGAGACCATGATCCCCTCTAAAGGCAAATATCTTTTCACGTCCGAATCCGTTACCGAAGGCCATCCCGACAAGGTTGCCGATCAGATTTCCGATGCCGTGCTCGATGCGCTGCTCATTCAGGATCCCGACTCCCATGTGGCCTGCGAAACGCTGGTGACCACGGGCATGGCCATCGTGGCCGGTGAAATCACCACCAAGGGCTACGCCGATCTTCCCGCCATCGTGCGCCGCACCATCCGCGACATCGGCTACGTCGGCTCGGACATGGGCTTCGACGCCCAGACCTGCGCCGTCATCTCTTCCATCGACAAGCAGTCCCCCGACATCGCTCAGGGCGTGATCCGGGAAAATCCCGAAGATCAGGGCGCCGGCGACCAGGGCATGATGTTCGGCTTTGCCTCCAACGAAACCGACACCCTCATGCCCGCTCCCATCTACTGGGCGCATCAGCTCTCGCTTCAGCTGTCCCGCGTGCGCAAGAACGGCATCGTCGACTTCTTCCGTCCCGACGGCAAGACGCAGGTCTCCTTTGAATACGTCGACGGCAAGCCCGTGCGCATCAACAACGTGGTCGTTTCCACCCAGCACTCTCCCAAGGTGAGCCACGACGACATCGTGGAAGCCGTGAAGAAGGAAGTCATCCGTCCCATTCTCGAGCCTACCGGCTACTTCGACGAAAAGGACTGCGAAATCTTCATCAACACCACGGGCCGTTTCGTCATCGGCGGCCCCATGGGCGACTGCGGTCTCACCGGCCGCAAGATCATTCAGGACACCTACGGCGGCATGGGCAACCACGGCGGCGGCGCCTTCTCCGGCAAGGACCCCTCCAAGGTAGACCGTTCCGGCGCCTACATGGCCCGCTATGTGGCCAAGAACATCGTGGCCGCCGGCCTTGCCGAACGCTGCGAAGTGCAGATCGCCTACTGCATCGGCGTGGCCGAACCCGTTTCCGTGCTGGTGCACACCTTCGACACCGGCAAGCTTCCCGACGAACAGCTCACGAAAATCGTGCGCGAAGTGTTCGATCTGCGCCCCTACTTCATCTGCAAGCGCCTCGACCTGAAGCGTCCCATCTACAGCAAGACCTCCTGCTACGGTCACTTCGGTCGCGAACTGTCCGAATTCACGTGGGAAAAGCGTGACGCCGTGGCCGATCTGCTCACGGCCGCCAAGCTGTAATCGTTCATTACAACAGGAAGACGGAAACACCGTTTTACTTCAATAGGCGAGGCTCCGTGAAAGGCACATGCGAGCCTGCGACAAGCCATCCTTCGGCACGGGCACGCCGCAGCATATCCTCCCGCACATGCGCGGCCGCTTCAGGCTCCATGTCGAAGCTGGCGGAAATGGAAGGCATGGACTGCTGAGCATCAAAGGCATGGAGCAGATCGCTCCAGAACAGAAAGGTTTGTCCCTCCGCCGAAACCATGATGCCCACATGCCCGGGCGTATGCCCCGCCTCATCCACGGCCTGCACGCCGGGAAGCGCAGGAATGAAAGCCGTTCCCGGCACAAAGGTGCGGACACGTTCGCCATAGGCGCGGCGGATGTCCTCAACGCTCTCAAAAATCCTGCGCATGCCGTCGGACGCAGACTTCGCGGCCTCGGCATCGGACCATGCGGCCAGCTCCCTTTCGGAAAAAAGCACGGTCGCTCGGGGAAACGCCGCAGCACCATTCCGCACAAGTCCTCCCACATGGTCGCCGTGCGCGTGGGTGACGACAACATGCGTCACGTCTTCCTTCGCCAGTTCCGCCTGCGCAAGAGCCGCATCAAGCGCTTCAATCGTCCAGTCATATCCCGTGTCCACCAGCGCCGTCACGCCGTTGCCGAGAAGAAGCAGAATATTCAGAACGTTGTGCACCGCGCCGTCGGGATACGCCCGGGCGACTTCGTTCCGCTCCGCCTCCGTGACGGGACGCAGAATGGAGGCATTCAGATCCTTCTGCACAAGGGAAATGACCCGGACGTTCACATCGCCCATCGAAAACTCATGGAAAGGAACATGTTGAGCCCGCGCGGGGCCTGTCGTCGAAACCGTCATCATCAAGACTCCCAGAAGCTGAACAATAGGTTTCCACATGGCGACCTCTTTACCAAAACAGAGCAGACGCCTCCTGCTCTTTGACGTCACATTCCTCATGAACATACCGCCGGACGCTCCACGCAATGTCTCCACAGGCAGCTCCAGCTGAATATCCCCGGGCATGCCCGGATCTCCGACGTTTTCTCCTTCAGCCCGCCCGGCAGAAACAGCACGAAGCAGGCTTTTCTTCAGATTTCCAGTTCCTTCAGGCGCGCCTCGATGTCGTCGGCGCGCTCAAGCAGGGCCAGCTGTTCCTCCTCGATCTGCGGCAGGCGGGCGATTCCGGCATTGAAGGCATCGGGATCACGGCTGAACAGATCGGGATCGGCCAGGAGCTCTTCCAGCTTCTTCTGCTCCTCTTCCAGAGCATCGAGCCTTGCCGGCATCTCTTCCTGCTCCTTCAGAAGCGCTTCCTGCTCGCGCTGTTCCTTGTAGGAAAGTCGGTGTTTCTTCGGCGCATTCTCCTTCCACGACTCGCGGGAGGACGTGACGGGCTTCTTTTCCTCGGGCTTCTCGCGCTGGCGCAGCCAGTCGGTGTAGCCGCCCACATATTCGCGTACCTTTCCATCCCCTTCCAGCGCTATGGTGCCGGTCACCAGCTCGTCGAGGAAAGCTCGGTCGTGGCTGACCACGATGACGGTGCCCTTGTAGGACGCAAGCATTTCCTCCAGAAGGTCCAGCGTTTCCGCATCAAGATCGTTGGTGGGTTCGTCGAGCACCAGCAGGTTGGAAGGCCGGGTAAAGAGCTTTGCCAGAAGAAGCCTGTTGCGCTCACCGCCGGAAAGAAGGCCGACCGGCGTTCTCAGGCGGCTGGAATCAAAGAGAAAGTCCTGAAGATAGCTCGCCACATGACGGGGTTCTCCGTTGATGGTCACCCGGTCGTTTCCTTCGGCCACGTTGTCCATCACGCTCTTCTGGTCATCCAGAGAATCGCGCAGCTGATCGAAATAGGCGATTTCAAGCCCCGTGCCGAGACGCACCGTTCCGGACGTGGGGGCAAGCTCGCCGAGCAGAACGCGCAGGAAGGTGGTCTTGCCTGCGCCGTTGTTGCCGATAAGACCTATCTTGTCGCCGCGCTGAATGATGAGATTCGCGCCCTCGAACACCTTGTAGCCGTCCGGCCAGGTGAAGGAGACATTCTTCATCTCCGCCACCAGCTTTCCCGACTTTTCCGCCTCCTGCACGTTGAGCGTGGCGGTTCCCATGCGCTCCCTGCGGGCGGCGCGCTCTTCGCGCATCTTCAGAAGCTCGCGGACGCGCCCCATGTTGCGGGTACGGCGGGCCTTGATGCCCTGACGTATCCAGACTTCCTCCTGCGCCAGCTTCTTGTCGAACACGGCATTCTGCATATCCTCGGCGTGCAGACGCTCTTCGCGGCGTTCCAGATAGGCATCGAAGCCGCAGGCATAGCTGTAGAGCTTTGCCCGGTCGAGCTCCACCATGCGCGAAGCCAGGCGACGCACGAAGGCGCGGTCGTGGCTGATGAAAACCAGCGTTCTGGCCTGTCGTGCCAGATATTCTTCCAGCCAGCTGATGGTGCTTATGTCCAGATGGTTCGTCGGCTCGTCGAGCAGAAGCACGTCGGAGGCGATGAGCGCACGGGCCAGCGCCACGCGGCGGCGCGTTCCGCCGGAAAACGTGGAGAAATCCGCCTCCGGATCAAGGGCCAGACTGTTGATGACACCAAGCACCTCGCCGTGCCGCTCCCAGACCTCGCCGTGCGCCATGACGCGATCCGCCTCTCCGGCAAGCTCGGGATCAAGCAGATCGCGCCTGTCGGAGGCGATGAGATGCGCCGCCGCCAGAAGATGCCCTTCCCGGCCCAGGGCGTCGGCCGTCACGCTGAACACCGAGCCCTTCCAGTGATCGGGCACGGCCTGCTGCACATAGCCTATGCGCAGTCCCGGTTCCTCGTGCCTCTCGCCGGAGTCGAGGGGAAGACGCCCTGCCAGCACCGAAAGAAGCGAAGACTTGCCCACGCCGTTGCGGCCCACAATGCAGAGTCTGTCGCCCTGCTCCACGAATATCTCAGTATGATCCAGAAGCTGCCTGTTGCCCAGCGTAAGGCAGGCATCCTGAAGGGAAAGAAGTGCCATAATGTCTCACCTGTGCCGGGAAAGAACCGCGGCAGGAATATGCGTAACGTTTTTCATGAATGCCGGATCGGGCAAAACGGCAGCGTCGAAGAGGCACCGCAGAATCCCGTCGGCTTTTTTCACCGGAAAGACGGCCGGAAAAAGCCGGCGCGCCGCTAGTGCGCCTCGCCCCAGCTGTGCCCCATGCCCGCATCCGCCACCAGCGGCACGTGCAGCTCGACGCCCCACGCCCGGGTATCGGTCATGAGCGCGGAAAGACGGGCGGCCGCCCTCTCGGCATTCTCTTCCGGAACCTCCACGATGAGTTCGTCGTGGATCTGCAGAAGCAGTCTTGCCTTCATGCGGCGAAGCTCGGCGTCCCGGTACACCGACAGCATGGCGAACTTGATGAGGTCCGCGGCGGAGCCCTGAATGAGCGTGTTCACCGCCTGCCGTTCGGCAAGAGCTCTGGCCTGTCCGCTCTCGGAAACGATGTTGGGCAGAGGACGGCGACGACCGGAAAGCGTGGTCACATAGCCGTTTCTGCGGGCTTCGACCTCCACGCCGTCGAAGAATTCCTTGATGCGGGCAAAGCGCGTGAAGTAGCGCTCGATGAACATTTTGGCCTCCGACATGGGAATGCCCAGATCCTGTCCGAGCTTGGACGGCCCCATGCCGTAGATGAGTCCGAAGTTGATGGTCTTGGCCTTGCGCCGCTCGTCCGGGCCGATCTGCGAGGGATCGACGTCGTGCAGGAGCGCGGCCGTGCGGGTGTGGATGTCCTCTCCGTTCCGGAAGGCGGAAAGCAAAGTGGGATCCTGCGAATAGTGCGCGAGCACTCTGAGTTCCACCTGCGAATAGTCCGCGGAGATCAGCGTCATGCCGGGCCCTGCGGTGAAGCAGGTGCGCATGCGCCTGCCGAGATCGCCCCGCACGGGAATATTCTGGAGATTCGGATTGCTGGAGGAAAGCCGCCCTGTGGCCGTGGCCGTCTGATTGAAGGTGGTGTGAATGCGGCTGTCCGGCCCGGCGAGCCTGGGCAGCGGTTCCAGATAGGTGGAACGCATCTTTTCAAGCTTGCGGAACTCCAGAAGCGCATCCACCACGGGATGCTGTCCGGAAAGCTTTTCCAGCACCGCCTGCGACGTGGACGCCTGACCGCCCTTGGTGGACTTTGCCGCGGAAAGGCCCAGCTTGCGGAAAAGAATTTCGCCGATCTGCTGGGCGGAACGAATATTGAATTCCTGCCCGGCTTCCCGGTAGATGCGCGCCGTAAGCTCGTTCAATTCCGCCTGCACCTCGTCGAGGAAACTCTTGAGCGCCGCCTTGTCTATGGTGATGCCCGCATCCTCCATCGAGGCCAGCACGGGAATGAGCGGCATTTCCATGTCGTGCAGGAGACGGAGCAGGCCGTAACTCTGCAGCCTCTTTTCCAGGTCTTCGTGCAGGGAAAGCGCGAGTGAGGCGGGCCGCTCCAGAGGAAGCCCGCTCTTTTCCGCATGACGGGCGGACAGGCTGGGCCATCCGTAATCCCTGTCCTCGGGAGCCAGAAGATACGCGGCAAGCCCCAGATCGAAGCAGCGTTCCGGTGCCAGCATTCCCCAGGCGGGATGTTCATGCAGAAGGCGCTTCATGTCCGGCGTGACCATGAGCCGGGAGGAAGAGGCCCAGGCCACCAAAGAGCGACTGTCTCCGGTAAAAAGCCATTCCCTGACGCCCGAAGCCTGCTGCACGGCCACGCACAGGCCGCGGCTCTGCGAGCGCTTCACCACGGGCGCAGGCGTCACGGCCACACGGCAGCCCTCGCAGGAGGGCAGGACGGAAATATCTTCCACGGCATCCGGCACGGGCACGGCAGGAGCCTCGTCGAACAGCGAAAGCTGCTGTCCGGCACGCACGGCGCCGCTTCCGGTCGCGGCCGCTTCCTCGGCTCCCTCGCCCCGGAAGGCCACGATGCCCTGACGCATGAGGCTGTCCAGTTCGCGCAGAAGCGCATTCATCTCGAACTCGCGCAGGAACGTGCGCGCATGCTGACGCTCAAGCGGCTCCACGGCCAGAGAAGAGAGCTCCTCATTGCAGCAGTCGGTGTGAAGGCGCGTCAGCTCCCGGTACAGGAACATGGCCTCCTCGTTGCCTTCAAGCTTCTTCCGGATGGAAGGCGGCACCTCGGACATGCGGTCGCGCACGTCCTCAAGGCTGCGAAAGTCGCGGAACAGCTTTTCCGCCGTCTTCTCTCCTATGCCCTTGACGCCGGGCACGTTGTCGGACGTATCGCCGATAAGGGCCTGAACGTCCGGCCACTGCGAAGGCTCGAGCCCGGTATCCTCGCGGAAGGATTCGAGCGTGACGAGCTTTTCCTCACGGGATGCGGGATCCCACATGACCACGCGGGGAGAAAGACACTGCTTCAGGTCCTTGTCCATGCCGATGATGACCACGGGCCGCTCTGCGCCGTAGCGCGCCGCAAGGCTGGCAATGCAGTCATCGGCCTCGCAGCCCTCGGAAACCAGCACCCGCATGCCGAGCGCCCGTACAAGATTCTGAAGCGGTTCTATCTGCATGAGCAGCCCTTCCGGCACCGGAGGACGATTGGTCTTGTAGGCCGGAAAGAGCTCATGCCGGAAATGCTTTCCGTGCCCGTCCATGATGAAGACGAAATGCTTCGGCTTCTCCTCCCGGAGAAGTTTGAGCAGAACGCGCCCCACAATGTGCAGCGCTCCCGTGGGAAAGCCGTCGGAACGCGACATGCTGGAGTTGGCAAAAAATCCCCGGAACAGGAAGGCATTGCCGTCCATCACGTAGAGGGGTTCTTCGGTAAAGCCGAGGCGCTGCTTCAATGACATGACTCTCTCCTGAAAAAATATCTTCAGCATCCTAGCCCGTTGCGACTCCTCCCGCAAGAGTCCTCCGCAGCCGGTTTCTGCAAGGCTTCCGCAGGCCCGAAGACAGCTCGCGAACCGCCCTCAAGGCTTGTCATCGGCGGGGAATTTTTATATCGTTGGCAATCCTTAAATACGGGAGTCCCGGGCAGGCTGGCCTGCCCGTCCATTTTTCGGTTTTTCCACTTTCAGCCTACCTGTCGGGGGTATGTATGACTTTCTTCTCTCTGGTAATCGTCTTCGCGTGTGCGGCCTTCGCGCTGTACTACGCCTTCAAGACGGCCAAAAGCATCCTCGCCGCCTCCACCGGCAATGAGGATATGCAGCGCATCGCCGGCGCCATTCAGGAAGGCGCTCAGGCCTATCTGAAGCGCCAGTACCGCACCATCGCCATCGTGGGCGTGGTGGTTGCCGTGCTGCTTCTGTTCACCATGTCCTTCCTCACCGCTCTGGGCTTCGTGCTCGGCGCCGTGCTTTCCGGCCTCGCCGGCTTCATCGGCATGAACGTGTCCGTGCGCGCCAACGTGCGTACCGCCGCCGCTGCCGAAAAGGGCATGGTTCCCGCGCTGAACATCTCCTTCCAGTCCGGCGCTATCACCGGCATGCTGGTGGTCGGCCTCGGCCTGCTCGGCGTGTCCGTGTACTACGCCCTGCTCGCCCTCTTCGGCGTGGCCACCGAGGAAATCATGCAGGCACTCGTGGCCCTGTCCTTCGGCGCCTCCCTCATCTCCATCTTCGCCCGTCTCGGCGGCGGCATCTTCACCAAGGGCGCCGACGTGGGCGCCGACCTCGTGGGCAAGGTGGAAGCCGGCATTCCTGAAGACGACCCCCGCAACCCCGCCGTCATCGCCGACAACGTGGGCGACAACGTGGGCGACTGCGCCGGCATGGCCGCCGACCTCTTTGAAACCTACGCCGTGACCGTGGTGGCCACCATGCTCCTGGCCTCCATCTTCTTCGACGGCGCCCTCCAGGCCAAGATGATGATGTTCCCCCTGCTCATCAGCGGCGTGTGCATCATCGCCTCCGTGCTCGGCACCTTCTTCGTGAAGCTCGGTGAAGACGGCAAGATCATGCGCGCTCTGTACAAGGGCCTCATCGCCACCGCCGTCATCTCCGCCGTACTCATCGCCATCGTGACCATGTTCGTCTTCTGGGAAGAAGACAACATGACCATTCAGGACATCAGCTTCAACGGCTTCAGCCTGCTGCTGTGCTGCCTCACCGGTCTCATCGTCACCGGCCTCATCGTGCTGGTCACCGAGTACTACACCTCCACCTCCTACCGCCCCGTGCGCAGCATCTCCAAGGCGTCCACCACCGGTCACGGCACCAACGTGATCCAGGGCCTCGCCGTCTCCATGGAAGCCTGCGCCGCTCCCGTGATCATCATCTGCGCGGGCATCCTCTTCGCCTACACCCAGGCCGGTCTGTTCGGCATCTCCCTGGCCGCCACCACCATGCTGGCCCTCGCCGGCATGATCGTCGCCCTTGACGCCTACGGCCCCGTGACCGACAACGCCGGCGGCATCGCCGAAATGTCCGGTCTGCCTGAAGACATCCGCGAAACCACCGACGCCCTCGACGCCGTGGGCAACACCACCAAGGCCGTCACCAAGGGTTACGCCATCGGCTCCGCCGCTCTGGCCGCTCTCGTGCTCTTCGCTTCCTACACCGAAGACCTGAGCCGCTACTTCCCCAACCTTGACGTCACCTTCGCCCTGCAGGATCCCTATGTGCTGGTCGGCCTCTTCATCGGCGGCCTGCTCCCCTATCTGTTCGGCGCCATGGGCATGAAGGCCGTGGGTCGCGCCGGCGCCGCCGTGGTCGTGGAAGTGCGTCGTCAGTTCCACAACATCCCCGGCATCATGGAAGGCACCGGCAAGCCTGACTACAGCGCATGCGTGGACATGCTCACCAAGTCCGCCATCAAGGAAATGATCCTGCCCTCCCTGCTGCCCGTTCTCGCCCCCGTTGTCGTGTACTACGTCATCATGGCCTGCGGCGGTCAGGCTGCCGCCTTCGCCTCTCTCGGCGCCATGCTCATGGGCACCATCGTCACCGGTCTGTTCGTGGCCATCTCCATGACCTCCGGCGGCGGCGCCTGGGACAACGCCAAGAAGTACATCGAAGAAGGCAACTTCGGCGGCAAGGGTTCCGAAGCCCACAAGGCTGCCGTGACCGGCGACACCGTCGGCGACCCCTACAAGGATACCGCCGGCCCCGCCGTCAACCCCATGATCAAGATCATCAACATCGTTGCGCTGCTTCTCCTTCAGGCTCTTGCCTAAGAAGGCATGAGGGCGGCTTGGCCGCCCTCCGACGAGAATATCTGCAGAAAGCCGCGGCCTGCCCGCGGCTTTCTGCTTTGTCCGCTCTTTCCGGGGCTGCCTCCGTCCGGCTTTCCGCCAGGCCGGACTTTTTCCCGGATTCCGCTTCCGAACCAGCCGCAAGGGATGCGTCCCTTGCAAGTCTTCCCACGCCTTTTTGCCAGGATTTTCCATGAAAGCCGTCGTTTCCAGCGTGTCGGGCAACACACGCATGTATCTCTTTCTTTTTCTGCTTACCCTGGGCAGCACGATCGGCCTTCAGGGCTCCTCCCTGCTCTATACCAACTATGCCGTCGAAGTGGGCGGATTTACCGCCGCAGACAACGGTCTTGTCGTCGCCCTGCGCGAAGTGCCCGGCTTTCTCTGCTTTCTTGTCGTGCCCCTCATGCTTCTCATGAAGGAACACCGCCTCTGTGTGCTTTCCGTCATCATCTGCGGCGTGGGCACGGCCGTCATCGGCCTGTTCACCTCCTTCACGGGCATCGCAGCCGCGGTATTCGTCATGTCGGCAGGCTACCACTTCTTTGAAACCATCAATCAGTCCCTCATGATCCAGTACTACGACCTGTCGAACACGCCCATCGTCATGGGCAGAATGAGAGGTCTTGCCGCCGGCGGCAGTCTGGCTGTTTCGCTTCTGGTCTTCTTCGGTGCCGGACATCTTTCCTATGAAACCATGTTCGCCCTCATGGGACTGACGGTCGTCGCCCTCGGCACGATCTGCCTGTTCTTCGATCCTTCCAGCCCGAAGGTCGCGCCTCAGAAAAAGGGCATGGTCTTCTCTTCCCGCTACTGGCTCTTCTACGCCCTCACCCTGCTCATGGGCGGCCGCAGGCAGATCTTCACCGTGTTCTCTCTTTTTCTGCTCGTGGAGAAGTTCGGATTCTCCGTGCGCACCGTGGCCGTGCTCTATCTCGTGAACTACGCGGTCAACTGGTTCTTCAATCCGCTCATAGGACGCATCATCAACCGCATAGGTGAACGCAGACTTCTCACCATAGAGTATACCTCTGCCTTCTTCATCTTCCTCGGCTATGCCTGGACGGACAGCGCGTATCTTGCGGGCATCATGTATGTTCTCGACAGCCTGACCTTCAACTTCGCCATTGCCGTGCGCACCTTCTTCCAGAAGATCGCCGATCCCTCCGACATTGCGCCCAGCATGGGCCTTGCCCAGACCATCAACCACATTGCCGCCGTTCTCATTCCTCCGCTCGGCGGCTGGCTGTGGATAACCTTCGGCTACCGCCTGCCCTTCTACTGCGGCATGGGACTCACGATTCTTTCCCTGCTGCTCATCCAGTTCATGGACAGGGAAATCGCGAAGGCAGGAAAAAAGGCGTAGCTCCGCGCCATGCCGCCGCCCTTTCCTAAAGGGCGCCGCACCCGGAAAAGACGGCATTTCTGCCGTGAAAGGCACAGGCATAAACGCTTGAGGCGCAGGTCCTGCTGGTGTAGGTTGAAAAAAGCTGTTTCAACAGGGAGAAAACATGAGCGAACTGGTACGATTCGGAGTATCGCTGGAGCGGGATCTGCTGACCGCCTTTGACCGTCACAGTGAGCGCAAGGGCTTTGCCAACCGGTCCGAGGCCCTGAGGCACTGCATCCGGCGCGAGCTTTCGGAAGAAATCGTTTCCGATCCCGACGCGCCCGTCGCCGGAGTGCTGACGCTGGTCTACGATCATCACGACAACGATCTGCCCGGCCGCCTCACCTCTCTGCAGCATGAAGCGCACGACATGGTGCTCGCCACCATGCACGTGCATCTCGATGAACACCACTGTCTGGAAACCATGGCGCTGCGGGGGCCTGCCGCTGCCGTGAACGAGCTGGCCGACCGACTTCGTTCCTCCCGCGGGGTACTGCAGAGTTCCTGTTCGCTTACGGCCATAGAAGCCGCTCCCGAACGCCATATCTTCCACGATCATCAACATAAGGATCACGCATGACTACCTCTTCGGCTGCCGAAGGCTCCCTTTCCCTCATGGACGTTCAGAACAGTCCCTCCAGCGTGGCGCTCGACATCGACCGAGTCGGCGTCAAGAACGTGAATCTGCCCCTGGTGGTGAAGGACCGGGACATGGGACGCCAGCATACCGTGGCCAGCGTCGACATGGGCGTTGATCTGCCCGCGGCCTTCAAGGGCACCCACATGAGCCGTTTCGTGGAAGCGCTGGAGAACTGGCGCGAAGCCAGCGCGGAAGAGCTGGACTACGCATCCATGAAGCGTCTGCTTTCCGACGTACTGACTCGTCTTCAGGCGCACCGCGCCTATGCGAAGTTCACCTTCCCCTATTTCCGCACGCGCAAGGCTCCCGTGTCCGGGCAGGCCGCGCCGGTACGGTATCTCTGCCGCCTGACCGGAGAGCTGGAACAGGGCCAGGAAGGTCCCCGCTTTCTTCTGGAACTGGAAGTTCCCGTAACGACGGTATGCCCCTGCTCCAAGGCCATCAGCCGGGCAGGCGCACACGGTCAGCGGGCCATAGTGCGCATGGGCCTGCGCATGAGTCGCTTTGAATGGCTGGAAGGCTTCATAGACATCGCCGAAGAATCCGGCTCCGCTCCCATCTACACGCTGCTGAAGCGCCCGGACGAAAAATTCGTCACCGAGCAGGCCTATGACAATGCGCTGTTCGTGGAAGACGTGGTGCGCAATGTGGCCACACGCCTGGAAAACCACACGCACGTGACATGGTTCCGCGTGGAAGTGGAAAGCGAAGAATCCATTCACGGGCACAACGCCTTCGCCAGCATAGAGCGCACGCCCTCCAGAGCCTGAACACGATTTTCCGCACAGCCCCGCCCGCATGACATAAAAATGCGGACGGGCATTTTTTGATTTTATTTTTTTTAAAAACGGACTATGCTCCCCTGAAACAACTTTTATTCAAACTTTTCACACCGAGACCATTCATGAGAACCTGTCACGCAAAGAAGTCAGCCGGCGGCGGTCTGATCCCGCCATGGAGTCTTGCGTCTCTCTAGTCTCGTGTCCCTGTCCCGGCTCAGGCCGGGCTTCTCCGGCGTTCTGCCGACTCTCCCTTTTTCTTTCGAGTTTTCACCGTGAGCGACTATCAGATCTTCATATACATAGCTATCGGCATCTATCTGCTTCTCATGCTCTACATCGGCCTTCTCTGTGCCAAGCGCAACAACAACGCCCACGAATACTATCTGGGCGGCCGAAAAATGGGTCCCATCGTCACGGCCATGAGCGCGGAAGCCTCGGACATGTCTTCCTGGCTGCTTATGGGCCTGCCGGGTCTTGCCCTGTTCACCGGCATAGCCGAACCCGGCTGGACCGCCATAGGTCTCGCCCTCGGCACCTACCTGAACTGGCTCATCGTGGCCAGACGCCTGCGCGTGTACAGCGAAAAGATTCACGCCATCACCATTCCCGACTTCTTCGCGCGCCGCTTCCATGACACGAGCAGCCTGCTCATCGGCATTTCCGCGCTCATCATCGTCATTTTCTTCATTCCCTACACCGCGGCCGGATTCGCCTCCTGCGGCAAGCTCTTCTCCACCCTCTGCGATCTCGACTACGTCACGGGCATGCTCATCGGTACCGTGGTCATCGCCGGATACACCATCCTCGGCGGCTTTCTGGCCGCATCCATGACCGACCTTGTGCAGTCCATCATCATGACCCTCGCCCTCTTCATCATCGTGGCCTTCGGCATCCACATGGCCGGAGGCTGGGAAGCGGTGAAAGCGGCAGCCAGCTTTGAAGGCTACATCAGCCTCTCGCACGCCACCAACGTAGTCAGCAAGGAAGTGTCCGAATACGGTACCCTCACCATCTTCTCCACGCTGGCCTGGGGCCTCGGCTACTTCGGTATGCCCCACATTCTGCTCCGCTTCATGGCCATCCGCGACGAAAATGAAATCGCCATCTCCCGCCGCATAGGCTCCACCTGGGTGGTCATCGCCATGGGCTGCGCCATCTTCATCGGCATCATCGGCTACGCCATGATACAGGCCGGCGTGCTCGATCCCTATGCCACCGGATCCGACGCCGAAACCATCATCATCAAGATCAGCAGCCTGCTCAGCTCCTTCGGCGTCATTCCCGCCTTCATGGCCGGTCTCGTGCTCGCCGGCATTCTGGCCAGCACCATGTCCACCGCCTCCGGTCAGCTTCTGGCCGCAGCCTCCAGCGTGTCGGAAAACCTGTTCAAGGGCGTGTTCCACATTCAGATGACCGACCGCTCCACCATGCTGGCCGCCCGCGGAACCGTGCTGCTCATCTCCATCGTGGGTACCGTCATCGCCTGCGACCCCGAAAGCTCCATCTTCCAGATCGTTTCCTTCGCCTGGGCGGGCTTCGGCGCCTCCTTCGGCCCGGTCATGCTCTTCGCCCTGTTCTGGCGCCGCTGCAACCGCTGGGGCGCTCTTGCCGGCATGGCGGCCGGCGGCATCATGGTGTTCGTGTGGAAGTACCTCGTGAAGCCCATGGGCGGACTGTGGAGCATCTATGAACTCCTGCCCGCCTTCCTCGTGGCCTGCGCCGCCATCATCATCGTGAGCCTCATGACCGCAAAGCCCGATGACGAAATGCTGAAGGACTTCGACGCCGTGAACAGCGCGAAGTAACGCAGGCATCACCGCAACGCAGAACGAAAGGCCGCCGGAATACTCCGACGGCCTTTTCTGTCTCCTGAGCTTTTGTTCAGCCAGACACCCGATCTGACACGAATCGCCGGCGTCCGGAATTTTCCAGGCTGACGCTCCTTCTCCCAAACGCTTCACCGACGACCTTCCGCCACTGTGTCTTCAGCTCCCGCGCACGGGCTCTGCCCATCCGTCAGGATCTTTTCGCGAGCCGCTCCCGTCCTTCAGACGGCATGGCTCCGTATCCATTACCGCGCCCTCCGTTTCCGCCGTCATCCATCTCTTAGGAACGCTTTTCCCCAAAAGTCAGGACCGCCCCTTCAAGGGGCGGTTTGATTTGACCCTATAAGGGTCT
>OOCM01001024.1_pt1 | contig 23963 bp, 15 predicted proteins | sample 1671111 | NCBI WGS metagenome assembly OOCM01 (sample SAMN06348123, study PRJEB24527) | human gut metagenome | biome: human gut; feature: ankylosing spondylitis patient; material: feces | host: Homo sapiens | place: China | collected 2015-10 | reverse complement strand
CTGCAACTCCTTGTTGTTGGCCTCTATCTGCTGGAGCACGGCATCAATGCCGGACGTTTGTGCGCTCATCCCCGCAAAAGCGAGGATGGCGGCGCTGAATATGAAAAATCTTTTATTCATTGTCTGACGTTTTAGGTTGTTGGTTACGGTGCATCATCAGGTAAACAATCGGAATGATGAAACCGTTCAGGAACGTGGATGTTAAAAGGCCGCCCAAGATAACCTTTGCCATCGGGCTTTGTATCTCGTTGCCCGGCAGGTCGCCACTGAGAGCCAGCGGGATAAGTGCCAGTGCACTGGATAGGGCGGTCATCAGGATTGGATTCAGACGGTCGAGCGAACCGCGGATAACGCTGTCGTAGACGCCATAGCCTTCTTCCTGCTGCAAGTGGTTGTAATGGCTGATGAGCAGCATTCCGTTTCGGGTGGCGATACCGAACAGTGAGATGAAACCGATGATGGCGGGGATACTCACTTCTCCCGTTGTGATGAGCAGGGCGAATACACCGCCTATCAATGCCAGCGGCAGATTGATAAGGATGATGGCACTCTCTTTCACATTACGGAATTCATGGTAGAGGAGCAGGAATATCACCACGATGGACATGAACGAAGTAAGTGCCAGCGTGCGGCTTGCTGCCTGTTCACTTTCGAATTGTCCGCCGTATTCGATGTGGTATCCTTCCGGCAGTTTGATTTGTGCGTCTACCTGGGCTTGTATATCGTTGACTACACTTCGCAGGTCGCGGTCGGCCACGTTGGCGGAGATGACGATCTTACGCTTTACATTCTCGCGGCTGATGGTGTTCGGACCCATGGTCGAGCGGATTTCCGCTACATAGTTCAGTGGAATTTTCTGTCCGTCGCCCGTATCAATCATCAAGTTGCGTATTTTTTCCATTTCGTCGCGTAGGTTGTCTTTCACGCGTACGGTCAGGTCGAAGCTCTTTCCCTTTTCGTAAACTTGGGAAACGGCTTCACCGGCCAGGCAGACATTGACAAACTCCGAAAATTCGGGCAGTGAAATGCCGTATTTGGCAAGCATTTCTCGTTTGGGTGAAATGACAAGTTGCGGACGCTCAATCTGCTGTTCCACGTTCAGGTCGGCAATACCGGGAATCCCCTGGATGGCACTCTTGATTTCATTGCCCAGAGTGAACATGCGGTTCAGGTCGTCGCCGAACAGTTTGATGGCGATGTTCGCCTTTGTACCGGATAGCATGGCGTCTATACGGTGGCTGATAGGCTGGCCTATTTCCACGTTTGCCCCTACAATGGTACCCAGTTTTTCGCGGACTTCTGCCACGAGCTCGCTGCGCGAGCGGTCTTTCAACTCAAACGGTGCCTCGATCTCAGAGACGTTTACTCCCAGAGCGTGTTCGTCCAGCTCTGCACGTCCCGTTTTACGGGCCACGGTCTGTATTTCGGGGATGGAGAGCAGCAGCTCCTCGGCACGGTGCCCCATCTTGTCGCTTTCTTCCAGGGAAATGCCTGGAAGCGAGGAGATATTGATGGTGAACGAACCTTCATTGAAAGGCGGCAGGAACGAGCGGCCCAGGGTGAAGAAACAGCCGAGCGCTACTACAAATAGTCCGATAGTACCTCCCAGTACCCCTTTCTTATGCCCCAATACAAAAGTCAGTGCAGAACCATACCATTGCTTCATCTTGCGTGCTACGGCAGAGTCGCTGTTTTCGTTATTTTGTTTTTTCGTTTTCTCTTTTCCCAATAGATAGGAGCAAAGTACCGGCGTTACGGTCAGTGCCACAACAGTTGAAGCCGCCAATGCCACAATGAACGCAATACCCAGTGGTACCAGCATCCTACCTTCCATACCACTAAGGAAGAACAGTGGTACGAAGCTGACAATGATAATCAGCGTTGAATTGAGGATAGGCATACGCACTTCTTTCGAAGCATTGAACACCACTTCCAGAATAGGAAGTTGCTCGCCGGCAGGTTTCAGCCGGTTTTCCCGCAAACGCTTGTAGACATTCTCCACGTCCACGATGGCATCATCCACCAGCGAACCGATGGCGATAGCCATACCTCCCAGGCTCATGGTATTTATCGTAAAGCCCATATAGTGCAGGGCAAGGATGGAGGCAATCAGTGACAACGGCAGTGTCACCAGCGAGATGACTGTGGTACGTATGTTGGCAAGGAACAGGAAAAGCACGATGACAACGAAAATACCTCCCTCCAACAACGACTTCTGAACGTTTCCGATGGAACTTTCGATGAAACGGCTTTGACGGAAGATGTCTGTGGAAACCTTTACGTCTGCCGGTAAATTCTTCTGCAGGTCTTGCAGGGAAGCTTCCAGTTTGTCTGTAAGCTCCAGCGTGCTTGTGGCGGGTTGCTTGGTGACTGTCAGCAGTACGGCATGCTTACCGCGTTCCGAGGCGGTACCCAGTTTAGGAAGTTTGGCTCCGACTTGAACGTCGGCAATATCTTCCAGCAGGATAGGGGCACCGGAGACCCCGTTGCTCCGCACCACGGCCTTGGCTATCTGGTCTACCTTGTCGGTAGAAAGTACGCCGCGTACGATATATTCATTGCCATATTCATAGAGCACTCCACCATTGGCATTCAGGTTCATTTCGCGGGTGATGTTCATCACTTCGCTCAATGTTACGCCGTAATGGCGCATCCGTTCCGGGTCCAGCTGCACTTGATATTCCTTGATGTCGCCACCCAGTACGGCTACTTGTGCCACACCGCCCGTAGAGAGCAGGCGGGGACGTATGGTCCAGTCGGCAATGGTACGCAAATCCAGCATAGAGGTCGAATCTGCTGTCAGACCTACAATCAGCATCTCGCCCAAAATGGACGATTGTGGGCCTAGTGTCGGCTTGCCTACGTTGGCCGGTAAGGATTCGCTGACGACTGCCAGCTTCTCACTGACAATCTGCCGGGCAAGATAGATATCTGTATCCCAGTCGAATTCTACCCAGACTACAGAAAAACCGTTCGTTGAGGAAGAGCGTACACGGCGCACACCCGTTGCACCGTTTACAGCCGTTTCTACGGGAAAAGTGACCAGCTGTTCCACTTCCTCTGCTGCCATACCATTTGCTTCGGTCATGATGACTACGGTCGGCGCATTGAGGTCAGGGAACACATCCACTTCCGTATGCATGGCGGTATAAGTACCGCCAATCAGCAACAGCACCGATGCTACCAGCACCAGGATGCGGTTCTGAAGAGAAAAACCAATTATTTTGTTTAACATCTTTCTATTTACTATTTACAATGTACAATTGGGCTGCGCAATGTCAGCCGCACTTGCTGTTTTATCTAATATTTCTTGTTTATCTGACTTTACACTCCCCATTCGTCACGTAGCCCTTATACTGCATAGCGAAATGGTACTTTGTAAATTGTCAAATTGTACATGAGATTAGTGTTCATGGCTATGTGCCGGAATAGCATTCGTTGCCGATGCCAGCTTCACTTGATAGGCTCCTTGGGTTACGACGCGATCGCCTGCTTTTATGCCGGAAAGGATTTGTACACTTTCGCCATTGTCGGCACCCAGGGTGACAAGCTGTTTTTTGTAGCCCTCTTCATCCAGTTGCAGGTAGACAAAGAAGCTGCCTTGTTCCTCGGTCAGCGCACTGTGAGGAAGAGACAACACGTTCTCCATTGGTGAGGATAATAGGAATACTTCTACAAACGAGCCGGGAATAACGTCTCCCTTATTGTCGAATTCAAAAGTTACGGGTACATAATATCCGTTCTCACCCGAAGCCTTTCCATAAGAAAGCATGCGCCCGCCCAGTTCTTTCAATGTATATACCTTATTATTATAAGGAGTACAGAAGTTGGCAGAACCGATGCTGTTTAGGTAAGGATAGTACTTTTCGGATACATCCGCACGCAGGAAAAGCTTGCGGTTCTGGGTGACGCTTACCAACGGCTGGCCGACGCTGACGTAGTCCCCTTCTTTCACCAACAGATTCTTCACATAACCGCTGATGGGAGAAACAACAGCCTGGCCGCTTGCCGAATGGTTCTTTGCGACTGCCTCGTAACTGATACGGGCATTTTCGTAAATCTGTTCGGCTTGCGCGAATTCCTTTTCAGATACGATTTTGTTGCCTACAAGCGCTTTCATACGCTCGTATTCTTTTTTGGAAACCTCGTAGGCTATCCGGGCTTTCTGCACCGGGTCTCCGTCGGCCATGTTTTTGGATGACAATACCACCAGAGGAGTACCTTTGCTGACACTCATTCCTTCGATAACTTTTCCCTTGAAGGAAACCACGCCTGCTACTGTAGCTACGGCTACGCTCTCGTCTCCCTGGGCTGCCATCACCTGGCCGCTGGTCTTGATGACTTGATGGAAACTACCCGGTTCAACAGTGCTGACTGCTACGCCGGCAGCTTGCGCCTTTGCTGGTGGCAGGATGATTTCATCGCTTCCTCCGGCATGGTTTTCCTGCTCTTCGTGCTCATGGTTGTGTCCCTCATGTTCGTGGTCATGTCCCTCGTGGTCATGTCCGTCATGATTGTGCTCTTCTGTTTCGTGATTATGTCCTTCGTGGCTGTCTCCGGACTTGCTGTTACAGGAGCCTAAAAGGAATAATCCCAAGACTCCCATGAAAATAACTTTTTTCATGATGATATTTGTTCTTACTTTTTGATTTTGAATACAAAGTTAGGGCATAGGGCGTGCAACCAAATTGCATTGTTCCTTATGCCGGATAGAAATCTGTCCCGGTGATGTTCCGGTAACAGTTAAGCAAGAAGAGACGGAGGGGCACGAAGTCCCGTAGCACATATGATAAATGTGCTATGAAGAGATTCCAGATAGATACACTCCTGCCTGCTTATGTCAAACTCGGGTAGGATGAGTAACTTGGAAAAAGGTTCAATGAGTAGGGTAACTGCCCACAAGGCATCCGGATGTGAACACACATCATTGGAAGAGCTGGGCGTCTGTTGTACAAAGTGGGTTGTCATGCATCCCGTGTCGCAACAGCAGTGCTCGTTGCCCGGGCTATGACGGTGTCCGCAGCAATCGGCGGTGATATCATTCTTCATGCATATCATTCCGTCGGCATGATGATGGTGGGGAATGACGGGTATCACCAGCATTATCAAGCTGATGAAAAAAAGAATATAGGTTATGTACTGTTTCTTTTTCATTCCTCTATCTTTGGACGGATGCAAAGATAGAGGTTAAGGACTTAATTACCAAATAGAAAATGCTAAAAAGGTTTGAATAACATATTCAATCCCTCATTCATGCTGGGGTGGGTGAAAATGAAGTCCCGCAGGAAATGGTAACGCTGTCCCGTTTTCATGATTGATGCTACGGTATTGATTACTTCTGGTGCATCGGCACAAAGTAGGGTACAACCCAGAATCCGTCCGGTATGGATGTCTACAATAGCTTTGAGCATACCGTCTATGCTGTGTAGCGTACGGGCACGTGGAATCATGGCAGCAGGGATACGTGCCACATGTATGGAATAACCGTTCTTCATCGCTTCCTCTTCCGTCAGTCCTATATGTGCCAGCGGTGGGTCGGTGAAAATGGCAAAGGGGATTGGATACTGGTCTTTTGTACTCCTTTTTTTGTTTTCAAAGAGTTGATTACGGATGATACGGAAATCATCGATGGACAAGTTGTCGAACTGTTCGTCTCCTTTTACGTCCCCCAGGGCCCATACGTGTGGGGCTGTAGTCCGTAATTGGTTGTCGACAACGATGGCTCCCCGCTTGTCTGTTTGTATACCCGCTTTTTCCAGATTCAGCTCTGCAGTCATAGGCTTGCGGCCGATGGCTACCAGCAAGGCATCTCCTTTCAGGTAGTAGGGAGTGCCGTTTGCACTGTCCGTATAGGTCAGAGTTATTCCTTCGGCTGTGTCGTACACGGATTGGACACGGGCGTTCAACCGGACATTGATACGCTTTCGGTTCAATGCTTCCAGCATGGAGGCGGCAATGTCGCGGTCCACTTTAGGCAGAAAGCGGTTTCCCGCTTCCAGCAGTGTGACATGGCTTCCAAAGCCTGCATACATAGTGGCAAACTCCAATCCGACAGCACCGCCGCCGATGACGAGCAGGTGTGCGGGCAGTTTGTTCGATTGCAGCAAGGTCTCACTGGTATATACGTACTTGCTCTCCTTGAGTCCGTCGATGGCAGGCAGGATAGGGGTGGACCCGGTGTTGATGAATATCTCTTTTCCCTCAAGAATCGTTTCGTCCTTGCCGGAGACTATACGGATTGTATTTTCGGACAAGAAAGAAGCAGTTCCGTCATAGAGGGTTATATTAGGCTTGTTTTTTACATTTTCATAATTTTTCTCACGCAGGAAGGATACAAGCTTGTCTTTCCGCGCCACGGCAAGTGCATACAGTTTGGACTGGTTCTTATAATCGTCATAGTATCTTTTTTCCGCATATTCCGATTCGTGAATCAGAGCTTTGGTAGGGATACATCCTACGTTTACACATGTTCCTCCGTACATCTGAGGGGAACGTTCCACGATGGCTACTTTCCAATTCCGTTCGGCCAGTTCGGCGGCCAATAACTTGCCGCCCTTGCCGAATCCTATTATGATGGCATCATATTGTTTCATTTTAATATCTCTTAGTTAAGTGTTTAGTAAAATGAAAACAATATGTATCGGCCATTTGTTCGGACGCCGGGTTTAGCAGATGCTTATCGTTCCAGTTCGCGGAGGGAGTCCATTTTCTTCTTTTCAAGGAATTCGTAGATGCCGCTCAAGTGCTCTTTCACTTGTTTGTTGCCGAATTCATATACCTTGCTTACCAGTCCGTCCAGGAAGTCACGGTCGTGGCTGACGAGGATAAGGGTACCGTCAAAATCCAGTAACGCTTGCTTCAGGATATCTTTGGTTTTCATGTCCAGATGGTTGGTCGGTTCGTCCAGTATCAGCAGATTCACCGGTTCGAGCAAAAGCTTTATCATGGCGAGGCGCGTGCGCTCTCCACCGGAAAGCACCTTGACCTTCTTCATGGACTCTTCGGGGCCACCGAACATGAAGGCACCCAGCAGGTCGCGTATCTTGTTGCGGATTTCCCCTTTTGCCACATCGTCGATGGTCTGGAATACGGTCAGGTTCTCATCCAACAATGAGGCCTGGTTTTGTGCGAAATATCCAATCTGCACGTTGTGTCCTATCGTGAGGGTGCCTTCATGTTCTATTTCCTTCATGATGCACTTCACTAACGTTGACTTTCCTTCACCGTTCTTACCAACGAAAGCAACCTTGTCTCCCCGTTCTATGGTGAGGTTGGCATTCTTGAAGACCACATGGTCACCGTAACTTTTCCCTACTCCCTCCATGATGACGGGATAATTGCCTGAGCGGGGAGAAGGAGGGAATTTGAGGCGTAACGCTGAAGTGTCTTCTTCATCCACTTCCAGCAGTTCCAGCTTCTCCAGCATTTTTACGCGGCTTTGCACTTGCAGGGTTTTGGAGTAGGTGCCTTTGAACCGTTCGATGAATTCCTTGGTTTCGGCAATGAACTTCTGCTGGTCGTCGTAGGCTTTCTGTTGCTGTTCGCGGCGTTCCTTGCGGAGTTCCAGGTATTTGGAGTAGTTTACTTTGTAATCGTATATCCGTCCCATGGTCACTTCAATGGTACGGGTGGTGATGTTGTCTACGAATTTACGGTCGTGGCTGATGACGATGACAGCCTTTCCATTGCTGATAAGGAAATCTTCCAGCCATTGTATGGATTCTATGTCCAGATGGTTGGTAGGCTCGTCTAGCAACAGCACGTCAGGCTTTTGCAGCAACAGCTTGGCAAGCTCGATGCGCATGCGCCATCCGCCGCTGAAGTCACTGGTCTGGCGGTTGAAGTCTTCGCGTACAAAGCCCAGTCCGAGCAGTGCTTTTTCCACATCCTCCTCGTAATTGGTGGAGTCGATGGCATAGAACTTTTCGCTTAAGGCGGAGACATTCTCGATAAGTTCCATGTAGCTGTCGCTTTCGTAGTCGGTACGCGTTTCCAGTTCCTTGTTGAGGCGCTCTATTTCAGCTTCCATTTCATGCAGGTGGGCAAAGGCTTGCGCCGCTTCCTGGAATACGGTACGTCCGTCTTCCGTCATAAGGTGCTGTGGAAGGTAAGCTATGACACTGTCCTTGGGGGCTGAGATTTTTCCACGGGTAGGTTGTCTTACACCTGCCAGGATTTTCAACAATGTACTTTTCCCCGCTCCATTTTTACCCATCAGGGCGATACGGTCTTTTTCGTTGATAACGAAAGATATGTCACTGAATAAAGTAGTTCCGCCGAATTCTACGGCCAGTCCGTCTATAGAAATCATTATATATTTTTTTAATGAGCTGCAAAGATAGTGCAAATCTATTATTTTTTATATCTTTGCCCCTATATAAACAAAACGCATAGGTCATGGAAATAGAAAAAGTGTCAGGAGATTACCGTCCGCTTATTCTGGTTGCGGAAGATGATGATAGTAACTTTAAACTGATAAAGGCTATTATCGGCAAGAAATGCGAGATACTATGGGCAAAGAATGGTGAGGATATTGTAAATTTGTTCGAAGAGAATCGCGACAAGGCGGAAGCTATTCTGATGGATATAAAAATGCCTATTATGAACGGGCTGGATGCTACGGTGATTATTCGCAAGAAGGATAAAGAACTTCCCATCATCATGCAGACCGCTTACGCCTTTACTGCCGACCGCGAAAAAGCCTTGGAGTGCGGAGCCTCGGAAGTGTTGGTAAAACCCATCACTCTGTCTGCTTTGCGTACATGTCTGAGCCGTTATTTACCCAAATTGGTTTGGTAAGGCTTTACTGATAATAAAAAGGGAACCGGATGACTAAGTAATGAATATATCATCCGGTTTCCTTCTTTTTATTCTTATGCATTGTCTTTTCTCTCTTCCATCTTCTTTTTTACAAATTCGATTTTGAGATTGGCTTCTTCCATATTCTTCTTTATTTCCGTCATGGATGACAGCAGTTGTGCCAGTTCGTAGATGCTGGCAAGGGCCTGGCGGTCGGCGGCAGTCATGGTGATGGAATAGGGGCGTTCCCCTTGATAGTTGACTTTGATATTCTTGTCCTTGTTCAGATAAAGGAACCCCATGACGTTTCCGTCTTCTCCCAGTTTGAAGTCTGCCTTTTCAATCTTTTCACCGAGGTCAGTGGTTTCGTAGCTGTCTTTGGCGGCGGGTGTTTCGGCAAAACTACCGTCGGGAGCAGTGACTTTGACGGCCACATGGTGGATATTATGGGCTCCGCAATAAATGGAAGTCATGCTCATGACTCCGTTTTCGTCTACCTGGAAGCGAAGGAAAGAGCGATGCAGATTTTTTTCTATCACTTGGGAAGGATGAAGGTAATTGCCGATATTCTGGTATTCGGCATCTTTTTCAAAGGTGTATTTCCCTTTGATTGCATCGAAATCCTTTTGCTTGGCTTGAAGTATACTGTCCAGATAGACCAGGCTCTTTTCCTGCTCTTTCAGTTCCACTTCCTGCATCAGGCCGATGCCTGCACGGCGAGTTTCAAACGCTTTGGGATAGAGCATCTTGATGCTGTCAATCAGAATCTTCGCTTCATTGTAGTTGCCGAGTTCAAACGCTTCGCGGGCAGCTTGTAGTTTTTCACCAGCCTTCTTCTCCACATCTTCGCAAGAGAAGAGTGTACAGCATAGGCATGCAAGGAGTATTACTTTTTTCATATTTGTTGTTCTTGGAGTTAGAGTCCACAAAAATAGAAATAATATCTTTATCTTTGCAGCATTTTAATGTGCAAATGTGCTAATAGACCATTAACACATTTGCGTATTCATTACATTAGCGCATTATTTATGATAGATTTGACGGCAGAAGAACTGAAGCAATATTTTAGTGATGATATATTCAAGCGGATATCCGAAACGGCTGATGAATTGGGATTGGAATGTTACGTAGTCGGTGGATATGTACGTGATATTTTCCTGCAACGTCCTTCCAAGGATATTGATGTGGTGGTGGTAGGCAGTGGCATTGCCATGGCCGAGGCGCTGGGTAAGCGTCTGGGGCGTGGGGCGCATGTTTCCGTCTTCAAGAATTTCGGTACGGCACAATTGAAGTACTATGGTACGGAAGTTGAGTTTGTGGGTGCAAGAAAAGAATCGTATACACACGATTCCCGCAAGCCTATTGTAGAGGACGGTACATTGGAGGATGACCAGAACCGCCGTGATTTTACCATCAATGCACTGGCTGTTTGCCTGAACCGGGTGCGTTATGGCGAGTTGGTCGACCCCTTTGGCGGTATTGGAGACTTGAAGGAAAAGACCATCCGGACTCCCCTCGACCCTGATATAACTTTCAGTGATGACCCTTTGCGCATGATGCGCTGTGTCCGTTTTGCCACCCAGCTGGGATTCTATATTGACGATGAGACATTCGATTCTCTGGAGCGTAATCGCGAACGCATCTCCATCATCTCCAAAGAACGCATTGCAGACGAACTGAACAAAATCATCTTGTCACCTATTCCGTCTAAGGGATTCATTGAGCTGGACCGCTGTGGTCTGCTGGAACTGATATTCCCGGAACTTGTTAGGCTGCAAGGCGTGGAGACGCGCAATGGACGCGCCCATAAGGACAATTTCTACCATACGCTCGAAGTACTCGACAACATCAGCAAGAAGACCGACAACCTTTGGCTACGCTGGGCAGCTCTTCTGCATGATATAGCCAAGCCTGCCACCAAGCGTTGGGAACCCCGTGTGGGCTGGACGTTCCATAACCATAATTTCATTGGCGAGAAGATGATACCCGATATTTTCCGCAAGATGAAGCTCCCTATGAATGAGAAGATGAAATATGTGCAGAAAATGGTGAGCCTGCACATGCGTCCCATTGTGATAGCGGATGATGTAGTGACCGACTCGGCAGTGCGTCGTCTCTTGTTTGAGGCAGGTGATGATATAGACGACCTGATGACACTGTGCGAAGCCGACATTACTTCCAAGAATATGGAGCGTAAGAAACGCTTCCTTAATAATTTTCAGTTGGTACGCCAGAAGCTGAAGGATTTGGAGGAACGCGACCGTATCCGTAATTTCCAGCCTCCGGTCAGTGGTGAAGAAATCATGAAGACTTTCGGCCTTTCTCCTTGCCAGCAGGTAGGTGCCTTGAAGAGTGCCATTAAGGATGCCATTTTGGACGGCATCATTCCCAATGAATACGAAGCCGCCCGTGCATTTATGTTGCAACGGGCGGAGAAGATGGGGCTTAAGGAGTTATGAGTTATAAGTTGCATGTTATGTACCATGCGTTATAACTCATAACTTATAACTTATAACTCTTCTTTTTCTACTTGGAACTTGCGGCTTACTTTCATCAGGTTGATGGTGTAGGTCACTACGTTCTGGGCTTCTTGTATCATAGTCAGGTATACCATGCTGACTTTGATGCTGCCGCTCTGGCTTTGGATGCGTTGCAGCTCTTCGCGTTTCAGGTGAGACAACTGTCCGTTGAGGTCGTTGGCTTTGCGAATCTCTGTTTCCAGTTCATCATAATTGTTCGTTTCCAGCTTGTGGCGGCATACTTGTAACAGATAGCAGATGTCTTCGGCTACGTCTGTAAATTCTCCTTTCTGAATGGCATCCAGCGGATTGAAGTTATTGTCTATGTGCTCTAAGCAAGGTTCGCAAAGACGGCCTACGCTGTACACCAGTTCGCTGGCAAAGTCGTTGCCTTGATAGTAATAGAGTCCTTTTTCCAGTACGGTATTGTTGTCGAGACGGCACATGGCAAGTGTTCCGGTACGCTTCATCTGCTTGATGAGTTGTTTTTCGAATTTTACTGAGCCCATGGCACGACGCAGTCCGCGTAGATTCTCGTGTAGGAAGGAAGTGACGGTACGTTCAAAATTCTCTTCTGTGAATTCCATAATCTTCACCAGTTCTTCACGGGTATGCTTGCGGAGCAATTCGATGACTTCATTGTTGTCCGTACTCTTCATCAACTGTTTTAGGGTCTCGTTGCCTTTTTCTTTTTCCTTGCGCTTTTTGTACATCACTTGGCTACGAATCAGCATGAAGACTGCCAGACCAATCAGTGCCAGGATGGCAACCGTACCGCCGAAATGGATAATCAGTGCTACGAAGAAACAGATGGTGAACGCTGCTCCGGCAGTGATGAACCAACCGCCGATAACGCTGAGCACACCCGTAATGCGGAATACCGCCGAATCACGTCCCCAGGCACGGTCGGCAAGCGATGTACCCATGGCTACCATAAAGGTGACGTAAGTGGTGGAAAGGGGAAGTTTCAAGGAAGTTCCCAAGGCGATGAGCAGACCAGCCAATACGAGATTGACGGAGGCGCGAACCAAGTCAAAAGCGGCGCCGTCGGCTATGATGGCTTCATCCTTCTGGAAGCGTGTGTTCATCCACCGCTTGCTGCTTTCGGGCATCGTTTTGGATATTCCGTTAGCCAGAGTCATGCTGAAGCGTACCAGCGTACGGGCTATCGGGGTACTTCCGAAGTTCTCTTCACCGTCATCCTGGCGGGCAAGGTCCACGGAAGTCTTGATAACGTTGTGGGCTTTCTTGGATGTGCAGAGTGCATAAACCATAATGGCGCCTGCACCGATAAGGAAATACCACGGGGTTTTGGCTGCACCGAGGAGTGAGGACATCAGGAATCCGTCGGGGCCGGCGGCCGTACCATTGGCTGTATAGTCAATAAATGAGGAATATCCTGCGAGGGGGACACCGATAAAGTTCACCAAGTCATTGCCGGCAAAGGCAAGAGCGAGGGCGAAAGTACCCATCAGAACCACTACTTTGAAGACATTTATCTTGCACCAATGCAGTATCTGCATCAGTATGGTGAAGAATACAAAGAAACCGGTTATCAGCAATGCGGTATTGTCGTGTATCCATTGCTTGTTTTCAGTGGTCATGAATGAGCTGTCTTTCAGCCCCTTTATCAGCATGAAGTAGATGATGCTGGTGGCAGCTATACCACCGAACAGCGCGATGCTGTATTTCATGTTTTTCTTGTAGTTGAAGGTGAACACGATACGTGCCAGCCACTGTACCAGCATACCGAAAAAGAAGGCAATGGCTACGGATACAAAAATGGCCATGATGACAGACAGTGCCTTGTCTGTATTGATGAGGTCGCCCAGTCCCAATGCATCGCTATTATAGACCTTGATGAGCGCCAGTGCGAACGTACCTCCCAACAGTTCGAACACCATGGATACAGTGGTGGAGGTAGGCATTCCCATAGTGTTGAAGACATCTAATAGCACGACGTCCGTCAACATGACGGCAAGCAGAATGCACATGATTTCGGCAAAGTAGAAGTGCTCCGGTTGATAGATGCCGTGTCGTGCAATGTCCATCATGCCATTGCTGAGTGCCGCGCCGATGAAGACGCCAATGCCTGCAATGAACAGTATGGTTTTGAAAGATGCTGCCTTTGCTCCGACAGCCGACTGAAGAAAATTGACCGCATCATTACTGACACCTACCACGAGGTCGAAAATCGCGAGTACGAACAGAAAGATGACGATACCCAGATAAATTGTTTCCATAGACATGTATTTTATTTCCGGCTGCAAAGGAAAGAGTTTGGTGTTGCAGGGAAATGTCATACATGTTACAGAAATGTTACAAAGCGATTGACGATTGATAATTGACGATTGATAATTATCGTTAATCGCTAATCCTTAATCCCTTGTTTCAAGTATTCGTAAAAGCTATATTGCGACCGTACCTTCTCCTTTTGCGGTCGCGACGACTTCCAGCGGTTTCGCAACCGGTCGTCCACAAAGCAGGCTTTCCGTTTGTCCGACAGTTGTATGGATAGCATATCGATGAGCTCTTGCTTCAAGTCCGGGTCCAGAATGGGGGTGACGGCTTCGATACGGCGGTACAAGTTACGCCGCATCCAGTCCGGCGAGCCGAGGAAGAGCTTGGGTGCGCCGCCGTTGCCGAAGTACCACACACGGGCATGTTCCAGAAAGGTATCCACGATGCGTGTCACGCGGATGTTGTGGCTGTACTCCTGCCCGGGGATGAGGCAGCAGATGCCGCGGACAATGAGGTCTATCTCTACACCGGCTTGCGAGGCTTCGTAGAGGCGGTCTATCATGGCGGGGTCTTGCAGGGCATTCATTTTTAGGATAATCCGTCCTTGCTTGCCTTGCCGGGTCAGTTCTATTTCGTGATTGATGAGGCGGTTCAGTTCAGGAATCAGGTTGAAGCGGGCCACAAGCAGGCGGTGGAACACTGGATTTTCCTTTCCCTGCAGAGTACGGAACAAGTTGTGCAGGTCGTTTACAATCACCGGGTTGCAGGTGAATAGTCCGCTGTCCGCATAGAGGGTGGCGGTCTTTTCGTTGAAGTTGCCGGTGCTGATGTAGGCGTAGCTTGTCAGTTTGCGCCCTTCCTTGTCGCGGCGTAGCACGAGGGCTACTTTGGCATGTACCTTTAGTCCTGGTATGCTGAAAATGATGTTGATGCCGGCGGCTTTCATCATCTCGGCGGTGGCGAGGTTGTTTTCTTCGTCGAAGCGGGCTTTCAGTTCCACAAAGACGGTGACTTTCTTTCCGTTCTGTGCGGCGGCTATCAGGGTGTTGATGACGGTGGAGTTCTCTGCCACGCGATACTGGGTCACCATGATTTCACGCACGGTGGGTTCGTGGACGGCTTCATATAGAAAATGGATGAAGTGGTCGAAGGAGTGGTAGGGATAATGCAGCAGCAGGTCCTTCTTCTCCACATAGTGGAAGATGGATTCGCGTTCGTCCAGGCAGGTCAGCTTCATGGGCTGGGGTTTCTTGATGGGACGTACGCTTTGGTTGGGATTGGGCAGATGCCGCAAATCCTCCATGTTGAGGTGCTTGTCTCCCGGCACCAGCTCCCGGCGGTCTATGCGGTAGGCATCTACCAGAAAGTCGAGGAAGTCCTGGGGCATGGCGCGGTCGTATACAAAACGGCACACGGCGCCTATCTTGCGTTTCTTTACCTTCTTCTTCACCTGCTCGATGATTTCGGAGGTATTGGCGGCATCGTCTATCAGAATATCCGCATCGCGTGAAATCTTGATGCAATAACTGCTGTCCACTTCATAACCGGGGAAGATGGTATCCAGATTGGCCTTGATGATGTCTTCAATGAACATCAGATAATAGTCTTTCCCCACCTTGGGCAGCTGGATGAAGCGCGGCACTTTGCTGTACGGCAGTTTCATCACGAAATACTGGATGCGGTTTGGAGAACTGGCGGGAGCTCCTTTCAGATGAAGCCGTACGGCCAGATAGAGACGGTTGTCGCGCAGGAATGAAATCACCTTGTCCTTGCTTACGGGCACCGGGGCCAGATAAGGGAATATCTCTTCGCGGAAGAAGCTGCGCACAAAGTCGCGGTGAAACGGTTCTACGTTGCGGCTTTGATAGAATATGATGTGATGTTTCCGCAGGGCGGGCAGTATCTTCTGTTCGTAGATGCGGATACGTTCCTCCAGTTGGCGATTGACTTCTTGGTTGATTTCATCTACCAGTTCGGCGGCAGACTGCATAGTCTCTTCATCGCTTTGCGAGGCTCCGGTGGCTATGGCCTTATGGTCGGCTACGCGTATCTTGTAGAATTCTTCCAGATTGGAAGAGTATATAGAAATAAAGTTGATGCGTTCGTATAGCGGCAATGTCTCGTCTTCCGCTTCCAGCAGTACGCGGTAGTTGAAGGAAAGCCAGCTGATGTCACGTTTGAAATATCTGTTGTCCATGGTGTTAAGGTGTTAATGTGGCATATTAGCACATTACCACATTGTATTCTTCCCAAATATAATTACCTTTGTCTTAATAAACAAAGGAAAGATGACAAAAGTTGGTTTATTATCGGATACGCATGGCTACTGGGATGAAAAGTACCTGCAATATTTTGAGGGCTGTGACGAAATATGGCATGCCGGTGACATCGGTTCGCTGGAAGTGGCACAGAAGCTGGCGGCTTTCCGTCCCTTCCGTGCCGTGTATGGCAATATTGACGGGCAGGAGATACGGCAGCTCTATCCGCAGATTCTCCGTTTCACGGTGGATGGGGCGGAGGTGCTGATGAAGCATATCGGCGGTTATCCCGGCAACTACGACCCTTCCATCAAGGGCAGCATTCTGGTGCGTCCCCCAAAGCTGTTCATCAGCGGGCACTCGCATATACTGAAGGTGAAGTATGACAAGACGTTGGATGTACTCCACATCAATCCGGGCGCTGCGGGCATTCAAGGTTTCCATAAGGTGCGTACGATGGTACGCTTTGCGGTTGATGGGGGAACGTTTAAAGATTTGGAGGTGATAGAACTTGCTGACCGATGATGTAATTTGTTTATTTACAATGGATTGTATTTACCGATTGTTTACGCTATAGTGTAAAAGCCGTTACATGCTAATGTAAAGGTCGTTACGCTATTTGGTAAAGGTCGTTACACTATTTGGTAAAGGTCGTTACACGCTGAGGTAAAGACCGTTTCATCAAGGGGTGACGGCCGTTACGCACTGAAGTAAGCAAAACAATGTACCGGAGTAAGCAAAGCAATGAAGTAAAAAGATGAAACCAAGCCTTCACTTAATCGAATTTTTCCATTATCTTTGTACCCGAATAGCAAGTAGAGCCGTGGGGCATCGTCCTCCTTCTTATTTTATTCTCCATTTTGAAGTATCACCGAAAAAGAACTGAAATATGAAAGGAATTATTCTTGCAGGTGGCAGTGCCACTCGTCTCTATCCGTTGTCCAAGGCTATCTCCAAGCAGATAATGCCCGTCTACGACAAGCCGATGATATACTACCCGCTCTCTACACTGATGTTGGCGGGAATTCGCGAAGTGCTTATCATCTCTACTCCACGTGACTTACCCATGTTCCGCGAGCTGCTGGGAACCGGCGAAGAACTCGGCATGTCCTTTTCCTATAAGATACAAGAGAATCCCAACGGATTGGCACAAGCCTTTGTGCTGGGTGCAGAGTTCTTGGACGGCGGACCGGGCTGCCTCATCCTGGGCGACAACATGTTCTACGGTCAAGGCTTCTCCGCCATGCTGAAGCGTGCCGCTTCCATAGACAAGGGTGCCTGCATCTTCGGTTATTACGTCAAGGACCCCCGTGCCTACGGTGTAGTGGAGTTTGATGCCAACGGCAAAGCCGTCTCGCTGGAAGAAAAGCCTGCCAACCCTAAAAGCAACTATGCCGTCCCCGGACTGTACTTCTACGACTCCACCGTGACAGAGAAAGCTGCCTCCTTGAAGCCCTCTGCCCGCGGCGAATACGAAATTACCGACCTCAACCGTCTCTATCTGGACGAGGGCACGCTGAAAGTGGAGCTTTTCGGTCGCGGTTTTGCCTGGCTCGACACCGGCAACTGCGACAGCCTGCTGGAAGCCAGCAATTTTGTCGCCACCATCCAGAACCGTCAAGGCTTCCGCGTGAGCTGTATCGAAGAGATTGCCTGGCGCAAGGGCTGGATAGATGTAGACCGCCTGTATCGCTTGGGTGAACAGCTTGGCAAGACCGAATATGGCAAATACCTGATGGAACTGGCTGAATCGAAGCGATGAACTCTTTGTTCCCCAAAAAGAGAAGGAGAATAGTTCTCCTATAAAGGCCCGCTGACTTTAATTTTTAATTTATAATTTTAAATTCTCATGAAGACTTATCTCGTAACCGGTGCCGCCGGTTTTATCGGCGCCAACTATATTAAATACATCCTGGCAAAACATAATGATATTAAAGTGGTGATACTGGATGCCTTGACCTACGCAGGCAATCTGGGCACCATTGCCAATGACATTGACGATGAACGTTGCTTTTTTGTAAAAGGTGACATCTGCGACCGCGTGCTTGCCGACGAACTGTTTGCCAAGTATAAATTCGATTACGTAGTGAATTTTGCTGCCGAGAGCCACGTAGACCGTAGCATAGAGAATCCCCAGCTTTTCCTGATGACCAACATCCTGGGTACACAAAACTTGCTCGATGCCGCCCGCCGTGCCTGGGTCACGGGTAAGGACGAGTCCGGTTATCCCACTTGGCGCAAAGGCGTTCGTTACCATCAAGTGTCTACCGACGAAGTTTACGGCTCACTTGGTGCCGAAGGCTACTTCACAGAGCAAACCCCGCTCTGCCCGCACAGCCCTTACAGCGCCAGCAAGACGAGTGCCGATATGGTAGTGATGGCCTATCACGACACCTATAAGATGCCCGTCACTATCACCCGCTGTTCCAACAACTACGGTCCTTATCACTTCCCCGAAAAGCTGATTCCGCTTATCATCAAGAATATTCTCGAAGGCAAGAACCTCCCCGTCTATGGCGACGGCAGTAACGTGCGTGACTGGCTCTACGTGGAAGACCACTGCAAAGCTATCGACCTGGTTGTCCGCGAGGGTGTGGAAGGCGAAGTCTACAACGTAGGCGGTCACAACGAAAAGACCAATCTTGAAATCGTGAAGCTGACTATTGCCACCGTCCGCCGCTTGATGGAGGAAGAACCCCGTTACCGTGCAGTGCTGAAGAAACAAGTAAAAGCCGCCGACGGCACGATTGACATCAGCTGGATAAACGAAGACCTTATCACCTTCGTCAAAGACCGCCTAGGTCACGACCAGCGTTATGCCATCGACCCCACAAAGATTACCAATGCCCTGGGCTGGTATCCGGAGACGAAGTTCGAGGTCGGCATCGTCAAGACCATTGAATGGTACCTGAACAACCAGCCGTGGGTGGAAGAAGTGACCAGCGGTGATTATCAGAAGTATTACGAACAGATGTATGGAGGTAGAGGTTAAGGTTTAGGGATTAGGGTCTAACCGCTAATCCTTAACCTCTAACCTCTCAATTCAGCGCCACCGCTAACAGTAATCCTAAGAACAGCATATTGCGCGACGTCTCGCCCAGTATGCTGTTCAGCTTTTTACCGCTACCTATCTGTATCATTTTGCGCCACGTCAGTGCGTGCATATAGAGATAGACGCAGGGAGCCCAGATAAATTCCAGCGGAGTCAGCTTGCCCGTGTAGACAAACCAGAAGCAGAGCAGCACGGCGGCGATGCCCAGTGCCAGATACATATTCTCACCGAACTTCTTGCCGTAGCGTACCACCAGCGTACACTTGCCGCTCACGGCATCCTGCTCGCGGTCGCGATAGTTGTTCACCATCAGCAAGGTGTCTATGGCGAGGCCACTGACGAGCGACAGCACCACCACATCCATATTCAGCGTATAGGCCTGCACGTAGTAGGTGCCGCATACGGGCACGAAGCCGAAGAACACCAGCACCAGTACGTCGCCCCAGCCCCGATAGGAGAGCAGCGTGGTATAGAGGAAAGCAAACAGTATGCACACCACGCCCAGCACCACCAGTTCCCAGCCTCCGTGGGGCAGCTGCCCCCAGACGGTGAACAGCACTGCCAGCCCTGCCAGGCACGACAGTGTCAGTGCGATGCCGATGCCGGTTTTCATGGCTGCCGGCGTAATCCAACCTTCGGCGCAGGCGCGCTGCGGCCCCAGCCGGTCTTCCCGACGGTCGGTCCCTTTCTGGAAGTCGAAGAGGTCGTTGATAAAGTTGGCGGCAATCTGCATGCCGCAGGCAAAGAGGGCGCACAGCAGGGCGGGTGCGGTCTTGAACTGTCCGTCGCTGAAGGCAAGGGCACTGCCCAGCAATACCGGGATGATGGCTCCCGTCAACGTCTTGGGGCGGGCGGCGAGAAACCATGCGTAGGGTGAATTCTGTTTAATCTCGTTCATCGTAGTTCCAATTTAGTTCGGCATCTGCCAGCAAAAATACTGAAAATCCCTATATTTGTACCCACTTATGATGAAGAAGTTAGTCTACATATCCATTCTTTCTCTGCTGCTCTTGTCTTCCTGCCGTTCCAAGCGGATGATTACCGTGTCGTTGCCGCAGCCAGTCATGCAGGCAGACAGCACGCAGCTTGGCGATACTATCGGGTTGCCTGCCCGCCTTTCGCCGATGTTCACCTTTGACCAGTCTGATTTGCGTAATGTCCGCCGCCAGCCGGCGAAGGGCGAGGTAAAGAAACAGCAGATAAAGAAAACGGCACCGGTACAAAAGGTAATTGTGCAGCGAGGTACAAGAATCACATCGAAAACCACCCACGTAGGCTCGGCCTATAAGGGCGTCAGCCGCATTAAGACGTACGACTTCACGCATCGCGACGTGCCTGCCGCCTTCGAGGGCTTCCGCATCGCCTTTGTCTCCGACCTGCACTACAAAAGCCTGCTGAAGGAGGAGGGATTGAAGGACCTGGTCCGCCTGCTCATAGACCAGAAGGCCGACGTGCTGCTGATTGGCGGTGACTTTCACGAAGGCTGCCAGTACGTGCCGCCCGTCATGGCTGCCCTGGCGCAAGTGAAGACGCCGTTGGGCACCTATGCCGTGCTTGGCAACAATGACTACGAGGCTTGCTATGACGACATCGTGCGCGAAATGAGGCATTATGGCATGCATCTGCTGGAGCATAAGGTGGACACCCTGCGGCGTGGCGGTGAGCGGATTCTTGTGGCGGGCGTGCGCAATCCTTTCGACTTGGGCAAGAACGGCACATCGCCCACACTCGGCCTTTCGCCCGACGATTTCGTAATCCTGCTGACGCATACGCCAGACTATGCCGAGGACGTCCCGGTGACAAACTCCGATCTCATCCTGGCCGGACACACGCATGGCGGGCAGGTGACGCTGTTCGGGCTTTATGCACCGATAGTCCCCTCGCACTACGGGCAGCGGTTCCTCTCCGGGCTGAAGTACAACTCAAAGAACATCCCGATGATTGTCACCAACGGCATCGGCACTTCGCAGAAAGCCATCCGCATGTTTGCCCCCGCAGAGGTGGTGATGATTGTGCTGCACCGGCTGACGGACTGATTTATTCTTCGGGCATCAGCACCACTCCCAGTTTCTTCTTGCCATCCATCTTTACCACCATTGGCTGGTGGAAATGTACATGCCGCAGGTACTTCGTCTCGTGTACGGCAGGCTGTGCATTCAGGAATTCCTGGTTGTATACGCCGTCATTCATAAAGGCGTTGATGGTAAAGTATCCCACTCCAAAGGAGGTCAGGTTCTGGAAGAAGTGGGTTCCCTGGCTGGGGTCTACCCGGTAGTTGGTCAGTCCGGCTTCCACTATCACGCGGGCAGCGCTGATGTGCGGCCACTTCACGGGGATGCCGAGCCAGGTGTCGCTGCTTCCCCAGCGTCCGGGACCTACGAGGACATAGTTGCGGCCTTCGTCCAGGAACTGCTGGTTCAGCTTCTCTATCTCCCAGGCAATCTCCTGGTTGTGGGAGGCACTATAGTCGTCTGTCTTCACATAGATAATGTCATGTATCTCGTTCATGATGCCATGTCCCAATGAGTTGTTGGAACGGAGCAGCACCTGGTCGTCCGGAATGGCGGTAAGGTCTTCATCCAGCATCTCCTTGGTGTCGACTATCGGGCGGATTTGCAGCAGGTAGAAGGTGCCGGTTTTGTCCTTCTCGCGGCTCATGGTGGCGGCAAACTCTATCTCTACGGGACGGCGCATCTCCTGCTCTCCGTATTTCAAAGCCAGTTGCAGGATGCGTGGCAGGGGGAATACGTCGTGTTGCAGGATGTTGGCAAAGGTGATGACTTTGCGTCCGCCGGGATAAAGCCCGTCGCGGATAATCTGGTCGTAAGGGTCGTAGGTGGAGGCTATGTAGTTCAGTGCTCCGTCCTTTTCCGCTTCTTTGACGTGCAGTTTCAGCAGGTTGAAGCCGTCGTCGATGGAGAAGTCGTGACCGGCATTGCGCAGGTCGAGGGCATAGAAGCGGGTCTGAGTCTCTTTGAGGGCAATCTCCATTTCGCTGGTTTGCAGCACCTGGTTGGGGTGATAGGGCGAGAAGCGGAGCGTCATGCCACCGTCCACGATGTATTTACCTAAACCGAGCGCCAGATTGACGATACCTTCTTCTGCCTTCTCGTCGCCGATGGGGTAGTAGTTGAGCGAACGTGCCACACCGGACATGCTGGGGTAGTAGCGGTCACCATACTGGTTGCCCACTACCTCTTGCAGGATGACAGCCATCTTTTCCTGGTCGATAACGTTGCTCGTTGCCTGCATGTATGCCTTCGAGTCGCGGAAGTAGACCGAAGCATATACTCCCTTGATGGCATCGCTCAGCATGCGCAGCATCTCGTACTTGTCGTCCAGATAGGGAATCATGTAGGTGTTGTAGATGCCGGCGAAGGGTTGGTAGTGCGAGTCTTCCAACAACGAGGACGAACGGATGGCAAGCGGCGACTTCACCACGTCGAAGAAGGTGAAGAAGTCCTCCACCAGGCGGTCGGGCAGCTTTGCTTTGAGGAAGTAGCGCAGGATGACGTCATCGTCGGCATCGGACAAGGCTATCTGATACAGATTGTTGGTATCCATAAACTCGTCGAACACATCGGTACAGAGCACGATGGTCTTGGGGATGGCGACACGGGCATTCTCAAACTCTTCGAACTCGGGGTGATGCTTCACCAGGTTGTCGATGAAAGCCAGTCCGCGCCCCTTGCCTCCCAGCGAACCGTCGCCAATACGGGCAAAGTTGGAGTATCGGTCAAAGCGGTCGCGCCTGAAGACTGCCACTACTCCCTGGTTTTTCATCTTGCGGTATTTCACGATAGCCTCGAAGATAATTTTACGGTGGGCATCCACGTCTTGCAAGCTATTCCAGGTGATGGGCCGCAGGAACTCTGCCACGGGAAACATGGCACGCGAGTAGAGCCAGCGGCTGACGTGGTTGCGGCTGATGTGGTAAAGGAATGATTCTGCCGGAACAGCAAAAAGAATGTTCTGCAGCTCTTTGAGATTCTTTACGCGGGCAATCTCTTCCAGCGTGTCCGGGTTGCGGAAGATAAAGTCGCCGAAGCCGAAATTGTCTGATACAATACGGCGCAGGTCCACATCCATCTTTTTGGAATTCTTGTCGATGAAGGCGGCATCGTATTTGGCTGCATACGCTACGTTGTCCGATTCGCTGGACTGTATGATAAGGGGTACAAACGGGTCTTCCTTGCGGATGGCGGCACAGAGCTTGATACCGGCCAGTCCGTCCTTCTCGCCCCGTTCTACGCGGGGGAAGCGTACGTCGGTGATGACACCTAATATATTATTCTTATATTTTTGGTAGATGCCAAAGGCTTCTTCATAGGTACGTGCCAGTACAATTTTGGGACGTCCCCTCATGCGCAGTGTGCGCTGGTGGGCATTCAGTGCTTCGGTAGAGAATTCCTGGCTCTGCTTCAATACGAATTTATAAAGATTGGGCAGGATAGAGGAGTAAAAGCGGATTCCGTCCTCTACCAGAAGAATAATCTGTACGCCCACTTCACTGACGTCATGCTCCAGATTCATTTTGTCCTCAATCAGTTTGATGATGGACACCAGTAAATCGGTATTTCCCAACCAGCAGAAGATATAATCGAACGAACTGAGGTCCTCGTTGGCAATACGTTTGGTAATGCCATGACTGAACGGCGTTAGAATTACCATGGGAATATGCTCGTATCGTCCTTTGATGGTTCGCGCTACGTCAAATCCCTCGTTATCTCCTGTTCCCGGCATACATATGATAAGGTCGTATGGCATGGACGATAGTTGGGCCAGCGCTTCCTCGCAAGTAGATACCTGTGTAAAGCGCGGCGGGTAACGCAGGGAGAGCGAGGTATATTCATTGAAGATTTTTTCGTCGATACGGCCATCGTCTTCCAGCATGAAAGCATCATAAGGGTTGGCGATTAAAAGCACATTGAAGATACGTCGTGTCATGAGGTTTGCAAACTGCGTATCTTTGAAATAGAGCTGATTTAGTTTAAACTTACTAAGCATGTTTTCTCATGGTTTATTAGTTCGGAGGACAAAAGTAGCAATTTAAATGAAGAATGAGGAATGAAGAATGAAGAATTACCTTTGCAA
>OOCM01001013.1_pt1 | contig 24138 bp, 21 predicted proteins | sample 1671111 | NCBI WGS metagenome assembly OOCM01 (sample SAMN06348123, study PRJEB24527) | human gut metagenome | biome: human gut; feature: ankylosing spondylitis patient; material: feces | host: Homo sapiens | place: China | collected 2015-10 | reverse complement strand
ATAGAGTGGAAAATCTGACATTTCCGCTCTATCGCCCCTCATTTCTATTTTATCTCGTTTGTACCCCTTGTACACCGATGCTTGAATCGATTGAGAACCAAGTCGCCAATTTCGACACGCTTCCAATTGTCATAGCTGGATGTTTTCAGGGCAGATTCTTTCATATCATCTGTTGCAACCAATCCATCCATCTGTGACAAGGACAATGGGATATCATTTCCAATCGGACTACGGTTGTTTTCCTTGAATAGGCGTCCCGTTTTAACTACTTCCCAATCTTCTGGAATTTTCCCAATCCATTCTACGCCGCTGTCTTTCATGGGGGCGTTGGGGTCAAGACCTTTTGTGACAACCTCGGTAATCAAGCTTTGCTTGTAGGCTTTCAACTTTTCAATCTGCGCCTGCACATTAGCAATAAGGGAATCGACGTGCGCAAATTTCTCATCCAACATGGCGCAGATTTTCTTCTGTTCTGCACCATCAGGAAAAGGTATCACAAACTCCCCCATATCCTTTGCTGAAAGAGCGCTGCGGACACCATTGCCGCCCAAATTGTTAAAGACCTGATTGTAATACAAGCACATTAAATAGTAATATACGAACTGGCTATATTGCCCTTCGTTTTTTGGCGTAAATCGTATATACGCCGGAGAAACAAGTCCTGTATAGGGCGAAAGTCCCACACGACTGGTGCTGACATTTTGTAAGTCAATCATCTTGAACACAAAATCGTTCTCTCTTAGAATTTGATAGCTGTCAAATTCCTTGGGTTGAAGTCCGTCCGAATCATCTTTGGGACGTTTGATAACACCCCCCATCGTAAGAGCCAATCTTTCGTAATTCGCAGATTGTTCCTTTGCAATCTCTTTTACGTTTTTGTATTTGTCCTTAAATCGAACAAGTGACCAATCCTTAGGAATTTCCCCAATCCATGCAACGCCGCTGTCTTTCATCTCACGCATTTCCAAACAGCTCCTTCATCAGAACGGTTTCCTTTGCCTCCAATGCCTTGATGTCCTCAAAGATGGCAGCGGAAGATTCCGGCGCAACAAACTTGTAGAACAGGCGGGTAAACGGAATCTCGTAACCAATCTTATCCTTGGCGGGGTCCACATACGCCAGCGGATTGTATGGCAGGACATTCTTTTGCATATAGGCGTCCCGATCCTCGCCCAAGGGGATAATTTCGTTGTCGGATGCGCCCTTGACCGGCTGCATCATACCCTTTTTCAGCACCGGCTTGCCGTTTTCATCGGTCAGTGCGGTTTCCACCGTCACCTTGGTAAAACCAAAAAAGTCATTTTCAAACACCTTGGATTCCACCGACAGGCTGTCATCGGTATAGACCGCGTCGGCAAAGCCCTCGTAGGCTTTCAGGATCAGCTTGATGCAGGATTCGTCCAGATCCACACGCTTGGAGCCGATGTTTTTGCGGCGTTTCACAAAGCATTTGCTGGCGTCGATCAGCTGTACACGCCCGCTGCGCTCCATCGCCTTGCCCTTGGTCAGCACCCAGATATAGGTGGAAATGCCGGTGTTGTAAAACAGGTCGGTGGGCAGCTGCACAATGGCTTCTACAAGGTCCTCGTGGATAAGATAGCGGCGAATTTCGGACGCGCCGCTGCCCGCATCACCGGTAAACAGTGAGGAGCCGTTCTGGATAATTGCCATTCTGCCGGAGCCGGCTTTCAGCTTTTTCACGCCATTGAGCATAAACAGCATCTGACCGTCCGACACGGCGGGCAGACCGGGACCGAAACGCCCGTCATAGCCGCGCTTGGCTTCGGCCTCCACCTGCGTTTTCTCGCGTTTCCAGTCGATGCCGAAGGGCGGGTTGGAAATGATATAGTCAAACTCATAGTCGCTGAAGGCATCCTCGCTCAGGGTGTCGCCGTACTTCATGCCGGAGGAGTTGCCGCCTTTGATCAGCATATCGGCCTTGGCAATGGCATAGGTTTCGGGGTTAAACTCCTGCCCAAAGCAAATCAGCGAGGCATCGCTGCGCACTTCCTGCAGGCGCTCGGTCAGGCAGCCCAGCATCTGCGAAGTGCCCATAGCCATATCATACGCGGTCTTGGTGCAGCCCTCTGCCAGTATACGCTCCCGTTCGGGGGCGATCAGCAGCTCGGTCATCAGGTAGATAATATCGCGGCTGGTGAAGTGGGCACCGGCTTGTTCGTCGTAAGATTCGGAGAATTTACGGATCAGTTCTTCAAAGATATAGCCCATATCGGCGGAGGTGATTTTGTCCGGGGACATATCGCCCTTTTCGGTGCTGAACTCCTGCAGGGTCACAAACAGAACGCCGCCCTTGACCATCAGCTTGACCGTGTTGGCAAAGTCGAAGTTTTCAATAATATCCTTTACGTTAGCGGAAAACCCTTGCAGATAAGCGTCAAAGTTGCTTTCCACGTTGTCCGGGTCTGCCACCAGCTTGGCAAAGTCAAAGTTGCTGGTATTATAGAAATCCCGCTGGGCGATCTTGCACAAAATGCCGTCGCGGGCCTCGCCCTCGACCTTTTGCTTGTCCAGCTTTTTCGCCATTTCGACAACGACATCTTTGGTGGGCTTCAGGGCATCGTCAAAGCGTTTCAGCACCGTCATAGGCAGAATGACCTTGCCGTATTCGTGGGGCTTGAACAAGCCTACCAGATGGGTGGCAATGTCCCAAATCAGGTTAGCTTTTGCCTGTATATTCGCGTTTGTCTGGTTTTGCAATTCCTGCATTGACATGGATGGTTCCTCCGATAATCGTCCTTACTAATAGAATAGCATATTTTTGGTTCTTGTGGGAAATATCACACAAATTTTCTTTGCATCAAAGCGTCTTTTCTTGGCATTCCTCATCAAAAATTGTGTGGAGCTTGTCCACGGCGCTCGTCAGCTCGTTTTTCAGGCGCACAATTTCATTCAGCGTTGCCTGATATTTCTCTGCGATGCGGTTCTGCTCCTCCATAGAGGGCAGCGGAATCGCAATGTTTTTCAGCTTATCAACGCCAATGTTCGGGATGGTCGTCCCCACCGAAATGTTTTTCAATACAGCAATGCCCTGCGCACTGTCAAAATAAGCCTTGATGTAGTACGGGTTTACACGGTTTTCGTCCGGTTCGATGATATACAGGTTTCCGTTGGCAAGGATTTTTTGCCCCGGCTCTACCTTTGCAATCGCTACCTTGTAGGGGTAGCCGTTTTTGGAAAGAATGATGTCGTTGTTTTTCAGGCAGTATTTGTCATACTTTGGGTCAAGCTCCGTCAGATACGGCAGCTTGTCATCGATAATGCCGTCCTGAATGTTCGCCAGCATCAGATACTGCACACGGGTTGCTGTTTGCGAAACCATATCGTCCAGCTGATTGGCGGTTATGGATGCACCTCTTGTGATGCTTTTTGTGACATCTCCAAAGGGTACGCCGTTGACAAAGGCGGGCATTTCCTCTGTGTAGTGTTCCAAGCTCAAATTGTATTCGTTGTCGCGCAGCTCCTCCATGGAAATCATTCGGCTGTGCTCGCCGTCCGCTTGCAGTGCGTCCAAAATTTCCTCTATGTTTTGGTGGCCGAACTCGTTTTGCCTGCGTCCGCACAGGCAGAGCTTGGTGGCATCCACCAGACGGATGCCTTCATTGCCGTGGCTGAAAACAATCAGCGAGGTGCCGATACTGGTGTAAGGGGCAAACATACGCTTCGGCAAGGTGATAACGCTCTCGATCATATGCCGTTTTGCCAGATATTTGCGCATGGAAATATCCGTGCTGTTTTGTGCTGCGCCGGTGGTCATAACCGCAACCGCTTTTCCGCCTTCGGCAAGCAAGTCGCAAATCAGGGCGTTAAATACCCAATCGGAGGATGTTTTCTTGCTGAACTCCGGGTATGCTTGTGCCAAACGCTGCATATACGCCGATGCATCGTTACTATTGCGTAGCATCATACCAAACGGGTAGTTGGAAAAAATCTTGTCTGCCTTCGGGTAGTTGGCATTCTCAGCAAATTGAAAAACATCGCAGCATTCTATGGAGATTTCTTCATCCAGCAGATCCGCACACATCTTGGCAATCATCGTGCTTTGGTAGTTGATGTCGCAGCCGAAATACGCAGCCTGCGGTTGTTTTATGGATTCCCCCATTAAAAAGGAGCCCGTGCCGCAGCAAAGATCAACGACCTGCTCCCGTTCCTGAATGTGCAGGATGCTTTGCGTCAAATTCAGGATGGACTGCGGCGTCGCCGTCTGGTACTTATAACCGGAAACGGAATCCGAGATTACCGCAGCCAATGCCAATTCTTCCTCTGTGTAGTTACCTGCGATGGAAAGCAACTGACGCCAGACTTTTTCAGACAGCCAGTGTTGATGGAACTCCCGAACAAAGCGGAGAATTTCCTCCGGGATGTCCAGCCTGCCGTCTGCCACCGATTCCATTGTCAGCTCGGCAACCATACAATCCTGTTTGGCTTTGCACATAAGATAAGCAGCCGGTGCAACCGTACCTTCTGTGGAAATGCCGGATTCAGCAAGACAACGCGCAATTTCCCAGTCGATTTGAGCAGCCTTGTATCGGTTTTCCGGGCTGTCATAGAATTCTTTTGTTATCAGGGACATAGCAACCTCCGTTCCGTTAGATGGTTATCTATAACCAAACTTATCTTATGTCCCCATTATAGCACCTACCCCGCGAATGCCAAGTGGTTTTTAATAACCAAGGCAAAAATCTTTTGGAATGGTGCAAAAAAAGCGGTGGAGAACAAGCTCCATCGCCCAAAATGCTCAGATTTAGATCTTAAATTGTGAAATCGCTCTCCAAAACTCAATCAGTAACATCTGATAGAGTTCTTCATCCGAGCAACCGTTCACGCGGCTGCATTTGATCAGGAGCGATTCATACTGAACAAACAACTTTTCCACAGCGTCCTCATCACCGCGCTTTGCGCGCAGAAGCAAATCCTTGAAACCTTCCATAGTATTATTCCTCCATCGCATTGCGAATCTTGTCGCGGGCATTCTTGTGATGCGTGCTTACGGTACTATCATCTACCTTCAACTTGGCCGCAGTCTTCCGCACGGAAAGATGATCTACATATAAGGAAATCATAACCTCGCACTCTTTCGGCGTCAGCTTGTGCAGGTACTTTTTGATTCCTTCCCACATCAGCTTGGACTCGACGCTTTCCTCAATCGGGTTCATCAGCCGCCTGTACACTGTGTCCACCTCATCGCGGCATTCCTCAATTGAAACCTCGCGCTTTGCCTTAACCATCAGTGCGCGAATGTAAGAAGCGCGCCGGGCATACAGCACCTTGGTCATGAACTTCGTAAAGCGCGCAGCCAGTTGCGCGTCCTCACCACTAAACCATAACTTGTTTTTCTTTTCCATCGTAAACCTCCTGAATTTTGAGTTTCATTGAATAGACCTCAAAACTCGGAGGGGCGCGGGCAGAAAACGGCAGTCCTCTGCCGCCAAAGCAAAAAGGAAGCAAAAAAATACGCCAGATGGTTATAAAAACCATCTGGCATACGAATAATACACGAAAAACTACGCGGCGAAGGGACTTTTGAAAGTACACAGTGGCGCTTGAGGGGGGTTCTGCCTTAATACGGCATAGCTCCGCTTACCGGAGCGTCAAGCACATCTACCATGCAATACGCCTTTCAACTAAATATGTCCCACAAAAAGAAAAAGCCCGGCAAGCAAAAACTTGTCGGGCAGAAAGCGGATTTACTTTTCTTCCATCCAACCAAGGAATGTCTGCAATTTCTGTATGTCACCGTCATCGAGGTCTTGCAGTCGGTTAAAAATGTTGATACGATCGGTTTCATCCCCGGCACCGGTAAAGAATTCCTGCGGGGTTACGCCGAGGTATTCACAGATGCGCAGAAATTCGTGCATCGAAGGCATTGCCTTGCCGATTGAAATGCTGCGCATATAGCTGCCGCTTTTGCCAAGGTCAAGGCTCATTTTATGTTCAGAAACATGAAGACGATGGCGCAGCTGCGTGATGCGCTTGCGGACAAAATTCTCATATTCGGCTACCTGTAGCAAGCAGATACACCCTTTCCCATTTATACTATAATATGTAAATATTGTAATATAAATCGCGGTAAAGCGTTCAGCATTGGTGTATCAGTTTTTGCAGTATTGCCAATATATTGACGATTAAATAATGAATTTTGAAAAAAGTTTTTTCAAGCGCGGTGTTTCAGATAAGCAGCAGGTCGGGAAAGCGTAAAATATGGTCGATATGCGCAATCGCCTCGGCTAATGTATCAAAGCGCCCCTCGCACCGATCGGGTACCTCGGTTAAGGCTGCGGGGTCTACCGTAGTGCCAATTTCTTCCAGCCACGCATCAAACGCCCTGCGCATGGCTGCGGCATTGGCGCGCTTTTCCTCGTTGGTGACACGCTCATCAAGGTAGATAATGGCATCATATTTGTCGGCAGTGGTGTTGTGGGTAATTTCAGCAAAAGTGAACCTGTCTATATAGGTATGGAACAAGAGTTCTACACCCAACTTGTGCAGCTCATCTTCCGCGCGCTGGCGCTCGGAAATTTGCGTTTTTTCGCCCAACGCAGTGCGCAGTTTCCGGAACAACTCGTTCCCGTCCGCAGGGTACAGCGCAGTGCCCTTGGTGTCCTCGATTTCCTCAAAGCAGTACGCCTGTTGCGAGGGCGACAGCGTCCCCTGTTCAGCCAGCTGTATGGCATCGAGAAGGTCCTGCCGATAGGATTGCGATAACGACATTACGAATTCCTTTTTCATAAAAGATCACTCCTTGTTTTTAATTAGCGAATCTAGTATGAATTATAATTCTTATTCGTGTCGAAATCGCTCGAAGTAAAGTATATAATGCGAAAAGTTCATACTACAATCATCAAGACTCTCGCTTCGGTTGCTTATAAACTGCCAGAACTCCACCATTATTGTGCAACCACTAACTCCAAGGGGTTCATTCTCACGCCATTTTGCATCGCCTCAAAATGCAGGTGGTTTCCGGTGCTGTCGCCGGTGCTGCCTACATATATTTCGTGCATCGCCAAAAAGGTGTCCTGAATCAACCGCTTCTTGCCTTCGTCTATAACGACCACATTGCCGTCGTTGTTCAGGTTGTTCTGCACGGCAAAGACGGCCAGCACTTCGGGCCAGTAGCTCGCCCAAGTGTGACCGTCCTCGTAGTCGTAATCCATCGTGGTTTCGCTGCATTCCGGGTGCGCCGACACAATGTCATTGATCGCCGTGCCGAAGTCGGCGTTGGTTTCGGCAACGATTTCGGCAATACGGATGCTGTTCGGGTCGCCGGATACCCGCCGACAAGCCGCTGAAGGGGGTGCAGCTCATTTGCGACAAATCGTTCCTCCGGATATTTGCCCGGCTGAACATACAGAATACGGATTTTGTTTTCGTTTACCATGTAGAAAACTCCTTTTGATAATAAAAATACCGCTGTATCGGGTGATACAGCGGGGGTAACAAATATAAAGTGTCCGGCTCCTTATGCGTTAGACGGGGGCGCTTGCTTGGTGACCACCTTCGCCGCCACAAACCATGGAATAGCTGTTGAGTGGAGTGAGGTTATTGTGACCAGCCCCCACTAGCTTCCACATTGTTCTTTTTGGTAGGTGGTTGGCGATACCCCGTAGTATTTTTTGAAAACGGAAATGAAATGCTTTGTGGATACAAATCCGAGCTTTTCGCCGATTTCGTATATTTTGGTTTCGGGTGAATCCTTCAGGTAAGCGGCTGCACGTTCCATGCGGATCTGCATAAGGTATTTGCTATACGAGATTCCTAGCTGCTTATGGAAAAGATTACTTAAATAGCTGCTGTTTACGTTGCAGTAATCAGCCACTTCGGACAAGGAGATACTTTCACAGAAGTGCTGGTTAATATACTCTTTTGCCATTTTTATGACGGGCATCGTATCCTGCGTAATTGTCTGCTCTTTTCCCAAAAGGCAAAAAACAGACTGATATACAGCGTGAGAGAAGTTTGCATCAGAAACGCCACCAGCACAAGAAGTACAAAAATCCGTCAGCTCTTTCCAAGCGGATGTCAAAAGTGTATCCTCAATAAGAAAACGGTCAGTAATGCTCTGAATCATATAACAGCCCATTTCCCAAAGTGCTGCGGAGTTCTTGTGCGGAACCAGACTGCACAACTGGTCAATATCTGTACGCAGAGTTGTTTCTTGGGAAGCAGCAAAATCAGAAAGCACCTTTTTATTTGCCTTTTCAAATTCGATGAGCTGCTGCTGATATTCGTTTAGTAGAGCGTAAGAATATAGCTCGTTCGATGTGAACAGTGGTAGCGAACGCAACCCGGCAATACTTGCGAGGGAATAGGATAAATCCATACTGTCATCCACTATGCGTCCGGCAAATAAATTTGCATCCTGCGCAAAGCGGAACGATGCCGAAAAGTCACTCTGAAATTCATGGAGATTTGCAATAAGGGTCGCTTTAGTCTCTCCTTCTGCCACAATATAAGTGTCACCATTATTCCCGAAGAAAGGTGTCCAGTTGTATTTTTTACACAAAGAAACAGCCGCGAGGTTCTGACGATAATTGCGAGAGTGTGCCTCCGTAGGAAGAACGGCATTGTCGCGGGCAATAGGCAGCAATGCCGCTTGTATGACACAAGCATACGGAAGCATAGGATCGGTGTCCGTGCTGGAAAAGACTTTATAACCCTGATAGATTCCGTCGCTGTCATCCTCCAGTATGGCACGGAACAGCATTGCGCGAGGGTTGGCGCGTTCTTCCTCGGTGGGATTGGCGAGCAGTGTGGGCGTATGTTTTTGCAGGCGCTTGTTGATGTCGTTCAGCAGTTTGATGAGATCATCATCAACCAATGGCTTCAAAAGATAATCCTTTACGCCATACTGGATAGCTTTTCTGGCATAAGCAAAATCGTTGAAGCCAGAAATGATGATGACAACGGTGTCAGGATAATTTTCTTGGATGAACTTCGCAAGGTTTAACCCGTCCATGCCGGGCATCTTAATGTCTGTGATAACAACATCGTAAGCAGCCTGTTTCAAATATTCGATTGCTTCAATTCCATCCTGCGCTGTGTTAGGAACATCAAAGCACGTTGAATGTTTGGGGATACTTTTTGAAAGCCACGTTCGCATGAGTGGCTCGTCATCAACAACAAGGATATGGTTCATTGAGTTACCTCATTCTTTGTAAAGGGAAGGCTGATAGAGACAGTTGTACCACTGTCAGAGGAAAGAATGTCCAGCGAGGCAGCGTTTCCGTATTTCAACCTCAGTCGCTTGGCAATATTGACTAAACCAATGTTGCCTACATGAGCCGGTTCAGTTTCATCGTGGCTGGGCGCGCTGATACGTTTCTGCAATGACTCCAGCGCCTCTGGCTTAATCCCCGGACCGTTATCAGATACTTGGATAGAGTAGTGGTCCTGACTTACACAGGAAACGATGTGGATTACAGTTTGCCCACGATTTTGTTCACAGGCATATTTGACTGCGTTTTCAATCAAGGGCTGTATGGTAAGTGATGGAATTTGTTCACTATATAGTTCGGAAGAAACAGAAATGTCATATTGCAGTCGATCTTGATAGCGTAGCTGTACGAGTTTTAAGTACGCTTGGCAAATGTCAAGCTCCTTTTGCAACGAAATGTCTTTGGAAACATTCATAACGCCGCCTAAAAATGCGGAAAAGGACTCGATGGCTCTAATTGCAGTATCATACTCCTCACATTTAATGAGGAGACTGATTGTGTTCAGGGTGTTATACAAGAAATGCGGACGAATTTGGCTGCACAAAGAATTGTACTGCGCTTCTTTTGCTAGATATTGCGCCTGATAGATTTCTTTTGCCAATTGTGCATTTCGATCAATGACATTTTGCAATGCCTCTGTCATTTGGTTGAAGGATTCAGCCAAGTAGCCGATTTCGTCGTTTGTTGTGACGTGAGCTTTTACGGTTAAATCGCCGTCCTCAACATGGTGCATGAGGGCAACGATCTCAAACAGCTGCTGTGTGAATTTCTGAATGATGATGTAGAAGCCAATATCAGCAAGCATGATGCAGAATATCGCCAGTGCAACGGTCTTCATAAGATTGGAGCGCAGCGGAGCCATCAATGTGCGGTAAGAGTGCAGCGCCACAATGTTAATGCTGTAATTGGAGAGCGACAGCACATTTACCAGATATTTTTGGCCATTCAGTGTAATGGTTCCAGATTGCCCGATTTTATTTCCATCGGCCATTGCGTCTTCCAAACCGCTGGGAATAGGCGCAGAGCGATACAACACCTGATTCTGCGAGTTTACAATTAAAAGCAGACCTCCTGCATTTAGATTGATTTTATTGCAAATTTTACTGATACCGGAATAATCCGCATCGACTTTTACAACGCCGATGGTTTTGCTGTTATCGTTTTTGCTTCTGAGCTGGCGAACGACTGAAAATACGGTGGTTGGCTTTTCACCGTACACTCTTTCCATGTGCGGCTCAATAAACAAAGGTTTGGTGGTTTCTTTTGCTTCGTTATACCAAGAGCTTTCAGCATAAGTGGCAAGGTCTGGCATGTCGTTCGGGGTGCGCGTATAGCTGTAAAGCGAATCATCGTTTGCTATGTATACACGAAGAATTTCACTTCGCGGAAGAGTCATAACCGAGGAAAGAAATCCTTCTACGATGCGCTTGGAATTTAGTTTGTCGCGGGAATTCGTTGGTGAATACTCTAGTTGAGAAAGAACTTCATCATTATAATAAGGGGTGAGCGTAAGGCGATACAACTCGTCCATATAAGTACTGACGTTGGTTCCGGCCTGCTCTATTGTTTGTTGGGTTTGGGTAATCGTCTGTTCTTGTAATTGTTGTGCATTCCAACGGTAGGTAAGGTAAGTAATCGCCAAAATGACGGCGAGGTTTACAATACTGATGGCAATGACCAACCGGGTCTTAAAAGATTTTTTCGATTTGTAAGGGGTCAATTTCGGCACCCTCCTTCCATAATAATTATAAACTCATGAGGACATAATGTGCAATGGGAAAAGCTAAATTCCCAAAAAAGAGAAACCTTTATCTAAAATTTTGGGTATTTATTACAATTGTGACTGTGGTACAATAGAGACATAAGGAAGGCGCGCTTCCAAATGATTTTCCGAATTTCAAACTGATCAATTTGAAATTCAAATCACATAAGGAAGGAAGAATACTATGAAACTTCGTAAGTTCGCTGCAATGACGATGGCAGTGGCAATGCTCGGCGGCACGTTGGCCGGTTGCGGCGGCGCAGCCAGCAGCACGGCATCCAGCAGTGCAGATTCTACCCCAGCTGAAAGCACCTCTACGGCAGAAAGCACCGAAACCTCCGGTGAAAAAGTAAATATCAAGCTCTTTACCGGCAAAATCGAAACTATCGATGTGATGAACGAAATCATCGATGAGTTCAACGCTTCTCAGGATCATATCGTTGTTGAGCAAGAATATCAGAAAGATGCCAGCAACGTCATCAAGATCAAATTCGCCTCCAACGAAGTACCTGACATTATGACCACCTACGAACAGGGCTTTGTCGATGAAGGCAAGTACATGGACATCTCGGACTTGAACGAGTTCTGGGATCGTATGTCCCCGGATATGAAGGCCGCTTGCACGGATGTAAGCTCTGGCAATGTCTATCGTATCTGCACGAACATGACGATGGCCGGTTTCTTCTACAACAAGGATATTTTGAGCGAAGCTGGTTATACCGCGTTCCCGACCGAATGGGCAGACTTTGAAACCATGCTGGAGACCATCAAGGAGAAAGAACCTGATGTTACTCCGTGGTTCATCTTCGGTAGTGAGGCTTGGCACCTTGGCCACCTGATTGAGTTCCTGCCTCATGGTTACATCAAGTCCACGCTGGGCGCTGTTGACGCTAAGAAGGCTTTCTTGGCCAACGATCAGGACAAGCTCCAGTTTGCAGCAGCAGATGGTCCGATGGCTGTTTTTGGTGAGGATCTGGTCGATCTCCAGAATAAGGGTCTCATCAACGCTGACGTGCTGACTGCCACGAACGACAACTGCGTACAGGACTTCGCAAACGGCAAGGTCGCCATGTTCAGCAATGGTATGTGGGCGCTGTCCAGCGTTCTTGAAGCCAACCCCGATATGGCAGATAAAATCGGTTTCGCACCGTATCCCGCTTATATGCCCAACTCCAAGCCTGTTGTACTGAGCGCCGAAGATTCCGGCTACTGCATTTCTGCAACGACCGAGCACAAAGAAGAGTGCATCGAGTTCCTGAACTTCCTGTTCAGCCCTGAAAATCAGAAAAAGTACAGCGAAGTTGCCAAGGCTCCCAGCGCATTTACCGATGTTGATGCTGAGTGGGCACCGGAAAACATCGTGAAGGAAGTTAATGCTGCCCTGAAGAGTGCTGCTAATATTGGCTTCACCAATGAGAAGCCTGCCGGTTTCTCTGGCGATGATGCAGGCCGTATGGTGCAGGAACTGCTGGCTGGCCAGTATACTCCTGCCGAGTTTGCCGAGGCTTATGAGAAAGCCTGGACGGATGGTATGGCATCTTAAAACGACTCTTTTCTCCTTCTAAGTCGTGCGTATCAAATCTCAATAGGTGACATACAAGCAGAGGCGCACCGCATAATCCACGGTGCGCCTCTTACTTGTAAATGCAGGTGTATTACATGAAAAATAGAAAAATCGGTTTACATACATTTATGGCTGTACCCGCTTTTGCTTTGTATTGCCTTTTCTTTATTTATCCGTTGACAAAAGGCATTGGCATGAGCCTGACAAACTGGAATGGCTACGGGCAAGCTGAATTTATAGGTCTGAAAAACTTTGTTGACTTTTTCAAGGATAGCCGTGCTATTTCGGATATAAAGACGACCGTTCTGTTCGCGTTAGGCAGTGCGCCGCTACTTAATATTGTCGGCTTGCTGTATGCTCTTCTGATGAACAGTAAGTTCAAAGGAAAATCCGTTGCAAGAGCCTGCATTTATATGCCCGCTATCATCAGCCCCCTGATTATGGGCTATATTTGGTATCTGCTTCTCCAGCCGGGGCGCGGCGTTATTTTCAATTTGCTGAATCAGATGGGGCATCCCGAATGGTTCCCCAACTGGATGAGCAGCTATACTTCAGAAATCGTTGTGCTTGTTCTCGTGAATGTTTGGCAGTATGCTGGCATGACGATGATTATCTATTTGGCAGGCTTGCAGAACATCTCGCAGGATTTGTACGATGCAGCAATGATTGATGGTGCTACTGGCTGGCAGAGCTTCCGATTTATTACACTGCCGCTGCTGGTTCCTTCCATTCGTATCAATGTGGTTACCAACATCATCGGTTCGCTCTCCGTGTTCGACATTGTAATGTCGCTGACGAGTGGCGGTCCCGGTTATCAGACGGAAACATTAAGTATTTACATTATGCGTATGTGCTACGGCAGCAAAACAGGCTATTCTACGGCAGTTGCTATGATTATGTTCTTGATCGTTCTGATTCCTGTTTTGATTTCGCTGCGCCTGACACGCACGAGAGATTGATAACTGGTGGTGACTAAAATGAAATCGAAAGCAACTTTCCCGCGCTATTTGGCGATTGTTCTGATTTGCTTGCTCTGCCTTTGCCCGTTTGTAGTGCTGCTGATTTTGTCTCTGAACGAACCCGGCAGCAATATGTACGATGGCAATGTTCTGATCCCGGATTTCTATTTCGGAAACTATGCAGAGGGGTGGGCTAAATCCAATATTGGTCGAGCTATGATCAACTCTGGTATTATTACCTTGACCGCATTGCTGTTGATTGTTTTCCTTGGAGCAATGGCAGGTTACGCTGTTGCCAGATACCCGAACAAATTCAACCGTATGGTGTTCAACATTATGCTTTGTTGCATGATGATTCCCGGCATTATCAATACGGTGCCGCTTTATACTTTGATGATTAAAATCAAAGCGGTAAATACCTTATGGGGCATGGCTTGTGTTTGTGCGACACTCGCATTGCCGCAGGCGGTCTTTGTGTTCTCCGGTTTTATCCGTGCTTTGCCGAGAGAGCTTGAAGAAGCAGCCGTTATTGATGGCTGTACGCCTTTTATGGCATTTTGGCGTATTGTTTTTCCGCTGCTGATGCCCTCCATTTCTGCGGTTGTCATCTTGAATGGCTTTGGCATCTGGAATAACTACTCGCAGGCGGTCTTTTTCCTGCAAAGCAGTGCAAAGCATAATGTGCCGCAGGCACTGTCCGTCTATTTCCAGCAGTTCGCAGGAGCCAAATGGAATCTGATGGCAGCTACGGCGGTCATTGCCATTGTGCCGGTCGTTGTGATTTTCCTTATTTTCCAGAAGAGCCTGATGAAGGGTCTTACGGAAGGTGCGATTAAGGGGTAAGGAGCTATAGAATGGACATTTATCCGTCAAAAGCACAGTTTAGTACAAATGAAACTGTAACCCTTTGCCTTATCTGTGATGATGTACTGCCCATCTCTGTCCATATCCGGGTACTGCTCCTCTCCAAAACGGTATGGGAGCAAAACATTGTATTGACCGAGAACAAAACAACGGTATCCATAGGCGCTTTCTCTGCTACTTTTGCAGGATATGGCGTAAATGTTTATCAGCAGAATGATTTGGAAAAACCAATTTTGCAGACCGCCTTTGATGTTGCAGAATCTCCTAGAAAACTTTTACGGTATGGATTCTTAAGCGACTTCACAGAAAAAGACCGAGACAATGGTGCATTGGAATGGCTGTTAAAATGCCACATCAATCTGGTACAATTCTATGACTGGTCTTACCGCCACGATTCTCTTGTGGCTCCGCAAGAAGATTACCATGATATGATGGGCAAGGAAATCTCCGGCAGTACAGTTAAAGCAAAAATCGCAAAGGCAAAAGCGCTGGGGATGCACCCAACCGCATACGGTGCTGTGTACGCCGCCAGCAAACCATTTTTTGAAAAGCATCCGACATGGGCGTTTTACAATTCCTGTCAGGAACCGTTTGTATTTATTGATGTGTTCTATATCATGAATATTGCGGAGGGCTCGCCTTGGAGGAAACATCTTTTTGAAGAATACCAAAGTGCAATTAGCATGATGGGATTTTCCGGCATCCACATGGACACCTATGGATTCCCTAAAACAGCATATTCTCATTTGGATGCAATCCCGAAGAAAATCAAATTGGAAAACGAACTTCCCACTCTCATTGATGAAACGCGCGAAAATGTACACGGTGAGGAAGAACCTTATTTGATTTTTAACAATGTCGGAGCATGGCCTGTCCAGAGAACCGCAGATAGAAAGCAAGATGCTGTCTATATTGAGGTGTGGCCTCCTTACGACCGGTATGCAAGCATCGCGCAGCTTATCCGGGATGCAAGAACTTATGCCAGAGATGATAAGAGCATTATTTTGGCAGCCTATCTGAAACCATTCCGGGAAGGCAAACGTGAAAAAGCCCTCCCAGCAGCCAAGTTGCTGATGGGAAGCATTGTCTCAAATGGTGCCACACATCTTTTGACCGGCGAAAACCAAACGGCTCTGACACAGGGGTATTACAGCGATTATACAAAGTTCAGCGATTCCGAAGCCGAAGCCATCAGACGATACTACGACTATATGATTCGGTATGAAAATTTGTTCTTTGATCCTGAATTGCAGGACGTGACGATGACCCATACCGGGTGGGATAACTATGAGTATCAATGCACCAGCCATAAGGTGAGTTCCTACGGTGAAGCAGGGAAAATCTGGATGATTCTCCGTGAAAAAGATTATCGCAAGTGCATCTATTTACTCAACCTGTGCGGCCAAAGCGAGGATTACTGGAACGAGGGTAAAGAAGAACCAAACATCCAAAAGGATATAAAGTTTACCGTGCAGGTTGATACCCCGGTTGAAAAGATTTGCTTCAGCACTCCCGACGAGGAAAACATGGACGCAATAGAGCTTTCGTTTACAGAAAGAGCAACAAAAACCGGAAAATTTATTGACTTTACCGTACCAAGCCTGAACTATTGGACAACCATTTGGATCGACACAAGAAAGGAAACAATATGAAAAAGCATCATTTTATAAAGATGTCATCCATTGCACTTTCCCTCTGCGTTGCATTAGGTACATTCCCTGCAACGGCGTTCGCCGATGATGCCAATGCAACAACCATCACAAAAGCGTATGTTGATAAAGCAACCTATACGCCGGGGGAGGCGGCAACGATTTACGTTGATGTTGATGGCGCGACTGGAACGAAGACGGCGCATATCCAAATCACTCATCTAAATGAGACTGTTTGGGAAAATGACGTAACATTTACCGCGAACGGCGGAAAAACAACGGTCCCAATCAGTTGGACTCCGCCGACAACGGATCATCAGGGATATTTGGTGTCCATTACGATTGATGGAAAACAAATTGTGACGGCAATTGATGTGTCCAGTGATGTGACAACTTATCCCCGCTATGGGTACAGTGTCGATTTTATGCCCGGTGAGACTTCCGTCGAAAGCGATGCGATGATGAAAGAACTCGCACAGGTCTATCATGTTAATATTGTTCAGTATTATGACTGGATGTATCGGCATGAAAAAATTCTCCCCGATGAGGGAGATGAGTGGGTCGATATGTTCGGGCATACCCTCTCAAGACAGACAATTCAGCAGCGCATTGATGCTGGTCATGCCTATAATCAAAAGGCAATGGCCTATCAGATGTCTTATATGGCACGTGAGGGGTACACAGAAAATGGTGTAGATCCGAAGTGGGGGCTGTATTCCAGCCAAACCAATCATAATATTGACTATGATCCTTCTAACAACAGCACGATTTCTGGAATTGACCAATATCTATTCCCGTTGGAAGGAAAGCCCGCGCCGTTGCTTATGACTTTTAATCCCTTAAATACGGATTGGCAAAATTTCATGGCGAACCAGTATAAGGGGGCCGTAAATATTTTAGGCTTCGATGGGATTCAGATTGATCAGATGGGCGATTTCTGGGGCAGAGATGCACAATATTATGATTACGATGGCAATTATGTAAATTTGGGCGAGTCTTTTGCGCCGTTTACAAATGCAATCAAGCGTCAGCTCACGGAGAACAACAGCGCAAAGAATATTGTTACAATGAACGCTGTTAATGGTGGCTCGGAAGATTACTTCTCGTCAAATAGTATTATCTCTACAGCAAATACTGATTTTGCGTTTAGCGAGCTGTGGGGCAACAGCGATAGCTATAAAAAAGTAAATGACTTTATTAACTGGCAGAAGATGCAGGACGGCGGCAAGGCTATTGTGCTGGCTGCATATATGAACCAGTATGACATCAATGGCACTACTTATTCTTATAGCGATGCGCAGCTGACCGGCGTTCACACAAACAGCGAGAACGGCGTTACCTACATTACAGGTTTCGATGAGGTTGGAGACCGTGCAGAAATAACGATTGAAGCCCCCGAAGATGGCAACTATTCTCTCGTTTTCTTGGCTGCGAATGGAACGGATACGCAGGCAAGCAAAAGCATCTACCTTGATGGCACAAAGTACATGACTGCATACTTTGATGCAACAAGAAATGGTGTTATTCCCGCAGAGCCTGACTGGTATTATTATTCTTATGATGCGTCTTTTACTGCACCTAAAAATCTGTATCTCACAAAGGGAACGCACACATTGACAATCCAGCAAGATGCTGATGATAAGGGTGGAGACATTCGCATTCAGACGGTTACTCTTGGCGTGTATGACGAAAATTCCGTCCGTTTGACAAACGCTGCAATTGCAGCAAGTGGTGCAATGCATATTGAGATGGGCAGTGGAATGTCTACAACGGCGAACAGTGGTGGAAACTTCAACGATGTATCTTTGCTTGGAAATCCGTATTATCCCAAAGCTGCAAAGTCGATGACCTCTAGCCTTAAGCAGGCAATGTATAATCAATATCAGTTCATTACTGCCTATGAGAATTTGCTTTATGATGCTGACGTTCTGCCTTCGGATACGGGATTCCAAAACATCAGTATTTCAAACGAAACAATTTCTGGCGATGCGAAACCGGGCACAATTTGGTATGTCATTAAGAACAAGGGTGACGACTATGGTCTGATTCATCTAATTAATCTGACAGGCGAAAATGATGAAGACTGGCGTGATGTCACCGGTGCTCCCAACGTAAAGCAAAATCTGACTGTAAAGTATTATATCCCGCAATACAAGGATATAAGTGGGGTTTATTGTGCTACCCCTGACACAGGTTGCATCAGCAATGCATTGGCATACAATGTGCAAGTAGATGATGCTGGCAAGTACGTCGAAATTCAGGTTCCGTCGCTTGAGTATTGGGATATGATCTATATCCGTTATAACGACAATACCTTGACGGATACTGTCGAGGCGGAGAATTCGATTCTTACGAATGTATCCACGAACAATAATCATGGTGGATACTCTGGAACGGGCTTTGTTGATTCTTATGGTGAAGCTGGAGACGCCGTTACGATGGACTTCTTTGTTCCGGAGACGGGAGACTATAAGCTCTCCTTTGTCTATTCCGCTGCTGTTGATGGAACGCCGAAACGTGAATTGTATATCAACGGATACGGATATGACAGTGTTTCTTTCCCGGCGACAAGCAGTTGGGAGGAATGGAATACAAGCGAAACTACAGTTCATCTCCGCGCGGGCATTCAACGCATGGTGGTTTGCTGCGGCAATGCAGACGACGGATACATCAATTTTGACTGCGTTCATATTTCCAAATCTGCTTAAAGGAGCGTGAGCAACTATGGCAACCGCAACAAGTCCGTGGTGGAAAAGTGCGGTAATCTATCAAATTTATCCACGCAGTTTCCAAGACAGCAACGGCGACGGAATAGGTGACCTTCCGGGCATTACCAGCCGCTTAGACTATTTGGCTGATTTGGGAATCGATGCCATTTGGCTTAGCCCGGTCTATCGTTCGCCGCAAGATGATAATGGGTATGATATTTCAGATTACTGTGATATTGACCCTATGTTTGGAACGCTGGCCGATATGGATACGCTGATTGGTGAAGCAAGGAAGCGGAATATCCGTATCATTATGGATTTGGTATTGAACCATTCCTCGGATGAGCATCCTTGGTTTCTGGAAGCAAAGAAAAGCAGAGACAATCCTTTCCATGATTACTATGTCTGGCGGGACGGAAACGAAGATGTGCCGCCAAACGACATGAAAGCCTGCTTCGGTGGTTCTGCATGGACTTGGTTGCCGGATGTACAGCAATACTATTTCCACCAGTTTTCCGTAAAGCAGCCGGATTTGAATTGGGATAATCCAAAAGTTCGAGAGGAAATCTATAAAATTATCAATTTCTGGATTAAACGTGGCGTCGGTGGCTTCCGGCTGGACGTGATTGATCAGATTGCAAAAGAACCTGATTTGAAGATCACGAATAACGGGCCTATGCTACACGCTTATATCCGGGAGATGAACCGCCATACTTTCGGGGGAACCGATCTTGTGACGGTGGGCGAAGCGTGGGGAGCCAATGTGGATAACGCGAAAATCTACAGCGACCCCAGTGGCCGGGAGTTCTCTATGGTTTTCCAATTTGAGCACATCGGGTTGGATCAGATTCCCGGAAAAGAAAAATGGGATTTGGCACCTCTCGATTGGACGGAATTAAAGAAAGTCCTTAGCAAATGGCAAACCGGGCTGCATGGCTGCGGCTGGAACAGCTTGTTTTGGAATAACCACGACCTTCCACGAATCGTATCCCGCTGGGGTGACGATGGAAAATACCGCGTAGAATCTGCAAAGATGTTCGCTACCTTGCTGCACGGTATGCAAGGAACGCCCTATATCTATCAGGGTGAAGAACTTGGCATGACAAATGCGCCGTATGATATATCGGACTATCGTGATATTGAAACGCTGCACATTTACCGCGATAGACTGGCGGAAGGCTATGCCGAGGAAGATGTCATGCGTTCTATCCATGCCAAGGGACGTGACAACGCCAGAACGCCAATGCAGTGGGATAGCAGTGAAAATGCTGGCTTCACTGTAGGGAAGCCGTGGCTGAAGGTAAATCCGAACTATCTGCAAATCAATGCCGCAGAAGAGTGTAATACCGCAGATTCCGTATTTTCCTATTACAAAGCCCTCATTGTCCTTCGTAAAAAGTATCCGATTTTTGCCGAGGGAGATTACCAACTTCTTATGGGGGATGACCCGGATGTATTTGCCTACAAGAGAATGTGGAAAGACCAGACACTTTATGTTATCTGCAATTTCCATGCAAAGGAATTGAATGAGGTAATTCCTGAAGAATATAGAAAAGGAACATTGCTGATCAGCAATTATGCAGAGCAAGGTTCTAGTTTGAAACCATACGAGGCTCGAATTTATTTAGAGCAGCGTAATTAAAACGCATCGGATTTCCAATAAGTCATAGACCACACTTACGGGTTCACCGGCGAAAAGGAATACGGTGTAGAAAAATCGCATTAGTTTTCGGCCCGACAGCTTACTCGGCTGCCGGGCCTTTTTGTATTCCGAAAACCACTCGCCAGGCGAGTGGTTACGTGGAAGACTTTTGTCGATGATGAAGACAGAAAAACTCCCATTGCTTTATAATAGGAGTGCGGTCTGGCAACTGCAAAAAAATAGAGCAATGAGAGGTCGTTAATGCGTTTTTTCGTTGACCACCTTCGCTGCCACAAACCATCGTCCATCTTCAAACCATAACTCACGCTCTTTGCCTTGAATCATACAGGTGTAGCGGTCCCCAACGCCGCCCACATCGGCGGCGCGGCGGCAGATGTCCTTGATCTTGTCGATTTTGTAGACTTGCCCTTTATCAAAAATAATCTGCAAGGGTCGCAATCGCCCCTTGGTGCTGAAGCGCACATCGACTTCCACATAGCGCTTTTCTCGTTGGATCATTTATGATGCCTCCTATGCCGTATGAAAATACCCAACCGGGTGAATATTATGGTCATCGTAGGCGTTAATGCCGCCCAAAACGGGGTCCGTGTACACGACCGCCCGTTGTACACTGCGGTAACCGTAACGCTGGCGCAGGGTGTCCACGGCTTTATCGATGTGTTCCAGCTTCTCGCGCTTTTCCTCGTTGGAGAAAAAGCCCAATTGCACCGCGCAGTCTGCGGGGCACAGGTCGGCACCACGCACACCAATGCCGCGCAGGGGCTTCGGCCACGAATAATTGCGCTTGAATAAATCAAAGGCAATGCGGGCAATTTCTATACTTACATTGGTGGGGTTGTCCAGCTTTCGGCGGCGTGTAAAGCCGGACAGTTCATTGTCCCGCACATAAATCTCCACTACATTGCACTTGCTGCCGAGGTCGCGCATACGCATGGCAACGCTTTCGGAGAGCAGCACCAACATCAGCCATACATCCTCATCTGTGGTCAAATCGCGCGGCGTGGTGGCGCTATTGCCCACACTCTTAATGGCAGAATGTGCATCCTGCTTGGCGACCGGCGTCTGGTCCAATCCGCGCGCAAATGCCGAGAGTGTATAGCCCATCACGCCAAACCAGCCCTTGAGGACTTCAGGATTCATTTCCGCAAGCTGACCGATGGTGCGGATGCCGTAATTGCCGAGCTTGCGCTGTGTGGCTGCACCAACATACAAAAGATCTCCCGCAGGCAACGGATATACGATTTCCTTATAGTTTTCCGGCTCAATAATTGTGATAGCATCCGGCTTTTTGTAGTCACTGCCGAGTTTCGCGGTAATTTTGTTGAAAGAAACACCAATGGAAACGGTGATACCCAATTCACGCTTTATACGCACACTGATTTCCTTTGCGATCTTGACGGGGCTTCCGAACAACCCTACGCTGCCGGTTATATCCAGCCATGCTTCGTCAAGCCCAAAGGATTCAACTTGATCTGTATAATCATTAAAAACTTCTCGCACATAGCCGCTGTACTTCTGGTATTTTCCATAGCTGGCGGGTACAATAATTAAGTCACGGCAGTGCTGCTTGGCTTCCCATATTGGCATCCCTGTTTTCACGCCCATCCGCTTGGCGGGGTAACTGGCGGTAAGTACAATGCCGTGCCGTGCCTCCGGGTCGCCGCATACGGCGATGCTTTTCCCGCGCAGTTCCGGGTGTTCCTGCATTTCAACGCTTGCGTAAAAGCAGTTGCAATCGCAATGCAGTATATGCCGCTGTCCCATATTGTTCCCACCTCCTATACGCCTATTGTAACACCACATTGTTTCTCTTTCAAGTGCATTTTACAGGACTATAAGCGAAAATCCGTGTAATTGTACACTTGACTTTACATACCAGAAGCGGTACAATATAGCTGAGGTGATATACCGTGAGCAACTGGAATATGCGTATTCGTGCCGCGCGTGAGGCGCAAAAGATGACCCGCAAGATGGTCGTACAGAAAATGCAGCAGTTCCTGCCGGAATCCGAGAAGGCCGTGACCACACGTGCCTTGATGTCGTGGGAGGCCGGCGAGCGTGAACCCCGCGTTACCGTGGGTGTGGCGCTGGCAAAGGCTTTGGGGTTTGAGGATGTGGCAGACTTGTATCTGGACTCTGAGCCCAAACTGAATCCGGTGGGGCAGCAGCGTCTGGGGGAATACCGATTTATGCTGCTGCACACGGCAGAGTTTACCGAAAAACCGGAGCCGACACTGCGTTTGCTGCCGGTTTATTTACAGCCTGCCTCTGCCGGTACCGGTCAGTGGCTGGACGATGACGCCCAAGAGATGACCGAAGTGGACGAATTCGTACCCGCCAAGGCGGAGTTCGGTGTCCGCATCGCCGGTGACAGTATGGAGCCGCGCTTTGTGAACGGGCAGACCGTTTGGGTCAAGGCGGCACAAGATGCCAACAACGGCGATATTGTGCTATGCACCCTGAACGACCAAGGCTATTGCAAAAAGCTGCGCAAGGACGAAAACGGCGTTGCGCTGATTTCCTTGAATAAAAAATACGTCCCCATCCCTGTGCGGGAGGAGGACGAGTTCAGAATCGCCGGTATTGTAGTAGGATAAGGAAGGAGCGTCGCGTATGTGTGGACGGTATCAGTTTTCTGCCGATGAGTATAAAGAGATTCGCCAGATCGTGCGCGATGCACAGCGCAGAAGCGAGGGAAACGAACTCAATTTCCCAATGGCAGGAGATATTTGCCCCTCGCAGGTAGCACCGGTGCTGGTTTCACGCGGGGAGAAGATCGTGGGCGAGTTTCAGCAATGGGGGTTGCCCGGTTTTCGCGGCAGACAGCAAATCATCAATGCCCGCGCCGAAACGGTGACGGAAAAGCCGATGTTTCGCCGCAGTATTGCCTTCCAGCGCTGCGTGATCCCCGCCACCGGCTTTTATGAGTGGGACAGCGCCAAGCACAAATATTTTTTCCAAATGCCGGGACAGCCGATTTACTTGGCGGGCATTTATGATACTATAAATGGTGTGAACTGCTTTATCATTCTGACCACCGAGCCCAACGATTCGGTAGCGCCCATCCACGACCGTATGCCGCTGTTGCTTTCCCACGAGCAGGTGCGCCCGTGGTTGGTGGACGCTGGTGCGGCGCTGGAACTGCTTTGCAGCCGCCCGCCGCTACTGCAGCGCACGAGCTGTGACGGGCAGTTGGGCTTTGATGATCTTGCGTAAGAGGGTTCTATGGATCAAATTGAGAAATTTGTAAAGGATTCGGGGCTGACGATTTCTGCCTACAATGTCTGTTTTTATGACAGCAACGGCACCGATGAAATTCTGGACAACATTCTTTGCGGCAAAAAGCGCGCCAACACAGGGCTGTTCAACCTGTTTGAGCCCATATGCAGCTGCTGCCGCGCACGGGTGATTACACAGTCGTGCTGGACAGCGATATGCAGCCGCGCTGCATTACCCGCACCACAAAGGTGGAAGTTGTCCCGTTTGAGGATGTGACGGCAGCTTGTGCCGCCGCCGAGGGGGACGGCACTCTTGCTGCTTGGAAGAAAGCCCACCGCAAGGCGTTTGCCGCAGTGTGTGAGGAAATCGGTGTGGATTTTGACGAAAGCATGAAGTGCGTCTGCGAGTATTTTGATGTGGTTTACCGGGCAGATGGGCAGTGAGATAAATCGGAATTTTTTCAAAAAAAATACCGCCCCATCTCACGATAAGGCGGTAGATTGCGTTATTCTATGCT
>OOCM01001010.1_pt1 | contig 24232 bp, 19 predicted proteins | sample 1671111 | NCBI WGS metagenome assembly OOCM01 (sample SAMN06348123, study PRJEB24527) | human gut metagenome | biome: human gut; feature: ankylosing spondylitis patient; material: feces | host: Homo sapiens | place: China | collected 2015-10 | reverse complement strand
AAGGCACCGGCAACACCTTTGAGCTGGTGCGGCAGGGCATGAAGCAGGTGCCCAGCACCATCAGCGGCAAAATTTCCAGCTATCCGGTGCCGATCGCCTGCAAGACCGGTACACCTCAGCGCAGTGAGACCTATGCGCCCGGTAAGCACTATCTGAACGCCATGATGGTGGCTTACCTCCCGGCGGATGATCCGCAGATCGCCATTGGCATTAGCATTGAGTACGGAGGCTATGGTGCCCGTACCGGTGATCTGGTGGTGGACATTGCAAATGCCTATTTTGCCCTGAAGGATGGCAGCCTTGCCCAGCAGGCCGAAGCGGAAAAGGAAGCCGAGCAGGCCCAGCAGGAAGATCAGGCGCAGACCACTGACCCAGCACAGGCCGCTGCAGGCCAGGCCACCGGCAATGCCGCAGCCCAGCCTGCACAGATGACACCCGCCGCAGACACCGCTGCGCCGGAAACGGCAGCAGAAGGGGAAGCCCAGCCTGCCGTGCAGGACGAGCAGCAGCCCGCCGCAGACACCGAGCAGAACCCCGATGCCATTGCGCCGGAGAACTGAAAACGGGAGACAAAACCGACACGGGAAAGGGCACTGCAGCGGGGTTTTGAATGGAAACATCCCTGAAAAGAAAACAAAATTGAATGTTTTGTATAAAAACCGGTTGTAAAAGATTGGATTTTGTGATATCATTTCAACCGAAGGACTTTTTACAAGTGGGTCCGCATCGTGAAGAAAGAGGAGAGGGTAACGGATGACGATTGCACTCATTGCGCATGACTCCAAAAAGGAGCTGATGGTTCAGTTTTGTACGGCGTACTGCCGCATCCTGAGCCAGCATAAACTGGTAGCGACCGGTACCACCGGTAAACTGATCGCAGAAGCTACCGGCTTACAGGTGCAGCGCTTTCTGGCCGGTGTGCAGGGCGGCGACCAGCAGATCGCATCCCGCATCGCCTGCAATGAGATCGACCTGTTGCTGTTCTTCCGTGATCCCATCAACGCAAAGCCCAGCGAACCCAACGAAATGACACTGCTGCGCCTGTGCGATGTGCACAACATCCCCATGGCCACCAACATTGCCACTGCCGAGGTACTGATCCACGGCTTGGAGCGCGGCGATCTGGATTGGCGCGATATCGTGCATCCCCAGAACTGACAAAACGATTTGGAATGGTTCCGCGTGCGCTGCGCCATATTCAGCGGAAATTATATTGATAATGCGAAAATCGGGAGCATCTGCGGATGTTCCCGATTTTCATTTTCACGGGAATGGGGTCCGAACCGCAGAATGCATTTCTGCCGCCATGCGGCTGTTTCCGCAGGAAGCAAAAACAGCAGATGCCGTGTGCCACAGCGGCCTTGCCTGTGAAAAAAAGAATTCCGGAAAATCCGCAGATTTTCCGGAATTCTAATATAAAAATAATGTTTCCGCTGAATATGGCCAGAGTGCAACGGAGGCCATTTGAAACGTACGGTTAAACTTTAAAATCCTCGGCCATTTCCGCCACATCCTCCGGGGCAAAATCGCCCAGCGGCAAGATCAGCCGTGCCAGCGTTTCCTGCGGCAGAGCTGCAAGAATCGTGCTGTCATCACTGCCGGTGCCTGCGGGCGGGCAGACGGTGTGCACGCCGTCTGCACCGGTCTCCACCCGGGCACGGTGAGCGGTTGCCACATATTGCATCCCAAGCTTGTCTGCAGCCGTCAGCAGGGCGGCAAACAGTGGCGTGCCGCCTTCGCCCAGAACGTCTGCGTCCTGCCCGGCCAGTGCTTCGGCGTTCAGCACGATGCACTCGATGCCAAGGGCCTCTGCTGCCTTTTTGGCGCTTTCCGCATCGGCGGTCTGTTCTGCTGCCAGCCGCACGGCAGCGCCCGCCACGGCAAAGCCCTGCTGCTGTAAAATGCGCACAGCTACGGCGCATTCTCTGCTGCCGTCCATCTGCACCAGAACCTTATCCTGATTCTCGTAGGTGTCGAACCCACTGCCGGGCAAAAATGTGTCGCTCATGTTCCCTGCCTCCCGCCATGTGCTTTGCTTTGGGCCACGGCCAGCTGGTCGCAGCGTTCGTTCTCCGGGTGGCCTGCGTGGCCCTTGACCCAGATGTAAGTGATCTTGTGCCGGGCTTCCTGTTCCAGTGCCTGTGCCCAGAGGTCCGGGTTCAGGGCAGGGGAGCCATCTGCTTTTTTCCAGCCCCGGCGCTGCCAGTTTTTGGCCCAGCCCTTCTGAAGCCCGTTGATGACATACTGGCTGTCGGAGCACAGCCGTACCTCGCACGGCTCCTTGAGCTGGCGCAGTGCTTCGATAAAGGCTGTCAGCTCCATGCGGTTGTTGGTGGTGCTGTCGTCGCCGCCGCTCAGCTCTTTTTCGTAAACTTTGCCGTTAAAACGGTAGCGCAGCACGGCACCCCAGCCGCCCGGGCCGGGATTGCCGCTGCATGCGCCGTCGGTGTACACTTCGACCTGCTTCATGCGGTTCTCCTTCTAAAATGAGTTGCTTCTATTTAGCGCTATTTTCCGGCTTCTGTCAAGTGCGAATGTATATTCCGTGCCGGAGCTGCCAAACCTTGGAATTGACAAAAACGCCGGGAAATACTATACTTATCCTAACAAAATGCGTATAGGGGCGCACCGCAGGCGTGTGCCCGGGCGTTCCAACAGAAAAGCCACGGTCGCATCGAGCAGATGGACCTATCTGGCACAAAACCTCTTACGGAACAGGCAGCGGTTTGCAAAAAACACGCTGAGAAATAAATTCTATACGGTGCATCCAACGGAAGCCGATGCGATTTTTCAAGGTGCTTCCCATGCACAGCGCGGCTGTTCCCACAAGCGGGGACGGCCTGCGCTGTAATTATTTTGGAGGTCAGAATGGCACAGTCGAAAGAAAATACCAATAATTCCGCACGCAGCAAGGCAACAGCTGCTGCTCAGAGCACCGGCGCACCCGCCGCGCAGACGGGCGAAAAGCGCCCCCGCACCACCCGCCGCCCTTATTATAACCGTCGGCCCCGCCGCCCGCAGCAGCCCAGAGAGGCCGCTGTGCCCATCCACATCTACCCGCTGGGTGGTCTGGGTGAAGTGGGCAAGAACATGACCGTGTACGAGTGCAACGGCGACATGATCATCGTGGACTGCGGCCTTGTGTTCCCGGACAGCGACATGTACGGCGTGGACATGGTCATCCCGGACTTCACCTTTGTGGTGCAGAACAAGGATAAGATCAAGGGCCTGCTCATCACCCACGGCCACGAAGACCACATCGGCAGCATCCCGTATCTGCTGCAGAAGTTCGACCTGCCCATCTATGGCACCCGCCTGACCTGCGGCCTGATCCGCAATAAGCTGGAAGAGTTTGGCCTGGCAGGTAAGACCAAGTTCGTGGAGATCACTCCGAAACAGAAGATCAAGCTGGGCTGCTTTACCATCGAGCCTATCCATGTCAACCACTCCATCCCGGACTCGGTGGCCTTTGCCATCGACAGCCCGGCGGGCACCATCATCCAGACCGGTGACTTCAAGATCGATTACACGCCTCTGGCCTGCGGTGTGACCGACCTGTCCACGCTGGCGGAGTACGGTCAGCGCGGCGTTCTGGCTCTGCTGAGCGACTCCACCAACGCCGAGCGCCCGGGCTTTACGGCCACGGAGCAGAAGGTAGCCGCCGGTGTGCGCAACCTGTTCGCCCGTGCCCGCAACAAGCGCATCATCATTGCGACTTTTGCGTCCAATATCTATCGCGTGCAGCAGATCATCGATCTGGCCGTGGAGGACGGCCGCAAGGTGGCCTTCAGCGGCCGCAGCATGGTGAACAACACTGCCATGGCGCAGGAGCTGGGTTATATGCACATCCCGGAGGGCACCCTCATCAGCGTGGATGAGCTGAACCAGTACCCGCCGGAGCAGGTGGTGCTCATCACCACCGGCAGCCAGGGCGAACCGCTGAGTGCGCTGTCCCGCATGGCGTCCTGCAGCCACCGTCAGGTGCGCGTCGGCCCCGGCGACTTCATCATCATTTCGGCCAACCCTATCCCCGGCAACGAGAAGAGCGTGACCAAGATCGTCAACGGTCTGCTGCTGCTGGGCGCGGAGGTCATTTATGAGAGCATGTACGATGTGCATGTTTCCGGCCACGCCTGCCAGGAGGAGCAGAAGCTGATGCTCACCCTGACCAGGCCCAAGTATTTCCTGCCGGTGCACGGCGAGTACAAGCAGCTGAAAAAGCACGCCCTCACGGCGGCCAGTCTGGGCATCCCCACCAGCAATATCCTGATTGCTGAAAACGGCTCCAACGTCATCCTCAGCCAGGACGAGATGAAGCTGGGCGAGCCGGTCACCGCCGGTGCCGTCATGGTGGACGGCCTGGGCGTGGGCGACGTGGGCAACGTGGTGCTGCGCGACCGCAAGCACCTGTCCGAGGACGGCCTGGTGATCATTGTGGCCACCGTGGACAGCAAGACCGGCAAGGTTCTGGCCGGGCCGGACCTCGTGAGCCGCGGCTTTGTGTATGTGCGCGAGAACGAGAGTCTGATGGACGGCGCCCAGAGCATTGTGGAAAACGCGCTGGAACGCTGTGTGGACGAGCATGTGCGCGACTGGAACAGCGTTAAGACCCGCGTGCGTGAGGCATTGAGCAGCTATATCTACCGGCGCACCAAGCGCAGCCCGATGATCCTTCCCATCCTGATGGAAGTCTGACCCGGGGCACACTGCCGCTGAAACAGGCGGCGGAAGGCAGGAGATTTGATGAAACAGAAACCAAGATGGACCCTGGAAATGCTCACCGCCAGCCTGGCGCTGTTGTGCGGGGTGCTGGTGCTTACGCTGCTGGTCCAGCGGCCGAAGGCGTGGGGCGTGCTGTTGACGCTGGTGGTGCTGTGGGGCATTGCAGCGTTCGCGTTCCGCTACCAGCTGCGCCGCTGGGTATCCCGCTGGATGAGCGGCACCAGCTTTGAAAAGTCCAAGGTGCAGTTCAGTCTGGAACCGCTGTCCCAGCCGGCAGCGCTGCTCTCCGGCGAGACGGTGATCTGGTACAATGCCCAGTTCCGCACCCGCATTCTGAACGGGGAAGACCGGCTGACCAGCCGGGTGCAGAAGACTCTGCCTGGGCTGGATCTGCAGCAGTGCCGCACCACGGCGGGACAGCTGCTGAACCTTGCCGACGGGATCTGGAAGGCCCACAGCTCCACAGTGCCGGGCAATGCCGAGAGCATGACCCTTGTGGTGCTGAATGAGGAGACTGCCCTGCGCCGCACCGAAGCGGAATACAAGGCCAGCCGCCCGGGCTATCTGGTCTTTTCGGTCGACGGCTACGATGACGTGTTCGGCGATATGCTGGACAGCGAGCGCGCCCGTCTGCTGGAGGGAATCAACCGCATTCTGGAAGAGATGATCGGCCGGGGCAGCGGCTTTCTGCGCCGGGTGGCCAGCGGCCGTTATATCGCAGTGGTGGAAGAACGCCAGATGGAGCAGTTTGCCAAGCGTGGCTATGACGTGCTGGACAAGATCCGTGCGCTGGACCCCAGTGTGAACCTGTCGCTGTCCATCGGCATCGGCCGTGGGGCCAAGACCCTGCGGGAAGCGCAGGACATGGCCGTGCAGGCGCTGGACATGGCGCAGGGGCGCGGCGGTGACCAGGCCGCCGAGATGACGCCGGACGGCTTTACCTTTTACGGCGGCGTGAGCCATGGCGTAGAAAAGCGCAGCAAGGTGCGCAGCCGCATCGTGGCCGACCAGCTGGTCAAACTCATCAAGGAAGCCGACCATGTGGTCATCATGGGCCACCGCATGAGCGATCTGGATGCCATCGGCTCCGCCGAGGGCGTGCTGCGCATCTGCAAAATATGCGATGTCCCGGCGGTGATCGCGGTGCGGCGTGACGCTACCCTTGCGGGCAGCCTGATCGATGCATTGTGCCGTGCAGGCCAGAAAGACGACTTTATCGACCCGAAGGACGCACTGCCCATCATCTCCAAGCGCACCTTGTGCATCGTGGTGGATACATATCAGGTGGGCCTTGTGGAAAGCAAGGATATTCTGGAAAAATGCGGCAAGGTAGCCGTGATCGACCACCACCGCAAGGGCGTGGGCTACATCGAGAACCCGGCGCTGGTCTGCCATGAGCCGTATTCTTCCTCGGCCAGTGAGCTGGTCACGGAGCTTTTGCAGTACGTGGGCGAGCGCGACGACAAGCCCAACCGTGTGGAGGCCGAGGGCCTTTTGTCCGGCATCATGCTGGATACCCGCGATTTTACCCTGCACACCGGTGTGCGTACCTTTGAAGCTGCCGCTGCGCTGCGCCGCTATGGCGCGGAGACGGAGCGGGTGCGCCAGCTGTTCGATGTGACCATGGTGGAGTACAATGCCAAGGCTGATCTGGTGGAAAAAGCACGCATGTACAAAAATTGCGCGATCTCCGTCAGCGGCGAGGTGGCACCGGAGGCCCGCGTGGCCATTGCACAGGCGGCAAACGATCTGCTGACCATTCAGGGCGTGGATGCCAGCTTTGTGGCAGTGCAGGTGGGCACAGGCGTGAACATCTCGGCCCGCAGTCTGGGTGCCGTGAACGTGCAGGTGATCATGGAATCTTTGGGCGGCGGCGGCCACCAGACCATGGCAGCAGCACAGCTCAAGCATATCACGCCGGAAGCAGCCCGTGCCCGCATCGAAGGTGCCATCGACAAATACTATGCATCGCAGAAAAAGGGCGATGTAGAAGGAAAATAAACGGAACAGAGAGGATCACACCCATGAAACAGTACGATTACCTGATCGTTGGTGCCGGCCTTTACGGCGCGGTCTTTGCACAGGAAGCAAAAAAGGCAGGCAAGAAGTGCCTTGTGATCGATAAGCGCAGCCACATTGCAGGCAATATCTACACGGAGCCGGTGGAGGGAATTAACGTCCACCGCTACGGTGCACATATCTTCCACACCAACAACAAGGCTGTGTGGCAGTATGTGAACCAGTTTGCAGAGTTCAACCGCTACACCAACAGCCCGGTGGCCAACTACCACGGCCAGATTTACAATCTGCCCTTCAACATGAACACCTTCAACAAGATGTGGGGTGTTGTGACTCCTGCCGAAGCCAAGGCCAAGATCGAAGAGCAGAAGGCCGCTGCGGGCATTACCGACCCGCAGAACCTGGAAGAGCAGGCCATCAGCCTTGTGGGCACCGATATCTACGAAAAGCTCATCAAGGGCTACACCGGCAAGCAGTGGGGACGCCCCTGCACCGAGCTGCCCGCTTTTATCATCAAGCGCCTGCCGGTGCGCTTTACCTACGACGACAACTACTTCAACGCCCTGTATCAGGGCATCCCCAATGGCGGCTACACCGCCATGGTGGAAAAGATGCTGGCTGATACCGAGGTGCGCCTGAACGTGGATTATCTGGCCGACAAGGCTGCGCTGGACGCACTGGCTGAGAAGGTAGTCTACACCGGCCCGGTGGACGCCTACTTCGGCTACCGTCTGGGCGCGCTGCAGTACCGCAGCGTCCGCTTTGAGACCGAGGTGCTGGACACCGACAACTATCAGGGCAACGCGGTGGTCAACTATACCGATGCGGAAACTCCCTACACCCGCATCATCGAGCACAAGCACTTTGAGTTCGGCACCCAGCCCAAAACGGTCATCAGCCGCGAGTACAGCGCTGAGTGGAAGAAGGGCGACGAGCCGTACTACCCCGTCAATGACGAGAAGAACGGTGCCCTGTATGCCGAGTACAAGAAGCTGGCCGATGCGGAGCCGGACGTGATCTTTGGCGGCCGTCTGGGTGAGTACAAGTATTACGACATGGACAAGGTCATTGAGGTAGCTCTGGACGTGGCCGCAAAGGAACTGAAATAAGAAAACTCCTTCCGTCATCACCTGCGTGATGCCAGCTGTTCCCCTTCTGGCACTTTGTGCCACCTCCCCCGGCCGGGGGAGTCTGTCTCAAAGAAGGAGCCTCTGGCGAAAAGGACAAGCCTTCGGTTTTGCCAAAGGCCCCATCTCAGAGGGGGCTGTCTGCGAAGCAGACTGGGGGAGTTCACCTGAGGAAAATGCTGCAATGCGTGCTTCCTCTTGCCCAAAAGCGACAAATGCGCTATACTATAAACACAACAACTGCACCGGTTTTCCGGTGAGAAGTGAGGGATAACATCATGAAAGTGATTCTCAAGCAGGATATCAAGGGCATTGGCAAGAAGGACGAGATCCACGAGGTCTCCGACGGCTACGCCCGCAACTACCTGTTCCCGCGCAAGCTGGCCGCTGTGGCGGATGCCAGCGCTGTGAACATGGCCCGCGGCAAGGAAGCCGCAGCCGATTTCCACGAGGCTGAGAACGTGGCAGCCGCCAAGGCTCTGGCTGCCAAGATCGAGGGCAAGACCGTGACCATCAAGGCCAAGGGCGGCGCATCCGGCCGTCTGCACGGCAAGGTGACCGGCAAGGAAGTTGCCGAGGCACTGGCTGCGCTGGCAGGTGCACCCATTGATAAAAAGAAGATCGAGCTGGAGACCAAGGACATCAAGGATGCCGGTGTGTTCAACGGCAAAGTCCGTCTGTACGTTGGCGTCGTGGCTTCCTTCAAGATCCAGGTGGAAGTGGAACAGGCCTGATCTGTGTGCCGTTTGCGCCCCCTCACAGCAGGGGGCGCTTTTTGGCTTTACAGGATGCTTTGGATTTTGGATAAGGACAAACTACTATGCCGAACGAACGACGTTATTCCAATGAACTGAATCTGGAGAGCGTGGGCATCAATCTGCCCTACAATATGCAGGCAGAGCAGAGCGTGCTTGGTGCGGTCCTGCTCAAGCCCGACACCCTGACCGATCTTGTGGAGATCCTCAAGCCGGAAATGTTCTACACCCGGCAGAACGCCCAGATCTGGACCGAGATGCTGCGCCTGTTCACCAACGACCAGACCATTGATTTTGTCACCCTGCTGGATGCAGTGGTGTCCGATGGCGTGTTCCCCAGCGCAGATGAGGCCAAGATCTATCTGACCGGTCTGGCGGAAACGGTGCCCAGCATCTCCAATGTAAAGGCCTACGCCCAGATCGTGCAGGAAAAATATCTGGTGCGCCAGCTGATGGGGGTTGCCAAGGACATCTTGCAGGACGCCGGAGACGAGCCGGACGCCGACCTTTTGCTGGAAAATGCCGAGCAACGCATCTACGAGATCCGCTCCGGCCGCGATTCCAGCGCCCTGACCCCGCTTTCGTCCAGCATGGTGGAAACGCTGACCAACCTGCAAAAGATCAGCGGCCCGGATGCGGATAAGTACAAGGGCATTCCCACCGGTTTCCGTCTGCTGGATACCGTGCTTACAGGCCTTGGCCGCGGCGATCTGGTCATTCTGGCAGCCCGTCCCGGTATGGGCAAGACCAGTTTTGCACTGAACATCGCCACCCGCGTGGCCATGCAGCAAAAGGTGCCGGTGGCCATCTTCAGTCTGGAAATGACCAAGGAGCAGCTGACCAACCGTATCCTCTCGTCGGAGGCCGGTATCGACAGTCAGGCCTTCCGTACCGGTGCGCTGCGCGCCGAGGACTGGGAGTATCTGGCGCTGGCTACCGAAAAGCTGCACGATGCACCGATCTATATGGACGATACCTCCGGTATCACCATCACCGAGATGAAGGCCAAGATCCGCCGGGTGAATCAGGACCCTGCCCGCCCCAACGTGGGCCTGATCGTCATCGACTATTTACAGCTGATGACCACCGGCCAGCGCAGCGAGAACCGTGTGCAGGAGATCAGCTCCATCACCCGAAACCTGAAGATCATGGCTAAGGAGCTGAACGTGCCCATCATCGCGCTGAGCCAGCTGTCCCGTGCGGTAGAAAAGCAGGGCAACAACTCCAGCCACCGCCCGCAGCTTTCGGACCTGCGTGACTCCGGTTCCATCGAGCAGGACGCAGACTGCGTTCTGTTCTTGTACCGCGATTCCTACTACGCCAGCCAGAACCCGGACGGTGCCGAGGTGGATGCCGATACCGCCGAGTGTATCGTGGCAAAGAACCGTCACGGCGAGACCAGTACCGTGCCGCTGGGCTGGGATGGTGCCCACACCCGCTTTATGGATGTGGACTTCAAACGCTGATGGATACCGCGATTCTTGCCCGGGTGGAGGATTTCTGCATCCGGGAGGGGCTTTTGCAGCCCGGCGCATCGCAGCATCTGGCGGCGGCAGTCTCCGGCGGCGCGGACAGCATGGCGTTGCTGCTCTTGCTGCGGCAGCTGCAGCCGAGGTTCGGCTATACGCTTTCTGCCTGCCATGTGAACCACGGTCTGCGCGGGCAGAGCGCCGACCGGGACGAGGCCTTTGTGCGGGCGGAATGCGCCCGCTTGGGCGTGCCGCTGCGGGTGTTCCATGCGGCGGAGCTGGTTTCGCCCCCGGTGCACGCCGGGGAGGACTGGGCGCGCCGTCTGCGCTACACGGCCTTTGCGCAGCTGCAAGGGCAGGGGATAGATGCCATCGCCACAGCCCATACTGCAAATGACCAAGCCGAAACGCTGCTGCTGCGGCTGGCGCGCGGCACCGGGCTGCACGGTGCGGGCGGCATCCGGCCAAGGCGCGGGTGCTACCTGCGTCCGCTGCTCTGCCTGAGCCGTGCCGAGACCGAGGCCGTCTGCCGGGCAGCAGGACAGCCGTGGGTCACCGATGAGACCAACGACACCGATGCCTACGCCCGCAACCGGCTGCGCCACAGCGCCCTGCCTGCGCTGGAAAGCACCAACGCGGCGGCGGTGCAGAATCTGGCGCGGTTCTGTGAAAAGGCCGCGCGGGCGGATGCCTATCTTGCCGCCGGGGCTGCAAGGCTTTTGGCGGCGGCACGCCTGCCCGGCGCAGAACCTGCATGGCAGCTGGCGCCCTTGCAGGCGGCAGACCCCCTGCTGCTGGAAAATGCGCTGCACAGCCTTGTGGCTCCGGTGCGGGACGCAGAGGAAAAATATGTGCAGCTGCTGTGTGCCGTGGTGCGGCAGGGCAGCGGTGCAGTACAGCTGACCGGACAGGTGCGTTTTTGCGCCGGGAACGGCTGTCTGCGGCAGGAAATGCTGCCGGACGCGCTGCCCCGGCAGCTGGAGAGCGCACCGCGGCAAGTGCCCCTTTTGCCCGAAAAACAGCCGGAATTCCGGCTGCGCGGGGGCTGGAAGGGGAAAGCGGAGCTGTTAACAGCCGATTTTGAAGAAAAAATACAAGTCGTTCATAAAAAAGACTTAAAAAATCGGGCGGATTATGCTAGAATAACTACGTTGTACACTGGCCTTGTGCTGCGTGCCCGACAGCCGGGAGACCGCTTCCGGCCTGCGGGGCGGGGCTTGAGCAAACCGCTGCGAAAGTGGATGAACGAGGCCGGCGTCCCGAACGAACTGCGGGATACGCTGCCGCTGCTTGCCAGCGGAAGCGAAATTTTATGGGTGTGTGGAGAAGGCTTTGCCGATGGCCTTGCACCGGACACGGAAAGCAGATGGATCCTGCACTTGGATGCAGAGATCGAAACACAGGAGGAAAAAACAAATGAGTATGCACGATGATATCAAGACCGTTCTGGTCAGCGAAGAGCAGCTGAAGGCCAAAGTGGCAGAGCTGGGCGCTCAGATCAGCCGGGATTATGCCGGTAAAAATCTGGTGCTGGTGTCCATCCTCAAGGGCTCGGTGGTCTTTATGGCCGATCTGATGCGGGCTGTGAGCATCCCCTGCAATATCGACTTTATGGTGGTCTCCAGCTACGGCGGCAGCAACACCACCACCAGCGGTCTGGTCAAGATCATCAAGGATCTGGACGGTGATCTGTCCGGCAAGGATGTGCTGATCGTGGAGGACATTCTGGACACCGGCGTCACCCTGTCCAACCTTGTGCCTATGCTCAAGATGCGCAACCCGAACTCCGTTAAGATCTGCACCATCCTTGATAAGCCCAGCCGCCGCAAGGCCAACATCCAGCCGGATTACGAGGGCTTTCAGGTGCCTGACGAGTTCGTGGTGGGCTATGGTCTGGACTACGATGAAAAATACCGCAACCTGCCCTATGTCGGTGTGCTGAAGCCCGAGGTCTACACGAAGTAACGTGTCCATTATAAAAATCCAGAACTGGAGTTGATTTTTTTGCAACCGAAGAAACCCCGTTTCAATCCGCTGGTGATCGCCATTGTGCTGGCAGCCGTGCTGATGGTGTGGTCGGTGCTGGGCGGCACCGGCGGCAGCGCCAGCGGCTCTTCTATGGCATATTCCACGGTGGTACACTATTTTGAGAGCAATCAGGTCACCAAATTCTCGCTGGATCTGAATACCGGCGTGATCACCATGACCCTGAAGGAGGGCGCACAGGAGCTGCCCAACGCTGCCGAGCAGAGCACCACCCAGTCCACGGGCGGGCTGCTTTCCGGCCTGCTGTCCTCCTCTTCCGCTGCCCCCACCGGGGTGAAGAAGAACGAGGACGGCACCGAGACGGTCAGCTATAAGCTGCCCTACGCCCGGATGTTCGTGGACCATGTGTCGGACTACATCGCCCAGTACGATGCAGCCAACCCCGATGCGCCCATGGTGTACGACTATGTGCCCGCCAAGGAGACCATCCCTTGGATGGAGATCCTGTTCTATCTGGCTATGCTGGGCTGCACCGGCTTTTTGCTGTTCTCCATGATGCGCGGCGGCGCCGGTGGCGGCGGCATCATGAACGTGGGCAAGGCCAAGGTAAAGGACGAGCACGAGAACAAAAAGACTGCCACCTTTGCCGATGTGGCCGGTGAGGACGAGGAAAAAGAGGAGCTCAAGGAAGTTGTGGAGTTCCTCAAGAGCCCCGATAAGTTCAATACGCTGGGTGCCCGCATCCCCCACGGTGTGCTGCTGGTGGGCCCTCCGGGTACCGGTAAGACCCTGCTGGCCCGCGCCTGTGCAGGCGAGGCAGGGGTGCCCTTCTACTCCATCTCCGGCTCTGACTTTGTGGAGATGTACGTCGGCGTGGGCGCATCCCGCGTGCGTGACCTGTTCGATAAGGCCAAAAAGACCATGCCCTGCATCATCTTTATCGACGAGATCGATGCTGTGGGTCGTCAGCGCGGCGCAGGTCTGGGCGGCGGTCACGATGAGCGCGAGCAGACTTTGAACCAGCTGCTGGTGGAGATGGATGGCTTTGAGGCCAACGACGGCATCATCGTCATGGCGGCCACCAACCGTGCCGACATTCTGGATAAGGCGCTGCTGCGTCCCGGCCGTTTTGACCGTCAGGTCTATGTGGGTCTGCCGGATGTCAAGGGACGCGAGGAGATCCTGAAGGTGCATACCCGCAACAAGCCCCTTGCACCGGACGTCTCCCTGAAGGTCATTGCCCAGCGCACCGCCGGTTTTGCCGGTGCAGACCTTGAGAACCTTGTCAACGAGGCCGCGCTGCTGGCAGCCCGCCGCAACCGCAAGGCCATTACCATGGAGGATATCGAGGAAGCCTCCATGAAGGTGATGGCTGGCCCCGAGAAGAAGAGCCGCGTGGTCACCCCGGAGGAGAAAAAACTCACCGCCTACCACGAGGCCGGTCACGCAGTGGCAGGCTTCTACTGCAAGCATCATCCCCGCGTGCACGAGATCACCATCATCCCGCGCGGTCAGGCCGGCGGTTACACCATGTATCTGCCTGAGAAGGATCGCAGCTATGTGACCAAGGGCGAGATGTTTGAGGACATCGTGTCCAGCCTGGGCGGCCGTGTGGCCGAGCAGCTGATTCTGGAGGACATCTCCACCGGTGCTTCCAACGACCTGCAGCAGGCCACCAATATCGCCCGCCAGATGATCACCCGCTACGGCTTCTCCGAGCGTCTGGGCCCCGTGGTTTACGGCACCTCGCAGGAGGAGACCTTCCTTGGCCGCGACTTTGGTCAGGGCAAGGGTTACAGCGAGACCACCGCTGCCGAGATCGACAGCGAGACCCGCGATATCATTGACGAGGCCTACGAGACCTGCCGCCGCACCCTGACGGAGCACATCGACCAGCTCCATGCGCTGGCCAAGGCTCTGATGGAGCGCGAAAAGCTCAACGAGGAGCAGTTCAACACCATTATGGCCGGCGGCACCCTGCCTCCCTGCGAGGATGCAAAGCCCGAGCAGGCACAGCCCGACCAGACCGTGCAGCCTGCCCCGGTGCAGCCCGCAGAGCCTGCGGAGACTGCCGAGCGTGCAGAACCCGCCGAGCAGGCCGAGCCTGCCCAGCCGGAAATGCCGCAGCCGGATGCCCCGGAGCAGCAGGACTAAGCTTTTTTAGGAAAGGAGCGAGCATCGTGGAGGAAAATTTTAACCCGGTCGCACAGACCCGCGCAAACTACTATACCCCTGGCAGTCCGGTGCAGTTTGTCTGCGTGGAGCTGCTCAAGGGAGACGTCAGCGGCGAGCACGCTGTCTGCCTGACCTTCAAGAATATTTCCCGCGTGACCCTGACCGCACTGGAGATCCACTTCAAGTGCAAGGGCGTGGATGGCGTGATCCTGTGCGAGGATAAGTTCGAGTACCGGGATCTGCAGGTAAAACCCGGCGAGCTGTTTGGGCAGGATGATGCCGTGTTCATCACGGCCAAGGCCATCACCAGCGTAGATGTTACCCTGTGCAATGTATACAACGGCAAGCGCGTGGTGCATCTGGACGGCATCAAGCGTGTGCGTCTGCCCGCACCCCGCCGTCTGGCTCCGGAGCTGCAAAAGGCGCTGGAGGCCCGCATGAACCGCACCGGGCTCAAGTATCAGCCGCAGGTGTTCGAGAACGGCTGGTACTGCGCCTGCGGCGCCTTCCACCCCACCGAGGAGGACACGGTTTACTGCTCGGAGTGCGGCTGCGACCGTATCCTGTTGCAGAACGCGCTGAACACTCTGCTGCAGCCCGCTGCCCCGGCAGACGAGATGGAAATGCCCCTCAACGCCCCGGCTGCTCCCGCAGCGCCCGCTGCGGTGGAGGAGCCTACCCGCATCGTGGGCGCAGCCCCTGCTGCTCCGGCGGCTCCCGTAGAAGAGCCCACCCGGGTCGTGGGAGCACCGGTCTACGAGCCAAAGGCTGACCCCATCCAGCCTGTCTCGGAGCCTACCCGGGTGCTGGATGCCTCTGCCCGCGCACCGCTTTCCGGCGCTGCTGCGGCAGACGAGGGTACCCGCGTGATCCCCGCCCGCCGTCCGGCTCCGGTGCGTCAGCCCGCGCCTGTGGAGGAGGACGAAGAGTACGAGGATAACCGGGACAGCGTGGCAGAAGCGCTGATCCGCTGGGTGCCGCCTATTACGGCCATCCTGTGCGCAGCCATCGCGCTGTGCGGTTTTGTGTACTACCAGTTCGTGCTGTAAAATAAGATCATCCCGGCGGAGGGGGCAGCGTGCCTTCTCCGCCTTTTGTGTGCACTGCACAGAAAGGAAATACCATGCCGGAACAAGCCTTACAGGTAGCTTTTGAGATCAAGACCGCCTGCGATGAGATCAGCCGCCGCCTGCTGCGCTGGCACTGGGAGCGCAAGCCCGGGGGGCACAGTCTGGATGCGCTGCTGGAGCATATTGCTGCCCGCAAGCAGGAAAGCCCGGATTATTATGACCGTATGCCGGATCTTACCGGCAAGACCAGCTGGCAGCAGCTGGACACTACCCTTTGTATGCGGGTGCTGCTGGACCCGGAGAACGATGCCGCCCGCCCACTGGACCTGCTGGGCAACACGGCGCACCCCTCTGCCGCCCGCCATGCCTGCAACGCCATCCGCACCGCCCGCAACGAAGCTGCTCATGCGGCAGTTGCAGCAGACGGCGCACAGGCGGCGCTGCTGTTCAACGAAGCCATCGAGGCGCTGGAGGAGGGCTACGCCGGTACTGCCTTTAAGGAAAACGAGCTGGCGCAGTATTACCGCGAGGCAGAGGACTACCTGAGCCGCTGCAGCGAGGGCAAGCCCCTTAAAGTGCGCCAGAGCAGCCCGCAGAACGCACAGCAGGGAAAAGCCGCCGCCCGCACAAAGCCCCGCAATCCCCGGACTGTCCGCAGCACCAAAAGCACTGCCGGGCGGCAGAATACCTCTGCCCGCAGCCGCAGCACCGGTACAAAGCAGAGCCGCGGCACAGCCTCCCGCAGCAAAAAGCAGCAGACCGGCGGCGAGAGCAGGGGGGCACTTGGTATTATTCTGGCAGCGCTGGTGCTGGGACTTATCGCACGCGCCATCAGCATGGGACTTGTATAAGCGCTACGGTTTTCGCAATTCTGGCGGTAAATCAGAAAGCAAGATTGTTTGGATTGTGTAAAATCACCAAAAAAGCAGCGGGCAGCCCCACAGAAAAACGGTCATTGCACCTCTTGCGGGAAATATGAAACGGATTTATAATAAGCATGAAAACGTTTACACATTACCACCGGAGAGGGAACGGAGAATAACCCCATGACCATCAGTGATATTGCAAAGATGGCAGGCGTTTCCAGCGCTGCGGTCAGCCGCTATTTGAACGGCGGCCCCCTCAGCGAGCAGAAGCGCGCCGTGATACAAGCCGTAGTGGAAAAGACCGGCTACAGCCCGGATACTGCGGCGCAGACCCTGCGCACCGGCAAGGTGCGTCAGGTGGGGGTCATTGTGCCCAGCATCAGCTCCCAGTCGGTGGGGCAGATCACCAGCGGCATTGCAGCCGAGCTGGGGGCCAGCCGCTACCTGATGCTGCTGGCAGACACCGAGCTGGACGGGCAGATGGAGCTGGAATATCTTACAGCGCTGCAACGCAACCATGTGGCCGGTATCATCCTGCTGGGCTATGATTCCAGCCCGCAGCTGTGCAAGGCGCTGAAAGACTGCCGTGTGCCTGTGGTGGTAACGGGGCAGCGTTTTGCAGACCTGCCCTGCGTTTATAACGACGACCGCTCTGCTGCCCGCGACTTGACCCGGAAGATGCTGGAGCATGGCCGCAAAAATATCGTGTACATCGGCGGTAGCGAGCAGGACCACGCCACCGGCATAGCCCGCCGTCAGGGTGTGCAGGATGCACTGCGGGAGGCCGGACTGAACGCAGATGGTCTGCCCCGCGCTTACTGCGCCGCTTTTTCCATGGAAGAAGGGCACCGCTGCATGGAGGAGCTGCTGGCACGCTGCCCGCAGTTGGACGGTGTAGTCTGCGTGACAGACACCGTGGCCTTTGGCGCTTTGCAGGTGCTGCGCGACGCCGGGCGCAAAGTAGGGCAGGATGTAGGTCTTGCCGGCATCGGAGACAACTGGGCAGGCAAGGTGGTGGAACCCGGCCTGACCACCATCCGCTTCTATCAGCGGCAGGTCGGGCAGGAGGCTGCCCGGATGCTGCTGCAAAGCTTGGAGCACACCGGAGCGGACGCTGCACCGGTACGCCAGACCACGCTGGGCTATACGCTGGTAGAGCGCGGCTCACTGTAAAAAAAGAGGAACGAATGAAACAGAAACTGATCTTTTTAGATATCGATGGCACTCTGCTGCCCCCGGGCGAGATGCTGATCCCCCAAAGCACGGTGGAGGCGCTGCACAAGGCGCACGCCAACGGCCACAAGCTGTTTTTGTGCACCGGGCGCAATCTGCGCATGACCCAGCCGCTGCTGGACTACGGCTTTGACGGCGCGGTATGCAGCGCCGGCGGCTATGTGTTCTGCGGGGATAAGGTGCTGGTTGATCTGCCCATGGAGCCGCAGCTGGCACAGGGTGTGCGCAGCGCCATGGAGCGCCACGGCGTGGAGTGCACGCTGGAAGCGCGGGATGCCACCTACGGCAGCCTGAAGATGATCGAGCGTTGGAGTTTTACCCACCGGGATGCAGGCAATCTGAACAGCGAAGCCGCCCGTTGGCGCAAGGCCATGGAGGACGGTATGACCATCAGCCCGTTGGCCGATTACAAGGGCGAGCCGCTGTATAAGATCGTGTATATCGCAGAGCACAGCGAGGACTTGGACGAAGCAAAGCAGCTGTATGAGGACAGATTCGTGTTCTGCGAGAGCAAGCTGGACGGTCTGGACGGCGGCTATGTGAATGGCGAGCTCATCAACCGCAAATTTGATAAGGGGCGCGGCATCAAGGCAGTCTGCGACTATTTGAACGTGCCCCTGCAGGACAGCATCGGCTTTGGCGACAGCGACAATGACCTGCAAATGACCGATGTGGTCGGCATCAGCGTCTGTATGGCCAATGGCTCTGCAAGCCTGAAGCAGCGCTGCGACCGCATTGCCCCCTCGGTGTACGAGGACGGCATTGCTAAGGAATTTGCAGCTTTCGGGCTGATTTGAGATTTCTTTTAGTAAAAACAGGGCAGGGGAACATCCGCAGACGTTCCCCTGCCCTGAAATTATAAATAATACTTTCGCATCATTTTGTAACAAAAAAGCGCTGCACGGTATTTTGTGCGGCGCTCTCTTTATATTGACAGATCAGTAGTGCAGATCCTCTGCGGTCAGGCTTTCCAGCACGGGCAGCATGGCAGCGGCTTCAGCCTTGGCGGCGGGCAGATCCATATCGCGGTAGTTGCCGCATTCCACCTCGCTGGCACCGGGCACAGCGCCCTCAAAATCGGCCATAAAGCGGTAGGCGTCCACCGTCAGCTGCAATGCCTGCGCAGGGGTCAGCCCCCGGGTGAGCAGGTAAAAGCCGGTGCGGCAGCCCATGGGGCCAACATAGATCACCCCGTCCTTCACGGCGCTGTTGCGCGCGTAGGTGGCAAACAGATGCTCCAGCGTGTGGGCGGCAGCAGTGGTCAGGTAATCGCCCTGATTGGGCTTTTTCATGCGGATGTCCCAGGTGAGCACATCGCCGTCCTGACGGCTCAGATACATCCCGCGCTCCAGCCGTGTGTGATCTACGCAAAAGCTTGCGATACGTTCCATACTACGGTTCTCCTTTATCAGCCCTGCAGGCGCTGCACACTGCCGTGTGCGCAGTCCACAGCCACCATCAGGCCATCGCGGATGTGGCTGGTAGCACCGGCGGCACCCACAACGGTGGGCTTCAGCAGTGCCTTACCGGCAATGGCGGCGTGGCTGTTCAGGCCGGGCTCCTCTACCACCAGAGCGGCAGCGTCGCGTACAAAGCTCAGCATCTCATTGCTGGTGGAAGGAACTACCAGCACCATGCCGGGCTTGAACTTGGCGCGCACCTCGTCCATGGTGCGGCAGACGCAGGCCTTGCCGCTGGCAACATCGTTGTTCTCAGGGCCGACACCCACGCCGGTAGCCAGACAGTTGCCCACCATGTGGATCTTGATCATGTTGGTGGTGCCGGAAACGCCCACGGGCACGCCTGCGGTCACAACAGCCAGCTCGCCGTTGTGCAGGTAGCCATTTTCCTTGGCCAGAGCAGTGGACATCTCGATCAGCTCATCGGTGCTGTGTGCCAGAGACATCATCAGCGGGGTGATGCCCCAGCTCAGGGACAGCTGACGCTGCACCTGCTCGCGCATGACGCAGGCAATGATGGGCTGCTGCGGGCGGTACTTGCTCAGCAGGCGGGCGGTGGTGCCGGACTCAGACACGGTAACGATGGCAGCGGCGTTCACGTCCCGTGCGGTCAGGCAGGCGGCATGGGCGGTAGCGTCGGAGACGCTGATCTTGCCGGGGTTGGAATCCATCTGGCGGCCGCGCAGATGGAAGCCCTCCTGCTCGGTGCGCTCAGCGATGGCGGACATGGTCTTGAGCGCCTCCACAGGGTAGGCACCGGCAGCGGTCTCACCGGACAGCATAATGGCAGAGGTACCGTCGTAGATGGCGTTTGCCACGTCCGAAATCTCGGCGCGGGTGGGGCGGGGGTTCACTATCATGCTGTCCAGCATCTGGGTAGCGGTGACGATGGGCTTGCCGAAGGAGAAGGAGCGGTCGATGATGGTTTTCTGAATGCCGGGCAGCTCGGTGAAGTCGATCTCCACGCCCAGATCGCCACGGGCCACCATCACGGCGTCGGCAGCAGCCAGAATGCTGTCGATGTTGTTCACGCCCTCGCGGTTCTCGATCTTTGCAATGATGCGGATGTTGGAATCGTACTGGTTCAGCAGGTTGCGGATATCGTACACGTCCTGTGCGGTGCGCACAAAGGAGGCGGCGATGAAATCGTAACCCTGCTGGATGCCGAAGATGATATCGTCCTTATCGCGCTGGCTCATATACGGCATAGACAGGTGCACGCCGGGCACGTTGACGCCCTTCTTGTTCTTGATCTTGCCGTTGTTCAGCACGGTGCAGACGATGTCGGTGTCGTTCACGGTCTGGATCTGCAGCTTGATCAGGCCGTCGTCCAGCATGATGGTGCCGTTCGGCTCCACGTCCATGGGCAGATCTTTGTAGGTGATGGAGCAGATCTCGTTGGTGCCCTCCACATCGCGGGTGGTCAGGGTAAAGGTCTGGCCTGCAACCAGATTCTCAACGCCGTTCTTGAAGTCCTTTAGGCGGATCTCGGGGCCCTTGGTGTCCAGCAGTGCGGCCACGGGCTTGCCCAGCTCCTCGCGCAGAGCCTTCAGCTTTTCAAGGCGTCCCAGATGCTCCTCGTGGGAACCGTGGGAAAAATTGAAGCGGGCTACATTCATGCCATTGGCAATCAGATCGCGCAGCACGCCTTCCTTATCGGTGGAAGGACCAAGGGTGCAAATAATTTTCGTCTTTCTCATGCAATATACCTCCGTCAACTCTCTCTTACCTATATCCGGCACAGCATCCCTGCAGGCTGCTGTGTATGACCAATGGGAGTAAAAGCTCCCGGTACAGCGGGTCGGTTTATATGGCAGAGCGGGAAAACCCAAAACTCTACCACCTATTATTATAATCATTCCGGCGCAAGAGAGCAAGAGGAATTTTTGCTTGAATACAAGTTTTTGCATCTGTTGATGCCCAAAGAAAAGATTGTAAAACTTTTAACGATGCGCCGCAGCTTTCTGCGTGCTGTCTGACAGGGGAAAACTGCTACAAAACGCAAAAACTGATAAGACCGCACAAGGCTGCTTCCTCTTGCATCCGAGGAGCTTTTTGCTTATAATAAGAATAATAAAGTAGTACTGTTCCGGGACGCGCCCCGGAGAAATGGAGTGACCATTATGGAAAAACGCGTTTTTCTGATCGTGCTTGACAGCTTTGGCATTGGCGCAGAGCCGGATGCCGCTGCCTTTGGCGATGCAGGCACCAACACCCTGGGTGCCATTGCGAACCACCCCAATTTCAATTGCCCCAATCTGCGCAAGCTGGGCTTGTTCAACATTGACGGCGTGACCGCAGGGGAGAAAACGGATGCCCCGGCGGCTGCCTTTGCCCGCCTGCAGGAGCAGAGCATGGGCAAGGATACCACCATCGGCCACTGGGAGATCGCCGGTGTGGTCAGCCCGGAGCCGCTGCCCACCTTCCCCGAGGGCTTCCCGGAGGAACTGATCCGGGAATATGAGCAAAAGACCGGCCACAAGGTGCTGTGCAACAAGCCCTATTCCGGTACGCAGGTGCTGAAGGACTACGGCGAGCAGGCCATGCGGGAAAACGCCCTCATCGTCTATACCAGTGCCGACAGCGTTTTTCAGGTGGCCGCCAACGAGGAGCTTGTGCCGGTGCAGGAGCTGTACCGCTACTGCGAGATCGCCCGGGAAATGCTCAAGGGCAAGTACGGCGTGGGCCGCGTGATCGCCCGCCCCTTCCTGGGCAACAGCGCGGATACCTTCTACCGCACCACCAACCGCCACGACCTGAGCCTGAAGCCGCCCCGCGCCACCATGCTGGATCTGCTGAAGGATGCCGGTAAGGACGTGATCGCCGTGGGCAAGATCTACGATATCTTTGACGGCGAGGGCGTGACCGAAAAGATCAAGACCACCGGCAACACCAACGGCATCGCCTTTACCAAGGCTCTGCAGACCCGGGATTTTGAAGGCCTTGCCTTCGTGAATCTGGTAGACTTTGATATGCTCTACGGCCACCGCCGCGATGTGGCAGGCTACGCTGCCGCCGCTACGGAGTTCGACCGTTTTCTGGCCGATTTCCTGCCGGGGATGCGGGAGGGCGACCTGCTCATGATCACCGCCGACCACGGCTGTGATCCCTCCTACACCAAGACCACCGACCATACCCGCGAGTATGTGCCGTATCTGGTCTGCGGCAAGGGTGTGAAGGCGGGGACGGATCTGGGCACCAAGCTGTGCTTCGGCACCATCGCCCAGACCATCTGCGAATATCTGGAAGTGGACGCCTCCACGCTGGACGGCAAGAGCGTATGGCAGGAGATCCGGGCATAAAACGCCACAGAAGTAAGAAGAACAGGAGCGTGAAACGATGCGTATTTATGATCTGATCGCAAAAAAGCGGGATGGCGGCACCCACACCCGGGAGGAGCTGGAGGCCATTGTCAACGGCTTTGTCAGCGGGGAAGTGGCCGACTATCAGATGGCTGCATGGATGATGGCGGTGTATCTGCGCGGCATGACCAATGAGGAGACCGCCGAACTGACTGATGTGATGGCACACAGCGGTGTGATGGTAGACCTTTCGCCCATTCCGGGCATCAAGGTGGACAAGCACTCCACCGGCGGTGTGGGCGATAAGACCACGCTGGTCATTGCGCCCATCGTGGCGGCCTGCGGGGTGAAGATCGCTAAAATGAGCGGCCGGGGCTTAGGCCATACCGGCGGCACCATCGACAAGATGGAGAGCGTGCCCGGCACAAAGACCGCCCTCTCGCAGGAGGAGTTTTTTGCACAGGTGAACCAGATCGGTCTGTCGGTCATCGGCCAGAGCGAGGGCATTGCCGTGGCAGATAAAAAGATGTACGCCCTGCGGGACGTTACCGCTACTGTCAGCTGCATCCCGCTGATTGCGTCCAGCATCATGTCCAAAAAGCTGGCCTCCGGCTCGGACGCCATCCTGCTGGACGTCACCACCGGCACCGGTGCTTTTATGAAAACTGTTGACCAGAGCATTGAGCTGGCGCAGCTGATGGTCGCCATCGGCACCCATCATGGCCGCCGGGTAGCCGCCATGATCACCGATATGGACACCCCGCTGGGGCACAACATCGGCAACAGTCTGGAAGTGATGGAGAGCATGGACGTGCTCAAAGGCCACGGCCCGGCAGACCTGACCGAGGTGTGCCTGCAATTGGCGGCCAACATGCTGGTACTGGCAGGCAAGGGCGATGCCGCCCACTGCCGCGCTATGGCCGAGGCTGTCATTGCGGACGGCTCTGCCTTTGCCAAGTGCAAGGAAATGTTTGCCGCGCAGGGCGGCGACATCCGGGTGCTGGATGATTACAGCCTGTTTGCACAGCCCGCCGCCAGCTACGAACTGCTGGCCGAGCAGGACGGCTACATTGTGGCCAACGATGCGGAAAAGATCGGTTCTGCCAGCGTGCTGCTGGGCGCGGGCCGCCAGAAAAAAGGCGACCCGCTGGACTTTGCCGCCGGTATCACCCTGCACAAAAAGCGCGGTGACTACGTCCATAAGGGCGAAAGCCTTGCCACCTTCTACGGCGCTGCGGACAAGTTTGAAGCTGCCGCAGCCGAGTACCGCAGCGGCCTTGTGTACGGCGCTGAAAAGCCGGAGGAAGCCCCGCTGGTGTACGCCCTTGTCACCAAGGACGGCGTAGAGCGGTACTGAGACCGGACAGCAGGGGAGAACCCTGTTTTCCGCGAAAATGCAAGGTCGGGCAGCCCGCAGGCGGCCCGACCTTGCTCTTATAACAATATTTTTTCCGCTGAGGATGCCCAAAGCGTACGCGGTGGGCATTCTAAATCGTTTCGTCCCAAGGGGACTGCTGCACAAAGCTGTGTGGCAGTCCCTTTTTGCGCTTTCACGCTGAGAACAGGCCATCTTGCACAAAAGAACTGTCGCTTTTTAAGCAATTCGCTGTATTTGCGAGACAAACGGTAGAACTTTGCATCGGGATATGGTATACTACACTGTACTTGTATGCCCCGGAAAAAGGGGCTGCCAAAGGAGAAAGGACTTGTTATGAAGATCATTCTGGTGGGCGGCGGCAAGGTCGGCACGGCTCTGGCGCGCCAGCTCAGCGAGGAAGGCCACAACGTGACTGTGGTGGACACCAACAAAGCGCGCGTGGAGCACCTGACCGAAAGCTACGACGTGCTGGGCATTGTAGGCAATGGCTCGTCCATCACCACCCTGTCTGAGGCGGGCATTGAGGATGCGGACGTGTTCATTGCGGTCACCGGCTCGGACGAACTGAACCTGCTTTGCTGCATGTTCGCCAAAAAGGCGGGCCACTGCCACGGCATTGCCCGCGTGCGCAACCCGTCTTACAGCCACGAGCTGGACTTTATCAAAAAGC
>OOCM01001005.1_pt1 | contig 24284 bp, 20 predicted proteins | sample 1671111 | NCBI WGS metagenome assembly OOCM01 (sample SAMN06348123, study PRJEB24527) | human gut metagenome | biome: human gut; feature: ankylosing spondylitis patient; material: feces | host: Homo sapiens | place: China | collected 2015-10 | reverse complement strand
GGATTCTCTCATCCGTCCGGTTCAGAAAGATGCCTTCCGGTTTGGTTGTGGACTGGACAGCCAGGTTCTTTCCCTCCAGGTCACTCAGTTTATAGATATCACTGTTCTCATTTACAGCAACCACCTGGCGGCTTGCTATGTACGGTCCTGCCCATCGGTAATCGTCAAGGCGTCCTTCCATGGAAAAACAGCCCATAATACAATCGATCTCCCCGCTCTCCACCAGCTCTTTTTTCTTCTCCCAGTTGATCTGGACAACGTCCACCTGATACCCCATTCTTTTAAAAGCTTCCGTAGCCAGTTCTACATCAATCCCTGTCGAGATTCCGTCTTCATTCAGATAATTGTATGGCGGATAATTGTCACTGCCCAGGGTGATGACCGGTTTTTCTGTTTCTTTTTTACTGATATCCTCATTTTTGCATCCTGCCAGGGTAGCTGCTGAAATTCCCACAAGCAGAATAGCTGCAATCACTCTTTTTCCTTTCATATTTCTTCTATACCTGTTCTGTTGTATTTTCAGATTTATTCTTTAAAAACCTTTTATATTTTACACCAGTATCTCCTGTTCATGCAAGAAAAACGTCATCTTCTTTCATGGAAAAAATCTGCTTTTGCTATAAGAAGCCCATTCCTTTCTCTGGCTGTGGAAAAAATGGCCAGGCCATGTTACAATGAATGATATTTCATTCGAAAAGGAGTATCTTATGATTTCAAACTATGAAAAGCAGGTGGATATCGGCAAAGCTCATTTCCTGAAATATGATCAGGAAGCCCTCTCTGCCAAATTCCACCTGGATCTTGATAAAGATTATATTTATCTTACTTATCTGAATACGCCCTGCAAGATTGAACGCCCAAGCGGAACTGTTTTCGAAAAAATATCGGATGGTTTTGCAGAATGTCGCTCTTATGAAACAGTCATGACCATCTACGATATGCTCTGTCACGGTCAAGAAACGGAACTGCCCCCTCTTGGCGGCAAATGGACTCCAATCGCAAATTTTGCTGCTGCCGGTGCAAGCCCAAGTGCCGAAATTTTTTCACAGAAATATGCAGATTTCTTTTCCGGCAAAGTAGATGCCGTCAAAAAAGCATGTGTTTCCATCGGCGGGATTTTAAAGCCAGCTCTTGCCGGTGCTGATATCACTGCAGAAATCCCGGCATTTTCTTTCTTCCCGGTTCTGCTTCAGTTCTGGGAAAGCGACGAGGAATTCCCGCCGCAGATTAAAATCCTGTGGGATGATCAGACGATGCGTTATCTGAATTTTGAGACTACCTACTATCTGCAGGGCGATCTGCTGAAGCGTTTACAGGAACTTCTGTAGAATAGAAAAAGCGAATATTCGCAATCCACTTTGCTGCTTGATTTGGTTAAAAAAACAGTATGCCGGGATGATCTCCCTGCATACTGTTTTCTTTTCCATTGTACTTGCCATCTCCCACCTTAGAGATCGGAGTCTTCTTGCTGGAAGAGGATAAAAGAGACTCCATCCTGATGTTTTAATATTCACCCTTTTTATTTTCTGATGATTCTTCAAATTTCATCATACGGTATCCGACGCCGACATGCGTCTGGATATACTGAAGAGACTGTGGGTTTTTTTCCAGTTTCCGCCTCAGTGTCGCCATAAATACCCGAAGCGAAGCAATGTCCTTTTCCCAGTTACTGCCCCAGATATTTTCCATGATAAAGGTATGGGTCAGGACTCTTCCTGCGTTCTGTGCCAGCAGACACAGCAATTTATACTCGATCGGTGTCAGATGAAGCTCTTCTTCCCCAAGATACACACAGCCTGCCGCATAATCAATGCGAAGATCTCCGTTTACAAAAACTGCACTCTGATTCAGTGCGTCACTTTTCATCATCTGCAGTCTGCGTCTGGTCACACGAAGCCTTGCAAGCAGCTCTTCTACTGAAAATGGTTTCGTCAGATAATCATCTGCTCCCGCATCGAGTGCTTCGATCTTGTCAACATCTTCGCTTCTGGCACTGATCACGATGATCGGCATCTGTGACCATGTCCGCACTCTTTTTATTACTTCAATTCCGTCTATGTCCGGAAGTCCAAGATCCAGCAGCATGATCTCCGGGTTGTGGCTCGCTGCTTCCAGGATCGCCACTTCTCCATTCTCCGCCGTCAGAAAATGATAATCATGTGCTTTCAAAGTTGTTGTGATCAGATTTTTCACCGAATTATCATCTTCCACAACCAGTATCCGTGGTTTGTTCATACAAATATACCTCCCCTGCCGGTAATGTAAACTGAAAAACTGCTCCATGTGGATGTGCATCTGAAACTTTGATTTCTCCTCCATGGACATTTACGATGGATTTGCAGAGTGCAAGTCCAAGTCCAAGACTTCTCCTGCTGTCTGCAATCTTATTCGTCCCGGTATAAAAAGTTTCAAAAATATGTTCTTTCATTTCATCGGAAATTCCAGGTCCGTCATCTGCAACTGAGATTACGGCATTTTTCCCTTCTCTTCCTGTCCTGATATCAATATGGGATCCCTTCTGCGTATATTTGATCGCATTATCCACCAGATTGATGACCATCTGCACGATCAGCCTGGAATCCATTCTGGCCAGAAGCAATTCGTCCTCATGCTCAACCGTGATCGTGTGTTCATCTTTTTTCCGGTCTACATGGCGAAGTGCCTCCTGGATCACATCATCCACCAGTTCTACTGATATGTTCAGATTCATCCGACCTTCCTCCAGTCTGGTCACGGACAGCATATTTTCAATCAGATTGATCAGCCACATAGAGTCATCATAAATATCCAGATACAGCTGCTTTTTCGTCTCTTTGTCAAAATAATCTGCATTGGAAAGCAGATTGCTCGCATTTCCGGAAATCGAGGTCAGCGGTGTCCGCAGATCATGTGAAATCGCCCGCAGAAGGTTTGAGCGAAGCTGTTCATTTTTTGCCAGAATTGCCGCTTTTTCTTTTTCAATGGTAATCTGTTCATTCTCCAGTGCCAGTGCACACTCGCCGATAATCGCCTGAAGGATACTTTTTTCAAAACTTTCCAGCTGCTTCTTTTCTATGCTGATCCCCAGTACTCCATAAACTGTTTCATTTACACCGACCGTCAGATAAAGGCATTCTGCACCCGGGAAATTCCCTGTGCCTGCACCTGCACGTTTCCGGTGTTTTAAAACCCATTCTGCCACATACTTTTCTTTTTTCAGCTTCTGCTGTTCTGACCACTCCCTGTCTTCCATCATAAACACTTTGCTTTTTTCCAGTTCATGATCTTTTACACTGTAAAAAATCACATTTCTTCCAAGGAGTTTCCGAAGCTGCTGTCCCGTTTTACTGATGATTTCTTCCCTTCCTCTGGCACACTGCAGAATCTGGTTTGTATCAAACAAAATCTTTGTGCGGAAAGCCACCATTTCTGACTGTTTTGCCTGATTTTTTAACTTCAGTGCCAGCGTTCCGGTCAAAAATGCAATACCGAACATGATCAGAAAGGTAACCGGATATCCCTCTCCGTAAGCATGAAATGTATACCGCGGTTTCGTAAACAGAAAATTAAAAATAAGTACACTCAGCACGGCGGCGATCATACTGTAGGCCCTGTGATTTGTAAGCACTGCGATCAGCTGTACTGCAAACACAAACACTGTCATGATATTGGCATTTGCAAAACCCAGACTGTTGAAAAAATATCCCATCACACTGGCTGCCAGTAAGATCAGAATACTGGTAAACAGATCACGGAAGTTCTGTACTTTCTTTTCTCTCTGAAATGCAGCGAGCAGTTTTTCCAGGCGGCCGTTCCGTTCTGCGGAAACAGAAGAGGAAAGGCAGTCATCCATCACCTGTTCTGCACTTTCCTCTTTTTCTTCCGGTACCGCATCCTCCTCCAGCCAGAGATTCTGTCTGTTTGCATCACAAAATGCATCAAATTTTTTCAGCATTTTATACATAAATATAAAAATGCCTCCCACTGCCGGCAATAAAAGAAATTCTTTCATATTACCATCTTCTTTCGTTTCAGATATGGAACTGTTTCTGGATGTTTTTAATATTTCCCAGTACCAGCATGGTCTGGTCATCTCCAAGCGGAGTTTCCGACGAAATATTCATATCCAGCACGCCGTTGCACCGCAGTGCCATGATATTTACATTATATTCCTTTCGGATGTCCAGTTCTCCAACCGTTTTTCCGATCCAGGCATCCGGAATGGAAATTTCAAAAATGCCATGTTCTTCATCTAGCTCCACATAATCAAAAATGTGATCTGCACTGTAACGGATCGCCGTCCAGGATGCCAGCTGTTTCTCCGGATATACAACCTCATCTGCTCCGTTTCTTAAAAGGAACTTCGCATGTACATCTCTTGCTGCTCTGGAGACTACCATCTTTGCTCCCAGCTCTTTTAACAGAGACGTTGTTTCCAGAGAACTCTGGAAATTATCTCCGATCGCCACAATGCAGACATCGAAATTGCGCACGCCAAGTGAACGGATAAAATCCTCATTGGTCGCATCCCCGATCTGTGCGTTACGTACATACGGCAGAACTGCCTCTACTCTGCTCTCATTGTTGTCTACTGCCATAACCTGATGATTCAGTTCATCCAGTTTTATCGCAATATGCCTTCCAAATCTTCCAAGCCCGATCAGTAAGATTGATTTCATGTCTTCTTTTCCTCCATCTATAGCTTTTTTCATTTTTCATCTTGATCGCATCATAAATATCCTGCTTTTCTGCTTTTTCCTGCAAATCAAGCACACTCTGTATCTGGTGGATACTCCTATCCTACGGTAATCTTTTCCTGCGGATATTTATACTCCGTCCGCTTCCCGGAAACGGTCGCAAAGATCAGCGTCAGTCCCCCGACTCTTCCAAAGAACATCAGACAGATCAGTATCAGTCTCGAAGCCAGACAAAGTGTCGGCGTCAGTCCAAGAGAAAGTCCTACCGTTCCGATTGCCGATCCGGTCTCAAAAAATGCCGTCACAAGCGGTACTTTTTCCACATAGCTGATGACCATCGCACTTCCTGTAAACAGCATCATATATAAAACAAAAATTGTAGCGGCATTTCGCTGCGTCTCTTCTGCAATTCTTCTGTTATAAAGATGTGCCTGCTCATTCTTTCGAAATACGGAAATCGCCATGGCAAACAGAACCGCTGCGGTTGTTGTTTTCATCCCGCCTGCTGTAGATCCCGGAGATCCTCCGATCACCATCAGAAGCACCATTCCCATCTTTCCGGAATCTGTCATTTTATCGAGATCAGCAGTATTAAATCCAGCTGTTCTTGTTGTCACAGACTGGAAAAAAGAACTCCAGATCCGTTCTCCCAGCGGCATATGCTGAAATTCCAAAAAAAAGAACATGATCGCCGGAACCAGGATCAGAAAGGCACTGACTCCAAGAACTACTTTGCTCTGCAGCCGGTATTTTTTAATATGCCATTTATTCTCCTTGATATCCAGCCAGGTAAAAAATCCAATACCGCCAACCACGATCAGTGTCAGATTCACAACCGGGTTTGCCGCAAAAGAAGTCAGGGATGAAAATTTTCCTTTTACTCCCATCAGATCAAATCCGGCATTGCAGAATGCAGATATCGCATGAAATACAGCGTACCAGATTCCTTTGCCAAGTCCAAATTCTCTGTAAAAAACCGGAAACAGAATAACTGCCCCGATCAGTTCGATCAGAAACGAGGTTTTTAAGATAAAAGTAGTCATCCTCACAATCCCGCCCATCTTCGGAGCTGCGATTGCTTCCTGCATGGTACTTCTCTGCATCAGTCCGATCTTCCTGCCGGCGATCGTTGCGATCGATACTGCCACAGTCACAACGCCGAGACCGCCAATCTGGATCAGCAGCAAAATAATAACCTGACCAAATTCAGACCAGTAAGTTGCTGTATCCTGCACGACCAGCCCTGTTACACAGACTGCTGATGTCGCAGTAAATAACGTATCAGAAAAGGAACTCCATCTTCCGCTTCTGGATGCCCACGGAAGCATCAGCAGCAAACTCCCTGCCAGGATCACTCCCATAAATCCCAGTATAATGATCTGAAACGATGTCATATGCCGGTGTCCGGCTTTTTTCTTTATCTTCATGATTCTTTTTGTCTCCCAGTTCTGTTTTCATGACTATCATAACACCATGTACCTAAAAATAGTATTAACAATTTTTTATCCACATTAAAATTATATAAAGATACCTGCAAAAATGTATCACACTTTTGCAGGTATACTCACTTTTTAGAATTTTCCGCTGTGACCTCCGTGTACTTCACCGGATGAGCTGACATGCGTGCTGCTTCCGCCGCCTCCACTGTGTGAATCATTATCATTTTTCGGAATCGGGCGGCTTGTAACCACTTTATTAATAAAGCGATCCTGTTTCACGGTAAGATTCAGACTGCCTTTTTTCATATATTCTTCTGCTGTGGTCCGCTTCACAACGGAAGTCAGCTTGGAACGTTTGATCGATGCCGTGATCAGTGCAATCACAAATCCGATTGCCAGGCACACAACCAGCCAGAATGCATAGGCAAATGGCTCTTTCGGCATATTATCTACATCATATGGCTCGCCTGTCTCTGCCTGTGTCAGGAAACGGTCGCACTGTTCTGCAAAACAATTAAATGCTTCTGCGTACTCACCATCACCAAGGTAGGATACCAGCTTTTCTTCTATATAACTAAGTCCGGCATCCGTAAATGCCGTGATCGCATAACCATGTGTGCTTGTTGCCCAGTTGCGGTCGCCCATATCCACCAGGAAAAGTATCCCCGCTTTGTCTTCGCCAAGTCCATAGCAATCGTAATCAAATGCATCATCGGCGTATTCGGTTGCCGTTTTTCCCTCCAGGGAATTAACGGTCATTACCACTGCATCACAATGATGCAATTCACTGACTTCATCCAGTTTTGCCTGGATCTGCTGCTGTTCTTCTGCCGTGAGCAGCTCTGCCTGGTCAACAAGTCTTGCCGGATGATTCGATGCTGCCTGAAGATTCAGAAATGGTACGAATAAAAATAATACCATACTAAGCAGCAGAGACATGATTTTCATTTTTGTTTTCTTCATCTCGCCACCTCCTTACAGCAACACCATGAAAACCCAGAGCAGTGCATAAAGGACAAGTCCGATCCCTGCTCCCCACATGGCAACAAATCTCCAGAATGCTCCATTGTCTGCCGGAAGATCACCGACAATCTTTCCGGTCTGACCGTTCATGGCAAAAATGTATTTTTTACCTTTCCAGGTCGTATTTAAGATCCATACCGGATAGAGAGCATACTTTGCCTGGTCCTGGATCTCCATATTTGCTTTTTCCTGATCGATCACATGATAACCTTTGACGGTATTTCGGAATTCACGCTCTGTGCTTCTCCGGATACGTTTTTTCGCACGCCCGATACACTCCTCTTTCGGCACATCGTAGCGGTCTGCCAGATAGCCTGCCATATACGCCATGCGAAACGGCACTGCTTCCTTAAAATCATATGGTTCCACCGATTCCATCAGCGTATCATCCATCTTTTTTGATCCGTCTGCCGGAACTTTTTCAAATTCTACCGTTCCTGCTCTTTTTACTTCAAAATTCTCATGCTCGGTGTACTCAATATCATTTGACACCCATACACGCGTCTTTTCCGCATGATAGGAGAAATCTGCCTTTGCTTTCAGATCAAACACCCAGAACGGAACATACACGCCTTTGATCTCATCAATGTGGTTCTGCTGTTTGAAGACGCCCGGCAAAAATTTTTTGCCTTCGAGATGTTTCCGGTATGCTTCTTTTGCCTGCTTTTTATCTTTCTTGAACGGAATGATGTAATCCGGTCTTAAGGCACCGTCGAACTGCCCTTTCATAACAACTTTGTTGCCGCAGTACGGACAGCTCGTGGCACCGGTCGTTTTATCTGCCAGGATTTCACCACCGCAGGATTCGCACACGTAGAGCATCATTGCTCCTTCTTCTGCTGCTTCCTGTGTTTCTCCCTGTTCTGCCCCTTCTTTGGAAGCTGTTTTCTCCGACTGCGTTTCTTCAAAGTCGGACAGATCTGCAACCGTATCACAGTAAGGGCATTTCATTTTCTGAGTTTTGCTGTCAAATTCCATTGCTCCGCCACAGGCAGGGCATTTGTATTCTCTGATATCTGCCATAGATTCATCCCCTTACTGTACAATATCACCATCGTTGAACGGATCTCCGCATTCCGGACAGAAACGCGGCGGATTTGTCGGATCTTCCGGCTCCCATCCACATTTATCACAGCGGTATTTTTTTGCTGCTGCCGGTCTCGGACTGCCGCATTCACTGCAGAATTTACCTTTGTTCAGTGCCCCGCAGCTGCATCTCCAGCCCTCTTCCGGCTTTGCTGTTCCGCATTCCATGCAGAATTTGCCGGTATTTACAGCTCCGCAGCTGCACTGCCAGCTTCCTGCCTGTGCGGACGGACGCATCGGCTGTGCCTGTTTTTCTTCCGGTATATACTGCTGCTGTCTTTGTGCCTGCTGTCTCTGATTTCCCATCTGGAGAAGATCCTGGATATTGGCACTTCCGGCTCCTCCTGCCATATTCAGTCCCATAAAGCCCATCATCGCACCGTTTGGATTGGATGCGGCTGCTTTCATGGCTTCTGCCTGTGCACTGCCAAGCGTTGCCGCCATCATCGTCGGATCTCTCAGAACAGCAGCATCCTGGATTTCCTGGATCTTCTTGAGGTCTTCTTCTTTGAGGGTGATCGGGTTCATCGCTACGGATACCACGGAAATACCGCGTTTTTCCGCCCACTTTTTGGTGAGTGCTTCGTTCATCGCCTCTTCGAGATCTCCCGCATGTGCCGGGATATCACTTGGCAGAAGCTCCAGTCTTGACAGCTGTGCAAATGCCGGCTGCAGTGCGGAGATAAACTCTGTCTTTAACTGTCCGTCGATCTCTTCTCTGTCGTAAGTCATCTCTACATTTCCGCAGACATTCTTATAGAAAAGGATCGGGTCGGTAATGCGGTAAGAATAGATACCGTTGCATCTTACCTGTACGTCACGGCTCAGTCCGGTATTGTGATCCACTACATGGAACAAAAACGGATTTGCCGTGCCGAATTTGTTATCCATGATCTCTTTTGTATTGATATAATACACTCTCTGATCTTTTCCGGTATCTCCGCCGTAGGTAAAACGTTTTCCGAAGGTGGCAAAGGTCTTTTTCAGACCTTCGCCCAGTTTTCCGGTAAAAATACTTGGTTCTGTGGAGCTGTCGTAAGTAAACTCTCCCGGTTCTGCACAAACTTCCACAATTTTGCCCTGTTCAACGATCATCATACACTGACCGTCTGCAACTGCAATGCCGGAACCGTTTGAGATGATATTCTCACTGCCCTTGGTGTTTGAGGACCGCCTTCCCACCTGCTTCTGTCCTTTTACAACCAGGGTATCTGCATCCATTGCCTCACAATAGAAAAACTCCCTCCACTGATCTGCCATTGTTCCGCCGACTGCTCCGACGGCTGCTCTGATAAGTCCCATAATATTTTACCCCTTTCTTTCCTTTTGTTTCTGTTACTTTCCCTTTACTATTTTATCTTTACCTTTTTGGAAAGTTTCGCTTTGTTCAAAAGCTTTGCATACTTTTTCTTCTGTGCTTTCGGCACTTTGACCGTTGCTTTTTTATTTATGTTTTTGAACGCATTCTTTCCAATGGTATTGATCTTTTTACTCTTAACAGTAACTTTTTTCAGCTTTCTGCAATTTGCAAAGGCATTCTTTCCGATCTTTTTGACATTTTTTCCAATTGTCAGACTTTCCATCTTCTTGTTGCCTTTTAATGCATTTGCTGCCACACCGGTTACTTTCCATGTTTTTCCGGATGCCTTGATCTTATCAAAGATCTTCACACTCTTCTTTGCTTTGCCTTTTGCAGTGATAGATTTTACCTCTACCGTGTCTTTTCCGGTTACTTTATAAGTAAACACTCCATACTGACCTTCTGCTTTGATCACCTGACCAACTTTCACCGTACCATCGTTTGGAGTTTCCGGTGTCTGTGGATTTGTAGATGGTGTTTCCTTTTCCGTAGATGGTGTTTCTTTCTTAAGTGCAGAGGCTGCATTGCGAAGAGCTGTTAAAATCTGCTGCATCTCTTCTTCAGTTGCTGTTTTTTGCTCTACGGCTTCTTTCGCTGCATTCAGTGCTTTTTCATAAACTTTCCAGGTTTCTTCTGTATAGTCACTTTCTTTCCTGCCTTCTGCTGCTGCGATTTCATTTTTCACTTCATTCACCAGTTCTTCCGGTGCCGGAACTGGTACATTTGGAATCTCCACAGTCACTTCACAGGCTGCTGTTTTCTCTCCATCTTCGGTCGTTACGGTGATGGTTGCTTTTCCGTTTGCTACTGCACTTACTTTTCCGTTTCCGTCTACAGTTGCTACTTTTTCGTCACTCGTTTCAAATATCACATTTTTATTTGTTGCATTTTCCGGTGCTACTGTTGCAGTAAGCTCTACTGTCTGACCTTTTTCTGTCAGTTTCGCTGTGCTCTTATCCAGTGTAACTCCAGTTACGGCTACTGTTTCCGGAGTAGTATCATCTGCCAGCTCTGTGATGAATTTTGCGTCTGCAAAATCTGCGTGATCATTGCTGTCGCTGCCATTCTGATCCACGTTCAATCTGAGGATCTTGACACCTTCCACAGAAATATCCAATTTTGCCATCTCAGATGCTCTCGTAACAGCTTCACCTGTGTAAACTTGTTTATTATCAGTATAAACATTGAATTTTACATTTCCATCCTGGTTTGCTTCACGGTCAACGCCCATATAAGATGTAAATTTCTTAAAGCCCATACCTTCAATATTGTAATAGAGATTTGCAGTCGCATGAATACCCATACCCTTCTCAAAGGTTTTCTCCTGACTTCCGTCATAAAGTGTCAGTGTATTTCCGTCTACAGATTTGTCTTTCATGATGGAACCCCATCCAGTTGCAGAATTGCTCTCGTAACTTAAATCAGAAAGGTAAACTTCGCTCTTGCCTTCGACTCTCCAGATATAGGTTTCGGTTCTGCTCTTGTCTGCAGATTCTACTGTAACCTGTAACTGGTTGTTTCCTTTTTTCATCGTTACAGAAGTCTCTACGCTTCCCGTTCCGGTTACAGCAGTTACATTGTTGCATTTTACAGTAATTTTTGCATTTGCTTCCTGTGCGGTAAACGTTACCCTGGAAGTTCTTGTCATGGTTGATGCTGTATACTCTTTGAGATTTGCATTAAAGTTTCCATTGCTCTGGATGGTACTGCCAAACTGTACTTTTTCCAGTTTTGCATTGCTGTCAGATGGTACACGCAAACTCAGGCTGTAGTGCTCTGTTACGCCGCCGTCTGGTGTGATTGCAATACCAACGGTCATGTTATCGCCGGAAACAGGAATGCTCTCTTGCGGGTTATATGTTTTTCCATTTACATTCAGAACTGCTTTTGCACCTTCGCCAAGATTTTTCAGAGCGATTTTGACTTCGGTCTGCCCTTTTGTCAGAGATGCACTGTAGGATTTTTCAGAAACATCAAAGCCTGCCACTTCTTTGTTATCTACGCTGATGCCGCCGATGGATGCATCCTGTGCTCCGGTACGTGTAACCAGGAAACGATAAATTTCCTGTGTTGTTCCGTCTTCTGCGATCACTCTTGCTGTGATGATATTTAAGCCTGCCACAAGTGCAACTTCCTGATCTGTGATCTGGTTTTTGCCGTTTTCTGCGGATACGATCTCATTGACATTTTTCAGTCCGACCGCATTACCGACACCATTTCGGCAGATTTCGATTTTTGCATTTTCATCTTTTGCTTTCAGAGAAATCTTTACACTCTTCACACTCTTATCTGCAGTTGTCACATAGCTCTTTGTCTCAGATGAGAATGTCGGGAAGGATACACCGGATACAGATGCACTCTCCAGAATCGCATTTCCTGATTTTACTTTTGCAAGATTTTCAATATTTCCGCTCTCTCCTCCGGTTGCTGCATCTTCGGTCAGTGCTACTGCCTTGCCATTGATCTCCAGGTCTGAGAAAGTAAATGCGGTTCCTTTTGTGCTGTTTCCGGTACCGGCAACCAGTGCCACGCCAAAGGAATTGCCGATTTTATCGTTTGTGATGCTGTTTCCTACTTTTGTCCAATTTTCTTTATCAGCACTGCAATATCCGGTAAAGGTATTTCCGGATTTCTCCAGTTTCAGCCAGATTGCCTCTGCATTCGGATTTTCTGTGTTCTGATCTTCATTTGCACTTCCGTTTGCTTCGGTCACGACATGAACCTTTGGACTGTTCGTGCCATGTTTTCTCTCGACTGCCACATAGTTATCATCATCTTTGTAGATAAACAAACCTGCTTCGTCCCAGTTGTTGACGGTCTTGCCGCTCATTTTGACGATGGCTGTGAAGGTTCCGTCACCGCGGTTTACATTTTCACCGCTTACGATCACGTTATTGGCTGTCTGGGTTGCCCAGAGTCCCTGTCCCATTGCTTTGATGGTCACGCTGTCACCGCTGACACTGTAGCCGCCGTCGCTTGGATTTTTCACGGTCAGATCTTTTGCAAGCACTTTCACTGCTGTCACGGTTCCGGTGCTCTGATCTGTCACCGTAAAGGTCACAGGATCTGCCTGGAATTTACGTCCGCCGACCAGCTCATAAGCTGTCACGGTTGCTGTTCCCTTTTTCAGACCTGTCACATGACCGGTGCCATCCACACGTACAACTTCCGGATCGCTGCTGACATAGATCATTTCGCTTGCCGGCTGTGTGCCACTGCCGATGCTTACGCCTTCGTTTTCACCGATCTTCACTTCACTGTTCTGCATATTCGTGATATTGACTCTGCGTGTCACGCCTTTATCATAAATATTATCAGAAATATTTACGTTGCGGCATCCGTTGAAAGTAAATGCATTGATATTTGCACCTTCCACAGCTGAAACATTCATGGCAACGCTCTCGCCGATCGCCAGCGTGGTTTTTGCCGGGTTTGCCTTTTCATTTACAGAGAAACGCAGAACTTTGTTTCCGGTAAAAGTCAGTCCGTTTACGCTCTTTGCATTAATAATATTGCCGGTTCCGTTTGTAAAATAGAATGTATTGTCTTTGATCCTTACATTTTTATGTACCGGTTCCGCTGCTCCGTTGTTGGTCGGATCAAACTGGATAAATGCACTGTAAGAATTCTGGTTGACACCACAGCGTCTGAATACATTACCTTCGATCAGAACATCTTCATCATGCCCTGACTCGTACCAGCTGTTTACGTCATCGGAAATGTAAACGGCTGCACCGGCTACGTTGTCAAATTCGTTGTTACGGATCACGACCGGTTTTCTGGTTGTCACCAGAATACCACGTACCGGCATCTCACGGAATACGTTGTTCTCAATCTCAACACTCGGTGTATAAGTAACATTTTCCAGAGCTGCCGCATTTGCAGACACGGAAGACGGCATATTTGTATCCAGTGTTACAATGATCGTATCCAGATTCGTTTTGGAAGCATCGGCTTTGTCACCATTTCCGGCAACCATGGTTCCGCCATGTCCGTCCGGACCTACCACTCCGGTTACTTTTGCTTTTGCCCCGTCGATTGGAAGCAGTGTTCCCTTAGAAACAAACTCTACTTCATCTCCCACATAATAGTTCGGAAAACCGGAAGTTTCGTGGTGCTGATAGTGAACTTTGAACTTATTATCAGAGATTCGTTCTGTTACCTGTAAGAATGTTCCATGGATGTTGATCGGGTCATCCTGCGGATCTTCAAATGTGCTGTTCACAATGCGGATTGTTCCGCCGCAGCCGGACATCTGCACAAAGTCAGCAGAACCAACGCCGGTTCTTCCGCTTCCTTCATAGTTGCGGAAATTTACATCATCCAGTGTAATGTTTTTGGAAAGCTGTCCTACCACACCAAATGCATGCAGAAAATGCAGTTCGACATGCTGCATCGTCACACCATCACTCTCCCAGAAAAAGGCTGCGGAATGATCACGTGTAGTCCTTCTCATCTGCTGACCATATCCTGCCTTGAAGGATGGTGCAGAATTGTAAGTCACCTTCAGACGATGTCCGTCCAGTTTTTCCATGCTCTGTACGTTGTTGAAAAATTTATCGCCGGAAGTAGTCAGGGTAGCGGTTGTCATATCAAATCCCTGTACATGTCCGACATTGTTCGTATAGCTCCAGTATGCCTGTCCGGTGTATGGGCTGACATCGCTGCTCCAGGTAACGGTTGTTCCGCTTACGGAATAATTATAACATTCCGGAACATATAAAATCGCTGTATTGCCTTCTACTTTTTCTGCTGTTACACTGACTACCGACGGTACCTGGAAATCGGTGTCAAAATTCTGGATTCTGATGTTTTTACATCCGATCGTGGAAAACATCATCATCTTGCCATGGAAGATCAGACTGGACTGATTTCCTTCCAGTGTCACATTTTCCATATTTTCCAGCAGAATACCGATATTTTTCATTTTGTACGTGCCACGGTCACCGTTATTACGGCTTAAAGTATTTGAAATATACAGTTCCCGTTTCTGTGCATGATCCGGGTAAATCTGATATTCCCCTTTCGGGAAATCTAATACAACCGGTCCTGTCACTTCTTTTGCTGCCTCGATAGCTGCCTGTATGCCCTCGGCACTGTCCTTTACTCCGGTCGGATCAGCCCCATACTGTGTGACATCAATAACTGTTACCTTATCAGAAGCTGAGGCTGCATTTGACACCCCCCAACTACTGGGAAACACCAGTGACAGCAGCATACAGATCACCAGCATGACTGAAAATGTTTTTCTTGTTTTCATGTTGTCCTCCTTTTCTTTGCTCAACTCTTATTTGCAGTATTTCAAAGAATATCAGGCAGAATGACTGAAATATGAAGCACAAAACCATTCTTGTGACATCTTTAGTTTAATACCTACTAAAAAAATACCTATAAATGAGCAAATTTGAAAAATTGCACAAAACTACACTGCGAATTTCATAAATGAATCAAAATCATTGCTTTCCTTTGCGCATTGAAAAAGATAACGATACTTTTCCAGCTGAATGGTATCACAGATTTCGTGATATCCAGTTTCAAACGAACAGAACCTACCAGTACCCACTGCACACATGAAATGTGCCAGTGACATAAGTAGCCAGTACCTTTTGATTCCCTGTGCAGAGCGTATCTGATAGCTGTCCAGTGCCAGTTTATCCTTACACTGGCGGAAAAATACTTCAATCGGCCATCGACACACATACCAGGAAAGAATCTCCTGTGTAGACAGGGCTGCGTTTGTACTGATGAAAGCACGCAATGCTTTGGGATTACCAAATGCTTTTTCCGGATAACTCAAAAGAACTACCGCATTTTCTATGCCGTTGAGGTTTCCCTCGTACCGGTACACATAATAGTTTCGTTTTTTGACTGTCACAAGGTCAAATTCACGATGTGTAACAGACAATTCGGCGGCCAGTTCACGAAGTTTCTTTTTCATTCCCGATGGATACAGCAAACGGTTTGTTTTCAAAGCACCGATGGTATGGAACCCTCTCTGTGCAAAGGTATTGATTATCTTTTCAGAAACATACCAGCAGTCGCAAAGAAAATAGGACATTACCGGTGGAACAGGCAGCTCCTTTGCAATGCTTTGTACAATGTCAATCTTGGAAATTGACTTATTGTACATTACAAAAGCATAGTTCAGAACAATGCCATTGCAGGAAAGCATAACAGCAACTGCCTGATGCCCGTAATCCGGTTTTCCCTTTAAATGGGATTGGTGAAAATACGCATCTTCAATCGGATGTAAAGCCTGTGACGAAGGCTTTGTCTTTGAAGCAATCGTATCGTCCACAATACAGAGAACAGGTTTTCCGGTGCGTGCTGCTTCTGAATAAATAATCTCAATGACAGAGCATTTTAACGTATCTGAAAGTAAGGAATCATCCCATTTTCCGGAATTGAGGAAATGGGCAATCGTAGTTCTGTGGCAGGAACTGTTTTTAGCAAAGTCCGTGGTTTTTCCATGATATCCTGAAATGAAAATACTGATTAGGATACTCATAAGATGGTTTATTACTCGGTTCGAATAAAATTTGCATAAGTTTAATTTTTTAAACTGGTTGTATATGAATGAGGAATGATGTATAGTATTTGCGAGAGACACCTTCTTTCGTAAATGTTGCAAATGTTTGTTTTGGCACTTTCATTATACAACACATGGAATCGAGGTGTCTTTCTTTTATGCAAAATCACGAACTTGCTCATTTATAGTTTCATAAAAAGTTTCTGTTCCTCAGGTGTCCAGGTATCGTAGATCGTGTTTTCGATCTGGATGACTTTGTAGACGGTGTCTTCCATCAGTTTACGGCCTTTTTCGGTGAGGAAGACCATTGTATTGCGGCCTTCTCCTGGGGTAAGGTAGAGGAGGTCTTTCTGCTCCATCTTACGGATTGCTGAATTTACAGTGGATTTTGTCAGGCAGGCTTCTTTGTAGAGAACGCTCTGGTTGCAGCCTTCCTGATGAAAATTAAAAACATACAAAATCCAGAATTCACTGTCTGAGAGATTCATCTTGAGTGCAGCCTCATGGTAGGCACTCTGCATCAGACCTTCAATATAAACCCATTCTTTAAATCTTGAGTCCATGAACTACGCCTCCCATCAAATATATCCATATTTTTTCCTGTTGCGCATCAGGAAGAAGATCGACAGGATCAGTGCAAAAATTTCTGCCGCGATCACTGCATACCAGATCCCATATGGTCCGAACAGGATCGGAAGTACCAGAATACAGATCACTTGAAAAATCAGCGTTCTTCCAAAAGAAATCGTCGCGGAAGTAAATCCGTCGTTCAGTGCAGTGAAGAACGATGATGCATAAATATTATACCCTGAAACAAAGAAGGAAATGGAATATACGGCAAATGCATAGGTTGTCATTTCCAAAAGTTCCGTATCGTAGCTTACAAAGATCATCGACAGCGGTCTTGCCAGAAGTTCTGCCGCTATGGTCAGAACTATGCTCATGACCAGAATGATCCTGAGGCTTTTTTTGAAGAGATTCTTCAGTTCGTCTCTGTTTTCTGCGCCATAATGGTAGCCTACGATCGGTGCGCTTCCCATCGAATAGCCGATATAAATAGACAGAAAAATATCGTTCACATACATGATCACGCCATATGCCGCAACACCATTTGTGCCGAGCATTCGCATCAGCTGCCAGTTATACAGCATATTTACGATTGACATAGACACATTTGTCATAAACTCGGAAGCACCGTTTGTACAGGCTTTTGTGATCGCACGCAGATCCATATGTGTTTTTCCAAGACGAAGTTTACTGCTCCTTGACATGATAAAAAAGGTCAGTGGTACAATGCCGCCGATCGTCTGGCTGAGTGCTGTAGCAGATGCGGCACCTGCCACTCCCCATCGAAATACTGCGATAAACAATGCATCCAGCACGATGTTTAACACACCGGATACCAATGTTGTAACAAGTCCAAGCTGCGGACGCTCCGCTGTGACAAGAAAACTCTGAAATACATTCTGAAGCATAAACGGAACAAGAGCAATCATCAGGATCCTGCCGTAAGTCACACAATATGGGAGCATTTCGGCATCTGCACCCAGAAACTGCGAGATCGGTCCGACAAAGATCTCACCAATTACGGTAAGCAGAAGTCCCAGACCGACCAGCAGATAAACAAGCAGAGAAAAGATCTCGTTCGCTTTCTTCTTATCGCCAACGCCCAAAGTGTAGGCAACGAGTGCACTGCCTCCGGTTCCGATCATAAATCCGACCGCACCGAAGATCATCAGGAACGGTATGACAATGTTGACCGCAGCAAAAGGCTCTGCGCCGATAAAGTTTGAGATAAAAAATCCATCTACAACACCATAGATGGAGTTCAGCACCATCATAATGATGGATGGGAATGTGAAGCGGAGCAGTTTGCTGTAAGTGAAATGCTCCGATAATTCAATATGCATAAAAATCCTCCTGATATAAAAAATGTACGAAATCGTACTTGATAGCATAGTACGATTTCGTACATAAAGCAAGAAGAATTTTATACATTCACAAACAATTCCTATTTCGCCGTGCTTTCTGCATCCACTGATTCCGTGTTATCTGCGCTCCAGATCAAATGACATTTCGCCGCCAGCTCTTCTTCTTTCTGCTGCGCTTTCTCTGGTTCATCCTGGTAATCCCAAAGTGCAAAGGCTTCTTTTACATTCTTCGGATCTACATAATAGACATGTTCAATCCCTGTTGGAAACGAGGTTTCATCTGTAGATTCGTCCGCTCCGCGCTCATATGCTTCCTGAAAATCCTGCAGATTCCAAAGCTCATTTTCTGTATTCGGATCGGATGGGTATTCTTTGCGGGTCCACATGGTTTCTGACAGCATATAGAATATGTTTTTCTGATCCACGGACAGGATTGATCTCATCCGTCCCAGTGGATTGACTGTAGAATATACTTTCCCGTCTTTTACGGAAATATCTGCCTCGTCCCAGGAAATATAATTCTCTTTGTCATAGTACCAGTAATGTCCGATTCCGCCTGCTGCCACTACGAGAATGACCGCCAGAAGGACAGATGCAATCCGTTTCTTACGGATCTTTCGGCGGATCTTTCGGAGTGGTTCTGCCTCTGTTTTGTTTGTCTGTGTCAAATTGTTTCCTTTCGCGGTGGCTGTCAGACGATTTTCTCTCATCATTTCTTCCTGCATCTTTCTGCAGGCGGGACACGTCTTGAGATGTTCTTCTACAAGCTGGCGGCTGTCTTCACTGACCATATCGTCCACATAAAGCGGAAGTAGGTCTTCTATGATATTACAGGTGATCTTCATGGTTTAATTCCTCCCTGATCTTCTTACATGCTCTGTGATAAGTGACTCTTGCCCAGCTTTCGCTTTTGCCAAACAGCGAGGAGATTGTGGTAAATGACAGTTCTCCGAACACACGAAGGGAAAAGACTTCTTTGTACGGCTCTGCAAGTCTGTGCAGTACTTTGTGAACCTGAAATGCCGTTTCTTTATCCGAAAAATTCTGAAGCAGATCCGGTACAAAAGTATCCTCTGTTTCTTCCTGAGATTCCGGTGCATACTTTTTATTTTTCTTCAGATAGTCATAATATGTGTTTTTGGAGATCTGACAAAGCCACACTCGCAGGTCACAGTCGCCTCTGAAATCGTCGACTTTTTTCAGGGCTTTGAAGAATGTTTCCTGTGTGAGTTCCTCTGCGATATGGGTATTATGCGAAAGCGAAAGCAGATAACGGTATACGATGGTGAAATATTGTTCGTATATCTCCTGAATATTCAGCATTGGTGTTTTCCTCCTTCACATATATGACGATGTATGTATCAGAAACGTTACAAAAAATCTCACAAAAGAAAAAGGCATTCCGATCTATGGAACACCTTTTTCTCTTTTATAAATTCCCAATCCACGTGCACGCAAGTTCTATCCATGACTGGCATTCTGGCTGGATGCAGCCGCCATCTTCGTGGCTGGTTTCTTCGTTTGCGAGACTGAGGCCGTGACCGCCTGACGGATATAGATGCAGTTCTACGGGTACTCTGTGTTTGCGCAATGCTTCAAAAAACAGCATGGAATTCTCAACCGGAACGGTATCATCTGTAACGGTATGCCACAGAAAAGTCGGCGGAGTATCCTCTGTTACCTGGAATTCCAGGGACTGTTTTTTTCTCTTTTCCGAATCATTACTGTTCTCTCCGAGCAGAGCTTCAAAAGAACCCATATGCGCAAATTTTCCAGATGTAATGACCGGATAACTGAGGATCATTCCATTTGGCTTCACCATTTCCGCATCTGTATGCAGAGCTTCTGAGATGAATTTTTCCCTCCAGAATACGCCAAGACTCGCTGCCAGATGACCTCCCGCAGAAAAGCCCTGGAGGATGATCTTGTCCGTATCAATATGGAATTCTCCTGCATGTTCTCTTAAATATGCGACCGTTTTTGCAAGCTGCATTAACGCCAGCGGATACCTCGCCGGAGCTACACTGTAGCGCAGGATCACCGCATGATATCCTCTTGCAAGATACTGCATGGCGATTGGTTCGGCCTCTCTGTCGGAGGTCATTTCATAACCACCGCCCGGGCAGATCACAACGACCGGACGCTTCCTGTCCGGGTGCATTTCCACAGAATTATCCAGAATATAGGTATATAGATCCGCAGTCTCCTGGTATCCTTCTACTTTAATCTCTATCTTTTTGTAGATCATTTAAGCCTCCGTTTCCTTACACACATCCACCCATCCGTTTGCATCTGCGACCTGTTCAAGTTCCGGGATCGTGAGTTTTACTGCGCTGTGGTCGTTGCCTGCTGCCGGGTATACGGTGTCAAATTTCTTTAAGCTTTCGTCCAGATAAACCTCAATATCATCGTTGATTCCAAACGGGCACACGTCGCCCGAGCATCTTCGGTGCGATATTCTCTGATTTTTATATCCATGATAAAACGCCCCCCTGCATTATTAAAATCAAAAATAGAGTGACATCTGTATTTTATTCCTTACAGTTGTCACTCTATCTGTATACCACGTTGAAGCGTTTTCGTCAATCACGCCGTGGATTTTTATTCCAGCTTTTTTATTTATTCAGATTATCTGGACCAAATCCAAGCGGAAGAAGTTCTTTCAGCGTGAAAATCTCATACTGGTCCTTGCTGGTTGCGAGAATAATCTGGAATTCTTCAGGATTGCAGAATTCCATCATAACCTGGCGGCAAACACCACATGGAGCTGCGTATTCTTTCATAATTTTATTCATACCACCAACCACACAGATAGCGTCAAACTCCATTACGCCTTCACTGACTGCCTTAAAAAATGCAGTTCTCTCCGCACAGTTACTTGGTGTGTATCCCGCATTTTCGATGTTACAGCCGCCATAAACCTTACCGTTCTTTGCCAGCAATGCCGCACCTACATGAAAATGTGAATACGGTACATAAGAATAATCCATCATACCGATCGCTTTTTCGATCAGTTCCTGAATCTGTTTCTGTTCCATTTTCTTCATATTTCTGCTCAACTCTTTCTTAATAGCCTGTAGCTTCTTCGTTTTTGATGATTTTGACAATACGGCTTGTGCCGAGACGATCTGCTCCAAGGCTTAAGAATTTTTCTGCATCATCCAGAGAAGAGATTCCTCCGGCTGCTTTCATCTTTACATTCGGGCCGATGTGCTCGGAAAACAGTTTGATATCATCAAAAGTCGCACCTGCCTTGGAAAATCCGGTAGAGGTTTTGATATAATCTGCTCCTGCTTTGGTAACTGCCTCACACATTTTGATCTTTTCTTCATCGGTCAGAAGGCAGGTCTCGATGATCACTTTGAGGATCTTGGAACCGCAGACTTTTTTGAGAGTGCGGATCTCTTCTTCGATCGCGTCAAACTTGCCGTCTTTTGCCCAGCCGATGTTGATGACCATATCAATCTCATCTGCACCATTTGCCAGAGCATCTTTTGTTTCGAATTCTTTTGTTGCTGTAGTCATGTATCCGTTCGGGAAACCGATAACAGTGCAGACTGCCATTTTGTCCTGCACATATTCTTTGACCTGTTTTACATATGCAGGCGGAATGCAGACGGAGGCTGTTCCATATTTGATTGCGTCGTCACAGATCTGTTTGATCTCTTCCCATGTAGCAGTCTGTGTCAGTAAAGTATGATCTACGTGTTTTAAAATTTCTTTTACATCCATGTTTTTATTATTCTCCATTCTTATTAGTTACTGTTCACTCCGTTCACAGTAACTTGGTCAAAATCCATTCCACATCACCTACGGTGATGGAATTTTGCCCTGTATATCTCGGGATTTTGCCATATTCATGGCAAAACACCTCGCGGGATACTACCTGTGAACAGTAACTCTTATTATTCATTATGCCAGTTCCAGTGCAATTTCCATCATTTTGCCGAATCCAAGCTGACGGTCCTCGGCACTTAAGGATTCTCCCGTATACAGATGATCCGAAATTGTCAGCATGCAGAGTGCTTTCTTTCCTGCTTTGGCAGCATTCATATATAATGCCGCTGCTTCCATCTCCACTGCCAGCACGCCCATATCGCGCCACAGGTCGTTTACATTGCTCATGGCATTGTAGAATACATCGGAAGACAGAACATTACCTACAACCACATTCGTGCCCTGACGTTTCGCAGTCTCTACAGCTCTGTTCAGCAGTTCGTAATCTGCGATCGGTGCGAAAGTTCCCGGCAGGCCATACTGATACGCATAATTGGAATCTGTGCAGGCACCCATACCGATCACCACATCCATCAGTTTGATGTTGTCCTGGAAAGCTCCGGCAGAACCGATACGGATGACCTGATCTACATCATAAAAATTGAACAGCTCGTAAGAATAGATTCCGATAGACGGCATCCCCATACCGCCTCCCATAACAGAAATTTCCTTTCCTTTATAGGTTCCTGTATATCCGAACATGTTTCTGACAGCATTCACCTGTCTTGGATTCTCCAGATATGTCTCTGCAATATATTTTGCACGGAGCGGATCTCCCGGCATCAGTACAGTTTTTGCAAAATCTCCTGCTTTGGCACTGTTGTGTGCAGTTGGAATATTTGTCATCTTACTCCTCCTTTATATTAATTTCGTTTTTGCTGTAATATCATTCCCCAGATTAGGCGGATATTTATAATCCGTCAGATCAGCGTAATGTGCTGAAATCCTTTTTCCCTTAATATATCAGCCAGGTAAGCCAGATACTCCTGGTTTGGAACCTGGTAATGCGAATACTGCTCCCTGACTCCCATCGGACGGTATGCAATGATCTTTACGCGGATATCGTTGATCTTGAGATATGGTGCAAGAAAATCTCCCATCTCACGGATACTTCTCTCTGTATCATAAAGATCCGGTACGATGACCGCTCTTACTTCATAAAGCTTGGAAGTTTTTGCCAGATATACAGCATTCTTCAACACCATTTCATTTGTAAAATCGGTGACCTTCCTGTGCTCGGCAGCTTCAAACGCTTTGATATCCAGCATTACGCCGTCTGATACTTCCATCAGTTCCGGATAATCCTCAAACGGGATCATGCCGTTGCTGTCGATCAGTGTCCCCAGTCCGTCCTTCTTTGCCAGGCGGAACAACTCTGTCAGGAACTCCGGCCAGAGCATGCACTCTCCCCCTGAAACACTAAGACCTCGGATGAACGGAATCTGCTTCTTAACTTTTGCATAGACTTCTTCCGGTGTCATCTCAAAGGTTCTCGGAGAACTGTCGTTGGGACAGACGTGGATGCAGGTATCACACTGTACACATTTCGATGGATCGAACGCCACTTTGCCATTCTCATCAAAAGACAGTGCACCTGCCGGGCACTGTTTCACACAGGTACCGCATTGTACACATAATTTCCTTGTTTCCGGATTGTGGCAGTATTTGCAGTTGATATTACATCCCTGCAGGAACACTGCCGTCCGGTTACCCGGACCATCCACACTGCTGAACGGGATGATCCGGTTCACTACTGCTTTCATTTAACGTACCTTTCTCTCCAGGATATGTCCGTTTCTTGCAGCACCAAGCCCCAGAGCTGTGGTATCCTGCAGAACAGCCTCTCCGTTTGCAAGTTTCTCAAGTTCAGAACGTTTTACAAGATATCCTGTGACACGGATCACATCGCTGTCGCTGGAGTAGAAGGACAGATAACGAAGATCCATCTTGAAAGATCCTTTGATAATGTCCAGTACATATTCTGGATTCCGATGAACAGTCATATCAATCGGGAAAATATCTCCCGTTCCATCAGACAACTCCCGAGAATAAGTGTCAAACGTTCCAAAACGCAAGAAACGATTATCGTCCGTATCATAAAGCACCGCACCATACACGTACCCCGGAGACGAGAATATATAAGGATAAGCTTTGAACAACACATCCTGAGATTTTGAAGCCCTATTCATCGGATTCGGATAATACTCTCCACTATAAAGAGACACCATGAAAACATATCCGTTATCACAAACAACCATACGATTCGTGGACATATTTCCAGCTCTATTTTTAGCAATCATGTGTACGGGATTCAATTGCTCCGGCATTTCAAAACTTGAATAGACCATACGTTCGAAAGTATTTAAAGGATCACCCTCAAATGTCGTCGTATTCACGTAATAGGAACGATCCTCCGTAGCAACCCATAATTTCACATACGGGTCCATAGACGCAGTATAAGCA
>OOCM01001003.1_pt1 | contig 24348 bp, 25 predicted proteins | sample 1671111 | NCBI WGS metagenome assembly OOCM01 (sample SAMN06348123, study PRJEB24527) | human gut metagenome | biome: human gut; feature: ankylosing spondylitis patient; material: feces | host: Homo sapiens | place: China | collected 2015-10 | reverse complement strand
TATATTAAGGATGCGTTCAAGTGGTATCTGCATAATATAATAATATGATGTGATATACCCCCTTGGATGAAAGTTGATTTTTTTTGAAACTGTTTACATACACTATGACTTAACTGGTTGGGGTATAGGTTATGAGAGTGTTAAGAAAAGTTCTGTTTATGAAGGGGATACATAGCAAATAAATTTTATAGTTAACTTAGCTAATTTATTATTATGAGAAAAAAATTACGTTTATTGGTTTCATTATGTGCATTATCTGGCTTTTGGAGCTTGGCTAATGCACAAGAGGATGTGACAGATTTGTATATTGTTAATCCTTCTTTTGAACTGAGTGCTGAAGGTGTTGCTCAAACTGGCGATGTGCAAGAATATTCGTCTTTGGGAACGAATCTTTATGGATGGATTTTACCAGATTTAGATTCACAATTTTATAATATTAGAACTGTGACCAAAGATGGAGATAATGCATCTGCATTTGGCAAGACAACACCAAGTGATGGCCAGTATTATTATTTTAACAGAAAGGGATGGGCTGATGTAAGTGTATCACTACAACAAGCAGAGGCTGTAACTTTGCCTTCAGGAAGATATTTCATTTCTGTTGATTGTAAGGCTGCTGAGTTAACAAGGTTTAGTTCTACAAGTGTTGGTTTTAAAATTAGTTCTAGTGTTACAGATGACATTATTTCTAGTAAAGAAACTATTATAGGTGTAAACACTAGCGATGGTAGCTATTTTAGTAATTCGTGTTGGAAAACAGTTGGCATGTGGTTTGATATAAATGAGGAGACTCCTGTAAAAATAGCTATATCACAAGTATTAAATGGTACCTCACAGCGTGCTGACATGTGTTTGGATAATGTGAAATTGTATCGTTGGAGTTTTGATGATTTAGAAAATTATGCTTCTGCATCAGAGGACATGCCTTTGGACGTTACAGATAAATTTGTAGTAAACCCATATTTTGATAAAGATGTCAGTGGCTGGACTTCAACGACAGGTGCTCAGAATAAAGGCCGTGCATCGAATCAGGCTGGTGATTTTGCGGGATATTTTATGGAAAATTGGAAAGGATCTAAATTTACAGGTAAAATATCTCAGATAGCTAATGGCTTGCCTTACGGAAAATATAAATTTAATATTGCAGGATTTACTCAAATTGTAGATGGGAATTCGGTAGCTCTTTTCTTTGGAGAAAATAAATACTTAACGACTTCATCCCCTACGTCTGTTGAACTTGTGGGTAATGTCGGTTTAGATGGACAAATTGAATTTGGTATTGTCGCTGAGAACGAGGGATCTGATTGGATAGGTATTGACAACGTGCGTTTGGAGTTTCTTGGATATAATGATTTTTCGGCAGAAGATGCTGCGAATGCAAAAATAAAAATGGAAGAGCTTTTGAATGATGCAAAAAGTTTGTCTACAAATATTATGTATAATGGTATTGCTGAAGACCTGAAAGAAATATGCAATACTGTTGATGAATATCTGAACAATTCGAGCGGAAGCATTACTGTTGCTAATTATGTAAAATATAGTGAATCGTTAAAAAAAATAATAGCATCGGCTCAATCATCAGTGGCATATTATGAGTCTGTAAATGCTTTATTGGAAAAGTATAGTACTATAGCCGAATCTTATAATGCTACAGATGCGTATAACGAAAAAGTAGCGTCTATTAAGACTGCTTATGAAGAGGGTACTTTGGAAGAGAAAGAAAATATTGAGGCCGATATAAGAATGATTATGCAATCATCTGTTGCTTCTACTGTTGATAATGGTGATATAACTGGCATATTGGTTAATCCGTCATTTGAAGAAGGTTCAAGCGCATGGAGTAATGGTTGGACTACAGATCGTAATACAACTGGTAACTTTGATTACCATTTGAATACAACTAATCCCGCTGAAGGTAGTGTTTCTTTGAACGCATGGGCTGATCAAATAAATTATATTAATGTGCTTCAAAGTGTAAAACTTCCTGAGGGTATATACACACTGACAGCTCAAGTTAGAACTAATGTGACTCCTTTGGAAGAGGGTACAAGCGTTAAAGCAATTGTCGGCGATAAGGAATACAATTCCAACTACATGACATATAATATCCCTGATGGCGTTGAATGGAACGGTCAGGAGGCATGGCAGACATTGAAGGTCACTTTTATAGTACCTGAAGAACAGACTGTTACTGTCGGTATATATTCAAAGGGTAATAATAGGGGCAGTGACCATGCAGGTTGGTTCCAAGTGGATAATTTCAGACTGTATGTTGAAAATTCTTATACTCGCAGTACTGTTACTGGTAATTATGGAACAATATGCCTTCCTTACGCTTTCGAATTGAATGATTGTGAAGGAATAGAAAATATTTACAAGGTTTCTGAAATGACGGCAGAAAATGCAGTAATATCATCAGTTGATGCCGTTGAAGCTGGTCAGCCATGTATATTCAAGGCTAATGCAGATGAGATAACGGTTAATATGCCTGAGAGAAGCGTAGTTGCTGAGCCTGTAGCAGATGACTACCTCGTAGGAACATTTAATAATATTTCTAAGCTGGATGAAGGTACTTATGTCTTGTCTGGAGATAAATTCTACTATGTAGATTCTGATGTTAAGGCCGATGCGTTCCGTTGCTATTTTAAACCTTTGTCATCAGGTATTAAGAATTTCGGATTTATTGGAGATGGAGATGGTACAGTAGGTATCAATGACGTAGAAAACGATGCCGATATAAAGGATGCTGTTATTTATGACCTTACAGGTAGAAGAGTGAAATCTCCTGTAAAAGGCATATATATCGTCAACGGAAAGAAGATGGTTATTAATAATTTGAAATGATTTGTTAATATTTAAATAGTACAAAAAATGAAAAAAACGTATTTGAAACCATCTATGGAGGTGGAAGAGATTGAAATGCAGTCCATTATTGCTGGAAGTGCAAACATTCTTTCTGGAGGTAATGCCTCTGACAACGACATAACAGAAGCAGGAGCAAAGCAACGTGGTATATGGGGCGATGTTTGGTATGAGGAATGATAAAGGCTTGTGCTGAATATATATAACAGTATGGTTTTGGTCTGCCGGCGGTTCGTCGGCAGACCTTTTTTTGTTCTTTAAAATTTTGGATGAATTCTATAGTATTATATCCCATTTTTTACAGCGCGGTGAAAAAATCGTTATTTTTGCACAAAAACACATGAAACTTATAGTAGCATATGCTGTAGAAGGCGAGAAGTTCCAGCTTGATATTCCTGATTATGACACTCTTTTTGTTAAGACAGGTGTCGGCAAGGTGCAGGCAGCTATGAATCTTATGCGTGCCATATATGATTTCAGTCCGGATGCTGTTTTGAATATAGGCACTGCCGGAACGATAAGGCACAACGTTGGAGACATATTTGTATGCCGTAATTTCATTGACAGCGATCTTGAAAAGGTTGATTTGCCAGGTATTGGCGATAGAATTTCTTTAAATGACAGAATAGGTATAGAGCGCATAGATGATATAAAAGATGTCCGTTGGTGTAATACGGGTGACAGTTTTGTTACTGACACATCGGATATCTTCGGTGATGTTGTAGACATGGAAGCTTATGCAGAAGCTGAGGTGTGCAGTGCCATGAAAGTGCCGTTTGTATCTGTTAAATATGTTACTGACGTCATAGGGAAAAATTCTGTAGAAGACTGGGCGTCAAAGTTGTCAGATGCAAGAGCAGGACTACAGCGTTTTTTTGAATTTTGATTTTAAATCTTAATAAAAACACATTATAACTTCTTATTTTATGAAAACAACTTTATCGTTTATTTTGGCCTTGTCGTTTTGCGGGTCTCTGATGGCGCAGACTCCAAAGAGGCTCGAAGGCATGAAGGACGTAAACAAAGTGACAGATCTTACGCTTGATAGTTTGGCTAAGGCCAATCAAGTCAGACCTGTGTCCGGTTCTAGCCGAAAGGGTAACAATCCAGTATTATTTCTTGTAGGCAATTCGACAATGAGAAATGGTACTCTCGGAAACGGCAACAACGGACAATGGGGATGGGGATATTTTGAACGTCAATTTTTTGACGAGAACAAGATTACGGTAGAAAATCATGCGCTGGGAGGTACCAGTTCCAGAACATTCTGGAAATATCTCTGGAAAGATGTACTGAAAGGTATACGTCCTGGTGATTATGTCATTTTGGAACTTGGGCATAACGATAATGGACCTTTTGACTCAGGACGTGCAAGGGCCAGTATAAAGGGCATAAGCCATGAGGATTCGCTTGTTGTCACAATAAAGGAAACAGGTTTGGTTGATACTGTTTATTCGTTCGGCGAATATATGCGCAAGTATATTGCTGATATACGTAAGGCCGGAGCTACTCCTATATTGATGTCCTTGACACCGCGTAATGCATATGAGGCTGAAAATCCGAACAGAATTGCACGCGTGGATAAAACTTTCGGCTTGTGGTCTAAGCAGATTGCAGAAGAACAGAATGTGCCTTTTATAGATCTTAATGATATTTCTGCCAAGAAATTTGAGAGTTTCGGAAAATGGAAGACCGATTATCATTTCTTTGGAGATAAGATACATTCAAGTGAGTTCGGCGCGATATTGAATGCGCGCTCAGCAGCAGAAGGTATTGCTTCGAATAATGATCCGCAGTTGGATAGGCTTAGAGCATGTCTTCTTCCGCTCGAACCTAAAACTGTGAAAGTGGATCGTAAGAATGGAAGACCGGTTGTGTTCCTCACAGGCGATTCGACTGTTAAGAATGAAGATAAGAAGAAAGACGGTATGTGGGGCTGGGGAAGTCAAGCCTACACTGTTTTTGATTCTACAAAATGCACGGTGGTTAATTGTGCAAAGGCCGGGCGCAGTACTAGAACCTATCTTAATGAAGGCAGATGGGATGAAGTTTATAATTCTATCCGTCCTGGAGATTATGTTTTGATACAATTTGGACATAATGATATAGGAGATATTGACAAAAATAAAGAACGTGGTACAATTGCAACTGCTGATGATACATGCCATGTATATAAGCTTGCTTCTAACGGACAGTATAAGGTGATTTATTCTTTTGGATGGTATCTGAAGAAGTTTATTGGTGATGTGAAAGAGAAAGGATGCATACCTGTACTTGTGTCACTCACTCCTCGTAATGAATGGCCTGGTGGAAAGGTGGAGCGTAGAAATGACTCTTACGGTAAATGGTATAGGGATGTTGTGGAGGCTACCGGCGTAGATTTTATTGACTTGCACAATATTACAGCTGATGCACTTGACAAGATGGGGCGTAAAAAGGCCGCGAAAATGTTCTGTCATGACCATACGCATTCTTCGCTCAAGGGGGCACAGCTCAATGCGAAGGGTATTGCCGAAGGTGTCAGACGCATGAACGGTCCGATGGGAAATCTGTTGAAACAATAATCAGCACGATGCATTTGAAACCATGCGGTTGCGTGTATTTTTTCCGATACACGCAGCCGTTTCTTATTGAACAGCATGTAGTTGGGAGTTTCTCGCAGATTCGTGCATAAAGGTTTCAAATAGGCAATAAAAAAGACTATTTCTTTGTGAAATTTTTAGGAATGCCTTATCTTTGCACGGATAAGTACCTTACAAAAAGAAAATTTAATAGACTTTATAAGAAATGGCATCAGCAAAACCGGCTATACATAATAAGCGCAGAAACAAAATCAGAATTCATCATGAAGGGGTCCATACCTTAATTGTATGTGGTGTGGCGCTTGCGGCAATAATTGCACTTTCATGTCTTTTTATTGACAACCGATATGTTTCGGCTGCTGTTATAGTGGTGTTCTCTGTGATTTACGGAATCATGGTGAATTTCTTCAGATGTCCGATACGAATGTTTCTTGGGGGCACAAATAATGCAGTGGTTGCGCCTGCAGACGGAAAAGTGGTAGTAGTAGAGGAAGTCGAAGAGGAAGAGTATTTTCATGATAAGCGCATGATGGTTTCGATATTCATGAGCTTGACGAATGTTCATGCAAACTGGATTCCGTGTGATGGTGTAATTACGAAAGTTGAACACCACGACGGTAATTTCCATCAGGCTTTCCTTCCTAAGGCAAGTACGGAGAATGAGCGTTCTACCATAATCATACGTACTCCTCATGGTCAGGAGGTTATGGTACGTCAGGTCGCAGGTGCCGTGGCCAGACGAATTGTCACTTATGCAGAAGAGGGTTCGGAATGTTTTATTGACGACCATCTTGGATTTATAAAATTCGGATCGCGTGTAGACTTGTATCTCCCGATGGATGCAGAAATCAAGGTTAAGCTTGGACAGACGTCAGTCGGTGATGAAACTGTAATTGCAAAGTTGGCTTCGAATAATAAATAACATATATGGAAAAGACCCGTAATTCGTTTGTAAGCAATATCCCGAATATGATTACATGCTGTAATCTGATTTCCGGATGTATCGCAGTGGGTGCTGCATTTCATGGCAATTTCTCTACTGCATTCCTTTTTATATTGATCGGTGCATTTTTTGATTTCTTCGACGGGCTTACAGCTCGTGCTTTGGGTGTTTCAGGACGTATGGGACTGGAACTCGATTCTTTGGCCGATGTCGTTACATTTGGCGTTGCTCCTTCTGCAATGATATTCGTTTTGTTTACGAAGGTATATTATCCTTCTTTTATCGGAAACGATTTCTGGTATAGCTATCTTCCGTTTACAGCGTTTTTGATGGCTGCTTTTTCGGCATATCGACTTGCTAAATTCAATATCGATGAACGCCAGCATACAGGTTTTATCGGCATGCCTACTCCTGCCAATGCAATATTTTGGGGCGCATTGATAAGCAGCTGCGGCGATTTCTTGACATCACCGCGATTCAATTCTTTGTTCCTGTTGGCATTTGTTGTGATGTTCAGTTGGCTTCTCGTTTGTGAAATCCCGATGTTTGCATTGAAATTTACAAATATGAGCTGGAAGTCGAATAAGATTAAGTTTGTCTTTATTGCAATTTGCCTGCTTGTGCTCTTGCTTTCATTTGTATATGGTGCTTCAATTGGCAACATTGCGTTGGTTGTGTCTAGAGGTATAGCCTTGTGTATCGGTTTGTATCTGCTGATGTCGATAGGAGCGTTTGTTTTCGGAAGAAAGTGATTTGTGTTCATCTTTTTCTGAATTTTATAGCACTTCCGTTTTGTTGGCATGCTTTTTGCTATATGGTATAGAAGAAGTTAATGCATAATCTTGAAAATATGGCAATATTAGGTTTTATAGGAGGTATAATCAGTTTCTTGGGATTCGTATTCTTGCTTGTTTTGGTAATTGTTGTTATAGCAGGAGTTGCGATAAGAAACTATATATCCCGTTTATTCGGTGGTGGAAAGTTTGCTTCGGACAATGGCCCGTTCGAAAATAATGCCGAAAATACAAATCGCTCAAGCAATTTTTCTGGCAGAAATAATCGTTCTGAAACTAAAGGCAAGAGAAATAAAAAAGGTAAGATTTTCGATAAGGACGAAGGTAAATATGTAGATTTTGTTGAGGTGAAGGACTAATGACAACTCTTTAATAGAGGTGTCATCGTTTCTTCTTGAAGAAATTTTTCATCATATCTGCCGCTTCATCTGCCAATATGCCTCCAATAACTTCTGTTTTGGGGTGCAGCGCTTGAGGTGCATATTTGAGGTATCCTCGTTTCTCGTCTCTTGTCCCGTATACAAGTTTTCCTATTTGTGACCATGCTATGGCTCCTGCGCACATCACGCACGGTTCAACTGTGACGTATAGTGTGCATGTATCTAAGTACTTTCCGTTGAGATATTCTTCTGCAGCTGTGATTGCTTGCATTTCGGCGTGTGCAGTGACGTCATGGAGCGTTTCTGTCAGATTGTGTCCTCTTCCGATGATTTGATCTCTGCACACAACAACTGCGCCTATAGGTACCTCATCCTTTGCAAGTGCATTTCTGGCTTCTGCAAGGGCTGCTTTCATATAGTATGTATCTTTGTCCATATTAATATGCTTAAAACAATTTCGATGCAAAAATAGCTCTTTATATCCTTAATCGCTAATTTTGTGCATATTTATAAAATGGACCAATATGGAGAACTTAAGTATTAAAAGGATAGATATTGATGAGGTTGATTCCACAAACAATTATATTAAGAATTTGATATCTTCAGGATTTTCCTTGCCTGGTTTTACTTTGGCGGTTACTCAAAATCAGACTGCTGGACGAGGCATGCGGGGAAATTCTTGGAAAACACAGCCTGGTAAGAATGTTATTTTCAGTTTGCTTTGTCACCCTGATTTTCTTATGGCCAATAGACAATTCCTGATGTCTGAAATAATAGCGTTGAGCATTTGTCATGCATGTGCTGAATATGTTGATGATGTAAGCGTAAAATGGCCAAATGACATTTATTGTGGTGACGAAAAGGTTTGCGGAATATTGATTGAGTGTGATTTGAACGGAAAATATGTCAGCAATTGTATTCTTGGTTGTGGTGTGAATGTCAATCAGGCGGAATTTGAGTCTGACATACCTCATCCGACATCACTTATGTTGAAATCAGGCAAAGTTATTGACAGGGAAGAAGTATTGGCTTTAATAATAAAGCATTTCTGTAAATATTATATTATGGCTGAGAATGGAGATTGGGATGCGATCGATAAAGAATATTTCAGTTCCCTTTATCGTGGTGTCGGAATTCACCGGTTTGAAGATGAGTCGGGTGTTTTCAATGCTGCCATTGAGCGCGTTGAGCCTAGCGGCCATATGCTTTTGCGTGATGAGGCTGGTTTGTTGAGAAGGTATGAGTTTAAGGAGGTGAAGTTCGTCTTTGATTGAAAACTCGTTTTTTATAGCATTAAGCGTACAATCACGGCCATTTTTTATGGGTTGTGTACTATATTGTGAAAACATTTTAGTAAGTTTGTAGCATATCAAATAAAAATAAGGTTATGGAAATTGGAGATAAGGTTCCTGAACTGCTTGGTGTAGATCAGGATGGAAAGGAAGTTAAAATGAGTGATTTTGCCGGAAAGAAAGTCGTACTTTATTTCTATCCAAAAGATAACACTCCTGGATGTACCGCTGAAGCCTGCAGCTTGCGCGACCGATACACCGAACTTATTGAAAAAGGGTATGAGGTGATAGGAGTAAGCAAGGACAGTACAGATTCGCATAAGAAATTTATTGCAAAGCATGAACTTCCATTTATCTTGATAAGTGATACCGATAAAGTTCTGCAGAAAGAAATGGGAGCATGGGGCGAGAAAACCATGTGTGGCAGAACTACTGAAGGTACTTTAAGAACTACATTCTTGATAAGCGAGGATGGTAGAATTGAAAATATCATGTCTCCAAAACAAATCAAGACTAAAATTCATGCAGACCAGATCTTGGATCTTATTTCCAAATGATTGGATTATGATGGGATGCAGATGGTGATAGGGGCTTGTCACAACTGTATTTCTATCAGTTTTGTGTAAGCCCGATTTATAAACCAACAACTAAAATTTACAATTATGAACTTTATTGAATTGTGCATGAAACGTTTTTCTGCCAGAAAATATACTGATGAACCTGTATCTGAGGAAGATATGTCGTATATCCTGGAAAGTTTTCAGGCTGCTCCGTCTGCAGTTAATAGACAACCGTGGAGATTCTTGGTTGTTGAAAGCCAGGAAGCAAAAGAGAAACTTTGGAAATGCTACAACCGCGATTGGTTCAGGACTGCTCCAATGTATATAATTGCTTATAAGAATAAGAACGAAGAGTGGGTTCGTAAATATGATATGAAGCCTCATGGCGATATTGATGTTGCTATTGCTGTAGAGCATATATGTCTTGCCGCTACAGACTGTGGACTTGGTACTTGTTGGGTCTGCAATTTCAATACTCAGATGTTGGCTGAATTGTTCCCTCAGCCTGCAGAGCTGGAAGCTGTAGCTATTATACCTATCGGACATATAGCTCCAGACTGCGAAAACAAACCTAAGGATCGCAAGAATCTGGCTTCAATGGTTGAGAGAATTTGAGTGTAAGTAAACTCTATTAGTATTGGGTATACAAGTTTTTTAGTGACTGGGCTGACGGCCCAGTCTTTAGCTTTTTATGGATACAAGACATATCAGGATAAATGAGTTCAATTATGAGCTTCCGGATGAACGGATAGCAAAATTCCCGCTTGCCGAACGTGACAGCAGTAAACTTCTGGTCTATAACAAAGGTGAAGTAGGAGAAGATGTTTTTACTTCTTTGCCGAAGTATATACCGCAGGGTTCACTGATGGTTTTCAATAATACAAAAGTTATTCAGGCGCGCCTTCACTTCAAGAAAGAAACAGGAGCTTTGATTGAAGTCTTTTGTTTGGAACCTGCTATTCCAAATGATTATGCATTGAATTTTCAGTCTACAGGCTCTTGTTCATGGTATTGCATGATTGGAAATCTGAAAAGATGGAAAGAAGGGGCGCTGTCTAGGACTTTCAATGTCGGCGGTAAGGATTTAACTTTAACGGCCGTTAAAAAGGAAGAGCATGGGAATGGTACAAGCCATAGAGTTGAGTTCTCTTGGAATGATGACTCCATGACCTTTGCAGATGTGCTTGAAGTTGTAGGTGAGTTGCCTATACCTCCATATCTGAATAGAGAAACCCAAGAGAGCGATAAGAAAACCTATCAGACTGTATACTCCAAAATAAAAGGATCTGTCGCTGCGCCTACAGCTGGACTTCATTTCACAGAACGTGTACTTGAAAGTCTTGACAAGGCTGGAATTGAACGTGAAGAAGTTACACTGCATGTCGGAGCAGGAACTTTCAAACCTGTCAAAAGTGAAGAAATTCAGGGACATGAAATGCACTCCGAATATTTCTCTGTAAGTCTTCGTGTCATAGATAAACTCATTGCGCATGGTGGAGAGGCTACAGCTGTAGGTACAACGTCTGTGCGTACTTTGGAAAGTCTTTACTACATAGGTTTGAAGCTTGAGGAAAATATGGATTTGACTGAAGAAGAACTTCATGTGGAGCAGTGGATGCCTTATGATTATGCGGGCAAAAAGATTTCAACAGTCAAAGCTTTGGAGAATATTAAATCGTATCTGGAGAATAACGGGTTGAATGCGTTGCGTACAAGCACGCAGATTATAATAGCTCCAGGATATGAATATCACATAGTCAGAAGAATGGTTACAAACTTCCATCAGCCTCAGAGTACGTTGCTTTTGCTGGTGTCTGCATTCGTTAAAGGCGATTGGAAAAAAATCTATGATTATGCCTTGTCACATGATTTCCGTTTTTTGAGTTATGGTGACAGTTCTATATTGATATCTTGATATTGTCTTCATGAATATTGTTTATGGTTAATTTGTTTGATAATAATGATGAACTCTTTCCCGTTGTGGATGAAGATGGCAATATTGTAGGTACGGCAACACGTGGAGAGTGTCATGGCGGCAGCAAACTTTTGCATCCTGTTGTACATCTGCATGTATTTGACGGCAAGGGGAATCTTTTTCTGCAGAAACGTCCTGAATGGAAGGATATACAGCCTGGAAAATGGGATACGTCTGTAGGCGGACATGTCGATCTTGGTGAAGACGTGTCTTCTGCACTTAAGCGTGAGGTATCAGAAGAGCTGGGCATTGAGGAATTCGTTCCAGAATTTATTGTCAGCTATGTCTTTGAGTCAGATAGGGAACGTGAACTGGTGTTTGTGCACAAAACCGTTTATGATGGTCCGATTTTGCCTTCTGCAGAATTGGATGGCGGTCGGTTCTGGTCGCGTGAAGAGATTGTCTCAAATATCGGCTCAGATGTTTTTACTCCAAATTTCGAGCAGGAATATCGTCGTGTTTTCCTTGAAGAATGAAATAATACCATTTTGTTAATTTGATTGAGTATGAAAATAGGAGATAAAGTTCGTTTCCTAAGTGAAACAGGAGGCGGAATCGTTAAAGGGTTTGATAAGGGTAATATAGTTTTGGTAGAGGATCAGGATGGATTTGACATCCCGATGCCTATAAACGAATGCGTCGTTATTGATACTGACGATTACAATATTGCCAAAGTTGATACTATGGGACGTAATAAGCGTACAGAAAAGAATGCCAAGGCAAACAGTATACCTGATGTTACGGAAGATGATGTCGACGTTGAACCTGCTGATCTCCCGATTGCATATAAACCCGCACCGCAGGAACGCCGTGACGGTGATAAACTTAATGTCTTTTTGGCATTCGTGCCTGAAGACAACAGAAATATGTCGTCTACAAGTTTTGAGGCGTATTTGGTCAACGACTGCAATTATTACGTAATGTATACTTATATGTCGTGTGAGAATGCATCTTGGAAGTTAAGATCAAGCGGTGTTGTGGAACCTAATACAAAGTTGATGCTTGAGACTTTTGATCATTCTATGCTCAATGAGATGGAAAAACTTGCGATACAGCTTATTGCGTATAAAGAGAACAAAGGTTTCCTCTTGAAGTCTCCTGTTAATGCGGATTTAAGAATAGATACCACCAAGTTTTATAAACTTCACACTTTCAGAGAATCTTTGTTTTTTGATGTTCCAGCATTGGTATATGATGTTGTAAAAGACGATGTCGCACCAAAGTCCTTTAATGTTGATGCATCAGAATTGAAAAAGGCCATGCTCGAAAAGAATAAGGGTGATGAACATCCACATGCTGTAAAAGAACAGCATAAGAATGATAAGAATTCACTTATAGAGGTTGACTTGCATATAGATGAACTTCTCGATTCAACAACCGGAATGTCTGCAGGTGACATGAAAGACTATCAGATGGGTGTGTTCCGCAAAACAATGGATGAACATATCAATGAAAAAGGCCGCAAGATAGTTTTCATACATGGAAAAGGCGAAGGTGTTCTTAGGAATGCCATCATAACCGAACTGAAGCATAAGTATAAGAAGTGTACTTATCAAGATGCCTCTTTCCGCGAATACGGTTTCGGTGCTACAATGGTGACTATACATTGAGGATAGTTTTTATCCTTGATATCTTATTAATAATTTAATACCTATAACAACATGGAAAAGAGAGAAGCTTTCAAAATGTTCTTGAAGCCTGGTTTCAAGGAAGAGTACAAGAAACGTCATGCGGCTTTGTGGCCTGAAATGCGTAAACTGTTGCAGGAAGGTGGAGTATACGATTATTCCATTTATCTTGATGAAGAGACAAACATCCTTTTTGCGTTCCAGAAAACCAAAGGAGATACCGGTTCGCAGGATATGGGATCTAATCCGATAGTTCAGAAATGGTGGGATTACATGGCTGACATAATGGAGGTCAATCCCGACAATTCTCCGATTTCAATACCATTGCCAGAGATGTTCCATATGGATTAATGGTTATAGCAACCGTAAATGATTTAAAATGCCGAAACTCCAACTACTTGGTTTCGGCATTTTTTATATATTTGTCATCATGTGATTGATTTAGAAAGCAGAACATTCAAAAAGTCTTTATGTTTTTATGAATAGGATTTGTGAACTTTTTGATATCCGCTATCCTATAATAGCAGGCGGTATGGCATGGTGCAGCGGTTGGCGGTTGGCTTCGGCTGTAAGCAATGCCGGAGGTTTAGGTTTGATAGGCGCCGGTTCTATGCATCCTGAAGTTTTGAGAGAACATATCTGTAAATGCCGTGAGGCTACGGATAAGCCTTTTGGAGTAAATGTGCCTTTGATGTATCCGGAGATGGATAAGATAATGGACATAATTGTTGAAGAGAAAGTCGGCATTGTCTTTACATCGGCTGGAAATCCAAAGACATGGACTCCTTTTTTGAAAGAACATGGTGTTAAGGTTGCCCATGTGGTGAGCAGTTCCCGATTTGCGCGCAAGTGCAATGAAGCAGGTGTAGATGCCGTTGTGGCAGAAGGTTTTGAAGCCGGTGGACATAACGGACGTGAAGAAACAACCACAATGTGCCTTATTCCGGCTGTGCGTAACGCTACAGATTTGCCGTTGATAGCCGCTGGAGGCATAGCTTCTGGAAGTGCAATGTGTGCAGCTCAGGCTTTAGGTGCAGACGGTGTACAGATAGGAACCTTATTTGCTCTTTCTGCAGAAAGTTCTGCCCACGATAATTTCAAAAATGTTTGTATAAATCTTGAAGAAGGAGACACAAAACTTCTTCTGAAAAAACTTGCTCCGACACGCCTCGTTAAGAATAACTTTCAGAAAGTTGTCATAGAAGCTGAAAATAACGGTGCCAGTGCTGAAGATCTGACAGCATTGTTGGGGCGTGGACGTGCCAAGCGCGGTATATTTGAAGGCGATATTGAAGAAGGCGAATTGGAAATAGGGCAGGCTGCTTCAATGGTACGTGAAGTCTGCACCATAGACCATATAATGAAGCGTCTGATAGGTGACTACGAAAAAACACTTGCTTCAATGCCTTTATGGACAAGGGAATGAACTTGTTTGTTTTTGTTTTAGGAAAAAAAGAGTTACTTTTGCAGGCAAATTAAAAAATCTTAAAATATATTATGGCTGAAAGAAAAGTAAGAGTGCGTTTCGCACCAAGTCCGACAGGACCGCTCCATATTGGAGGTGTGCGTACTGCGTTGTATAATTATCTTTTTGCAAAGCAGCATGGTGGCGATCTTGTGTTCAGAATAGAAGATACTGATTCAAACCGTTTTGTTCCCGGAGCAGAAGAATATATTCTTGAATCTTTTAAGTGGCTGGGAATCAAGTTTGATGAAGGCGTTAGTTTCGGTGGCGAACACGGACCGTACAGACAGTCGGAACGCAAGGACATCTATAAGAAATATGTCAAGATTCTTCTTGACAATGATAAGGCTTACATTGCTTTTGATACTCCTGAAGAACTTAATAAGAAACGTGAGGAAATAGAGAATTTCCAGTATGACGCAAAAACCAGAGGTATGATGCGCAACTCTCTTACCATGAGCAAGGAAGAAGTTGATAGTCTCATATCTGCCGGCGAGCAGTATGTCGTACGTTTCAAGATCGAGCCGGGACGCGATGTTCATGTTGATGACATGATACGCGGAGACGTTAAGATCAATTCTTCTATTCTTGACGATAAGGTTCTTTATAAGAGTGCAGACGAGCTTCCTACATATCATCTTGCCAATATTGTTGATGACCATCTGATGGAAATTACTCACGTAATCCGAGGCGAAGAGTGGCTCCCTTCTGCTCCTCTCCATGTACTTCTTTATGAAGCTTTCGGATGGACAGACACTATGCCAAGATTTGCACACCTTCCTTTGCTCCTGAAACCTACGGGCAACGGCAAGTTGTCAAAACGCGACGGCGATAAGTTGGGATTCCCTGTCTTCCCATTGGAATGGCACGATCCAAAGAGCGGTGAAATCTCTTCAGGATACAGAGAGAAAGGCTATCTTCCAGAAGCTGTAATCAATTTCCTTGCACTTTTGGGATGGAATCCAGGCAACGACCAGGAAATAATGTCGCTCGACGAGATGGTTTCACTTTTCGATCTCAGCAAGTGCAGCAAGGCTGGTGCTCGTTTTGATTATGTGAAAGGTATCTGGTTCAATCATCAGTATCTTCTTCGTTTGGAAGATAAGGATTGGACTCCTGAATTTGACAAGATTCTTCGTGCCAACGGCATAGAGTCTACTCCTGAGCGCGAGGCAATGGTCGTAGGTATGATGAAGCAGAAAGTTGTTGAATATACAGACAACGACGGAAACAAGAAAAAACGCAATGTCAGCTTCATCAGTGATTTGTGGCCTTTGTGTGATTTCTTCTTCGTAGCTCCTAAGGAGTACAGCAAGGAAGATAAGTTCGTCAAGAAGAATTGGAAGGAAAATTCAGCATCCGACATGTCTGAACTTGCTGATATGTTGGAGAAACTTGACGATTTCTCTGTAGAGGCTCAGAAAGCAGTTGTTGATGTATGGGCTGAAACAGAAGGTAAAAAACCTTGGAATGCATGGCGTGTATGTCTTGTAGGTACTGGACAAGGACCTGACATGTACGAACTGGCCGCTTTCTTGGGTAAAGAAGAAACTGTGGCACGTATGCGTCGTGCCATAGAGGTACTTGGATAAATATTTACTTTATTGCCGCAATGTCTTATTGTATTGAAAAAGGCATTGCGGCTGATATTTTTTTAGAAGGACTTTAAATCAAAAGCAAATCAAAGTGTATAATCTGGCTATATATTTTTATGCTTTGGCAGCCCGCATTGTTGCATTGTTCGACAAGAAGGCTTCTTTGCTCATCAACGGGCAGAAGAATACTTTCAGACTGCTGAAGGAGAATATTGAACCGAACGGCCGTTACGTGTGGTTCCACGTTGCTTCGTTGGGAGAGTTCGAGCAGGGCAGACCATTGATGGAGCGCTTGAGGCGTTTTCATCCTGAATATAAGATTCTGCTTACATTTTTTTCTCCTTCCGGATATGAAGTACGCAAGAATTATGACGGTGCAGATATCGTATGTTATTTACCATTCGATACACCAGGAAATGTAAAGCGTTTCTTGAATCTTGTTAATCCTGAAATCGCTGTATTCATAAAATATGAATTTTGGGAAAACTATCTTACTGCTTTGCACAAGCGAGGTGTTCCTACTTATAGTGTTTCCAGCATATTCCGTAGCACCCAGTATTTTTTCAAGTGGTATGGTTCAGCACATGTATTGAAGCTTTTCACTCATCTCTTTGTGCAGAACGAAGAGTCGAAAAATCTTCTAGCTTCGCAAGGCATCACGAATGTTACAGTTGTTGGCGATACGCGTTTTGACAGAGTGCTGGATATTCGGCGTCAGGCTGCTGACCTGGCTCTTGTTGAGGCTTTCAAGGATGGTAAGAAAACTTTCATTGCAGGCAGCAGCTGGCAACCCGACCATGAAATATACATCCCTTATTTCAATCGTCACCGAGACTGGAAACTTGTAATCGCACCTCATGTTATTGACGATGAGCATATCAAGCAGATTTGTGATTGCTTGGGCGATCGCAAGATTGTTCGTTATACTCAGGCCGACATTTCAACGGTTAAGGATGCTGAAGTTCTTATTGTTGATTGTTACGGCAAGCTTTCTTCTATATATCGATATGGCGAAATAGCTCTCGTCGGAGGTGGTTTCGGAGCAGGCATACATAATGTGCCTGAAGCTGCGGTTTATGGTATACCAGTATTCATTGGACCGAACAACAAAAAGTTCCGCGAGGCGCAGTATCTGCTTAAGTGCGGCGGTGCTTTTGAATTCAATGATTACAGAGAATTTTCTGCGAAGATGGACCGTTTGTTGGCAGACGGGGCATTCCTTGAAGCTTCAGGCCGTAAAGCCGGTGAATATATAAGTGGAAATGCCGGTGCTGCTGATAAATGCTTCGATGCAATTTTCAACGGCAAAACCGATACCACAACGGTGTGCTCATGACGCAGTTATACAACCCTTAGGTCTCAACTTTGATGCAAACGTTTCATTTATACATTATCTTAATGATGCTCTTCATCTCCGCCAGAGCTTCTGCTTCGGCCGAGCAACGGACGGAGATGAAGTACATCTGTTTATGTGTGAATGATACGTCTGATTGTTTTTCGACGCCTTGTACAGGCAATTCTTCTTGTGCAGAAACAGACAGCGCTGTCTCTGTTTCTGATAAACCATCTTTCTTTTCCAAAATTTACGGCATAGCACGAAATGTTGGCCGTTTTTTCAATCAGGTGGATTCCAATTATGTGAAGCCGTCTCCCAAAGGCCTGACAGTCATGGCGGGTGTTCGTGCTGTGCATGAGTTTTACGACATACGCTCGCGTAATGACGATGCGCGTCTCAGCATTGTCTCAGATATGTCTTACGCCATTGGGGGTTATGTGTATTGGAAAGCCATAGGTGTCGGCGGTTTTCTTAATCTTAATCCGTTGTGGGAGAAAGGAGGCAAAAGCGGAGTTTCAGGTCGGAAGTTGACTTTCAAGCTCAATACCAGCAAGCTGATAGGTGAAGCGTATTATTTCAAGTCTAGTGAAAATTCTCGCATATCTAATATTTACAGCGATATTATTCCCGACAACATGTATGAATTCAATGGCTTGAAGGCTTATATGTTGGGAGCTAATGTTTCGTACGTGTTCAATAATAGGAAATATTCATGGACATCGGCGTTCAGCAAGAATACGGCTGTGCAGAAGCGAAGCAGTGGCAGTTTCATGCTTGGATTCAGTTTTGTATATCAGAATACAAACGTAGATCAAGGCAAAATTCCAGATGAAATTAAGGACAATATGGGAAGCTTCATGCTTTTCAATAGAATCCGCTATTGGGATTATGCTGTCAGATTCGGGTATGGCTATAATTGGGTTATAGGCAAACGATGGATGATTTCGCTGGCTTCTAATCCGGCTTTGGGTTACAGGCACATGAGCAAAGATGACATAGGTAAGAGTAAGCGTAGCCTGTTCGATTCGGTAAGCTGTGACTTCGTCAATGATTTTGCCGTCAAGTGGCGTGGCGACAAATACAGTCTTACGGCAACTTATGATCTGCATACGTCGCTTTATTGGGACCGCAATCTTATTCTTTCGAATAATGTCGGAACTATAAGATTCCTTGTCGGAGTAAATATTTTCAACGGTAAATGATGGTGTTCTTGAAGATGAACTTTTAGATTTTTGCCGTTGCTTCTGATATGGATAAAAAATTGCGGGCGCTCAGGATGTGAATTCCGAGCGCCCGCAATTTTTATTGTGAGGGCTCGCAGTTTTGTTTTTGAGCCCTTACGCTGTTTTCGGTTTCAGTGAACGTGTGTTCCGAATGTTTTACTTGTCTCTGTACCAATCGGCATACATTATGTAATGGTTTGCAATGCCTTGATTGAGTTCTTTGGCCTGTTGTGGTTCCACTTTTTTGATGAATTTAGCAGGTACTCCTCCCCACAATTCTCCAGGACCGATTTTTGTATGCTGCAGAACAAGCGCACCGGCCGCGACGATGGCGCCTTCTCCTATATCGGCTTTGTCCAATACGGTTGCACCCATTCCGATAAGTGCTCCGCTGTGTATGGTGCATCCATGAAGTGTGACGTTATGCCCGATTGTGACATCGTCACCAATTTCTATAGCGGCCTTCTCGTAAGTGGTGTGCAGGCACGAACCGTCCTGTATGTTCACACGGTTTCCGATTTTTATATAGTTCACGTCGCCTCTTACAACTGCGTTGAACCAAACTGTACATTGGTCACCCATTTCGACATCGCCGATAATGGTTGCATTCTCTGAAAAATAGCAGTCCTTGCCGAATTTGGGCGTCTTGCCCAATACTGTTTTGATTAATGCCATATATATGTTTGCCTTTTCTGTTTTCAAATAGGTCTAGTTATTTCGTACAACCACTGTTTGTGTTCGTCGTCAAGATTTGGCGACAGTTTCTCGTAGACAGTTTCTTGATATTTATTGAACCACTTTATTTCTTCGTCCTGCATCATTTCTTTGATGATTGGCGATGTGAATATAGGGCATAGGGTCAGATGTTCAAACTTATAGTACGGACCGAATGTTATGCCTTCCTTGTCGTATACTACCAACATTGTGTTTTCGTGCCTTACTCCGTGCTTCCCCTCTATGTATATTCCAGGTTCGTCCGTTATGGTCATTCCCGGTTCAAGAGTGGTCGGCATGTGGTTCATTCTGAACTGGTGAGGACCTTCGTGTACATTGAGGAATGAACCTACGCCGTGGCCTGTTCCGTGCAGATAGTTGATGCCGTATTCCCACATGGGTGTTCTGGCCAGGCAGTCGAGCTGTGTACCGCATGTACCTTTAGGGAAATGCGCACGTCCCAAGTTTATGAATCCACGAAGTACAAGTGTATAGTCGCGTCTTTCTTCATCTGTGAGCGGACCAAGAGGTATTGTTCGCGTTATGTCTGTCGTCCCGTCCAGATATTGGCCTCCGGAGTCGATGAGCAGAAGACTTTCAGGCTTCACGGGAATGTCGGTTTCTTCTGTCGGTTCGTAGTGCACTATGGCGCCGTGAGGTCCGTATCCCATGATGCTGGCAAAGCTTTCGCCCTTGAAAAGCGGTTGCTCAGCTCTGAATTCGTATAATTTCTTTTCCAGCGACAATTCCGTCTGATTTCCATTCTTTACAGCCTCTGTCATCCATTTCATCCATTTTACCATGGCAATTCCATCCTTGAGCATGGCACTGCGGTATCCATTTATCTCTACTTCGTTTTTCATGATTTTCATGTAAGAGACAGGGCATTCGCATCTCAGCGGATTGCTTATGAACGAGTAGACTCTGTAGTTGGTCTTGTCTGGCTGGACCATTACACGTCCTTTGAATGATTTCAGAGATTGTTCAATCTGTGAGTATTCCTCTACATCGATTCCTTCTGTCTTCAGCAGTTCTTCTGTTTCTGCGTCAATTTTGCATTTTCTGGTGTAGAGTGTGGCGCTTTCTGTAGTTACAAGCAGGTAGCTTACGAATACCGGATTGTATTCGATGTCGTTTCCGCGCAGGTTCGTTGTCCATGCCACTTCGTCCAGCATTGAGATAAGCAAAGCGTCGGCATTGGCTTTATGAAGTTTTTCCCTGATTCTTGCCAATTTGCTTGCACTTGTTTCTCCTGCATATTTTATCGGGTGAATGAATGCTTTCTGAGCAGGAATCTCAGGTCTGTCTTCCCAGATTGTGTCATAAGGATCAATGTCTGTACGGAGCTTGATTCCCTTAAGTTTTAATTCTTCAGCCAGCTCTTCAACAGCTGTCACTGTGTTTGTCCATCCGTCTACACCCACTGTGTCTCCGCTTTTCAGATTGGCAATCAGCCATTCTGCTACAGAAGGTGTACCCTCGATCTTCTCTTTCATGAGCACATAGCCAGTATCCTTCAGCTGTTCTTCTGCCTGCAGGAAATATCGGGAGTCTGTCCAAAGGGCACATTTGTCCAACGTAGCGGCAGCCGTTCCAGCTGAACCCGTAAAACCGGATATCCAGCTTCTGGATTTCCATCTGTCTGGAACGTATTCTCCGGAATGAGGATCTGTACTAGGTGTTATGAAAGCATCCAGATTGTTTGCTCTCATCAGAGTCCTGAGCGACTCCATTCTTTCTTTTATCTTGTTCATGGCATTTATATGTATATTAATTAGAGTCTGATACTACAAAGTTAAGTAAATATGTTTATAATTTGTAAGCATCATGCACTGAGTCGTTCGCTTGTAAAACTTATGCGGCATCTTGCAATCTGTAATTAACAAAAAAGAGTGCAGGGATTTCTTTTGCGTGAAAATATGTTAGATATGAAAAACGGAGCAATAAATAAAAAGTCACAGTTGCTAATCTTGTCGGATTTTCATATATTTGCATAGTCAAAAAGATTGAAGCTAGGAACGATTTGTTTAATTATAAATAATAATTTATTATGGGATTTTTAACAAATGACAAGCTCGTTATTGTTGGAGCTGCAGGAATGATCGGTTCAAACATGGTACAGACAGCGCTTATGATGGGTCTTACTTCAAACATCTGTCTGTATGATGTATTTTCTCCAGAAGGTGTTGCTGAAGAAATGCGTCAGAGCGGTTTCGGAGATGTAAACATCACTGCAACAACTGATGTAGCAGAAGCATTCAAGGATGCAAAATATATCATTTCTTCAGGTGGTGCTCCACGTAAGGCTGGTATGACTCGCGAGGATCTTCTTAAGGGCAACTGCGAAATCGCAGAACAGCTCGGTAAAAATATCAAAACATATTGTCCTGATGTAAAGCACGTCGTTATCATTTTCAACCCAGCTGACCTTACTGGTCTTGTAACATTGCTTTATTCTGGATTGAAACCATCACAGGTTACAACTCTTGCTGCTCTCGACTCTACAAGACTTCAGAGCGCTTTGGCAAAGAAGTTCGGCGTAATGCAGAGCGAGGTTACAGGATGCGCAACTTACGGTGGTCACGGAGAGCAGATGGCAGTGTTCGGTTCTGCTGTTAAGATTGCCGGCAAGCCATTGAACGAAATCATCGGTACTGCAGAATTCCCAGCAGAAGAGTGGGAGCAGATGAAGGTTGACGTTACAAAGGGTGGTGCTAAGATCATCGAACTCCGCGGACGTTCTTCTTTCCAGAGCCCTGCATATCTTTCTGTAGAAATGATTCGCTCAGTTATGGGTGGCGAAACATTCCGTTGGCCTGCAGGTACTTATGTAAATACTGATAAGTACAACCACATTATGATGGCAATGAACACAACTATGGATACAACAGGTTGCCATTATGAGGTTCCTACAGGAACTGCAGAAGAGGTTGCAAAATTGGATGCAAGCTACGAGCACCTTTGCAAGATGCGTGATGAGCTCGTAACTCTCAACATTGTTCCTGCTATTTCTGAGTGGAGCAAGATCAATCCAAACCTCTAATTTGAGGATTGTCTGATTTAATTCGGATTTTACCATATATGCGGTACGTTGACGTTGTCATCGTACCGCTTTTTTGTTTTGAGGCTGTTTGTCTTATGTCGGCGTAACAGAATTTTATTGCATCCGCTTTTTTTTGATGTGATGCTTGACGAAAAATGTCGGATGAGTGTGAGTTTTAAGCATTTGGCATCAAAAAAATGTAATAAAGTTTTGTCAAATAACAAACAATGCGTATTTTTGCCGGTCGTTGGGTAAACCCTGACGAAAAGAATAATTTATTAATTTTAAAACCAATAAAAATTAAAACGTAATGATTATTGTACCTGTAAAAGAAGGTGAGAACATCGAGAAGGCTCTCAAGAAGTTCAAGAGAAAAGCAGAGAAGACTGGCGTGATTAAGGAAGTTAGAGCTCGCAAGCAGTATGACAAACCATCTGTTTTGAAGCGTATAAAGATGCAGCACGCTATCTATGTAAACAAGCTCAGAACTGTAGAAGAGTAATTCTTGAGGGCTTTAGCCCGATTATTATGTGATTAATTAAAAAATCGCTTTTGATTGATTGCTTTTTAAAAAATAAATCCTAAATTAGTCGCATGAAATAGCGGTTGATGTTATGCTGACAGATTTATTTCTTCGTTACCTTGAAATAGAGAAGAACAGTTCTTCTTGTACGGTAAGGAGCTACGGAGATGATTTGAAGCAATTGGAAGATTTCTTCAAGAATTCTGACAGCAATATGACATGGGAAAAGCTGGATGCAGAGATTATCCGGGAGTGGATGATCGACATGGTTGAAAATAAACACATGAGTTCTGCATCTGTTAACCGTAAATTGAGTGCGCTCCGTTCTTTTTACCGGTTTCTGTTGAGACGCGGCTTGGTCGACAAAGACCCGACAAGAAAGATAAGCGGGCCAAAGAATAAGAAGCCTTTGCCTTGTTTTCTTAGAGATAAGGAAATGGATAGGCTCTTGGATGATGTCGATTTCGGAGACGGTTTTGATGGAATTAGGGATAAACTCATAATAATGACGTTCTACCATACCGGTATAAGACGGTCTGAACTACTGAACCTGAAAGATGAGGATGTTGATCTTCATGGCAGATGCATCAAGGTGACGGGCAAAAGGAACAAGCAGAGAATTGTGCCTTTCGGTTCAGAACTTGATGAACAGATACGGTTGTATCTGGATGCCAGAAGCAGAGAGTTTGACAATACGTCTTTTCTAAGGTTTTTTGTAGGCGACAAGGGAGGAGCACTGCCGGTCAGTACGCTGGAGCATATCGTTGCATGTAATCTGTCGAAGGTTACTACAATGAAGAAACGTAGCCCTCATGTGTTGAGGCATACATTTGCGACGGCCATGATGAACCACAATGCGGACCTTGTTTCTATACAGAAGCTGATGGGACATGCCAGTCTTGCGACAACTGAAGTCTACACCCATACAACTTTCGAGGAGTTGAAGGAAATTTACAAGAATGCACATCCGCGTTCTTAAAAATGTAGTACTATGGATATAAACATTAAAGCAATCAAATTCGAAGCAACAATGAAGTTGCAGGAGTTTATCCAGAAGAAGGTTAGTAAGTTGGATAGATTTTGTGACAATATAATGAAAGTCGAGGTGTCGCTGAAAGTCGTAAAGCCTGAAACGGCATTGAACAAGTCTGCCGGTGTCAAAATTCTGTTGCCTGGCGACGAGCTGTTTGCAGAGAAAGTTTGCGACTCTTTTGAAGAAGCAGTAACGGAAGCATTGGGAGCTTTGGAGAAACAGCTCTCAAAATATAAAGAAAAACAGAGCAAAGCATGAAAAAAACTCTGTAAAAGTTTGCAGTTAAATAATAATTGCTTAAATTTGCACCCGTTTCGCATAGATCACTCTATGCGGACGGTCTTTAAGCCTCTTTAGCTCAGTTGGCCAGAGCACGTGATTTGTAATCTCGGGGTCGTTG
>OOCM01001001.1_pt1 | contig 24385 bp, 20 predicted proteins | sample 1671111 | NCBI WGS metagenome assembly OOCM01 (sample SAMN06348123, study PRJEB24527) | human gut metagenome | biome: human gut; feature: ankylosing spondylitis patient; material: feces | host: Homo sapiens | place: China | collected 2015-10 | reverse complement strand
TCCTTCGGTTACATAAAATGCATTGAATATATGCTATAATATATTGAAATTACAAGAATTTACTACACTTTGTATAAAGTGTTTCTTTTCAAGAAGTTTCTATATTATTAAATATGTAAGACTTGGCTTTTAATATGTTTTTCCTCCCCATGCCGTACGGTGTGGGGAATTTTTTAGCTCAAAGGTATGCAGCTGACTTTTAATTGAAGGTAAGGTATAAAGAGAACGCGCAGGGTATTGAGATTCGTCAGGGGGTATATTTGGGGGTATAGTAGTCCATCGACTTTGACGAAACTCAATTATACTAATGGGATAATATACAGTATCTAATCCCACCCTTTCCGCCATTTTTGAATGCATTGATTTTTGTGGTTTCGTAGAATTCCGCAGAAAATTATGCGACAAGTCAATGAAAAGCCCTGTCAGGTTTTGAGCCGACAGGGCTTTTCGTGTATGTGCTCTAAGCCCCTTCATTGAATTGTGTTTGCGGCTTATATTGAGAGGGGAGGCTTATTTCAGCCTTGATACGTTGGCAGAACAAGACATGATGGGCAAAGTTTGTGAGCCGAAGCCGGCTGATGAGCAGCAGATGCCTATGACGCCTGGAGGAAGGCGGAGATGGGAACTTTTTCTGGATTCTGAAAGATTTTTTCTGACTGTTGAAGTTTGATATCATTTAAAATTTATTATATATAACGTGTAAATATATATTGTATAAGGTTAATGCCCGCAAAAGCCTTATGCGATTTTTACACCTTTAGAGGTTGAAATGTTCCGTATTATAAAAAATGAAAATGAACTATCATTGTTTTCACCCGGATTCTTTTTTTATAAAAGCGGGACGCTTTTTCTTGATGAAAAGGCAAAAATGATATTTCATCTTGAATATAATAAAGTGTCATTTAATGATTTTTTATGTACTTTGGATAAAATATCGGGCGATCTTTTTTATAAAATATTAAATAATAATGAATCCGGCGACGTTGTCATTATCAATGCCATGATTCAAAAAGATGCGGCAGGGAAGGCTGTTCTCATTCAGGGGTCTGTTATTGAGCGTGACGCTGAAGGCAAGGCCGTATATTTTTCCGGATACTGTGTGGAAGTGAAAAACGAATTTTCCGTTCCAAGAATATATAACTCTTCAGAAATAGGCCTTTGGGAATGGAACGGCGTTTCTGGAAAATGTAATTTCTGCCAGAACTACCATGCCATGCTCGGCTATGACTGGCCTTCCGAGAAGCTTCCCGACACCTTTGAAGGCTGGAAGAAGCTTGTACATCCTGATGATACGGAAGCCATCATCTTTCAGGAAAAATTGTCCATTAATCCGGCTGTCGGAGACAAGTTCGAGTGTTTTGTGCGGCTCAGGCACAAAAACGGAGAGTACATCTGGACTATTGGAAAGGGCTTTGTAGCTCAGCGTGATCATCTGGGACGAGCGATTTCCATACGGGGAACGAATCAGAGTATTGATATTGTACAGAAAAACTATGAAGTCGCCTTGGAGAGGAGTTTTCGAGATCCGCTGACGGGATGCTATAATCGGGAGTTTTTTAAAAACTGCTGGTATAAGATCAAGAGTGAAAGCCTGTTGCCCATTAGTGTTCTGTATATCGATATTACCGGATTGAAGATGATCAATGATCTTCTTGGGCATGACTTTGGAGATAAAATCATTGTCAGATTAATTGATATTATTGAATCCGTCATTCAAATGCCGAAATATATCATTCGCATGGGTGGTGATGAATTTTTGGTCATTCTTCCCGAATGCGGTATGGAACTCATTGCCGAATGTGAGAAGAATTTAAATAAATATATGAAGTTAAAAAATGCATCAAAAGATGCACCGGTGTTGTTCTCTACGGGAACAGCCTCTATGTATGAAAAGAGTGATTCACTGCTTGAAAAAATTAATGTTGCCGAAAGGAATATGCAGAAAAATAAAACCATTTCTCGACAGGAAAATCTCACGTTTTTAAAGTCCTATATCGAGACGATCAAAGAGGGCGTCGCCACGTCCTATCAGGATGCCCGAATTGCCTTATAAGGGAAGCTGGTCGAGATTTTCCTGCGACCTCTGCATGAATATGAGTAGTGACGCCATGGGCGTAGCCGGAAAGCCGTGGGAATAGGGATGATGCCGGAGTCGGCCAATGCGCGAGCGAAGCGCATGCGCCTGTTTTCTTTCCGGGGGCAAGGATACGCCATGAGAGGAAGATGAGGGGCTGGCGATTCAGTGAGGAGGCATCTTCTTCTTTTTCTTTGCATGAAGGTTCGGGCAATGACTCTTATATGCGAATGTTTCCAATCCAAGACTTGTCGCCCTCTTCCGGTCGTGCTTGCCCCTATTGTTGCTCAGGTCGGGCGTTCGCTTTCATGATGCCGGGAAACAGTATCGGCGCAGTTTTCTGGGCAGGTCTGAAGCAGACAAGGCTGACAGCGCCGGTCTCAAAGTATTGTAACGAGTCTGCCGATATCGGCAGACGGAAAAGCCCCGTTCAAGGAAACAGACGGAAAGTCGAGTTTTCCTCAAACGGGGCTTCATCTGGCTGAACCGAACCGGAGCGCAAGTGCTTTTGCGGGCGCCTCGGCATACGTTCTCAACAGCTACGCCGAAGCGCGTTTTTCCAGGAAGCGGTAGAGCAGCTGAAGTCCGAAGCCGGTGGCTCCCTTGCGGGCCAGGGGCGTATCCTTTTCGCTCCAGGCGGTACCGGCGATGTCGATATGCGCCCAGGAAGCTCCTTCCACGAACTGTTCCAGGAATTTGGCGGCAAAAATGCTGCGGGCATTCTGACCGAAGGTGGCGTTTTCCATGTCGGCGTCGCCCTTGGTAAGAAGATCGTCGTAATCTTCATCAATGGGCATGCGCCAGAGCCTTTCACTGGTTTCTTCACCGGAATGGTACAGGTCGTCGGCCAGCGCGTCGTCGTTGCAGAACAGGCCGGCCTTCTGCCAGCCGAGAGACGTGGACATGGCGCCGGTCAGCGTGGCGATGTCGATGACGCAGGAAGGATTGAGGCGGGTCACGGCGTACCACAGGGCATCGCAGAGAACCAGACGACCTTCGCCGTCGGCACTGACGATTTCCACATACTTGCCGGACATGGTGCGGATGATGTCGTCGGGGCGCAGAGCGTTTCCAGAGGGCATGTTTTCCGCCAGAGCCAGAAGGCCGACCACATTGAGGGGAAGCTTGTTTTCAGCAACGCAGCGCAGCAGTTCCATGACCACGGCAGCGCCGGCCATGTCGTTCTTCATCCCCTTCATGTGGGGGCGGGTCTTGAGACTCAGGCCGCCGGCGTCGAAGGTGATGCCCTTGCCGGCCAGAACCACGGGCGGATTGTCGGGATTGCTGTCTCCAGACCAGCGCAGCATGGCCAGACGGGGCGGACGAACGCTGCCCTGTCCTACGCCGAGAAGTGCGCCCATGCCGAGTTCCTCCAGCGCCTTTTCATCAAAGACGGTCACTTCCAGGCCGCAGCTCTTCATCTGCACGGCCAGGTTTGCCATGCTTTCGGGATAAAGCACGTTGGGAGCTTCAAACACCAGATCCTTGACTCTCTGCACGGCATCCACGATGTGTCCCTGTTTTTCCCAGAGCGTGCTCAGCGCTTCAGCCCGGGGATCCACAACAGTCAGCTTCTGAACAGCGGCATTGTTCCGGGTGGAGCGGTAGCGGTCGAAGCTGTACTGTCTGGCGCAGAAGCCGTTCAGGATATGCATGAGGGCCTGCTCGTCGGGCAGATGGCCGGGGAAGACGTCTTCCGTACGGAAGAGCACTTCACTGCAGTCGCGCACGGCATCGGCCAGCAGCGCTCCGAACCTGCGGCAGCGGATGGGCGTGAAGGAGAAGTCGTCGCCCAGTCCGGCAAGAAGCAGGCTCTCCACACCGTTCTGTCCCTGCATGATCAGGGGCATGAAGGAATTCAGGGAGCCGTTGAAATTCTGAGCGCTCAGCGCCTCCGTTATTTCCGGCGCCAGTACGGAGGATTCTTGCTTCTGCAGTCCGGGTACGCCGACAATCCGGACGGCCTTCAGTTCCGCCGGAACTTCAGCATGAAACTCAGGTCTCATAAACGCTCCTTTGTCATTGAAAGAGGAAAGGGGAAAACATCCGGACAGTCCGTATTCGGACGCTCTTCGGCGGAAGAATAGGGCCGACAGGCGTGTTGCGGGTATCCGGGGCCGGAGCCTGCGGAGCAGGCCGTCAGATCTGTTCTTCCGGAGTCTCCCGGAAGGATAAAAAATGTCGGCCCTGCGTTGTGCAGGGCCGGATTCCGCACGGGGCATCTTTAAGGATGGAAGATGCCGCTGCGGAGCACTTCGGCTTCACGGCGTGGCGCCGCTGCCGGTTCAATCATCGATGTTCAGCATTCTGCCGGCAAACGTTTCCTGCCAGGTGCGCAGAAGAATGTACATGCGGGGAATGATGGTGTAGACGGGCAGCTTTTCCTTTTCGCTGTGATTGTCGAGGCAGCCCAGACCGAAACCGTCCAGAGAGGGGCAGACCTGAGCGCAGTGGCTGGTGTCGTTGCCGCCGTTGGCGTGCCGGAAACCGAGCTTGCGTCCGAGTTCCTTCTCGGTGAAGGCCACGACCTTGTTGGCAAGATTCAGGGTGACCGGATCGTTCTGGAACGGCAGAACGCTGATGTCCATGCTGAACTCGACGCGGCAGTCGGGAATAAGCTTGTTCTTTATTCTTTCTTCGATGGTGTTTTTGATGCGGTCGAATTCGTCGACGCGCGTCACGCGGATGTCGGCAAAGGCTTCCGCGTGATCGGGAATGACGTTGAGCTTGTTGCCGAAGCTGCCGACCGTCCAGTATACGCCGGTGCGGATTTCGGGACGGGACAGATCCATGAGCTGCAGAAGCTGATGCGCCAGTTCGTATCCGGCATTGCGGCCCTTTTCGGGACCGCCTCCGGCATGGGATGCCACGCCGGTCACGGTGAGCGTGCCCTTGGCGATGCCGCGGCCCGAGATGGTGATGAGCTCACCTTCCTTGCCGCTCTGTTCCATGTTGTAGGAAACATGGTGGGCACGGCCGAGCTCCTGTATCAGGGCGCGGCTTCCGTAGGAACCGGTTTCCTCATCGGCGTTGCAGTGAATGGTGAGCGTGCCGTAGTTGCGCTGACCGAGCTTGTCGTGCAGCACTTCGATGGCCGCAATGAGCATGGCGATGGAAGACTGCATGTCGGCCACGCCCGGACCGTAGGCGAAGTCTCCCTCCATGTGGAAGGGACGGCGGGCGGATTCTCCAGCCCGAAACACGGTGTCGTAGTGCGTGAGCATGAGCACGCGCGCCTTGCCCGTTCCCTTGAAGGTGGCAACCACGTTATAGCTGCCCCGGCGGGGTTCCGGAGCCTCTCTCAGCTCCACGGAGTCGGCGCCAAGACCGCGGAAGATGTCTGCCAGAAAGTGGGCCTTGCGTTCCAGCTCGGGCAGATCGTCCGTGCCGGAATCCATGTTCACCAGCTGTTCGGTCAGCTCGAGCACACGGGCTTCAGCCTGTTCGCAGTAAGACAGAAGCGCCGCATCGGGGTTGGCTTCAGGAGGAAGAGGAGGACGAATCATGACACAAAACTCCTGCGTATGACATTGAGGAAAACAGGCTTCGGAAGGCTCTCGGATCAGGCCTCGAAGCAGGCCACCATGTGACCGGGAGCAAGTTCTCTCGGCTGGGGCCGTTCCGTTCTGCAGCGTTCCGTTGCCAGCGGGCAGCGGGGATGGAAATGACACCCCGGAGGCGGCGCCAGCGGAGAAGGAATTTCTCCGGTGATGGTATGGAAGGCGAAGTGCCTCTGGCTGAGCCGCGGAACGCCGTCGAGCAGAAGCCTGGTATAGGGGTGCGCCGGATTGCCGAAGATATCGTCGTTGCTTCCGAGTTCCACCAGTCTGCCCAGATACATGATGGCGACACGATGCGAGATGTGGCGCACCACGCCGATGTCGTGGCTGATGAACAGACACGTCAGATCGAGCGTATCCCGGAGTTCCATGAAGATGTTCAGGATCTGAGCCTGGATGGACACGTCCAGAGCGGCGACGGATTCGTCGCACACGAGAACGCTGGGAGACACCGCCAGCGCACGGGCAATGCCCACACGCTGCCTCTGACCGCCGGAGAACTGATGGGGATAGCGACGCTTGTAGCTGGGATCGAGACCGACGCGGACGAGAAGATCGTCCACGAAGTCGTCCAGCTTGTCCTTCGATACCAGTCCGTGCACCAGCGGCGCATGACCGATGATGTCCCGTACGCGCATGCGCGGGTTGAGGGACGCGAAGGGATCCTGAAAGATCATCTGCAGCTGGAGCTGCGTTTCGCGGTGTTCGTTTCCGGTCAGGCTGTGGATGTTCTTGCCGCGGAACAGCACTTCGCCGGAGCTCGGCGGCAGAAGACCGCAGACCATGCGGCCAAGGGTGGACTTGCCGCAGCCGGATTCGCCCACCACGCCGAGCACTTCGCCCTTGGCGACGGACAGCGATACATGGTCCACCGCGCGTACGACCTGCTCGCGATACTGGCAGCCGATGAGATTGCCGGCCTTTTCGGCCAGCGTCAGTTTACGCACGAAGTTTTTGGAAAGATCCCGTACTTCAAGAAATGGATCGTTCATGCCCTGCCTCCCGTGGAGCTGTTATGGGCGAGCGGAAAAAGGCAACGCACCGAACGTGCGCCCTGAGTACGCATATCGACGGTATTCCGGCACTCCTGCCTGGCGTATTCGCAGCGGGGAGCAAAGGCGCAACCCGGGGGCAGGGAGAGCAGCGACGGCATGGAGCCGGGAATCTGGCGCAGAGGCTGTCCTCTTTCGGCAAGGTTTTCTCCGGGAATGGAGCGCAGCAGACCCTGCGTGTACGGATGAAGAGGACGATCCAGAACGTCGTCGACGGGGCCGTATTCCGCGATCTTTCCGGCGTACATGACGCAGATGGAGTGGGCAAGACCCGCCACGACGGCAAGGTCATGGGTGATCCAGATGAGGGACGTTCCGCTTTCCTTGCACAGCTTCTGCATTTCGCTCAGAATTTCGCCCTGAATGGTGACGTCGAGAGCCGTGGTCGGTTCGTCGGCGATGAGCAGGTCGGGCTTATGCAGCATGGCGATGGCGATGGCGACTCTCTGGCGCATGCCGCCGGAGAACTGGTGGGGATACGCCTTGAGGCGTTCCTCGGGGGAGGGAATGCCCACCTTGCCCAGGGCGTCTCTGGCCCGGATGCGCGCTTCGGCCTTGCTGACGTTGTCGTGGGCCAGCACGGCGTCGATCATCTGGGTGTCGATGCGCAGCACGGGGTTGAGCGTCATCATGGGATCCTGGAAGATCATGGCGATGCGGGAGCCGCGCAGATCTCTCATCTGCCGTTCGCTCAGGCTTGCCAGATCCTGCCCGCGGAAGCGGATATGTCCTTCCACGATGCGGCCGGGGGCGTCCACGAGGCGCATGATGGAGAAACCGGTCACGCTTTTGCCCGAGCCGGATTCACCGATCAGTCCGAGCACTTCACCTTTGCGCACACTGAAACTGATGCCGTCCACGGCACGAACCAGGCCGCGCCGGGTAAAGAAGTGCGTGTGCAGATTGTCTACGTCGAGAACGATGTCGGACATGGTAGCTCCTAGCGCTGCAGCCGCGGGTTGAAGATGTCGCGCAGCCGGTCGGCCACAAGGTTGATGGCCATGACGAGAATGAAGAGCGCTACGCCGGGATACATGCTGATCCAGTAGCGTCCGTTCATCAGATGCCGGAAGCCGTTGGAGATGAGCAGACCGAGGGACGGTTCGGTGATGGGCAGACCCAGTCCGAGGAAGGAAAGGGAGGCCTCAAGGGTGATGGCATGGCTCATCTGGATGGTGACGATGACCAGAAGCGGGGCAAGACAGTTGGGGAAGATGTACTGGAAGACGATGCGCCATGTGGGCATGGCCAGACATGTGGCGGCTTCCACATATTCCTTGTTTTTTTCCGACAGGGCGGAGGCGCGTACCGTTCTTGCAAAGTAGGCCCATTGCACCAGCACCAGCGCTATGATGAGTCTGTCCACACCCCGGCCGAACAGGGCGATGAAGACCAGAGCCACCAGAGCGGAGGGCAGGCTGATCTGGATTTCCACAATTCTCATGAGCAGAGCGTCGAAAAATCCGCCCAGATAGGAGGAGATCAGACCGAGGGCGGCGCCCACCAGCATGGCGATGAAGGAGCTGAGCACACCTACGGCCAGACTGATGCGTATGCCGTAGAGAATGCTGCTGACCATGTCGCGGCCCTGGGCGTCGGTGCCGAGCCAGTAGGTCATGTCGGTTTCGGAAGCGGAACTGCCGGGCGCGAGGCGGGCGTCCATGAAGTTGATTTCGAGAGGATCGTAGGGATTCTGAGGCGAAATCCAGGGAGCAAGCAGCGCAGCGAGCAGGATGAGGACGAACACCACCAGAGCGATGGTGGCCAGGGGACTTTCGAAATATTCTCTGGCCGCTCTGCGGAAGCGGCTTTCTTCCTGTCCGGACGCGGAGGCGGAACGTTTAGTCATTGCGGGATCCTCCTCCAAGGCGGATTCGGGGGTCTATGACCGAGTAGAGCAGATCGACGATGAAATTGATGACGATGAAGGTCGTCACGGTAATGAGAAGGAAGGCGACGAGAATGGGGCGGTCCAGAACCCCCATCGAATCGATGAGCAGCTTGCCCATGCCGGGCCAGGCAAAGACGGATTCCACGATCATGGCGCCGGTGAGAAGTCGTGCCAGCTCAAGACCGAACACCGTGACGATGGGAATGAGGATGTTCTTCATGACGTAGACGCCGAGGATTCTTCTGGGCGCGAGTCCCTTGGCGCGGGCGAACTTTATGTAGTCCATGAGCATGGCTTCACGGACACCGGCTCTCGTCAGACGGATGATGAGGGCCAGTTTCGCCAGCGACAGGGTGATGGCGGGCAGAATGATGTGCGTCCAGCCGTCAAGTGTCAGGATGCTCCATTGTATGCCGAACAGCTCCCTTGTTTCACCTCTTCCGATGGAAGGCAGCCACTGGAGGTCAGCGGCGAAGAATTTGATCAGACACAGTCCCACCCAGAAGGCCGGGAGACTGAATCCGGCGATGGAGAAGCCCATGATGGAGCGGCCGAGCATGCTGTCGGGACGGGCACCGGCGATGAAGCCGAGCGGAATACCGATGACGAGGGCCAGCATGGATGCGACGAGGGCCAGCTCGATGGTGGCGGGCATGCGCTGCAGAATGAGATCGAGAGCGTCCACCTTGTAGAAGTAGGACAGGCCGAGACTGCCGTGCGCGGCTCTTTCCAGGAAGAAGAGGTACTGCTGCCAGAGGGGCTTATCCAGACCGAGCACGGCGCGCAGGCGTGCCACCTGTTCATCGGGCGCCTGCGGATCGATCAGCACTTCGGCGGGGTCGCCGATGGCGTAGACGGCCAGAAAGATAAGTATGGATGTGACGAACAGAGCCAGAATGGCCTGACCGAATCTTCGAACAAAAAAAGCAAACATTTATGCATCCCCCTCAGGATCGGGTTGGAGCATACCGGCTACGCGGAGGGGGCATGGTTGCCGGCCTGCGTCGAACCGGGGTTTCGTAACGCGTATCTGTGCAGGTTTTCCTGGTGTGCCGGCATGCTTCTGCGTTGAGGCACACTCGGGGCGGAAGTTCGTTTCTTCCGCGGGCGGGGGAAGAATCCCGCGTTCCTGACGGCTCCGACCGGATGGACGGAGCGGTTCGGGGGCGGCGCCGCTTGAAGCGTCGCGTACGGACAGCGGCTACAAAACCGGGATGATGGCCTCTTCCGGCCGGAGAAGAGACCGGCCGGAAGAGGGTTCAATGACGAATTACTTGTTGTCGACCGGAGTGGCCAGAATGGCCAGCGTACGGCTGTCGGGACGGGCATCGAACTTGACGTCGGCCTTGGAAGCCCATACGCCCATGCCGAAGTAGAGAGGCATGATGCCGTAGTCTTCCATGGCGATGCGAACGGTCTTGGCGAGCAGCTTGTCGCGCTTTTCAGGCTCGAATTCGGCGAGAGCCACGCGGGCGGCTTCATCTACGGCGGGGTTGGAGTAACGGCCGCGGTTGGCGAAGCCGGTACCGGTCTTGGGATCGTTGGTCATGAGCAGAGCCATGATGGATTCACTGGTTTCGCCCACGTTCACGCCCCAGCCGAACAGGGCGAAGCTGTATTCAAAGCGACGACCGGCTCTGGAGTATTCCGCGCGGGGATGGATTTCGATGGTGGTCTTGATGCCGATGCGGGCCAGCATCTGACCGATGGTTTCCACAACCTGCGGGGCATTGTAGTAGTGACCGGAGGAGCCGTGGAGCACAACTCTGAAACCGTCAGGATAGCCGGCTTCGGTGAGCAGGCGCTTGGCTTCCTTGGGGTTGTAGGTGTCGGGCTTCAGGGTGGGATCCACACCGGTGAAACCTTCGTCAAGCAGCTGGCCGGCGGGAATGCCGAGGCCTTCCAGAGCGGTCTGGATCAGAGCTTCGCGATTGATGGCCAGGGAGATGGCCTGACGGACCCTGTGATCCTTGAAGGGGTTCTTGGTCATGGGCTTGCCGTCATTGTCGGTCATGTCCGAGGGAGAGTCGGTGAACTGGTCCATGATCAGGAAGCGGAACAGGGTGGACTTGGCACGCCATACCTTGACGGCATTATTGCTGTCCAGATTCTGAATCTGTTCGGCAGGCACTTCGTTGATGAGGTCCACGTCACCGGCGAGCAGGGCGGACACACGGCTTTCCGGCTTTTCGATGTTGAGCAGCGTCACGGTTTCCCACGCAGGCTTTTCACCCCAGTAGTCATCGTTGCGTTCCAGAACGATACGCTGACCGGTGACGAATTCCTTCAGCTTGTAGGGGCCGGTGCCGATACTGGCCACGCCGGTATTATAGTCGTTGACTTCCATGTGCTTTTCACCGACCGCCTTGGAGACGACGGGAACAAGGCCCATGTACCGCATCAGAATAGGCTGAGGAGTAGCGGTCTTCAGGATCAGCTTGGTGGGAGAAACGACGATGCGCTCGCTGACCAGGTTGCCGACGATGGACATGGGATTGTCCGTGCCGGGAACGTTGCAGGTGCGCCACAGGGAGAACGCGATGTCCTCGGCGGTGAGGGGAGCGCCGTTGTGGAACTTCACGTCGGAGCGGACGGTCAGTTCCCAGGTGTAGGGATCAACGCATTTCCAGTCCGTGACCAGACCGGGCTTGGGATTGCCCGTGCCGTCCAGCCAGACGATGGAATCGTACACATGGCCGCGGTAGTCGAAACCCTGACCGGCCATGGAGTCATGCGGATCGAGAGTTTCCGCAATGCTCTGCACGCCGATGACGAAGTCCCGGGCCAGGGCCGTTCCGCCCATGCCCAGAGTCAGGATCATGACAGGGGTGAGGAGCCAGGACAGTTTGATCATACTAACCTCCTAGGTGTGATGGCAGGTTCGCCCAAATCCATTTGTACTCACGTCCGTCCGCCGTCCGAGGGAGATCGGCGGGGAGCGGACATGCGTTTTCTGTTTTTAATGCCGGAAAAGCATGTTTCCTTGAAGGGCATCAGAGCTGGCCGATGCTCTGCAGTCTGGCTTCCACGGCTTCGATAGTAGGTTCGATGACGTCGGGATATTCGTCGTCGCTGGTGGCGACCTGAGGAGCATTCAGGCCGTGTCCGGTCAGGTTGCACACCGTCACGCCGGGCTGTTCGAAACCGGGGATCTTGATGAGCTTGTCCAGAGCGGCCACGGTAACGGCGCCGGCGGGTTCCACGAAGAGGCCTTCCTTGCGGCCGAGTTCGCGGATGGTGCGGACGAATTCTTCGTCCGTCACTTCCAGCATGGTGCCGCCGGTGCTGCGGGCAGCCTGCAGGCAGTATTTGCCCCAGTGGGGATTGTTGTTCATGATGGCGTCGGAAAGCGAGGGCTTCTTTTCGATGGGCACAACGGTGTCTTTGCCTTCGCGGAACGCTGTGGCGATGGGATTGCAGGCGGAAAGCTGCACGCCGACGATGCGGGGCATGTGGTCGATGATGCCCGCAGCCAGCATTTCGGAGAAGCCGTCAAAGGCGGCAACCATGCCGGCGCCGCCGCCGCAGGGAATGAGAATGGTGTCGGGAGCGCGGCCGAGCTGCTGCACGATGCCGTAGGCGAACGTACGCTTGCCGGCAACGCGGTAGGGGTTGGGACCGCCGCACTGATACCAGCCCTTTTCCTGCACCATGTCCTTGCAGATGCGGCTGGCGGCGGCCATGTCGCCGTTGATGCGGATGACGGTTCCGCCGTACACGAGGCTCTTGAAGATCTTGGCGGCGGAAACCTGCTTCTGCACGAAGACCACGGGACGCAGACCCGCGCGGGAACCGTAGGCGGAAATGCTGGCGGCGTTGTTTCCGGAAGAGGACAGGCACACGGTGTGGCAGCCCTGTTCGATGGCCTTCAGCACGCAGAGCGAGGTGCCTCTGTCTTTAAGGGAAAGGGTCGGGCCCTGTTCCACCTTGAAGTAGAGGTCGGAAATGCCTCTTTCCTGACCGTAGCGGTTGGAGCGCAGAAGCGGCGTTTCCGTTTCGCCGAGGCTCACACGGTCAATGAGGGAGTCGTCGGAGATGGGCAGAATGGAACGCCACTGATGCAGGTAGGAACGGGCATCATAGGCAGGCATACCATCTTTCAGAGCTTCTCTGATGGATTCGGCCGGAAATTCTACCCGCATAGGGGCACCGCATTTCGGGCAGGTCAGAGAAAACTCAGACTCTGCAAGTTTTGTCCCGCAGTCGCGGCAGACAAGTCCGGAGCATTTGGCGTTCATACTACTCTCCTGAGTAAGAAACGGTTATGGATCATGAACGAGGACGATGTGTTACTTCTTTGTCGACAGTATATGGAATAAGAAAATATCATGTCAATATTTGTGACGGATTTCTGTCGACAATCATGAAAAAAAATGAAATCACTATCGTCAGGGGGATTCAACCATGAAAGAAGAGGAAAAGCCGGTTCCGGCGTTACAGATTCTGGAGGCTGCAGGCATTCCCGCCATGCGTCTGGATTATGCCTATGTTGAGCGGGGAGGCACGCGTGATGCGGCGCTCAAGCTCGGCCTTGACGAGCATGCCGTGGTGAAGAGTCTTGTTTTCGACAATGGAGAGAGCGGAGAACGTTTGCGGGCCGTCATGGTGCTCATGCATGGGGATAGGCGCGTTTCCCTGCACAGGCTGGAGAGACTTTCCGGAATTCGTCATCTTGCGCCTTCGGCTCCTGATGTGGCATGGGAGCTGACAGGATATAGGCCGGGAGGGATCTGTCCGTTCGGGCTGAAAACGGATATTCCCGTCTTCATGCAGGAAACGCTCATGCAGATGCCGGAACTTTTCGTCAACGCCGGCAGACGTGGCGTGATTGTTGCGGTATCGCCGCAGGCTTTTCACGTGGTGTCGCCTATTGTGGGGAATCTGGAGAGCACGGCGTCACGAGATATTTGACGGCAGCACCATGGATGGCCTATAGCGTTTCTTGTGCTACTATAAGGGAGGAGCAATGCAGCAGTTCAGCAAACAGACATACAGAGAGCAGGTTGCCCGCCTCATCAGGCAGCGTATCCGAAACGGAAAGCTGCGCGGGGGAGATTGTGTGGGAGAGGCAGGTCTTGCCGAGGAATGCGGCATCAGTCGTGCACCGGTAAGAGAGGCTCTTTATCAGCTGGAAGCTGAGGGCCTGCTCATGACGCATCCCAAGCGCGGCAAATGCGTGACCATACTTACTCCGGACGGCATCCGCAACAGCTACGAGCTGAGCGGTCTGCTGGAGGGCACGGCCGCCGGCAATGCCGCAGACGGTCTGCCTGAGGATGTGCGCGGCAAGCTTGCTGCTCTGCTTGAGCAGATGCGTGAGGCAAGAAACGAAGCGACGGTTTCGGAGGAGCAGGCTACGCTGGGCAGTCAGTTTCATGAGACCATTCTTTCGCTTTCGGAAAATCCTCTGCTCCGGACTCTGGCCAGCCGTTCCAGCCGAGTGATTTCCAAATTTCTGATGTATCAGCAGTGGCGTAATCTTTATACTCCGGAAGAGTTGTACGACAGACACAGCCGGATTTATGATGCGCTGTGTTCCGGCGATCGCGGACGCATCGAAAGAACGGTGCGCGAACACTATGCCGAATCCGCCGAACGTCTGGCTCAGCACTGCGAGGTGCCGGCGGAACATGGCGTCAAGTCGAAGAAGGCTCGCTTCGTCGAGTAGCCCGCGGGATCATGGGCGTGAGTTTCGTGCTTTTGGGAGAGAAATACGCTATTTTTTATCTGTCGACAGTAAACTGTTGACTAATTGAACGAAATCGCGTTAGCCTGAATTCAGGAACATTACTCACCAACAAGGAGATGGATGGTATGGCAAACATGAAAGCTGTGTACCTTGGCGATCTGCGCGTGGAATGCACCCACATCGCGAGCGGAACGACGATCGTCACCGACGCTCCGGTCGACAACAACGGCAAGGGCGAGGCCTTCTCTCCCACCGATCTCTGCGCGACCGCTCTGGCTTCGTGCTGCATGACCATTATCGGCATCTACGCGAAGACCCATGACATCGACGTGACCGGAACCTCCATCGAAATCACCAAGATCATGAGCGCCGATCCCCGTCGCATCGGCAAGATCGAAATCACCTTCGACATGCCCGACAGAGAATATCTGCCCCGTCAGAAGGCGGCCATCGAGCATTGTGCCCACACCTGCCCTGTTCACCTGAGCCTGCATCCCGATGTGGAACAGGTGTTCAAGTTCAACTGGAAAAAGTAATTCCATAGCCAAGAGGAAGCTGTCATGAAAAACGTTATTTTCTCTGCCGATGCTCCTGCCGCCATCGGTCCGTATTCTCAGGCCATCAAGGCGGGCAATGTTCTGTACCTGTCCGGTCAGATCGGCATGAATCCCGCCACCGGCGAACTGGTTTCCGATGACGTGAAGGAACAGACCGCCAGAGCGCTGCAGAACATGAAGGCCGTGCTCGCCGCCGCCGGTGCCGTTCCTGAAAACGTGGTGAAGACCACCGTGTTCCTGACCGACATGGCCGATTTCCAGGCCGTCAACAGCGTGTACGCCGAAACCTTCTCTTCCGACGCTCCCGCCCGCTCCTGCGTGGCCGTGGCCGCTCTTCCCAAGGGTGCCCGCGTGGAAGTCGAAGCTGTGGCCGTGCTGTAAGTCCGGTTTATCAGCAAAGTTCAGCATCCCCGTTCGGGAGAATGCCGCACATGGGGACGGGCATTCGCGTCATGCGGAAACGTCCGTCCCGAGCGCAGGTCAGACAGTCCGGACGGCGTGTCCGGTATCGGGGAGCGATCCTGCACGGATCGTTTCCGGTTCAGACACTTCGGGATCGCAGACCTTTCCGGCCGCATTCCTTCGGGAGCGCGGCCTTTCTTTTTATTCTCAGCGCAGGAATTTGTCGCATGGAACGCAAGCGTATCGGCATCATCGGCTGTGGAACCATAGGACGTCTGCTCGGCGTTCACATCAGAGACCATATGCAGCATCTGTATGAGCTTGCTGCCGTCGCCTCCCGTACCCGGGAGCATGCCGAGAAGCTCGGCCGGGAATTGAACGTTCCGGCGTGCACGGTCGATGAGATCATGGCGGAATGTGATCTTGTTGTTGAAACGGCCAGCGCCGCGGCCATGCCCGGCATTGTTCGCACGGCTCTGGCGGCGCACAGGGAAATCGTATGCCTGAGCGTAGGCGGATTCGTACTGGATGAAGCGCTGCTTGAGGACGTCATGGCCGCTGATACTCCGGTTCATGTTCCTTCGGGCGCCGTCGCAGGACTGGACGGCATACGGGCTTTGCGGGAAATGGGGCTGGAAAGCCTTTCCCTGACCACCATCAAGAAGCCCGAAAGCCTCGGCCTGAGCGATATTTCCGAACTTCCGTCCGTTCCGGAAGGCGTAAGGGAACCGGTGTCCAAAGAGGCCCGCATTCTTTTTGAAGGCACCGCCTCGGAGGCCATTCGTCGTTTTCCGGCCAACGTCAATGTGGCCGTGGCCCTGGCTCTGGCCGGACCGGGACCTGAGAAAACCCGTATGCGGCTCATTGCCGATCCGGAAGCGGCGGGCACCTCGCATCATATCGTGGCGCGGGCAGGCCGCTGCGCGCTCGATATAACCACCAGTCCTGCCGCGCTGCCGGAAAATCCCCGCAGCTCCGCGCTGGCCATGTACTCCGTTCCCGCGCTGCTCCGCCAGCTGGCCGAGCCGGTTCGCTTTGCAGGATAGCCGGGCTTTCAAGCTCACCCGACCATTCTGTCGTCATGCCTGCAGCCGGCTTCCGGTGCAGGAGAATATTTCGTCGCGACATGCGGAAAAGGCATGTGGACGAATCGATGTTACTGCCATTGCTTCAAAAGGGTGTTCTTTACAAAGGGGGATGCCATGTCACGAGAAATCAAGGTTCAGTTCGTTCAGGAAGGTGATGTCTACACCATTCATACCGGATCGCCGGTACTGGGCGATATCGTCATGGATTATTCCGGTTATCCTGAGGAGGCCAGAAGCGGCAATTCTTCCATTCTGCTTCTTTCCGCCGCGCTCAGCTGCTACTGCGGCAGCATCAGAGCGGCGCTTCTGGCTCGCGATGTTCCTGTGAAGCGCCTCCAGGCCACGGCTACGGGATTCAAGCGGATGAACGATCAGGGCGTCACACGGCTTGCCGAAATCAATATAGATGTGGCCGTGGATGTGGACGACCAGTATGTGCCCAAGCTTGAGCACTGCGCCAAAATCGTGAAGCACTGCCTGATCACGGCGTCTCTTCTCGAAGGCATCACCGTGCATCACAGCGTGCACAGGGCGTGACACGTCATAAGGTACCAGGCAAAAAGCCCGCCGCGCTCTGCCGGGTGCGTCGGAAGTTTTCCGGCGTCGTCGAGATGCCTCAAAAGGGCAGGGTAATGTTCCGGCGCCGCCGTTTTCGGTGAAAATCAGAATGCCGATTCAGGGCGAACATGGTCTGTTCCTACAGGACAGGCCATGTTCGCCCTGTTTTTTGTACCTGCCGGGAGTCGAGGCTGCCGGGGGCACAAGAAAGGCGCTCGCAGGCGTTCCCCGGGCGAAAGAATTTTTTGTTTGGTCCGAGGCAGAGAAAAATGGAAAAATATGCATATGCGCTATTTTTTTTCCTGAATCCCGAGGAGAAGGGAAGGGAGGCCTCACTTCCCGGAACATGGAAAAAGAGAGGAGCATATGCAGAATGTGGTGAAACGATATGAAACGGATGTCCTTGTGCTCGGTGCGGGCGCGGCGGGCTGCGGAGCCGCCATTGCCGCCGCAAGAGCCGGGGCGAACGTTCTTCTGCTCGACAAGGGATGTCTGGAAAGTTCCGGTTCTCTGGGCGGGGGAAACGATCACTTCATGTGTGTTCTGGATCAGGACGAACATGACGGTCTTGAGGACATCATAAAGTATTATTCGACCCCGATTTCAGGTTTTTCCGTCCGGAAGGCGGAACTTTTCTACCAGGGTATGAATGAATGTCGCCGCATCCTTGAAGATGCCGGCATTGAGCTGATGCACAGGGAGGACGGCTCCTATCTGCGCTCGCTCGGCTTCGGTCAGCCGGGAGCATGGTGGATTCATATCGACCACGGCTTTACGGTAAAGCCCCGACTTGCCGCCTATATCAGAAAGCTGGGCGTTCAGGTCGTGGAAAATGTGCAGGTGACGCGTCTTTTGAAGGATCATGACCGCATCGCAGGCTGCCAGGGCTTTCATATCCTTACGGGCGCCCGGGTGGAGATCTCCTGCAAGTGCGCGGTGATGGCTCTTGGTCGCGAGGCCGTGCGTGTTTCCAACAATTCCACGCATAAGCCGTTCAATACGCAGCCGTCGCCGTTCGTCACGGGAAGTCAGATCGTATTGTCGCTGGATGCAGGATGCACGATTCTCGGTCTGGACACGCAGGATGCCGCCACGCTGAACCCCAAGGGCTTCGGCTGCTCCGGGCTTAACGGTCTCAACAACATGGGCGGCAAGGAAATCAATGCCATCGGCGAACGCTTCATGGGACGGTACGATCCGCACTGGGAAAACTGCCCGAGGCGCAATCAGGTCATGGGTACCTTTGAGGAAACGCTGCTGGGCAGCGGGCCGCCCTTCGTCATGGACATGACGCACTTTTCTCCGGAGGACGCCCGCCATCTTCAGTACGACCTGATGCCCGGCGACAAGGAAACCTTCCTTGACTATGCGGCGGCCAGAGACATTGAATTCACTCGTGCTCCCATGGAAGTTGAGCTGAGCGAGCGTTGCCTCGGCGGCATCATCCGCTGCAATGACGAACTCGAAACGGATGTCGCCAACCTTTACAATGCCTGCCTTCTCTGTTCGTTCTCCGGCTCCATGAGCATGGGCTATCAGGCTGGACGCTTTGCCGCCGGCAGAGCTGCCGGACTGGAAATGGCGAGCCTGCCGGAGGAAGCGGACCTTGCCGCCTTCCATGAGCAGACCTTCCGCCCGCTGGTGAACAAGCCTGAAAATGCCATCACCTATACGGAGTTTGAAGACGGACTCCGGCAGATCATGGATTACTATGTGGGATTCCAGCGCACGGATGCCGGCATGCGGCAGGCGCTGCGCAGCATGGATGTTCTGAAGGAATATGAACCCCGGCTTGGCGGGGACAGCCTTCGTGATCTGATGCGCCTTACGGAGAGCCGGGAGCTTCTTCGGGTAAGCCGCCTTTATGTGGAATCCTGTCTTGAGAGAAGGGAGAACGGCAGGGGACTGTTCATCTGTCGGGAATATCCCCCGGTTTCTCCGGAAAAGGATCGTCCTCTGGCTGTACGTCTGGATGAGCACGGGCAGTCCGTTTTCAGCTGGAACTAATGGATGCCGATGATCCGGCAGAGAAGAATACCCGTCAACCAAGGAGAAAGGTATGCCTCCTGTCTTTGATAAGGAAAAATGCAGGCGATGCGGAAACTGCGTCAAACGCTGTCCGGGATATGTTCTCGTCATGGATAAGAACGAGCCTGCCGTCGCCTATCCCGATGAGTGCTGGCACTGCGGATGCTGCAGGATAGCCTGTCCTGCCGATGCCGTGTCGTTTGAGTTCCCTCTGCATACGAGATTGTAGGCGCGGCAGAGGCGGACCTGTGCAGCGTTCCTGTTCCGCCCAGACTCCGGGGTCTGCCGCCGCCGTGCCGCAGATCCCGGAACCGGCCCTTTCCCCTGAAACGAAAGTCGAAAGAATATCCGGTCACCTTCATCCTGAGAGAGATCTCCATGAAAAAACTGCTTTCATTTCTTTCTGCGTCGCTGTTTCTTCTTTCCTGCTGCCCGTCTTCTCATGCTGCGGAGTATGAACTGAGTCTGAGTCTTGCCATTCCGCCGGTACATGCCCGCTGGACCGAGGCTCTCAAGCCGTGGACGGAAGAGCTGGAACGCCGTTCCGGCGGTCGCATCAAGGTCGAGCCGTATTTCGCCGAGTCTCTGAACAAGGAGGCGGAAGCGTTCGACGCCGTGAGAAACGGACTTGCCGATATCGCGGAAGCCTCGTTCAATGCGGCCGCGGGACAGTTCCCCTTCCATGAACGCAGCTGGTACATCAGTGATACTTCCCGCTCGCTGGATAAGCCTTCGGAAATCATTCACCAGGTGGAGCAGGAGTTTCCTCAGGTCATGAAGGAGCTTGAAGGCGCAAAGATGCTCTTTTCCCACTGTGTTACCGTGGGATCCTTCATAGGTACGATCAAGCCCGTCAAGAGTCTGGAGGAGCTGCGCGGCATGAAGATCGTCACGTCCGCCGGACCCAATGCCGCGGCCCGACTGAGCGCTCTCGGCATCACGGTGGTTCCCATGCCTTCTTCCGACGTCTACATGGCCATGCAGCAGGGAATAGTGGACGGTTGCATGGTGGATTTCCAGCTGCTGGTGAGCCGCCGTTTCGGTGATCTCATCAAGCACGTTATTCCCATCACGCTCGCCGGAGGCACGTTCTACTGTGTGATGAATCAGGATGTGTACGACGGTATGCCCGATGACCTGAAGAAGGTCGTCGATGATGTTTCCCGCGAATACTCCGACAAGGTCATGCCCGAATTCTGGGATCGCAATCAGTATGAGTCCTGCAGAGTCTGGATGCAGGAAATGGGCGGACAGATTCATATGTTGACCGAGCAGGAATACGCTGAGGCTGCGGCCAAGATGGAACCTGTGCTTCAGGACTGGATCGAAAAGGTCAGCGAGGCAGGACTGCCCGGCGAGGCGATTGCCCGTCGCCATCTTGAACTGCAGGCAGAGAAGAATGCCCTGTGGAAGGATTCCCGTCTGATCCGGGAATTTGTTTCCCCCCGCTGAGTGTTCCGTATCTTCCAGGAAGAAACGGAGAATGCCTTCGGACATGTTCCTGTGACGGACATCGTTCGGATGCGGAAACAGTAACATTTCGTACTTCCTGCCGAAGAGAGGCTTCCAGAGTGTTTATTCCGGTCAGAGCGGCGCGGATGCATTCCACAACCGGCACTTCCGTGCCGCTCTTGACGACAGCAGGCAGTGTCGCCGTACGCCAAGGAGATTTCCATGAGTTCAGATTCCGAAAATTTTGTTCCCGCTGAGATGTCGCCCAGACTGAAGGCTGTCGGCGACTGCCTGCATGCCGGCTGCAAATGGCTCAGTGCTGCGGGAATAGCTGTTTTTCTGGTCATCATCGCCCTGACGTTTCTGGATGTCTTTCTCCGCTATGTCTTCAGCAGGCCCATGCCGGGCATGCATGAAGTCACGGAAATGCTGATGCCCGTCGTGGTGTTTTCCTCCATTGCCTACGCCCAGTGGGCGGGATGCCATGTGGTCATGGATGTCATCACGGACAGACTTTCTGCTGAACGGAAACTGCTTTTTGAATCCGTTACAGGACTGTGGTCGGTAATTATCTGCGCTCTGTGCGTCTATGCCTCGTTCAGGTACGGCTCAAATGCCAAATCCGTGACCGGGCTTTTGAGCATTCCCTATAAGCCGTTCATCTATTTTGTGTCCTTCGGCTTCACGACGCTGATGCTGACACTGTTGTGGGAATATGCCCGCACGATGAGTCGGATTTTCTGTTCCTGCCGCCGTCTGCTTTTTCCGTCTCTGTTGATTTCGGCGGCAACGGTGGCTCTTGCGGTATGGCTGGCCACTCACAAGCTGACCATGTTCGGCTTCTCCAGCGTGCAGGTGGGCCTTCTGGGGCTGGGCGTCATGTTCATTCTGTTTTTGTCAGGCATGCCCATAGCCTATGGTCTTCTGGCCACCGGCTTTATTTTTGCCGCCAGCATCCGCGGTGTCGGACCTTCCCTCAATTTCTTCGGAAAAGCGCTTTTTTCCACGTCGGCAAGCTATACCTGGTCCCCGCTCATGTTTTTCATGCTCATGGGGTACTTCTGTTTCTACAGCGGTCTCGGAAAAGATCTTTATACCTGTGCCCGTGCCTGGCTCGGCCATCTGCGCGGTGGTCTTGCCCAGGGCAGCGTATGCGCGTGCACGGCTTTCGGCGCCGTGGTGGGCGACTGCCTTTCCGGCACCATCGCCATGTCGGCCATCGCGCTTCCTGAAATGCGCGACAATCATTACGATGACGGACTTTCCGTAGGCACGCTGGCTTCTTCCGGCATCATCGGTGCCCTCATACCTCCGAGCGGTGTTTTTATTCTGTACGGGGTTCTTGCCGAGCAGTCCATTGCTGAATTGTTCATGGCAGGTGTCTTGCCCGGCCTTCTGAGTATGCTTCTCTTCTGCTTCACGGTCTGGCTGAAGGTGTTTCTGAATCCGTCCCTGGCCAGGCCTCTTCCCGTTACGCCGCTGGAACAGCGTATGCGTTCTCTGCTGTCGGCGCTTCCTATTCTTATGCTTTTCATCATCGTGATCGGCGGCATCTACGGCGGCATGTTCACTGCAGCGGAAGGCGGCGCCGTAGGATGCATGTGCACCATGCTGATGGGCCTTTTCATGCGGCGCCTGCGCAAGAAGAACTTTCTTGCCTCGCTGACCGATGCGGCAAAATACATCACCATGTCTTTCACGGTTCTTACCGGTGCTTCCGTCCTCGGTTACTTTATGACGCTGAGCCGGATTCCTCAGACGCTGGCCATGCAGATCTCCGGCCTTGGACTTTCCGGCGGCCTTACCCTGACGGCGATTCTCATCGTTCTGTTCATTCTGGGCTGCTTTGTTCCTTCGCTGCCGCTCCTGCTTGTCTGTGTTCCCATTTTTGTCCCCATCGCCAAGTTTTTCCAGTGGGATCTGGTCTGGTTCGGAGTTATCATCGTCATGATGATGAACTGGGCGTCCATCACGCCTCCTTTCGGCATCAATCTTTTCGTGATGAAGTCGGTGGCGGATGTTCCTCTCGTTTCCGTGTTCAAAGCCTGTATGCCTTTCGTGCTGGCCATGCTCGGGGTTGTTGTTCTCGTCATTATCTTCCCCTGGATAGCCTTGTGGCTGCCTTCCATGATGTATTGATCTTGTTTTGCTGAGTATTTCGGGCGGCTGTGGACTTTTCGATGCGGAAGGTCTGCGGCCGCCCGCGTCTGTTCATGGCTTTTTGTACAGTGGTCATGCCGGAAGCAGGGGGAGGAGATGCGTGCAGCCGACCGGGCAGCATCGTTTTCTCCCGTCGTGCCGGATTGTGCGGTATCTCCGGCTGGCCTGGAGAGAATGTACTGCCATGAAGATGAATTTCAAATTCGCTCTGTTCATTATGTCGTTCTTCTGGTATTCAGGAAAGAAGCCCCGCTGCTGTTATGCATCGGGAACGGTACCGTATTCCGGCAGAGGAGGAACTCATGGCGGAGGGCAGAGAAGGAGGCAAGGAATATTCTCCCGTCAGTCATCTCAATACTTCGTGGGAGAGTATTCTGCATATGGGTGTACGTCGGCGTTTTTCCGCCGGAGAAGCCATTCACATCTACAGTGAAGTTCCGTTTTTTTATTATATTGTGTCCGGTCGTGTGCGTCTGACCTATATCTGCCGCAGCGGAAAGGAGCGAACCATGCTTCTTGCGGGGCCCGGAAGCGTGATGAACGTTCCCACCATTCTGGGAGAGGATCACGGCAACACGCTGGCCCAGGCCGTGATTGACACGGAGATCGTTGTTTTCGATGCAGCTTTGCTGACGGATCCCGCTTTTGTCTCCTCTCATCCTGAGCAGTTCATCAGCCTGCTCAGGTCGCTGTGCACCCACCTTGTCATTCATACGAAGCTTCTTGGTGAATCTACGCACAGAGATAATATTCAGCAGGTATGCGCCATGCTGTATGCCATGACTCAGAAGGCGGACGGAAGCCGTCGCCCGTCGCAGAAAAGCATGGCCATGCAGCTGGGAATTCATATCACAACGCTTACAAGAATTATTCGCAGGCTCAGAGACGAGGGCATCATCGGCAGGCTTACAAGATCTTCTGTGGAAATTCTTGACGGCAAAAGATTGAAAGCTGTGGCTGACGGGCGTCAGAAACTCTGACGAGTTCGTCTGTCTTTTGATAATAGATCGCTGCACTTATGTGGGAGAAATGAGTGCAGGAGCCCCCTGTCGGATAGAGTCAGGTACAGTATGATTCCAGAGTCGGACATTGACAGATGTCCCCGTGTACTTATCTGCTCTTTAAATTTCATAAGGAGCGTTTGCCATGAAGGTTACGACGAGAAATATTCTGGATGGTGTTGTCACGGCTGTGAAGAAGGGTGCGGTCAACGATGAGATTGCCATTGATCTCAAGGGAGGTCTCAAGATTTCCGCCATTGTTACGGACAAAAGCACGGAAACGCTTGGCCTCTGCCCTGGCCGTGAGGTTCTGGTCATGGTGAAGGGGGTGAACGTGCTGCTTGCACGCGATGTGGAAGACTATGTGCTTTCCTCCCGCAATATGCTGCCCGGCACCGTGAAGCAGATCAAGAAGGGAGAAATCATGGCCAGCGTTTCCGTGGAACTGGACAACGGCGATCGCCTGACCTCCGTGTGCACGGTAGACAGCGCGGATGATGCCGGCATTGCCGAAGGTGTTCGTGTTCAGGCCGCCATCAAGGCTCCCCATGTGATTCTTGCGGTAAAGCAGTAAGTCATTACGGAGAATTTTTCTTCGGCTGTTTTGCAGCCCCGGCTTCCTAGAGATGGGCGGTCGGGGCTTTTTTGTTTTCGGGGCTGCACAGGGGCAGGAATATTTTTGCGGGAGACTGGCTTTCGGAAGCTCTCTCCGGCGGAAGCGGGCATTCTGCAGGAAAATAAACACCGGAATTCGTCGGGATCGATTATGCAATACCCGCCGTCGGGGAAGAGCGACCCGGGGAAAGCAAAAAGCGTGCGTTCTTTTCGAGCTTCGGAGTCGGCATGAAAAAAGGCGCCGACAGCATATGCTGT
>OOCM01000972.1_pt1 | contig 24888 bp, 20 predicted proteins | sample 1671111 | NCBI WGS metagenome assembly OOCM01 (sample SAMN06348123, study PRJEB24527) | human gut metagenome | biome: human gut; feature: ankylosing spondylitis patient; material: feces | host: Homo sapiens | place: China | collected 2015-10 | reverse complement strand
CCCCCGCCTCGTCTCCCCTCTTCCTTTCTATTCCGTTCCGAATTCGTACTGTTCAAGCTTGTCGAGGACGGCGGACAGGATCATGGCCATGACGCCGGAAACGGTGGCTGCCGCAGCGGCGGGAACTTCGGCCACGTCCTTATTCAGCAGGCGGCGGAAGAACACGGAGGGGCATTCCTGCGTTCTGGTTCTGACCAGGGGATCCACATAGGCACGGAACGCGCCGTCCACGAAGTCTTCGGCCTCCTTCGGTGCGTAGCCCAGGCTGCCGAGCATCTGCTGCGTTACGCGAAGGTATTCCACGACCACCACGTTGGGCGCCTGCACCATGAGTCCGTACAGCACCGCGGCGTGCACGAAGGCCCGCCACTCCAGCATGAGCGCTTTCTTTTCCTCGTCCGTCGCGCAGGGCAGGCCCGCCTTCCCGGCCAGCGCCAGTACGCCGGACTCGCCGGTATTCAATTCAAAAAGTATGGCTGCCGCCTTCACGGCCTCAGCTACGGTCAGCTTGCGCTTCATGCCCGCTTCTCCTTCGTTTCTTCCGTTTCCTCGCCGAAGGCTATGCCCGCCATCATGAGTCCTATGGACGCCACCCTCGCCTCGTCGCTGCGGGGGAACACGTCGATGAAGCGACCGCGGTACATGACGGCAAAGGTGTCGGCCAGCGTCATGGCTTCGTGAAGATCGCTCGTCACAAGCAGAACGCCCGCATGATCGCGCGCCTCAAGAATACGGCGCCACACTTCTTCCATGGCTCCGATGTCCAGTCCCTGCGTGGGGTTTTCCGCCACGATGAGGCTCGGGTCCCGGAAAAATTCGCGGCCGAGCACCATTTTCTGCAGATTGCCGCCGGAAAGCGATCCGGCCGTGGCGTGCAGGCCGTCGGCCACCACCTGATATTCCTCCATGACGTCCGTGGCCGCCGTGGCGGAGTGTCGCCTGTCCAGAAAACCGAAGCTCTGGAAGCCGTTGCGGTTGGTCAGAAGAAAGTTGTCCAGAAGATCCAGCGAAGGGCAGGTGGCAAGACCCTTTCTGTCTTCGGGAATGTAGACCATGCTCTTCTTGTCCTGCCGGGAACGCATGAAATCATGCCAGTTTCTGCCGAGAATGCGCACGGTGTCGCTGCCGCTTTCCGGCTTCGCGCAACCCGTCACCATTTCCACGAGCTCGCGCTGTCCGTTGCCCGCCACGCCCACCACGGCGAGCACCTCGCCTCGCCGCAGCGTACAGGCAAGATCCCGCGCCATGCCGCAGCAGGCGCCGGAAAGTTCCAGCAGCACCTCGCCCTTTTCCACGGGCGTCTGCTCCACTTCCTGGTCCATGCGGCGACCCACCATGCGCTCGGCGAGCGCCCGCTCGCCCGGCACTTCGGAGCGCAGGAAGTGATCCACGATCTCGCCGCGGCGCAGAATGCTGATTTCCGTGGCCAGATCCAGCACTTCCTTCATCTTGTGGCTGATGAACACGATGGCCTTGCCGTCGGCCGCCATGCGACGCAGCGCGGCAAAGAGCTGTTCTATTTCCGGCGGGGTGAGCACGGCGGTGGGCTCGTCGAGAATGAGCACCCGGCAGTCGCGGTACAGAAGCTTGAGAATTTCCACTCTCTGCCGCTCGCCCATGGAAAGATCGGAAATGAGCGCGTCGGGATTGATCTCAAAGCCGTAACGCTCCGCCAGTTCCAGAACGCGGGCCCGCATGGCGGACGGCCTGAGTATGCCGTGCGCCTGACCGAGCATGAGGTTCTGCGTCACGGTCATGGCTTCCACCAGCATGAAGTGCTGATACACCATGCCTATGCCCGCAGCGAGCGCGTCGCGCGGGGAACGGAACGGCGCAGGCAGGCCGTCCACGAAGATGGTTCCGGAATCCTGCCGCGACTTGCCGGAAAGAATGGACATGAGCGTGGACTTGCCCGCGCCGTTTTCGCCGAGCAGCGCAAGAATCTCACCCGCGCGGATCTCGACGGAAATGTCCTTGTTGGCCTGCACCGGACCGTAGCTTTTGCAGATGCGGTCCAGACGAATCAGCGGCGGCGTGCCGCCGTCCTTTTCCTGCGTCGGAGAAAGACGCTTCTGTTCCATGATTATTTTCCTTCCGGCCGGACTTCGGCCGCGGTATCGGAGCTTTTTCCCAGAAGACTTGCGCCGTCATTCGGGCGCAGCAGCATGAATATGAACGCGGAAGCGGCGGTCATGAGGCCTACGGCAATGAAGGTGGAATGCAGGGCGTGCAGTTCTTCGCCGCCCGATCCGGAGAACAGGCGCAGCAGCGCGGTGCTGATGGCCACGCCGAAACTGACGCTGAGATTCTGCGCCACGGAAAGCAGACTGTTGCCGTCGCTGGCGGTTTCCGCGGGAAGATCGCCGAGCGTGATGGTGTTCATGGAGGTGAACTGACCGGACATGAGCATGCCCTGCACGAAAAGCTGCACCACGAGCAGGGAAAGGGGCCAGCCGGGCTGCTGCAGACTCATGCACATGAATATGCCCGCAATGGCGAGCGTGAGGCAGAGGAGCGCGCGCCGGTAGCCGAAGCGGTGCAGAATGCGCAGCACCACGGTTTTGGTCATGATGGAACCGACGGCCGGGGCGATGAGAATGAGGCCTGCAACGTCTGCGGAATAGCCCAGCCCCACCTGAAGCATGAGGGGCACGAGGAAGGGGATGCTGCCTATGCCGAGCCTTGCCACGATATTGCCCGTGATGCCTACGCAAAACGTACGGGTATGAAAAACCTTGAGATTGATGATGGCATGGCTGATCTTCCGCGCATGCATCACATAAAGCCACACGGCAACAAAGCCGAAGACCACGAGTCCTCCCGCCAGCAGAGGAGAAGCGCCGTGCCCGCCGGTAAGCTCCAGCCCCACGGTCATGCTGAGCACGCCCGCGCCGATGAGCAGAAAGCCTCTGGCGTCGAAGGCGCCGCGCGGCTGCCTGAAATCGGCGAAGGAGTGCAGCGAGCACAGAAGGATGACGATGCCGAGGGGAACGTTGACGAGGAAGATCCAGTGCCAGGAAGCGTAGGTGACCAGCCAGCCGCCCACGATGGGGCCGACCACCGGCCCGACCAGGCCGGGAATGGTGATGAAATTGAATACCCGGACAAAATCCTCGCGCGTATAGGCGCGCATGAGGGTCAGGCGGGATACGGGAACCATCATGGCGCCGCCTATGCCCTGCGCCACGCGCGAAGCCACGAGCTGGGGCAGGGTCGTCGACGCGGAACAGAGTATCGAGCCGATCACGAACATGACCACGGATCCCAGGAACACGCGCCTCGTGCCGAAGCTGTCGGCGAGCCAGCCGCTCAGCGGAATGAGCAGCGCCACGGTAAGCGAATAGCTGATGACGGCGAGCTGCATGGAGAACGGCGAGCGCCCCATGGAGTCGGCAATGGCGGGCAGGGCCGTGTTCATGACGGTGGAGTTGAACATCTGCATGAAAAAGGCCGCGGCCGTAATCATGGGAAGTCCGGTGAACATGTCGCGAGAACTCTGCATAGGGAATCCTTTGCTTTGCGGCTTTCTTCCGGGAGAAAGCCGCTCCTCACGGAATTTCTTCCGAAGAAAGAAACGGACTGGCGTTCTGCCGCGCCGCTGTGTGCCGCCCACTGAGCGGCACAGGCGACGCAACCCTCTTCGGAAAAAACCGCTGCGGAGGCGCCGGAAACATCGTTCCGACCGTTACGCACCCGGAGAAATGTTTTCTCCCAGCGCTGCGGGAGCGCTTCTGCCCTTGCCCCGGGCGGAGGAAAAGAGCAGCGCGAGAATGGTGAGCAGGTAGGGGAGCATCATCATGAGCGACGAGGGAATGGTGGTTCCGAGGGCCTGCAGACGGAGCTGCAGCGCCATGATGCCGCCGAAGAGGTATGCGCCCAGAATGGCCCGGCGCGGACGCCAGAAGGCGAAAATGACCAGCGCCACGGCTATCCAGCCCTTGCCTGCGGTAAGGTTGTGCGTCCACATATGGGTGGCGCAAAGGGAAAGATAGGCGCCGCCCATGCCCACGAGGAAGGCTCCGGCAAAAATGCCCAGCCAGCGCATGCGCACGGGATCAAGGCCTGCGGCCTGCACGGCGTCGGGGGATTCGCCGGAGGCGCAGAGCGCAAGGCCCAGCGAAGTGCGGCGGAAGAACCACATGACGGCCCAGGGCAGCAGATAGGAAATGTAGACCAGAGGATCGTGCTGGAAGAACACCTGTCCGAAGAAGGGGATGTCGGAGAGCAGCGGAATGTCGAAGGACTGGAAGCCCACGGTCTTCTCGCCGATGAAGGGCGCGCCGAGATAGTCGGAAAGGCCCACGCCGAAGATGGTGAGCGCAAGGCCCGACACGGTCTGATTGCCCTGAAAGACCAGGCAGACCACGCCGTGCAGAAGGCCCATGGCTCCGGCGCCGAGACCGGCGGCCAGCACGGCCAGCCACGGATTGCCCGTTTTGAGCTGCACGATGAAGGCAAAGAAGGCGCCCATGATCATCATGCCTTCCACGCCGAGATTGAGCACGCCCGAACGTTCGGTCACAAGTTCGCCCAGCGTGGCGTACAGAAGCGGCGTTCCGGCCAGCACGGTGGCGGCCAGCAGCGCGACGAAGATATCCCAGGTCATGCCGCACCTCCCTGCCCGCGACCCGTTCTCACAAAGGTGTAGGAATAAAAGAACTGTCCGGCCAGCACGCAGAGCAGGATGAAGCCTTCAAGGATGCCGCCGAACGCGGCAGGCACCTGCATGTCGACCTGCAGGCTGTCCGTACCCACGAGCAGGCCCGCCACGAACACGGAAAACAGCGCGATGGAGGAAATGCGCAGTCTTGAAAGCCAGGCCACCACGATGGCGGTATAGCCGTAGCCCGTGCAGAGATTGGGCTGCAGACGGTTGAACGTGGCCGAAACCTCCACGCAGCCCGCCATGCCCGCCAGCGCGCCCGACACCGTGAGCACGAAGACCAGCAGGAAACCGTAGGGAATGCGGGCATAGCGCGCGGCGCGGGGATTCTCGCCCGCGGCGCACAGCTCGAAGCCGAGCTTGGTGCGGTACAGAAACACGGTCACGATCACGGCCGCCGCCACGCAGACCACGAGACCGGCATGCACGTATCCCAGAACTTCGGGGAATATGGCCTCATCGGGGAACATGGCGGTCATGGGGAAGCCCATGCTTTCCGGATCCTTCCAGGGGCCGTACACGAGGTAGCGCATGAACTCGATGCCGATGTAGTTGAGCATGAGCGTGGAAATGATTTCGTTCAGCCCGAACTTCAGACGGAGGAAGCCCGGCAGAAGACCCCACAGTCCGCCGGTGACCGCGGCGCACAGCAGCATGAGCAGGAGCATGAGGGGCATGGGCAGTCCGGGAAAGGTAAGCACGGCCCAGGTGGCTCCCACCGCGCCCAGCGCGAACTGCCCTTCCGCGCCGATGTTCCATACCTTCATGCGGAAGGCCACGGACACGCCGAGCGAGCAGAGAAAGATGGGAATGGCCTTGAGCATGGTGTCCTGCAGGGCGTAAAGACTGCCGAATCCGCCCTGAAACAGCACCACGGCGGCTTCTACGGGCGACTTGTCCTGAATCATCAGAAGCAGGGAACAGAATGCCAGGGCGACAAGAAGCGCCGCCGGAAGCACGACAAGCCCGGCCCACCGAAGCGGGGTCTGCCGCCTGACGACTCTGAAACCGTCCATGAATCCTCCGAGAAACTACGTTGATATCCTGCGCAGCGCCGGTAAAACCCGCGTCCGGCGGATGCGCGGTAAAGGCAAAGCGGCGGAAAGGCCCGCCGCAGCATACTCCGCTCTGCGGAAAAAGCCTCCGAGCGGCCTTTTTCCGCAGAAGATCCCTCTCTGCCCGGAGGCGGAAGCGCATCCCGCAACAACGCCGCTTTTTCTGAAGCTGCGCTCTTCCGGGGCTTCGCCCGTCCGGACGGAAAGAGCATGAATAAAAAAGCCCCGCCTCGCGGGCGGAGCTTTCCTGAAATTACCGGGCCGTTCCTATGACCCCTTCCACGAACCAGTCCATGCTGAGGAGCATGTCGTCGGGCGCAACCTGACCGGCGGGCACGCGTTCCTTGCCTTCCTGATCCTTCACGGGACCGGTGAACACCTTGTACTTGCCGGCGGCGATGTCGGCCTTCACGGCGTCGACCTTCGCGCGCACGTCGGCGGGAACCATGTCGCCGTAGGCGGAAATGTCCACAATGCCGTCGCCGAGACCGTACCAGTAGTTGCCGTTCTTCCAGGTACCGGCGCGGTATTCCTCGATGAACTTCTTATAGAACTTTTCCCAGTCCCAGATGGCCGATACAAGGTGAGCCTTGGGAGCCGCCGAGGACATATCGGTATTGTAGCCCACGGAATAGGCGCCGCGTTCCTCGGCCGCGATCTGCGGACCGGCGGAATTCTGATGCTGGGCGATCACGTCCACGCCCACGTCCAGCAGCCCTTCGGCGGCCTTCTTCTCATCGTCGGGGCTGTACCAGGTACGGGTCCACACCACGCGCACCTTCGCTTCGGGATTCACGGCGCGCACGCCCAGAGTGAAGGCGTTGATGCCGCGCACCACTTCGGGAATGGGGAAGGCGGCCACATAGCCGATTTCGTTGGTCTTGGTCATGGAGCCGGCGACCATACCGGTGAGATAGCGGGCTTCATAGATTCTGCCGAAGTAGCAGGTCATGTTGTCGCTGTGCTTGTAGCCGGAGCAGTGCAGGAAGGTGACGTCAGGATTGCGCTTGGCCAGCTTGGCCATGGCGTCCATGTAGCCGAAGCTCGTGCCCACGATGACGTCGTAGTCGCGGGAGCACATGTTCTTGATGGCACGCTCGCCGTCCGGCCCTTCAGGGACGCTTTCCATCATGCCGGTTTCCACATCAGGCATGGCATCCAGAAGCTTGCGGCCCTGATCGTGCATCCACGACCAGCCTTCGTCGCCCACAGGGGAAACATAGATGAAGCCGACCTTGATCTTCTTTGCCGCCTCTTCGGCGTGAGCGGAGGAAGCAAGCGGCGAAAACGCCATACCGCAAACGGCAAGACAGGCCGCGGCATAGTTGAGAAAACGCATCCCGAACTCTCCCGTGTTAAAATGATAATGAACGGCGATCCCGCCGGACGGACGGGTTTTCCGGAAACCGGACGCTTCACGACAAAAGCCCCCTTCCGAAAGAAAAAAGGCATGATACTCCATAATCACGCGCTCTTCAAGCGCCGAGCCGCCCCTTTCGCGCGCAAAAAAGGCCGGAAAACGGCGTTTTTCCGCCTGCCGTCCGGGTGTCTTCCGCCCTTCTTCCGGCGTCACCGGAAAAAACGCCCTTCCCTCTCCCGCCGAAGCGCAAAAATCGCCGCGCACAAAAAAAGCACCGCCGCCCGGCAAATCACCTGTCGGGCAGCGGAGCAAAAACAGCAACGCCGGCGGATGCCGAATCCGCCGGAAGGAATCAGGAAAGGCAGCAGTTGCCGTCCAGACCGCAGGCGCCGGCGGAAACGCCGGTCACGGAAGCGCCGGAGGCAAGCGCCGCGGCAATCTTGGCCTCCACGTCCTCAAAGGGCGCGTAGCCGCGGGCCACGGCGTGCAGTTCGCCGTCGTCGGTCTTCACGAACAGCGTGGGATATACCACGAAGTCGCCGAGAATCTCCTCGGCTTCGTCCATCTCGCGCTGCGCCTTGTCCTGCACGGCTTCCGAAGCAAGGGCCTTTTCCAGATCGGCCGCGCTCACGCCCCAGCGCGAGGAAACGTCCGCCTGCACGGCAAGGGAAAGCACGTCGCGCCCGTCGCGATAGAAGGCATCCTGAAACGCCTCCATCTGCTCCAGCGCATGACCGGGAGCCAGCTTCTTGAGCGCCGCCATGAGGCGCGCGGAAAGGGCGGAATCCATGAGCACGCTGTGCTCCTCTTCCATGAGGCGGAAAAAGTCTTCGCCGAGTTCCCGGCCCGTGGTGTCGGAAAGGCGGCGGAAAAAGGCCAGAAGACGCGGCGAGTTCATGGTGGACGTCTGCGAAGGATTATCCACGAGATTGCCGCAGAGCACGCGCACGGGGAAGGAATGAAGAGCTGCAAGACGCTGCATGACGGGCGCAAAGCCGAAGCACCAGGGACAGAAAACGTCGGTCACGTAAACGAAGGACGGCATGATTTGCCTCGCGAAGAATTCAGGATAAGGAAAAAGGCGGAAGAAAGAGCGCCCTGCCCGCCCGGAAGGCGCGCGAAACAACGCGCAGAGGCGGCACGAGCGCAGGAAGAAAGCGCTCCTGCGGCGCACGATGCCCCGACTGCCGAAGCAGGTTCAAAGTGAAACACCTCTACTCCAAAACCGCGCGGAGGCCAAGAGGAAAACGCCGGAGGCCGCGCCGGGGGAAAGGAACTTGACGAAGCGGGAATCTTTCCCTAGAAATATGAATTCCCCGGCATATCCATGTTCCGCACTACGAGAAGGCTACACCATGATTCAGAGCGATATCATCAGGATCATTGAACAGACGGCCCCCCTTTCGCTTATGGCGGAATGGGATCATTCCGGCGTTCAGGTGGCTTCGACGCGTGCCGAGATACGACATCTGGCCGTCTGCCTCGACCCTGCGCCCGAACAGCTGCATGCGGCGGTCGCCGCGGGAGCGGACATGGTGCTCACCCACCATCCGCTGGCCATGCGTCCTTTCTGGACGGACAGGCTGAACGGCATCACCGATGCGCTCGGCATTCTGTACCGTCACGACATGCCGCTCTACGCAAGCCACACCACGCTTGACGCCAATCCTCTCGGACCGGCCTCCTGGCTGCCCGACGAGCTGGGTCTTTCCGACCGCGTGATTCTCGAAAAAACGGGAACCTTCCTTGCGCCGGACGGCTCGCAGACAGACGGCGGCTTCGGCTGCGCGGGCACGCTTCCCTCGCCGATGACGCTCCGCGAAGTGTGCGCCGTCATGCGCAAGTTTCTGCCTCTTGAGCGCATGTGCGGCGTGGCGCGTCTCATCGGGGATCCGGAACGGACGATCCGGCGCGTGGCGGTGTGCACGGGATCCGGCTCCTCGCTTCTGGAAGAGGCCGTCGCCGCCGGCGCGGACCTTTTCATCACCGGCGACGTGAAATATCACGACGCCCTTGCCCTGGCTTCGCGTCATGACGGACGCAGCCCGAATTTCTGTCCCACGGCAATTCTTGATGTGGGGCATTTTTCCCTGGAAGAAGAAATGATCCGTCGCTTCGCGCAGCTTCTGGAAAAGAAGCTCGACGGCGTGACGGTAACCTTTCTGCCGGGCAGGGACCCCTTCCTGCCCATGACCTTTCTTTCTGAAGTACCGGAGGTACTGTCGTGAGCCTCTATATCGAACAGATCCGTCAGCTTGTGGCTCTTCAGCACGTTGACGACGGCATTCACGCCGTTCAGGCCGAACTCGAAGCCGCTCCCAAGGAAGTGGAAGCCCTGCAGAAGCGCTTCAACTCCCAGGATACGCAGCGCAACTGGATTCTGGAAAAGCTCCAGCATCTGCAGGAACAGCAGAAGCGCCTCGACGCCGACATTCAGGACGACGAATCCCGCCTGATGAACAGCAAGAACAAGCTCATGCAGGTGGAGAACGACCGCGAATACCAGGCCATGATCCGCGAGATGGACAGCATGGAACGCCAGAATCAGAGCCGCGAGGAAGAACGCATGGCTCTGCAGGAAGAACGTTCCCTGCAGGAAAGCAATCTGCAGTCCGTGGAAGAAACCTGGAACGAACTCAAGGCCGAGCTCGACAGCCAGCGTGAAAATCTGGAAAAGCGTCTTTCCGAATGCCGCGCCAGGCTGGATGAAATGGAAGCGCAGCGCGCCGAAGTGAGCGCCCTCATCACGCCGCCCGTGCTGAGCCGCTACGAATTCATCCGCAACCGCCTGCGTCATCCCGTCATCGTTCCCGTGGAAGCAGGCATCTGCTCCGGCTGCCACATCGCCATTCCGCCGCAGGTGTTCATCGACCTGCAGCGCGGCAACCACATCATGAGCTGCCCCAACTGCCAGCGCCTCATGTACTGGGCGCACGACTATCAGGATCCCAACGCTCCGAAGCCTGAAGTCAGGCACGAGGAAACCGAAGAATAAGGTTTCTGCCCGGCATCGGGCGCAAAGAACGCCGGAGCTGTCCGGCGCGTTCGGCTGCAACGTTTCGGAGTCGGACGGACTGTCGCTGCGGATCTTTTGATCCGGGGAGGAAAGTCCGGGCTTCACAGGGCAGGATGCTGGCTAACGGCCAGAGCGGGCGACCGCTGGAAAGCGCAACAGAAAGCAGACCGCCGTTCGCAGGAACGGTAAGGGTGAAACGGTGAGGTAAGAGCTCACCGGCTGGCGTGGCGACACGTCAGGCCAGGCAAGCCCCATCCGAAGCAAAACCAAATAGGGAAACCGGCCGGCCCGGCCCATGGTTTCCGGGTAGGTTGCTTGAAGGCGCGGGCAACCGCGTCTCTAGAGGAATGACAGTCGCCGATCCTCCGGGATCGGAACAAAACCCGGCTTACAGTCCGACTCCCTTTGTCATGGGGAGGGAGCGAAAGTTCCCTCCCCATGCTTCATTTTCCGAGGTCATCATGCTCAACGAATGCTGGGGCGTCATCCTTGCCGCAGGTCAGGGCAGCCGCATGGCGCAGGCCACCGGCGGCAGGGCCAAGCAGTTTCTCTCCTACGAAGGCGAACCGCTCTGGCGGCATTCCGCCCTTGCCATGGCCGCCTCTCCGCGTATTCACGGCCTTGTGATCGTTTTTCCCGCAGACAGGCTCGAAGAAGCAAAGGCCGAAGCCCTCACGCTCGACCAAAAGCGCTCCTGCGGCGTGCCGCTGCGCTTTGCCGCGGGCGGTGAGCGGAGGCAGGACTCCGTGCGGCACGCGCTTGCCGCACTTCCCGAAAGCTGCGGCAGCGTTCTCATTCACGACGGCGCGCGCCCGTTTCTGCGCACGGCCCTCGTCACCAGGCTGGCCGTCGCCCTGGAAACGGAGCAGGTCTCCGGCGTGATTCCCGGCGTGCCCGTGACCGACACCGTGAAGGAAACCGACGCCTCCGGCCTTGTGCTGCGCACGCCCGAGCGCGAAAGTCTCCGTGCCGTGCAGACCCCGCAGGCCTTCCGCGTTGCGGAGCTTTGCGCCGCTCACGAACGCGCCGAAAGCGAAGGCTGGAACGTCACCGACGATGCCTCGCTCATGGAACGCTGCCACCTTGCCGTTCTCGTCATCGAGGGCGACGAGGGCAACGTGAAAATCACCAATCCCCAGGATCTTGCCTTGCTTGCCGAATCGAAGATGCCCCTTCCCTGCTGCGGCTACGGCTACGACGTGCACGCCTACGGCGGCAACCGTCCTCTCATGCTGGGCGGCGTGGAAATCGGCGGAGAGTACCTCATCCGCGCCCACTCCGACGGCGACGTGCTGCTCCATGCCCTCATGGACGCCATTCTCGGCTGCTTTGCCGGCGGCGACATCGGCCGTCTCTTTCCCGACAACGATCCCGCCTTCGAGAATATTTCCTCCTCGGCGCTGCTCGATCACGTCATGACGCTGGCCGCCGAGGCGGGCGTGCGCATCGTGCACGCCGATCTCACCGTCATCGCTCAGAAGCCCCGGCTCGCGCCCCGTGCCGACGCCATCCGCCGCAACGTGGCCCGTCTTCTGGATCTTTCCCCGGATCATGTGGCCTTCAAGGCCACCACGGAAGAAAAGCTGGGCTTCACCGGAGAACTCAAGGGCATCAAGGCCGTGGCGCTGGTCACGGCGCTGCGAAAAGCCTAGCCCGAAAAGGGGCGTTTTTCTCCGCACGTTCTCGCCCGCCCTCATCCGGCGGCGCGAACACTTCAAAGCCGCCCTTCCTGCCCGCCGGGCAAAGGGCGCGCTCCCGTTCCGGCCTTCCCCGTTTCCTCCCCCGCCGCGCGGCGCTTCTTCCGGGCCGCCGCCCTTTCAGGAGTTTGCATGTACCGTTACGACGTCGCCGTCATAGGAGCCGGCCCTGCCGGACTCATCTGCGCCAGAAACGCGGCCCGCAAAGGGCTTTCCGTTCTTCTTGTCGACAGTCACGAGCACCCCGGCGTCAAGCTGGCCGTGGCCGGCGGCGGACGCGGCAACTTCACCAACCGCACCCTGACCGAACGGCATTACGTCACGGGCGATCCCTCGCTCGTGCGCGCCGTGCTGCGCGCCTTCCCCTGCGAAAAGGTGCTCGATCTTCTGCGCGAACTGCGCCTTCCCTTTGAAGAACGCGACTTCGGACAGATCTTCGGCCTGCGTCCGGCCGCCTTTCTGGCCGACCGCCTGACCATGCAGTGCGAGGATGAAGGCGTCGATCTTCTTTTCGGCGCAACGGCGGCCTCCTTCACGCGGCCGAGCGGGCACCCCGCCTTCGGTCGCACGGAAAACGGCGGCTTCTCGTTCAGCGCAGGAAGGGAACACTTCGAGGCCCGGAATCTTGTGATCGCTTCCGGCTCTCCGGCCTGCCCCGCGCTCGGCGCAAACGACGGTCTGGCCCGCCTCGCTGCCGCCTGGGGACATGAACTCGTGCCCTTCCGCCCCGTGCTCGTGCCGCTCGTCATGCCCGGCGACTGGCCGCTTTCCGGCCTTGAAGGCATCAGCCTCAACGTGCGGATCCGCGTGATGCACAAGGGCGAAGCGCTGCCGCCGGATCCGGAAGGCATACGTCCGCTTCTCTTCACGCATCGCGGCATCAGCGGCCCGGCCGTTCTTGTGGCCTCCTGCTTCTGGATGCCCGGCGACGAACTTCTCATCGACTTTCTGCCGGAACTGCCCGTCCTTGAGCTTCTGAACGAAAAGGAGCACGGCAGACTGATCGTGCGCAATCTTCTCTCCCGCTTCATGCCCGCCCGCCTTGCCGACGCCCTCTGCCCCGAAGATCTTGCCTGCAGAAAATGCGCGGAGCTGGGCAAAAAGGATCGCCTGCGCCTTGAGCAGGCCGTGCACGCCTTCTCCTGCCGCCCCTCGGGAACCGAAGGACTGAAGCGCGCCGAAGCCGCCGCCGGAGGCGTGGCTCTTTCCGGCCTTTCGCGCCGCCTGGAAAGCCGCACGACGCCCGGACTCTACTTCTGCGGCGAAGTGCTCGACGTGACGGGCCTGCTCGGCGGCTACAACATCCACTGGGCGCTGGCCAGCGGTTCGCTCGTGGCGCAGGACCTTGCGGAAAAGGCCGCCCCGCCCCGCAAAAGCCGCGCATCCTCACGCTGAAAAACGCGCCTCCGCAACGACGAAGCCTCGTCCGGAAACGGCGGAAAAAAGGCGTTCCCACGCAACGGGCAGGAGCCTCCCCTTGGCTGCACTGAAGTAAAAAAAACGTCCATATCCCGGGGTGTTCCGTCAGTGTAACAGTCTGTAACGAACATTGACAATTTCACCCGGGCAGACTATCCCATAGCATGAACCGTGCAGTCGTTCCGCGCCTTTTTCGCGTCAGAAAATGCGGCCGCACACGTTCCGGAGCAGCCTTCCTTCCTGATTTGCAGGCGCCCCGCCCTGCTGCGGAATTCATCCTTTCCGGAAAAAACGGCACGACTGCGCACGACGGCTTCGTCAGACAGCATCGCACGGTCCGTCTTTCCTGCGGAAAGCACAACTCGATAAAGGACCACTATGAAGATCACCGTGATAGGTTCGGGCTACGTGGGGCTGGTGACGGCCGCATGCTTTTCCGAAACAGGACTCGACGTCTGGTGCATGGATACCGATGAGGCCAAGGTGGCCCGGCTCAACGCCGGAGAGTGCCCCATCTACGAACCTTCCCTTCCCGAACTTCTCCAGCGCAACGCCGCGGCAGGACGACTTCATTTCACCTCCGACCTTTCCCGCTGTCTCGACGGCGCGGATGTGGCCTTCATCGCCGTGGGCACGCCCGAAGGCGAAGACGGCAGTGCCGACGTCAGCTACGTGCGCAACGTGGCCCACTCGGTAGGCCGCCTCATGCAGAACGATCTCGTGGTCGTGGTCAAATCCACGGTGCCGGTGGGCACCTGCGCCGAGGTCGAGCAGATTCTGGCCGAAGAGCTTCGCGAAAGACATTCCTCCCTGACCTTCGATGTGGTCTCCAATCCCGAATTTCTCAAGGAAGGCCATGCCGTGAACGACTTCATGACGCCCGACCGCGTCATCATCGGCGTGGAGAGCGACCGCGCCCGCGCCGTCATGGCCGAGCTGTACCGCCCCTTCATGATGACCGCCGACCGCATTCTGTTCATGGATCGCGCCTCCTCGGAGCTGACCAAGTACACGGCCAACGCCATGCTCGCCACGCGCATATCCTTCATGAACGACATCGCCAACCTGTGCGAACGCGTGGGCGCGAAGGTGGACATGGTGCGCAAGGGCATAGGCATGGATCAGCGCATCGGCCCCAAGTTTCTGTACGCAGGCTGCGGCTACGGCGGCTCCTGCTTCCCCAAGGACGTGAAGGCGCTCATCGCCACCGCCGCGCAGCACGGCTGCAGTCTGGACGTGCTCGAAGCGGTCGAACGCGTGAACGCCCGTCAGAAAACCGTGCTTTTTGAAAAGATTTCCCGTCACTTCGGCGGTCAGCCCGCCGGACGCACCGTGGCCGTGTGGGGCCTCGCCTTCAAGCCCGGCACCGACGACATGCGCGAAGCGCCTTCGCTCGTGCTCATCAACGCGCTGCTCGAGGCCGGATGCCGCGTGCGCGCCTTTGATCCCGTGGCCATGAACCGGGCCCGTACCCTGCTCGGCGACGGCGTGTTCTTCGCGCCGGACATGTACACGGCCGCCGAAGGAGCCGACGCCCTTGCCGTGGTGACCGAATGGAAGGAATTCCGCCTGCCCGACTGGAAGAGACTGCGTTCGGTCATGGCCTCTCCCGTGGTGTTCGACGGACGCAACATCTACCGGGAAGAGAGCCTTGCTCAGGCCGGATTCACCGGCTACAGAATAGGCTGACCGGCTTTTCCCGCCGACGGCGTCTTCCGGCTCCTTCTTCCGCGTGAACGAGGAGCCTTTTGCATGAAAAAAGGACCGCATATGAACATACTCATCACCGGCGCGGCAGGATTCATCGGTCATGCTCTGGCCGAAAGACTGCTGAGTCTCGGCCACAGTGTCACGGGTCTGGACGAAATCAACGACTACTACGCCCCCGCGCTCAAGAAGGCCCGCCTTGCCAGGCTCGGCATCCGTGGCGACGAGCCTGACTGGGGCAATGTGCTTGCAAGCGAAACCCATCCCGGCTTCCGCTTCGTGAGAATGCGTCTGGAAGATCGGGAAGGCCTCGAAAAGCTGTTTGCCGAAGGCGCCTTCGACATGGCCGTGAACCTTGCCGGACAGGCGGGCGTGCGCTACTCGCTGGAGAATCCCTTCTCCTATGTGCAGAGCAACGTGCTCGGCTTCGTCAATCTTCTGGAGTGCTGCCGCAGCCATCCCGTGCGGCATCTGCTCTTCGCCTCTTCAAGCTCGGTCTACGGCGGCAACGAAAAGACCCCCTTCAACGAAGAGGATCCGGTCAACACGCCCGTTTCCCTCTACGCCGCCACCAAGCGCTGCGACGAGCTCATCGCCCATGTCTACGCCCATCTCTACCGCATTCCCTCCACGGCCCTGCGCTTCTTCACCGTGTACGGCCCCTGGGGCAGACCCGACATGGCTCCCGTGCTCTTCACCCGCGCCATTCTGGCCGGAAAACCCATCAAGGTGTTCAACAACGGCAACCTCTCGCGCGACTTCACCTATGTGGACGACATCATAGAATCCGTGGTGCGCCTCATGGATCACGCGCCTCAGGGCCCCGTTCCCACCGACATCTACAACGTGGGCTGCGGGCATCCCATGCAGCTTATGGACTTCATCCACACGCTGGAGAACGCGCTGGGCAAAAAGGCCGAAATGCAGATGCTGCCCATGCAGAAGGGCGACGTGCATCAGACCTACGCCGACACCACGAAGCTTCAGAACGTCACGGGCTTCCGCCCCTCCACCACGCTGGCCGAAGGCATCGGCCGCTTCGTGGACTGGTACATGTCCGACGAGAATCCCATCCGGGAAAACTGATTTTCCCACACGCGACACGCCGCAAAAACGCCTCTTTCCGCGGCGCAACGGCCCCTCGCCGGCCCTCTCTCACCTCTTCCTGACGGCGCAGCCGCGCCGGGGAGAACCGCATGACAAGCCAACAGAATCAGACCGCCGACTATGATCTGACCATTCTCGTTCCCGTATACAACGAAGAAGACAACATGAAGAACCTCGCCTCCCGCCTGGCAGCCTATCTGCCCCGCGCGGCCATGCGCTCCTGCGTGCTCTTCATCAACGACGGCTCCTCCGACAGAAGCGGCGAACGCATCCGCACAGCCTGCGCCGAAAACGAGCACTTCTTCTTCATCGAGCTTTCCTGCAACACCGGCCTGAGCAGCGCGCTCAAGGCAGGCATGGATCAGGTCTGCTCCCCCTACCTCGCCTACATCGACGCCGATCTTCAGACCGCACCCGAAGAACTCGATCTGCTCACGCCCCACCTTGCCGAATACGAGCTTGTCACCGGCGTGCGCGCCAACCGCAAGGACACGGGCTTCAAGAAGTTCCAGTCGCGCTTCGCCAACGGCTTCCGCCGCATGATGGTGAAGGACGGCGCCCGCGATACCGGCTGTCCGCTCAAGGTCATGCATACCGGCATCGCCCGCTCCCTGCCCTTCTTCAAGGGCATGCACCGCTTCTTCCCCGCCCTCATACAGCTTGAAGGCGGCCGGGTGAAGCAGGTGGACGTGTCGCATTTTCCGCGCGTGGCGGGCGTTTCCAAGTTCAACCTGTGGAACAGGCTGCTCTCGCCCTTCGTGGACTGCCTCGCCGTGCGCTGGATGCAGAAGCGGCACATCGACTACAAGGTCGCTTCCGACAATCTCCGGAAGGACTGATCCGTCATCTCTTTTTCCCTCGCGGGGCGGAACACGCCTTCCGCTCCGCACAGGCTTCTTTCTGAGGCCGCAGCCGCCGATCCTTCCGCACTCTGCGCCTCTTTTTCCGCCCGACAGAAAAACAGGGCACTTTTCAAGGATTCGCGCATGAAGGAATATCTCTTCGTCACCGGTGTGGGTCTGCTCGCCCAGGGCTTCTTTTCCCTGCGCATGCTCCACCAGTGGATCAAAACGGAGCGGGCAAAAAAAATCATTTCTCCCGCCCTGTTCTGGGTGTTCAGCATCTGCGGATCCTATCTTCTCATGGTCTACGGCTGGCTGAGAAACGATTTTGCCATCATTCTCGGGCAGTTCATCTCCTATTACATCTATCTGTGGAACCTCAAGGCCAGCGGCATCTGGCAGAAATGCCCGCCTCTTCTGCGCGCGCTTCTGCTCGTCACGCCGCCTCTCGCCGCCGTCAGCCTTTCCCTCGGCGGCGCAGACATCGCCGGAACGCTGTTCAGAAATCCCGACATCCCCCTGCCGCTGCTCATCTTCGGCTGCTTCAGTCAGGCGCTGTTCACCCTGCGCTTCGTCTATCAGTGGTGGTACTCCTCGCGCAGACACGTTTCCGTGCTGCCGCTCGGCTTCTGGATCATCAGCCTTACCGGTTCCCTGCTCATCTGCCTCTACGCCGTCATCCGGCTCGATCTTGTGCTCATTCTCGGTCAGGCGCTCGGCCTTGCGGCCTATGCCAGAAACATCATGATCGGGCTGCGCAGCGCGCGCTCCGAACATTCCGCACGATCCTGAACCCCGCCGCCCAAGCGGAGGACCTTCCATGAAACAGCGCATCACCATCTACGTCTTTTCCGTGCTCCTCCTTCTGCCGCTCGTGTATGTGTTCGGCACCGGCATCATGGAGGCGCGCAATCTCATCTCCGCCCAGTCCATGAGCATCGACGGCGACTGGCTCATCCCTCATCTCTACACCGAAATACGCCTCAACAAGCCGCCCCTGCCCGTGTGGCTCACCACGCCCGTCTTTCTTCTGAGCGATCATCCCTCCATGGTGGCGCTGCATCTGCCCGTCATTCTCGTCACGGGTCTGCTCGGCGTGTTCTGCTTCGATCTGTACCGCACCCTGTTCGGCGATGAAAAAACCGCCTTCCGCGCCGGACTCGTGGTTTCCTCCATGCTGCTCACCCTCAAGCTCGGCACCACAAACTCCTGGGACATCTACTCCGTGGTGTTCATGACGGGCGCGCTCACGGCCCTGATGCGTCCCGAACGCGGCTGGCTCGCGGCGGGCGTGCTGCTCATGGCCGCTTCCGTGCTCAGCAAGGGACCGGTGCAGCTCTACACCATGCTGCTGCCCTTCCTCGCCACGCTGCTCTTCTTCCGCAAACAGGTGCCCTGGAAACGCCTTGCCGTCATTCTCGGCGGCGGATGCCTGCTCGGATCCATCTGGTATATTTACGTTTATCTGGCCGTGCCGCATGTGGCCACCACCGTGGCGCAGGGCGAAGTGAGCGCATGGAGCACCATGCATACGGCCTCGTTCTTCTTCTACCTGTCCTTCCCGGCCTTTGCCGGAGCCTGGGCCCTGCCCTCCCTCGCGGGACTCTTCCACCGCTGGCTGGACAAGAGCGACGAAAACAAGGACGATCTGCGCTTTCTGCTCTGCTGGTTCCTGCTCTCGCTTCTGCTGCTCTCCCTCGTGCCCGAAAAGAAGGAACGCTACCTCATGCCCGCGCTGGTGCCGCTGGCGCTTGTTGCCGCCTGCACGCTTCGTCACTGGGTGAGCGGTATTGAAAAACGCAGTCTCTCCCGGCTGGAAAAGGGCATCATCACCGTGCATCTCGGTCTGGGAACGCTGGCGGCCGTGGGCCTCTGCATCTTCGTGGGCGTCAGCCACAGCGAATATCTGCTCTATGCCCTTGTATTCGCCGTGCTCTGCGCAGGACTCGGCGCATTCGGCCTGAAGTACCCCACTCTCGTGGTTCCCATTTCCTGCATCATGGTGCTGCTGGTGGTTCTGGCCTCCTGTCGCATGGGCTCCACCAGACCGGTTATGCAGAAAACCGCGCCCACCTGTTCGCTGGAAGAGCTGCGCACGCTGCCGGAACTGGACGGCATTCCCTGCTATTCCTTCGACAACTTCGCCCCCACGGAAGAGTGGGAAATCGGCCGCGACACCACGAGAATAACCTCCATCGACAAGGTGCCTGAAGCGCGCTTTCTGCTGCTCCGCACCGGCACGAATCCGCCCGCCGTGGTTTCGGAAGGCAAGGTGGAGGTGGAAAAACGCTTCCTCGTGCAGACCAGCCGCAACGACTACATTCTGCTTTACATCGTACACAAGAAATAACGCGTGACGGGTCAGGCCCGTAACGACATGCCCCCGCGCCTTCCTTTTTTCTTCGGCAAGGCGCGGGGGCTTTTTAAAGCGGCGGACAGATATTGCCCGGCAAAAGGCGGAAAACGTCCGGCAGAGCGCCGGGTATGAGGGAAAAAGGCCCCTGCGCCCGGAATACCCCCTCATACTTCTCCCGTATTTCTCCCCCGCCTTCCTTGCGTTCCCTGCGCCTTTCACCGGCGTTTTCCGCCATGCTCCCTTCGCCTTCACCTCCCCTCGGCTTTCCCGCTCCCTTCTCCCCGCATCCCTTTCCGCATTTCCCGCCAGCAGTTCCGCCCCTTCTGCGGCCGCCTGCGGTCTTTCGCGAGCATTTCCGCAACTTACCCCTCGCTTCCCAACGCTCTCCCCAACCGCCTGCCTAGCCCCCGACGCTTCGATCAGCGCCCCCCTGCCCGTTGCCGGGGCTCTTCGAACACAAAAAAGCCGCCCTCCCGAAGGAAGGCGGCCTTGCATCAATGCAGGCGGAGCGCTGCCCCGCGTATGCTCCGTTTACTTGGAAGCGGCGTCGGCAAGAGCGGCCACGGCGGGCAGGGTCTTGCCTTCAAGCACTTCGAGGAAGGCGCCGCCGCCGGTGGAGAGATACCCCATCTTCGCGGCCACGCCGAAGGTTTCCACAGCGGCCACGGTATCGCCGCCGCACACCAGGGTGTAGGCGTCGGAATCGGCCAGAATGTCGGCCAGAGCACGGCTGCCCTTGTCGAAGGGCACGGTTTCAAACGCGCCCACAGGGCCGTTCCACACGATGGTGCGGGCGTCAGCCAAGAGCTTCGCGTATTCCTTCACCGTTTCTTCGCCGATGTCGAAGGCGCAGTCTTCGGCGGAAAGTTCGGACACCTTCTTCGTCACCGCTTCGGAAGCGCGTTCAAAGCTCGGGGCCACCACCACGTCGGAAGGCAGAGGCAGCATGACGTTGCGTTCCTTCGCCATTTCGATGAGGCGCTTGGCTTCGGGAATGAGATCCTTTTCCACAAGAGAGGAACCCATGTTGTAACCGGCAGCTTCCAGGAAGGTGTTGGCAATGCCGCCGCCCACGATGAGGCCGTCCACATGCTTGAGCAGGTTTTCCAGCACGGTGAGCTTGGTGGACACCTTGGAGCCGCCGATGATGGCAAAGAGCGGACGTTCGGGATTGTCGAGGAGCTTGGTGGCGGCTTCCATTTCCGCGAACATGAGGGGACCGGCCACGGCCACGGGGGCCTTGCGCAGGGCGCCTTCGGTGGAAGCCTGAGCGCGATGGGCCGCGCCGAAGGCATCCATCACATAGATGTCGCCCATGGCGGCATACTGCGCGGCAAGTTCTTCATTGTTCTTCTTTTCGCCCTTGAAGAAGCGCACGTTCTCGCAGAGCACGACCTGACCGGGCTGGCACTCCACGCCCTTCAGAGGTTCGGCGCAGAATTCCACGGGCATGCCGAGGAGCTTGCCCATGTGAGCAGCCACGGGACGCAGGGAGAACTGCTCTTCAAAAACGCCCTCGGTGGGACGACCCAGGTGGGCGAGCAGAATGACGCCCGCGCCCGCATCCAGAGCCTTTCTGATGGTGGGCAGCACGGCGCGGATGCGCTTGTCGCTGGTGATGACGCCGTCGTGGATGGGAACATTCACGTCCACGCGCATGACGACGCGCTTGCCCTTCATGTCCACATCATTCATGGTCAGTGCTTTCATCGGTTGTTCTCCTTTCCTTACAGCAGTTCAAGAGCCTGCTGCACAATGTTTTCTACCGTAAAGCCAAACTTCGGGAACAGTTTACCCGCCGGAGCGGAGGCTCCGAATGTTCCCATACCAATGACGCGACCGTCAAGACCCACATATTTCCACCACCAGGCCGAGCTCTGCGCTTCCACGGCCACGCGGGCGCGCACGGAGGAAGGCAGGACGGATTCACGGTAGGCGGCGTCCTGACGATCGAAGACCTCGCAGGAAGGCATGGAAACCACGCGGACGCGACGGCCCTGTGCGGTCAGCTGTTCGGCCGCCTGCACGGCGAGAGCCACTTCGGAACCCGTGGCAATGAGAATGAGTTCCGGTTCGCCTTCGCAGTCGCAAAGCACATAGCCGCCGCGGCTGATGTTCGCGACGCAGGCTTCGCTGCGCTTCTGCTGAGGAAGATTCTGACGGCTCATCACGAGACATACGGGGCCGTCCTTGTATTCCACGGCCTGCGTCCAGGCCACGGCGGCCTCGGTGCTGTCGCAGGGACGCCAGACCTGCACGCCGGGGGTCATGCGCAGCGCGGCGATCTGTTCCACGGGCTGATGGGTGGGGCCGTCTTCGCCCACGCCGATGGAGTCATGCGTCAGCACCCAGATGACGCGGATATTCATGATGGCCGCGGAACGGATGATGCTCTTGGCATAATCGGAAAACACGAAGAAGGTGCCGGCGTAGGGAATGAAGCCGCCGTGGAGCTTCAGGCCGTTCATCACGGCGCCCATGCCGAACTCGCGCACGCCGTAGCGGATGTAGTTGCCGGAGTAGTCGGCAACATCCAGCGTTTTCGCGCCCTTGTGCTCGGTACCCACGGAACCGCTGAGGTCGGCGGAACCGCCCACCAGTTCGGGCAGCACCGGAGCGATGACGTTGAGCACGTTCTTGCCGGCAACGCGGGTGGCCACGTCCTTGGTTTCGGCCATAGCCGTGCTCACGGCTTCGGCCGCTGCGGCAGGCCAGGCTTCGGGAAGTTCTCCGGCCATGCGGCGACGGAATTCGGCGGCCAGTTCGGGATAGGCCTTTTCATAGGAGGCGAACATGTCTTCCCAGGCCTTCTGAGCGGCGGCGCCCTTTTCACGGGCATCCCACGCGGCGCGGATGTCTTCGGGAACGGTGAAGGGCTCGGCGGTCCAGTTCATGGCCGCGCGGGCGGCGGCAGCCTCTTCCGCACCGAGGGGGGAACCGTGGCAGGAAGCCGTGCCCGCCTTGGTGGGAGCGAAACGGCCGATCACGGTCTTGCAGCAGATGAGGGAAGGCTTGTCCGTGACGGCCATGGCCTGACGGATGGCCAGATCCAGAGCCTCGGAGTCGTGCCCGTCCACGCCGCGCACCACATGCCAGCCCATGGCCTCGAAGCGGGCGGGAGTATCGTCGGTGAACCAGCCCTCGACCTTGCCGTCGATGGAAATGTCGTTGTCGTCATAGAGGGCGATGAGACGGCCGAGCTTCCAGGTTCCGGCGAGGGAGCAGGCTTCCTGCGCCACGCCTTCCATGAGGCAGCCGTCGCCGAGGAAGACCCAGGTGTAGTGATCCATGACCGGGAAGCCTTCACGGTTGAAGTCATGGGCCATCATGCGTTCGGCAAGAGCCATGCCCACGGCCGTGGCAATGCCCTGACCGAGCGGACCGGTGGTCATTTCCACGCCGGGGGTCACGCCGTATTCGGGATGACCGGGAGTTTTCGCGTCGAGCTGACGGAAGTTGCGCAGATCGTCGGCGGAAAGATCGTATCCGGTCAGGTGCAGCAGCGAATAGATCAGCATGGAGGCGTGACCGTTGGACAAAACGAAACGGTCGCGGTTGGCCCAGGAGGGATCGGCAGGATTATGCTTCAGAAAGCCGCGCCACAGGGCTTCGGCCATGTCGGCCATGCCGAGAGGCGCGCCGGGATGACCGGATTTGGCTTTTTCGATGGCGTCGATGGACAGGGCGCGGATGGCATTGGCAAGTTCTGCGCGGGTAGGCATGGGGGAAACTCCTTGAAAATTGCGGGAAAAAACTCAGCGGGCTGCGGCGGCCGTGAAGGCGGCGAGACGTTCACTGAAGGGAGGATGGCCGAAGAAGGCGGAGCCGGAAACAAGCACGTCGGCTCCGGCCTGAACCAGCGCTCCGGTATTGTCGAGATTCACGCCGCCGTCGACCTGCACAAGGCAGTCCGAGCGGCCTGCGGCGTTGAGCTTTGCCCGCAGTTCCGCCACCTTGCGGAGCGTGGCGGGCAGAAATTTCTGTCCCCCGAAGCCGGGGTTCACGCTCATGATGAGCACCATGTCCACGTCGTCGGAAACGTAGTCGAGCACGGAGAGCGGAGTCGCAGGATTGAGCGCCACACCGGCTTTCATGCCCAGGCGGCGTATTTCCGCCAGCGTGCGCTGCAGATGCACCGTGGCCTCGGCGTGAACAACGAGCATATCCGCTCCGGCGTCCTTGAAATCGGCCAGATAGCGTTCCGGCTGCTCGATCATGAGATGCACGTCAAAAAAAAGACCCGCCGCAGGGCGCAGGCCTTTGATGACATGCTGTCCGAAGGTGATGTTGGGCACGAACTGCCCGTCCATCACGTCCCAGTGCACCCACTTCACCCCGGCGGCTTCCAGATGCTTGAGAGTCTCGGCCAGGTTTCCGCAGTCGGCGGAAAGAAGCGAAGGCGAAAGTATCATGAACGGTTCTCCTTGGACGGATTGTTGGTGAGCAGCGCACGGATCTCCATGAGCTCCTGCAGCGCTTCGACAAGCACCTTCCGGCACTCGCCGTCGGCCTCCGACGGACGAACGGAAAGCGCCTCGGCCAGTTCCGGCATGGCTTCTCCGGCGAGCACGCGGCGTGCGCCTTCAATGGTCATGCCCTGCTCATGCAGCAGGGAGCGGATTCTGCGCAGCAGTTCCATGTCGCTTTCCGAATACAGACGCTGGCCTTTGGGCGTGCGTACGGGCTGAAGGCCGGGGAATTCGCCCTCCCAGAAACGGAGCACGCTGGTCTGAAGGTTCAGCGCACGGGCGGCTTCGCCGATGCGGTACACCCGGGCGGACTGCGGCTTTTTCCTGTGCATGGTGCTGTCCTTGGTCTGCGATCTGAAAAAGTGGCACTGCAAATACTTCTGATCGATCACGAGGCTCTCCTGAGAAAAAGAGAAACGGCTTGCCGACCTTCGTTCGTATCCACCCCGATAGTCACCCTTTCCCGGAAAAATTTCCAGAAAAAAATCAGCGGGGCAGCGCCATTTTCACGACAACGTCCGCCAGCATGACACAAAACTGAGGCAGTATGATGACAGCGGAACGATTTTTCGGCAAATCCGAAAACGCGGAAAAAGGCAAGGAAAAACCTGCGCGCGACGCTTTGGCAGGGGCGGCTGCGGCCCATCGAGCTGAAGGACCGCAGGGAAATAAGGACGCGGCAGCGCTGCCGCGTCCTTTCTTTTGCAGGCTCTTTTCCAACGAACGGACAAAGACGAAGAAAAACTACTCTCCCCCGTCAAGGGACAGCGCCGCCCGGCGCGCCTCCAGTTCGGAGATCTGCGCTTCCAGCTCGCCGAGCGCTTCCAGTTCCTTCTCGGAGCGCTCCTGAAGCGCATGAAACTCCTTGAGAAGCTCGGCAGCCTTCGCGCCGTCGGCATACACGGCGGGATCGGCCAGCAGGCCTTCCACTTCCTCCTGACGGGCCAGCACGGCTTCCAGCGACTTTTCCTGTTCCGCATAGCGGGCCTGCAGGGGCTTGAGCTGCTTGTAGAGGGCGTTGCGCTGTTCCGCCTGTTCGCGCTTGAGCTTCTTGAGATCCTCGCGCGACATGCCCGTGCCCGGAGCCGGCTTGCCCGCAGGCGCGGCGGAAGAGGCCGCGGCAGGTTCGGCCTGCTGTTTTGCGGCGGCGCTGCGCGCGGCGCGGCGGGCCGCGGCGGATTCGGCAAAGCCTTCCTT
>OOCM01000968.1_pt1 | contig 25015 bp, 20 predicted proteins | sample 1671111 | NCBI WGS metagenome assembly OOCM01 (sample SAMN06348123, study PRJEB24527) | human gut metagenome | biome: human gut; feature: ankylosing spondylitis patient; material: feces | host: Homo sapiens | place: China | collected 2015-10 | reverse complement strand
TATCATTTTATTTACAACATTTTAAAATTTAACAAAGATGAAAACAAAAAGTTTTCTATTATCTACATTGGTGACTTTTATGTTTGCCGGCTGTAGTAGTGATGATGCTCGGGAAGGGAATATTCCGAGCGGTGAACTGAATGGAAAGGCGTATCTGTCGCTTTCCCTGCAAAGTCACACATCCACTACAAGAGCAGAGAATGTAGTAGAAAAACCGGGAAGTTCAGGGGAAAGTAAAGCAGGGACAGTCAGAGTTTTATTATTTGACGAGGAAGATGTGTGCCTTGATGTGGTTAACTTTGACGATCTTACTGTTGGGAATAGCGGAGGAGAATCCGGTGGAACAGGGACCCCGGAAGCTGTAGCTAGCGATGCAAAATTAGTACCGGAGAAGACCAAAAAAGTATTTGTAGTTATCAATCCTTACACCGACGGGAGTAAAGGATGGAATTTAGCTGCGGAAACAGTAAAAGGTAAACCTTGGTCTGCAATTAACACTGCTATTGAGGCGGTTATTGCCAATGTCGCTACCACCAATCAATTCATGATGACGAGTGCTGGCAAAGGTACTGGGATAGAAGGAGCATTAACGAATGTAACAGTGCATAAGCCAAGTGGATATACCAATGAAGCCATAAATCAGGCAAAAACAGATGCCAAAAACAATCCTGCTGAAATTAGTGTAGATCGATTGAGTGCAAAAGTAGAGCTTGCGGTTAAGGAGTCTTTTACTACCAAACCTGATGGTGCTAAATTTGCTTTCGGCGGTTGGGAATTAAGCGTTACCAATAAGAGTGTGAAACTGTATAGTGAACTTATCACTTACGATAATGCCACGACTGGAGCGGTTTATCGTCGGGATAAAAACTACTTGTCTGACGAACAACCTGATGTATCAAATGCGAGTACTATGGAAACGAATATGGATGCAGCTTTCAATTATCTAAAAAATATAGATAGCGAAAGTGAGGAGATGCCTGCTGTTGCACAGAGTAAGGGAACAAGTCTGTATTGTCTTGAAAATACAATGGAAGCTAAGGCACAGCAATTAGGATTCACCACCAAGGTAGTGGTAAAAGCTACATATACTCCCAATGGTTTGACCGAAAATAGCAGTTATTTCTCTTGGAAAGGGAACTATTATACATTAGACCAGCTTAAAGATGAATATAATAACACTGCTAGTGGCGGACTGAAAACAGACTTACCTATATTCTTAAAAAAAGCGGGTGTCGTGGCAGAGGGTGTTTCGGACATAGATAAGGCGATTGCAGAGCTTACCGCAGACAAATTTACTGCGAAAACCGGTATCATCGGACGCTTCTGTGCCGTACGTTATTATCATGAATCTGTATGCTATTACGATGTCCTGATTCGTCACGACCAAAATGTAACAACCAAAATGGCTTTAGGTAGATACGGTGTGGTACGTAACAACTGGTATCACCTGGAACTTCAGAGCGTGAGCGGTCCCGGAACACCGTGGATTCCCGACCCGTCTGATCCTGATCCTACTAATCCTACACCTCCGGGTACCGATGATGATGAAGCAGACGCATACATTTCTGTAAAAATCACTATCAATCCATGGACTTACTGGACACAAGGTGTTGATTTGCATTAATAGATGAAAATCAAGAGACACATAAAGAAATACATAATAATCCTTGCCGCTTTTATGGCGGCAGGGATTACCGGTTGCGACGTCTTTCATGACGATCTCGACCAGTGTGACCTTTTTCTTGAATTCAGGTATGACTATAACATGGTAAATGAAGACTGGTTTGCCGATCAGGTGGAGGAAGTAAAAGTCTATGTGTTCGATGCAGAAGGGAAATATCTTCAGACATTCATCGAAAAAGGTAATCCGCTGAAAAATACGGACTATCGTATGCTGATACCCTATCGACTGAAAGGCTGTACGGCTGTTATATGGGCTGGAAAAACAGATGAGTTTTACCGGCTATCATCAATGACCACAGGTGATCCGATAGACAAACTAGCCTTAAAATACGAGCCCGATAATAACATGAGCAACAATCATCTCGATGCATTATGGCATAGCGGTCCCTTGCAAATGTTTTCTCCGGAGAACATAAGCAATACAGAAACTGTCAGCCTGATACGTAATACTAATGATATAACGATAGGCATTACACGAGGCAGCAATCAGGTCGATCTTTCAAAATACAATATACAATTGATAGCGGCAAACAGTATTTATGACTATAAAAATAATTTTGGAGATGGAAACAAGAACATAATTTACCACCCTTGTGCGGATGAGGAAGACAACAAACTATCTCTTCAGACCCGGCTCCACACGCTTAGATTCGTCAAAGATGTCGCTATGCCTTTTTCCATTACGGAGCAAACATCAGGAAAAGCAATAGAAATTGGAGGAAAAACAACCATAAACCTTATTGACTACTTGCTGAAAAGTAAACCGGAAGCGATGGGAGACCAAGAATATCTCGACCGCAGATATCAGTGGGACATTAACATCCGCATCGGAGATAAGGAAGAGAACGGTTATATAGCATTAAGTATCACTATTAACAACTGGACCTACTGGTTCCAACCAACAGATATGTAAGGCGTTTCTTTGAAACGGAATTATGGCACAATTAAGGATGAATATAATTATCAACATAAAATTTTCGGCAAATGTCCTGCTTTTGACAATATTTGCTTTGTTTGCTTACTCTTGTACAAAAGAGAACGAAACAACAGGCGCACGTATTTACGAAGGAGAAAAGATACCAATGAGTATTAAAATGGGAGCACGCAATACTACTGCTGACGATGATGAAGTCATAAAATCCGTACGCGCAATTGTGTTTAACGACAAAAACGAATTGGTATACAACGACGTTTCTGATGCTTCCATAAACGTAGATAACATATATATCGCTCCCATAAGAGCGGCACGGGGATATAACAACATTTACATCATCTGTAACGAAACACCGGAGCTTACGGAAAAGCTCGCCGCCATTACATTGGAAAATGAAATAGAAAAAGTGACATTCTCTGCTATAGGTATTGTTGCTCCGCCACCTATGTATGGAAATGTGTCACGTGCCTATGTGGAGTCTCGTAGCGACGGAACAAATGCCACAGTTACCATCAATAATGTTACGACAACGGAACTGCCGATTGAGGTAAACCGCATGGTGTCCCGCATCAGCTTTACGGCAATTAAAAATATCACCAATGAGGATGAAGATTTTAAAGTAACCAAACTGAATGTAAAAGTGTGTCGTATGCCGGTCGCCACTACTATAGGAGAGGGGCAGGCATATACAGAAAATGTATGGTCGGATGATCTTACTATATCAGGAACAGGTGAACTCGATAATAACGGTACGTATACGATAAATGGAAATAACTACACCATTCCTGATAACATAGATTTCATAACGATTCCTATTACTTATATTCCCGAACACATATTGTCCGAACCTCAAAATGCTTCACAAGCAACCTATCTTAAAATTGATGCACAATGCGTTCTTAAAAACGGCAGTACACAGGTACTGAACTGCATCTATCTGCTGAATATCGGTCAAGAGCCTCCTAAAAATCATAACCTGACACGAAACAACCATTATCGGATATACGCCACCATTACCGGCATGGGAGCAATGGGACTTTATGCGGAAATAGTGGCAATGGAGGAACATGACATCACTATCAACTGGAAACCTATTGACGGACTGGTTATTGTAAGTGACAAGGCTGCAGACTATGACGCCGTAGCCGATACGTCCAGAAATGTGAATATATGGAATGACTTTAGTGTTTATTCAGGGATACTGAAAGCATATCATTCTGAAACGGGATACAAGGATGTATTGTTTAAATACGGCAGTCTGATAGCTGTACACAGTGCTCCGACTACTGAAGATGGCGCAAATTTCGCTCCACCTGCCGATGCCGAAACATTGAACGATATACTCTGGTATCCCAGTTTATACAATCCCTTAATTATCAAAAGATGGAGTGATGTCCCTTACCTGACGGACGGTGAAATATCCACAGATAACACCTCTGAACAGGTTAAACAGGGCTTGGGAGATCCATGCAAACTTGCCGGTCTTTCCGAAACTCAAATCAGAGATATGGGAATCATAGACAACGGGCAGTGGCACATGGCTACCCCTGAAGAATACAATCATATAATAGCGGCATCAAATAATGAAACAAGTTCATACGGATACTTTTCGTACCACTGGCTGCTATTGCCTCACAACCGATACAGAGACGAATCCGGTGTGTCGTGTGGAAACGGTACTACCGGATGCTACTGGGCTAATAATGCCTCTATATTTGATTTTTCAGGTACTCCGATGGTGACTGCAAGCCTTCAATCCGGTAAGGACAGACAAAACGGATATATGGTTCGTTGCGTCCGCAACGAGATACCGGAAAGTCGGATAGGAGTAGGAATTATTGTTTCTCCCTCATATCAGGGGACCGAAGCCAGTGGAAACTCTTATTTTGGTATTAGTTCGAATATTCCTTATTGGACGGCTACACTTGTGACATCAGGATCGGATATGGGAACGGCAACTCCCGAAGATTTCTCATTTGAGCCTGGGGACAATACCGTACATACGACACACGGTAGCAATACCCAAAATATTCATGTATACGTCAAACGTAAAGAAAGTACTTCATCCCGTTCGTTTAGGGTAAGGGTGGAAGGTACCGGACTGGACGGACAGACAAAGAGTACACTACTCACAATTGCGCAAGCCGGGTATCAATTACGTGCCAGTTCTGAATTAAGTACTATGGGCGTTTTACCTCAAAAGGGAGGCACTTATGATCTAAATATCAATCTTAGCCCTACGGACGTCCCCATACCTGCGGGAAAATTATATGTACAAGTTGTTTACAACGGTGGACAAATAAGTATCAGTGATAAAGTGGAGACTGTATCGAATACGTATAGCTATCCTATCTCAATAACAATCCCAGCAAACGAAAGTCCGAGTCTCATCGGCCTCACGGCTTATATCATTTTAATGAGAAATGCCGGAGCAGATATTACTCTTAGTAGTCTGTCTATTAATCAGAATGGTACCAAATAAGAACAAGGATGAATAATATGATGATAAACAGATATGATATGAGAATAAAAACCAATTATAAAAAGTGTATCAGGACAGTTTGCATTGCTTTGTTTTCACTGGCATTTACAGGTTGTACAAAAGACGACCTGAATGAGTTCGGTCCGGGAAATGCTACGGGAAAAGTGGTTATGGTCAGTTTGAATGTCAGTCTTCCGCCTATTGAAGAAACAACACCAACAGGTAGATATCCTACTGTAAAGCCGTTCTTTAAAAATGAAAATAACTCTGATTCATCCTTCACGGTCGTATTGGAGCAAGAACAACGTACGGCAGCGACCAGAGTATCCGATGGCACAACAAAGTTGCACAATCTCTGGCTTTTCCAGTTCAATGAGAATGGTTCCATTAATGGAAATCCCCATAAGTTGAGCGATACGGCAACGGCTATTAATGATATGGTGACAATAGATGTCCCCCTTGTAGTAGCAGAGAAGCAGACTTTATTTCTGTTGGTACTGGGACCTAAATTTGATTATGACATGAGTGGAGTGAAAACTCTTAATGACCTTAAAAATTGGGGCTTTGAATATCTGACTAATGTAGAAGGACATACGGAGTCACTTATTACCGCTGAAGATGAAGTGCCTTTTGCCGGGGAAGTGTCTGGTGTTACTGTTGTAAACATCGACGGAGGTAACCGTGGTTTGGTAGAATATAACAAACCTGCCGGCTTTGTGGGAGGCATTGAAATCAGGAAGCTAATGGCACGTATTACATTCCGCTATAAACTCGAAGTGGAAAATTACAAATTGCAGGGTCTGAAATTGCTGAATGTCAATAGTACAGTGCGGCTTACCAATCCCGAAAAGAATACCGATACGGATACTTATGTCACGCTTGAGATAGATAAATTTGGTGACCCCGATCCCAATGGCTTCTATTCGGTAACGTGGTATATTGCGCAGAATTGTCAAGGGACGGTAGCAAGCATAGCAAGTGAAAACCAACGCTACTACAAAGTGGTCAATGGGGTATCATCGGGTAGTGCACCGGTACTGGGTATGCAGATAGAGGCATGGGCATATTCTACCTCAACATCGGCAACAGGCAAATATGCGATTTACCAAATGTATATTGGAAATAATAATACTAATAACTTCGATGTAGAACCCAACCATTTTTATAATTTGCGCACAACTATTAATACAGACATAAATTCGGCGAAAAACGACGAACGAATCAGGACATACTCTGCTAGCCAGTATGTGGAGTTTCACGCCAGTAAGAACGTAAGCGTCATTGGAGGCAAATTCGATACTAAATACAATGCTTCTAGTGAAAAATATGATCTGGATGCAGCTTATGAGGTCCGGCCGATAGTTATCCAGACTCAAGGACGGATGGTGGAAGTGGGTGTATATACTGATGAAAGCTGTACCCAACATCCCACACAGAGTTGGCTCCGCCTGTCTTCTTCTTCCAATTACACAGATGCGTATAATAATACTAAAGAAGAAACACCTTGACTGTTTTCGTGGCAGCATCATGACTCATTTGAGGGAATTTGTATCCTCAGTCCTTGAATACCGCAGAACAAGCAGGGGAAACTTCAAGCACAAACTTGAAGACATACTCATGCTTGTCATATTGGGGGACGCTCAGCAAGTGTATTACCAGGGCTGACATACTTCAATTTGGCAAACGTCACTTGAAACGCCTGCAGGCGAAAGGGCTATTCCCGTATGGATTACCTTCAGAAGCTACGCTTTGCCGTGTGTTTCAAAGCATAGACGACGAAAAGATGGCTGAACGAATGTCTGCTTTTGCCGAGTTTTCCGTAAAGAGACCCCCGCTTCGGCAACGGACATCATTTGCATCGACGGCAAGGCCATGCGAGGTACCTTGTACCAGAACGGACGTAACCCCGATATTGTATCTGCATATTCACTCCGTTCGGGTTTTACTTTGGCTACTGATGTTTGCAAGGAGAAAAGTAATGAAATTAAATCTGTGCCCCGGTTATTGGACAAACTGGACGTTTTAGGATGTGTAGTCACAGCGGATGCCATGTCATTCCAAAAGGTAATAATAGACAAGATTAGAGATAAAGGAGCGGACTTCGTGATCGAACTCAAGGCGAATCAAAGTTCTTTGCGTTATGGACTTGAAGATTCTATAAAGACCGCCACCCCAACTGACATTTATAAGGAAAGCCCATGCTTGGAACACGGCAGGATTGAGTCAAGGGTATGCTGTATATACTGTGGGGAAGAACTTATTGCTGACAGGGAAGAATGGAATGGGAATTTGACAGTCATAGAAATACTCACATCTACAGAGAAAAAGTCTGATGGCAGGAGTACATCTGAACAGCGGCTGTACATTTCAAGTCTGGATAGCAGTGCAGGGCGGCTTAGTCAGATAACCAAACAGTATTGGGCTATTGAAAGCATGCACTGGGATCTTGACCGCAACCTCCGGCAAGACAGCATAAAGCGTAAAGCTGAACGGTCGGCCAGGAACCCGGACACAATTCAAAGGATGGTGTTGGCACTGATTGCAGTTTGGAAGAACAGAAGGAAAAAAATATCAGATAAGAGAAAGGGGACGGCTGAAATAATAAGGGAGTTATCGGTAAACTTCACTAACGTATTGCATTTTCTGAATCAAAAATGAGAAAAATATAGATTTGATATATTCGTAACAAGTTGATTATCAACAACGAAATTTTCACCCATGCCGCACTGACATGGGTAGGGGGATTGTACCCTTAAATCAAAGGTTAAATGAAAAAACCGTGGTTATTGAAACTATATATGTAATGTGGGAGTTTGACACTTCTTGTCTTCGACGAAATTTGTAACTCTCTGAAATAGTTTCTATAAGAACTCTTTTTCATGTCAAATATACTATTTACATTTCTATATATCGTCTTCTCCGATAAAGCCCGTCTTCTTTAGCAACAACCTGGCGAATACATTTATTCGTACCAGTAGTGGCGATCAGCGTGCTACAGATATGGAAATTCTGGCAATACAGTGCGACCAAGCATTCGGAATCCGTTCTGAGGTGACTATACCCGGCATAGGCATGGAAGATATTAACACTGTCTCGTTGCAAACCTATCGCCGCAGCATTCAACAGTTCAATAGTGAGTTTGCTTACAACAACTTAAATGATGAGGCTTTTTGCCGGAAGATTGGTGCTGTCATTGACGGTCTCCTAACAGAGTTTATAATGATTGCATAGAATTTCAGAATCCGGGAAGATTCTTTATTGATTTTAACCGATTGAAAGAAAATTCGAATATTCCACGCAAAGAATTACCTGAAAGACTTCAAGTATCTGAATCTGCCATACAAAAACACATTGTTTTTCTTAAAGAACAAGGAATCATAACGCGGGAAGGTGGCAATAAATATGGGAAATGGAAAGTAATTGAGTGATACACTCAATTACCTTTATTCGTCTGTTTGCTTTATCTAAAAAATCAAGCGAATGTAAGGTAAGTTGCGCTCATATATGCTCAAAAGATTTTTGAGCGGGTTTAAACCGAACAGAAAGATAAGTGATAAGTTTGTCAAAGAACTAATTGAGATAGCTACCTCTATAGGGCAGCATGAATATCTTAAACGCTATGTGATTTTATAACGAACCATTTCTTATAAAAGAAGCCCTAAAAAACAGCGATTTTACTTAAAAGGATTGCCCTGAAAACTATGTTGAAAACTGCAAATGAAAGGGATGTTTTGCCGATAACCACAAAGGGCGTGTTGAATTCTGCAAATGCCATTGCTATAATCGACGATAGGCGCGCAGAAAACAACGTGAAAAAGAATAAATAATAGAAGTAGATTATAATTTATCAAAGAAATAATAACAGCATCATCAGAATAGGAATCGACTGCTGCTGTTGCTTTTTGTATATCTACACGAGTCTGGGAGTAATGAAAAGGCTTGTGGCTGAAAGCAATCTGTTTGTCGCCGTGGTCCGGTCGCACTGCCACACTTCATCGTCCGGAATGCCACACCTCACCACCCGAAACCTGTGGCATTTGGGGCGATAAAGTGTGGCATTTGGGACGATGAAGTGTGGCAGTGCGCGGCACTGCCTAAATAATGATTTAAATTTCACCACGGAGGACACAGAGGACACGGAGGTTTTTAATAAATTCAAATCCGTAGTATCTGTCATTCAGAGGGCTTTAGCCCGAAGAATCTCTTCTCCTTGCATACAATGCGCTATCTTAATAGAGGAGTAGACACGGCTCTTTCATTTAAGGGAGTTAGAGGAGTTATCGCCCTTAAATGATAGTTTTAGCTCATAAAAAGAGAAAGAACTCCGTGTCCTCTGTGGTGAAATAAATTCCCATTAACCCATCGGTGGTATTTATGCGGAATCATAAAAATACTATCCATCGCACTTCTTTTTCCGTTTGGGTTTGTTATATTTGTGTGTGTTTATAAACTCTAAAATATCAATGTATGAAAAGCTGGAAAGTAGAAGCAGCCATCATAGCCGTGGGGCTGCTTTTGTTGGGAATCATGGTAAAAGGCGGTATCAACAATTTTGTGAATAAGGATCGTGTGGTCAGTGTGAAAGGGCTGGCCGAAATGGAAGTGCCTGCTGACAAGGTAGTCTGGCCTCTTGTCTACAAAGACATAGGTAATGACCCTGCACTGCTTTATGCCAATATGGAGAAGAAAAACGCTGCCATCGTGAGTTTCCTTGAAAACAATGGTATTGAGAAGGAGGAAATCAGTATTGCACCGCCCGAAGTGATTGACATGCAGGCCGAACGTTACGTTGACCGCAACGTGGCCTATCGTTATAATGCCACGTCTGTCATCACTGTCACTTCCAAGAATGTGGATAGGGTGCGTAAGCTCATGTCGGGGCAGGCTGAACTCTTGAAGCAGGGTATTGCCATCACGGGAGGGGATTATAAATATAATGTGTCTTATGAATTCACCGGTCTCAACGAAGTGAAGCCCAGAATGATAGAGGAGGCCACGAAGAACGCTCGTGCTGCAGCCGAGAAGTTTGCCAAGGATTCGGACAGTGAACTGGGGAAAATCCGCAATGCCTCGCAAGGGCAGTTCTCCATAAGTGACCGCGATGCCTATACTCCTTATATAAAAAGCGTACGTGTAGTGACTACTGTGAACTATTATTTGAAGAAATAACGAACTCGTCCGCATCTTTCCAAGCGGGAAACTTTAGCCTGAACTCCTGCAGGGAGGAAAGGTTGAGGGAGGCGGTGGCAATCGCCTCTTCGTTGTCGGGCACAGTGGCAAGCACTTCCCCCTTCGGAGAGTAGACCACACTGCCTCCGCTGTGTGGAATGTCTCTGCCGTCCTTGCCGATACGGTTGACACCGCAGACATAACTGATGTTTTCCAGCGCGCGCGCTTGCAGCAGGATGTCCCAGACTTTCCGGCGGGGAATGGGCCAGTTGGCGACGTAAATCAGGAGGTCGTATTCATTGCTCGTATTGCGGCTCCAGACCGGAAAACGAAGGTCATAGCATACAAGCAGCAGTATGTTCCAGCCGCGATATCGGATGATGGGACGCCGGTTACCGGAGGTGAAATGTTCTGTCTCGTGCCCCATCCGGAAGAGGTGGCGTTTGTCGTAATAGTAAGTATTGCCTTCGGGCGTAAGGAAGAATGCGCGGTTGTAGTAGGATGGCTTTCCGCCTTCCGAGGCTGTTTCGCAGGCAATATAGCTGCCGGCAAGAGCAAGCCGGTACTCTTCGGACCATTGGCGCAGTGTTGCGATGGTTTCTCCCGTTGTGGGTTCGGCTAAGCTGGCGGTGTCCATACTGAAGCCGGTGGAGAATGTTTCCGGTAAAACAACAATCTCCGTTGTTCCACGAAGAGTTTCTAACTTCTCGCGGAGACGACGGAGATTTTCTTGTTTATTTTCCCAGACGATGTCTGTTTGCAAGATGCTTATTCGCATGGCATTAATGCTTAATACCTGATTAGATATTTCCTAAATCAAAATTTTCGGGATTTTTTCCTTTAAAGTTCTTGAAGTACAGTTTTATCTCGCGCATATCCTTTTCGATGTCTCCGGTAGGCATGACAGCCTTGGTAGAGGAGATGGTCTTGGAAGGATAATCAATCCCGATAAGCATGATGGGCACTTGTGCTTTAAGTGCTATGTAATAAAAACCTTTCTTCCAGCTGGGATTGGCTTTACGGGTTCCTTCCGGTGTAATAGCCAGGTGGAAATGCTTGCTGTTTGCAAACTTTTCGGTCATTTGGTCCACTAAGGAAGATTTACGTCCCCGGTTCACCGGAATGCCGCCAACGGCTTTGAATATCAGTCCCAGAGGAAAAAAGAACCATTCCTTTTTCATCATGAAACTGGTCTTGCGACCGATGGCACCATAAAACAATTTACCGATAAATAAGTCCCAATTGGAAGTATGGGGTGCCGCACAAATTACACATTTGTCGTAGTCGGGCACCGTCACGTTTGTCTTCCAGCCCAGCAGGCGATAATAAATGAAGCTATAAAAGGCTTTCTTCATCTTATTTCAGTTTGCCCATTGCGTCAATAATTTCGTCTACTTTTGCATTGAAGTCAGCACGAAGTTTTTTGTAGAAACCTTTTACATTTCCTGGCTCGGTGTGGCTGATGCGGCTTATGAATTCATCTTGCATTTTCAGAATTTCAGCCATCAGTTCATCGGCTTTTTGTTTGTCTGTTCCAGGCACATATAAGCTGTTTACAAGACACTCTGTGAACAATTCACCTGCAATATAGTTTATATTCTTCTTTAGTTCTTTTCTACTTGCCATAATCTTTACGTTTAAAATGAATAATCTGAATTATTTTCGGTAAAGATAATGTTTTTCTTTGTTAGTGTAGAGCAAAAAAGGGTTTTTATGTGTTTTTAATTTAGTAGTTTTGTGGAATTATTCCACAAACTGTGGACACATTCCACAGGGAAAAATGGAGGATGCCACCATGAATAAAGAACTGCCGTCTGCTTTTCTGCTTGATATATAGTTTGTTAGACGTAATGGATGAGATAGTGATAGATTGGCATCGGATTTGCTTTAATAGAAAGAAACAGGGTTAAATTTAATATACAAACAAGCATGAGACAGTTTTTTACGAAAAAAGAATTGAAACTAAAGAAGAAGAGGTTGCTGATGATGGTTGCCTGCATGGCGGTATTGTTGGCAGGTTACGTTATTCTGACTTGGCCTAAGAAGGTGGAATCGGAAGCTCCTACCGTGATTGTGGAATCTGCGGAAAAAGGAGATGTGGAGATATATGGCGAGTACGTGGGACGTATTCGCGCTCAGCAGTTTGTAGAGGTACGTGCGCGTGTGGAAGGGTATTTGGAGAATATGCTTTTCGCAGAAGGAACATATGTCACCAAGAACCAGGTACTTTTTGTGATAAACCAGGACCAGTATAGGGCAAAGGCTGACAAAGCTCGTGCACAGTTAAAGAAGGATGAAGCGCAGGCATTGAAGGCAAAGCGCGATTTGGAGCGTATCCGCCCCCTCTATGCGCAGAACGCTGCCAGCCAGCTGGATTTGGACAATGCCCAGGCTGCTTACGAGACTGCAGAAGCCTCAGTAGCGATGAGCCAGGCCGATTTGGACCAGGCTGAATTGGAATTGGGATATACGTTGGTTCGTTCTCCGCTATCGGGACATATCAGTGAAAGAAATGTGGATTTGGGAACATTGGTCGGACCGGGAGGCAAGTCCTTGCTGGCTACGGTTGTGAAAAGTGATACGGTTCTGGTAGATTTCAGCATGACGGCATTGGATTACCTGAAAAGCAAGGAACGGAATATCGATATAGGGCGTCAGGACTCTACACGTTCCTGGCAGCCGAACATTACGATTACTTTGGCGGATAATACCGTCTATCCTTATAAGGGCTATGTGGATTTTGCCGAACCTCAGGTGGACCCTCAGACCGGAACATTCTCCGTGCGTGCCGAAATGCCGAACCCTAACAAAGTGTTGTTACCGGGGCAGTTTACAAAGGTTAAGCTATTGCTGGATGTACGTGAGGGTGCTGTCGCCGTTCCTCAAAAGGCGGTTACCATTGAGAAAGGTGGTGCATATATTTTTGTGATGCGCCGGGACTCTACGGTTGAAAAGCGTTTCATTGAACTGGGACCTGAATTTGGCAACAATTGGGTGGTTGAGCGTGGTCTGGTTGCCGGAGAACAAATTGTGACTGAAGGTTTCCACAAGCTGATTCCGGGTATGAAAGTACGTGCCCAGGCTGCCGTTCCTAAAAAGGAGGAAGAGCAGACGAGTGATTCTCTGAACAAGCAGGTTGTTTCCGAAACGAAGCAGACTACTCCGGCTGAGAATAAATCAAAGGACAACAACCCTTCAAAGTAATGATGTTATGAAAGTAAGTTTCTTTATAGACCGCCCGGTATTCTCGGCGGTGATATCGATTGTGATTGTAATTGTCGGTATCATTGGCCTGACCATGCTGCCGGTAGACCAATATCCGCAGATAACGCCTCCCGTAGTGAAAATCAGTGCTTCCTATCCGGGAGCCAGTGCATTGACTGTTTCGCAGGCGGTGGCAACCCCTATCGAGCAAGAGATAAACGGTACTCCCGGTATGCTGTACATGGAGTCCAACAGTTCTAATTCCGGAGGATTTTCGGCTACGGTCACTTTCGACGTGTCTGCCGACCCGGATTTGGCTGCCGTAGAAATACAGAACCGTGTGAAACTGGCGGAGAGCCGTTTGCCAGCCGAAGTGATTCAGAACGGTATTTCTGTGGAAAAGCAGGCTCCCAGCCAATTGATGACTATCTGTCTGACTTCCAGTGACCCGAAGTTCGACGAAATTTATTTGAGTAACTTTGCTACTATCAATGTACTCGACTTGTTGCGCCGTATCCCCGGTGTGGGACGTGTTTCCAACATCGGTAGCCGCTACTATGCCATGCAGATATGGGCGTTGCCCGACAAACTTGCCAACTTCGGACTGACGGTGCAGGATTTGCAGAATGCCCTGAAGGACCAGAACCGTGAGTCTGCTGCGGGTGTTTTGGGACAACAGCCGGTGAAGGGACTCGACATTACTATCCCTATCACTACCCAGGGACGTTTAAGTTCGGCAAAGCAGTTTGAGGACATTGTGGTCCGTGCCAATGCCAACGGTTCCATTATCCGTCTGCGCGATGTGGCGCGTGTTTCATTGGAAGCATCTTCATATAGCACGGAGAGTGGCATCAACGGTGAGAATGCTGCCGTTCTCGGTATCTATATGCTTCCCGGGGCCAATGCAATGGAAGTTGCAAAGAGCGTAAAGGCTGCTATGGAGGAAATCAGTGCAAATTTCCCTGAGGGGATGAGTTATGAGATTCCCTTCGACATGACGACTTATATTTCCGAATCCATTCACGAAGTGTACAAGACGTTGTTCGAAGCGCTGATTCTGGTGGTGCTGGTTGTATTTCTATCCTTGCAAAGTTGGCGTGCGACGGTGATACCGATTGTTGCGGTACCTATTTCCCTGATTGGTACCTTCGGTTTCATGCTTATTTTCGGTTTCTCTCTGAACATACTGACTTTGCTTGGATTGATTCTCGCCATCGGTATTGTGGTGGATGATGCCATTGTGGTGGTGGAGAATGTAGAACATCTTATGGAGACGGAGAAATTGAGCCCGTATGAAGCTACCAAAAAGGCGATGAACGGATTGGCAAGTGCCTTGATTGCCACATCATTGGTGCTCTGTGCCGTGTTTGTGCCGGTAAGTTTCTTGAGCGGAATCACCGGACAGTTATACCGTCAGTTTACCATTACTATCGCCGTTTCCGTATTGCTTTCTACGGTAGTGGCCCTGACGCTTAGTCCCGTCATGTGTTCGCTCATATTGAAGCCCGACAGTGGAAAGAAAAAGAACATAGTTTTCCGCAAAATCAATGAATGGCTGAACTTGGGCAATCACAAATACGTGGCTGTCATTAACCGGGTCATCAGGAATCCCCGCCGCTTGATGAGTGCGTTCGGCCTGGTACTGGTTGCCATTTTCATTATCCACCGGTTGGTGCCTACCAGCTTCCTGCCGGTAGAAGACCAGGGCTATTTTAAGATAGAGTTGGAGTTGCCGGAAGGTGCTACTTTGGAGCGAACCCGTGTGGTGACCGACCGTGCCGTGCAATACTTGGAGAAGAATCCCTATGTGGCCTATGTGCAGAACGTGACGGGTAGCAGCCCCCGTGTGGGTAGCAACCAGGCACGCAGTGAGCTGACGGTTATTCTGAAACCGTGGGAAGAGCGTAAGGGGATTTCCATCGATAAGATAATGGAGAATGTGGAGCAGGATTTGAAGGAATATCCCGAATGCAAGGTCTATCTTTCCACGCCTCCGGTCATTCCGGGATTGGGTACCTCGGGAGGTTTCGAAATGCAGCTTGAGGCGCGTGGAGAGGCGACGTTTGACAACTTGGTGCAGGCGGCAGATACGCTGATGTATTATGCCCAGAAGCATAAGGAGCTGACGGGGCTTTCATCATCCTTGCAGTCTGAAATACCGCAACTTTATTTTGATGTGGACCGTGATAAGGTGAAAATGCTGGGTGTGCCCCTGGCGGATGTATTCTCTACCATGAAGGCCTATACCGGTTCAGTATATGTGAATGACTTCAATATGTTCAACCGTATATATAAGGTGTATATCCAGGCCGAGGCTCCTTATCGTGAGCATAAGGACAATATCAACTTGTTCTTTGTAAAGGCAAAGGACGGAGTGATGGTGCCGCTTACCTCTTTGGGAAATGCCTCCTATACCACCGGACCGGGCAGTATCAAGCGTTTCAATATGTTTACCACTGCCGTCATCCGCGGTTCTGCGGCACAAGGCTACAGTTCCGGCCAGGCAATGGAGATTATGGAGCAGATTGCACGTGACCACTTGCCGGACAATATCGGTCTGGAGTGGAGTGGCCTTTCCTATCAGGAAAAGAAGGCGGGAGGACAGACGGGTCTTGTGCTTACGCTGGTATTCCTTTTCGTATTCCTCTTTTTGGCTGCGCAATATGAAAGTTGGACGGTGCCTATCGCTGTATTGCTTTCACTGCCGGTTGCCGCTTTGGGTGCCTATCTGGGCGTTGTGATATGCGGATTGGAGAATGATATTTATTTCCAAATCGGCTTGGTGATGCTGGTGGGGCTTGCGGCAAAGAATGCCATTTTGATTGTGGAGTTTGCCAAGGTGCAGGTTGACAAGGGAGGAGACTTGATACAGTCTGCCATCCATGCTGCCCAACTCCGTTTCCGGCCTATCCTGATGACTTCCCTCGCCTTTGTATTGGGAATGCTTCCTATGGTGTTGGCAAGCGGACCGGGCTCGGCGAGCCGTCAGGCCATCGGTACGGGTGTTTTCTTCGGAATGATATTTGCCATTGTATTCGGTATTGTGCTTGTACCGTTCTTCTTTGTCCTGGTATACAAGACAAAAGCCAAAGTGCAGCATAAGATTAAGAAAGACTGATTTTAAAGACAACGTTTATGAAAAGAAAGAACATATATATTATTTTGTTGCTGAGTATGTTTGCCCTTACCTCATGCAAGGTGGGCAAGAGCTATGTGCGTCCGGAGATGGCATTGCCGGATAGCCTGGCACAGCAGCAGGATAGCATGAGCATAGCCGATGAACAGTGGCAGGCAGTTTATACGGACAGCACGCTGCGTGCTTTGATAGACCGTGCTCTGGAATATAACAAAGACATGCTGATTGCAGCTTCCCGTGTCAAGGAGATGGCTGCCCAAAAACGTATCAGTGTTGCCAACCTTCTGCCGCAGCTCACCGGAAAGGTGGAGGCTGAGCGCGAGGTGGAGAATTACGGTGGTCATAGCCGTGATGTAGGCAATACTTACGAAGCCAAGGCGTTGCTCTCTTGGGAACTGGACCTTTGGGGAAACTTGAGATGGAAGAAAGTGGCTGCTGTGGCCGAATATTTGCAAAGTGTGGAGGCGCAGCGTGCGTTGCGCATGACCATCGTTGCCGAAGTGGCGCAGGCTTATTATGAGCTGGTAGCCCTTGATACGGAACTGGAGATTGTGCGCCAGACACAAAAGGCGCGTGAAGAGGGAGTGCGCTTGGCGCGTATCCGTTTTGAAGGAGGGCTGACCTCGGAGACCTCTTATCAACAGGCTCAAGTGGAGTTGGCTCGTACGGCTACTCTTGTTCCGGATTTGGAACGCCGTATCTCTCTGAAAGAAAATGATATATCCTTCCTTGTGGGGGAATTCCCTACCCGTATCAAGCGTGTCAATTTTCTGCAGGAACTGGATGTGCCGGAGTCCTTACCGGTAGGTCTGCCTTCCGATTTGTTGGAACGCCGTCCCGATATTCGTGCGGCGGAACAGCAGTTGAGGGCTGAACATGCCAGAGTGAAAGTTGCTTATACCAATATGTTCCCCCGTTTGGCCCTGACCGGACAATTTGGATTGGAAAGTGATGTGTTATCCAATTTCCTGGAATCTCCCTATTCCTTATTGAATGGGGCAGTCTTGGCACCACTTTTCGGTTGGGGAAAGAACCGTGCTGCATTGAATGCACAGAAGGCTTCTTTTGAAGCCGAAGTGCATAGCTATGAAAAGACAGTGCTGAATGCTTTTAAGGAAGCGAAGAATGCCATTGTAGATTTCAATAAGATAAAGGAGGTCTACCAACTGCGTGCCAAACTTGAACGTTCTGCCAAGGGATATGTGGATTTGGCACAGTTGCAATACATCAACGGCGTCATCAATTATATGGATGTGCTCGATGCCCAGCGTGGTTATTTCGATGCCCAAATAGGGGTGAGCAATGCCATCCGCGACGAACTTATTGCCATGGTAAATGTCTATAAGGCATTGGGGGGTGGCTGGCAAACCGAATGACGTGTGATTAAAGAAGACAGCAAGGGCGTGTATGTACCGAAATATTTGATGGTATATACACGCCCTTGTTCTATAATTGGCTTATTTCATCTAGGATTCTGTATTTAGAGTCTCCTTGTTTTCTTTCTTTTCCTTTGCCTTTTCTACTTCAAGAGCTACGTTTACAGCATTCATGCCTTTAAGGCTACGTTCGAGGTCGAACGTCACAATATTGTTTTCTGCTATATCTGTCAGCACATTGTTAATGTGGAAAAAGTATTTTTCGACCCCGGATAAGTCCTTGATGAAGCCGAAGCCTTTCGATTCATTGAAAAACTCGATACGTCCTCTGCGGATGACCGGTTCTTCCTTGTCTTTTTTGGGAGTTGATATGACGATTTCTTCCAGCTTTATTTCTTCTTTGGGAGTGTTTTCTGCCGGAGGAGTAGAGGTTATCATGCCGTTTTCGTCAACATAGGCAATCATATCTTCAAAGCTATTGGCTTTGTTGGATAGTTTTTTTTCTTCTTTCTTTTTTTGTTTTTCAGCTCGTCGGGCGAGTCTTTTCTTTTCATTTTCACGCTTGTCTGCGGAGATGGATTTGGCCATGTATTTTTATTTATTGAGTTATAAAAAAAGCAGGGGGCATTGCTACAACACCTCCTGCTTTTGTCAGTAGTTAAGAATATTAATATCTTCTAGAGTTGTAACCGCCTCTTCTGTCGCGATTGCCGCCATTGGAAGGTCTTTCTTCGCGGGGGCGTGCCACGTTTACCGAGATTTGTTTGTGGTCAAATTCAGCACCGTTCAATTCGTCAATGGCTTTTTGGCCTGCTGCATCGTCCGGCATTTCTACGAAACCGAAACCTCTGGATCTTCTTGTTTCTCTGTCTGTAATGATTCTTGCAGAAGAAACTTCTCCGTACTCTGAAAATAAATCGTTTAAGTCAGCGTCTGTTGTGCTGAAATTTAAACCTGAAATGTAAATGTTCATTTGAAATTTTAATTAATTGTAATTATTAAATTGGAGTATGGAGAATAATTATGGAAGAGACCGCCTAATAATAGTTGTATATTAAAAGAAGAACAATGCGATAACGACTCGTAACTCAAACTTTGCGGCAAAGATAACACAATAAATCAGTTAATTGCTTTCTTCTCCTTTTTATTTTAGGATAAAAAACGATAAATGTCATTTTATACATTATTTCGGCCTCTCGTTTGCATATCTTACGAAAAAAAGCGAAATTTGCGACGCTTTTAAACGGAACTTTACTAACACCTTTAAATAATTAAGAGAAATGACTAAAAGTGCATTGCAAATTGCAAGGGCTGCCTATCAGCCCAAACTTCCGAAAGCGCTGAAAGGAACTGTTAAGGCTGCAGAAGGCGCAGCTACTCAGTCTGTTGCTGACCAGGAAGAAATCAAGAAATTGTTCCCCAACACGTACGGAATGCCTTTGATTAAGTTTGAAACTACCGATGAGGTGGTTAACTTCCCCGCAATGAACGTGGGTGTTATCCTTTCCGGTGGACAGGCTCCTGGCGGTCACAATGTGATTTCCGGTATTTTCGACGGTATCAAGAAGCTGAACAAAGACAGCAAATTGTATGGCTTTATTCTGGGCCCTGGCGGCTTGGTTGACCATAATTATATGGAACTGACTGCTGACATCATTGATGAATACCGCAATACGGGCGGCTTTGACATCATCGGTTCGGGCCGTACCAAGCTGGAAAAGGAAGAACAGTTTGAGAAAGGTTATGAAATCCTGAAGGAACTCGGCATCAAGGCACTGGTAATCATCGGTGGCGATGACTCCAACACCAATGCTTGCGTACTGGCTGAATACTATGCTGCCAAGAATTATGGCGTGCAGGTAATAGGTTGCCCCAAGACCATCGACGGTGACTTGAAGAATGATATGATTGAAACTTCTTTCGGTTTCGATACTGCTTGCAAGACTTACTCTGAAGTAATCGGCAACATCCAACGTGACTGTAACTCTGCTCGTAAATACTGGCACTTCATCAAGTTGATGGGACGTTCTGCTTCTCATATCGCTTTGGAATGTGCATTGCAGGTTCAACCCAATATGTGTATCATCTCTGAAGAGGTTGAAGCTAAGGATATGTCTTTGGACGACATCGTGACCAGCATTGCCAAGGTTGTTGCTGAACGTGCAGCCCAGGGCAACAACTTCGGTACGGTTCTTATCCCCGAAGGATTGGTTGAATTCATCCCGGCCATGAAGCGTCTGATTGCTGAGTTGAACGACTTCCTTGCTGCCAATGCAGAAGAGTTTGCTCAAATTAAGAAATCTCACCAACGCGATTATATCATCCGTAAACTCTCTCCGGAGAATGCTGCCATTTACGCAAGCTTGCCCGAAGGCGTGGCTCGCCAATTGTCTCTGGACCGCGACCCGCACGGAAACGTACAGGTATCTCTGATTGAAACTGAAAAGTTGCTGTCCGAAATGGTGGGTACCAAGCTGGCTCAGTGGAAAGAAGAGGGCAAGTTCGTAGGCAAGTTTGCTGCACAACACCACTTCTTCGGTTACGAAGGACGTTGCGCTGCTCCGTCAAACTTCGATGCTGACTACTGCTACTCTTTGGGTTATGCAGCATCTGCATTGATTGCTAACGGAAAGACCGGTTACATGTCTTCTGTACGCAACACTACTGCTCCTGCCGAAGAATGGATTGCAGGCGGTGTGCCCATCACTATGATGATGAACATGGAACGTCGCCACGGTGAAATGAAGCCGGTTATCCAGAAGGCTCTGGTGAAGCTGGACGGTGCTCCGTTCAAGGCATTCGCCGCTCAGCGTGATCGTTGGGCTATGGAAACAGACTATGTTTATCCGGGTCCTATCCAGTACTTCGGTCCGACAGAAGTTTGTGACCAGGCTACGAAGACTTTGCAGTTGGAGCAGGCTAAATAAGTTGACGCATCAACTAGTTGACAATAAAACGGAGGGGCGGTTCATTCCGCCCTTTCTTTTCATTTACTCATGGCAACCAAGACCTCCACAAATTCCCGGCGCAGAACTGCTGCCGTTCGTCGTTCTTCCTCTCCCTCTTCGCGGAGTAAGAAGAAAACGCAGCCGCGTACCATGCCCGTATGGTTACGTAATTTTTGGGCGGTCTGTATCATTCTTGTTTTTTCTACTGGCTTTTACTGGTTTTTCATTCGTCCTTATGCTTATCGCTGGAAGCCTTGTTATGGTCAGAAAGGCTATGGTGTATGTATGCCTTGCAACTATGAGGTGCATGGTATAGACATATCCCACTATCAGGGAAAGATAGATTGGGAACTTCTGACACATAATAGAGAAGCCAAATTTCCTATCCATTTTATTTTTCTGAAAGCTACCGAGGGTGGCGACCATGGTGATGATACGTTTACGCAGAACTTCGGCCAGGCGCGTAAATACGGTTTTATCCGTGGTGCCTATCATTATTTTATCCCTAAGACCGATGCCCACAAGCAAGCCGATTTCTTTATCCGTACCGTGCAGCTGGTAAAGGGAGACCTGCCTCCCGTACTTGATGTGGAGACTACCGGCAAGCAGTCACCGCAGGAACTTAAAACGGCAGTCAAGACTTGGCTGGATAGGGTAGAGGCGCATTACGGCGTAAAGCCTATTCTTTATACTTCCTATAAATTCAAGAAACGCTATCTCAGCGATTCCATTTTCAATGCTTATCCTTATTGGATAGCCCATTATTATGTAGATTCCGTGCGCTATGAGGGCAAGTGGCACTTTTGGCAGCACACCGATGTAGGCACTGTGCCCGGTATCGAAAAAGAGGTGGATTTGAACGTCTTTAACGGGACACTGGAAGAGTTGCAGGCGCTTACATTGCAGAAGTAATCCGTCGTTACTGTCTTTCATCTGTCCGATAGTGGACATGTGTTCATTTTCGGACACAGGCTTAGTTTCGTTTTTCTTTGATAATCTGATTGTTGGCAGTTTGGTCTGTCTTTTGCTTTTTATCATACATTAATATGTATCTGTATGATAGGAAAATACTTGCAACAATCTTTTATGATGCTGAAGCAGCAACCCTTGTTCAGTTGCTTCTATATTGTCGCTACCGGACTGGCTATCTCTATGGTCATGGTACTGGCTGTCTTGTATTATATAAAGATAGGGGATATCTATCCTGAGACCCATCGTAGCCGTATGCTTGTTGCATCTTCAGCTCATATGCAATATACAAAAGATACGGACTGGAATACTACCTGGAAATTTTCCATCCCTTTTGTAAAGGATTGCTTTTACTCTTTGGAGGGAGTGGAAGCTGTGACTGCCGTGAGCGATGCCGATAGCTGGTTTGTGAAAGTAGGGAATGTGAAGCGTCCTCTTTCAGCACTTGTGAAGCTGACCGATACCGGCTTCTGGAAAGTATTCGATTTTTCCTTCATTTACGGACAACCTTTTACTGATGCCGATTTTCAGAGTGGCATGCGTACAGCGGTTATTTCGGAAGATATGGCTCGCCGTGTTTTTGGAAAAGGGGATGCCGTGGGGGAGTATATCAAACTGAATTATACGGATTACCGTGTATGTGGGGTCGTGAAGTCGCCAAGCTATGCCATGAAGCTGAGTTACGCGCAAGTCTGGTTGCCTTATACCTGCCAGCCTGCCTATGTGAGAGACAATAACCAGTGGGGAGTAATCGGACCGTTTCAGGTGGCAGTTCTTCTGCCCTCGGCAGCAGATGCCGACCGGGTGAAATTGCAGGTAGATGAATATGTACGCAAATTCAATACTCTGCCGCATGATGATTATCATCTGGTGATGCACGGTCAGCCTTATCTTTATTGGAAGACGCTGTTTTATGTCAATGACATGGACGACTTGGATTTCTTTGTGATAGTCCGGCAAATGGGATTGTGGCTGCTGATGCTGTTGTTAGTACCTGCACTCAATTTGTCAGGAATGATTTCCTCGCGCATGGAGCGCAGGCTTCCTGAGATGGGAATACGGAAAGCATTCGGTGCTACCGGGGAACGTCTTTTCTCACAGATTGTATGGGAGAATCTTTTGCTGACGTGCTTGGGAGGCATTATGGGGCTGATACTCTCTTTCAGCATGGTGTACTTTGCTAAGAGTTGGTTGCTGACCATGCTTGACGGAGGAACGCAACCGTTACCGGACAGTGTTCAGATGAGCATAACGACGGATATGCTGTTCAATCCTACCTTGTTTGCAGTTACGTTTGTGGTTTGTGTGGTACTGAATTTACTTTCGGCATTGATACCCACCTGCGTGGCTTTGAAGAAAGATATTGTTTATTCGCTCAGCCGACAAAAATAATAAGTTATGTTACAACAAATCATGAATATGCTGTGGAACAGCCGTCGGCACAATCTGTGGATTATGCTGGAACTGGTGGTGATAACGATAGTCAGTTGGGCTGTTCTGGACCCGTTGTTTGTCTTGACATACAACCAGTCCATCCCGAACGGTTACGATGCTGAAGGACTCTACCGTCTGGAGGTGACGCGTAATAAGGCGGATACACTTTCCGTTCCTGCCCGGGACTTTGAACGGATTATGCAGGGATTGCGCCATCACAAGGACATTGAGTCAGCTACATGTGTGCTGTCCGGAGCCTATCCCAGTTCTCCGGGTAATAATATGAATAGAGTTTTTAAAGATTCAGTAGAGGTACGCATGACGTATATTCCCTTTTTTACGAACTCCGGCTTTTTCCGGACTTGGCGTTTCCGTTCGGCTAAGGATGGTGCTTGGGAGACACTTGAGAAGCTGGAAGTTCCCAAAGGCAGCGTGATAATGTCGGAAGATGCCGTCATGTTGCTTTCCGAAGGCAAGGATTTGATCGGGCAAAGCGTGTACAGTACTTATGATTCCACGGAAATTCGTGTTGCAGGAATCATGAAGCCTATTAAAATGCGGAACAGTATGCAACCTTATCTGGTACGCTTGGTTTCCTATGGAAATGAAGAACAGATGCCCTCATGGGCCTTTGATAGCGGGCTGCGTATATTTTTCCGGACAAAGGCGGATGTTTCCGAAGGGCGTTTTATAGAAGAATTCATGTCGTGGGTGGATGATAACCTTTCGTCCGGTTCGTTGGTGTTCACGAAACTGACTCCTTTCCATGAAGTGCAGCGTGAAAGTGATTTGCAGGAAGGAGCTACGAACGAGATACGGATGAAGTATGCTTTGGCCTATTTCTTCATGATAAATTTGCTGTTGGCTGTAAGCGGTACCTTCTGGCTGCATACACGGACTCGCCGCGAGGAAATAGGTATCCGCCTATCCTATGGAGCCTCTCCCGGAGGTATCTGCCGAATGTTGATAGGAGAGGCTTTTATCATGACAACCATAGCTGTCTTTGTCGGTTGTTTCTTGTATTTCCAGTGGGCCTATTATGAAGGATTCTATACGCTGGATGACGGCGTGCCGGGATATGGCGACCTTTACCTAACCAATCATTTCTTTGCACATTTCTGCATCGTATCACTGCTGGTATATGTGGTGATGATGGCGGTGACATGGCTTGGTGTATACATTCCAGCGCACAGTATCAGCCGTATATCGCCGGTAGAAGCGTTACGGGATGAATAAATGCTCATTTTCTGAACTTCACCGCTGCCCATCGGTTCTTCTCACGATGGTGGACAAAGTGCAGTCCGTTACGTTCGGCTTCTTCGCGGATGACGGGAATGTCATCTATGTAGAAACCGCTCATCAACAACTCCGCTCCGGGATTCATGCGAGCTATGTAGTGCTTCATGTCCGCCAGGAGGATATTGCGGTTGATGTTGGCGATAACCATATCAAACGGACCTTTGCTTTTCAGAGAGGAGGCATCGCCTTGGGATACGGCAATATTGTCCACTCCATTCAATTCTATATTTTCGAGGGAGTTGCGCACACACCATTCATCTATGTCGATAGCTGTACAAGGGGAGGCTCCACGCATGCGTGCCAGTATGGCAAGGATGGAAGTTCCACAACCCATATCGAGCAGTGATTTGCCTTGCAGGTCACTGTCCAGCAGTTCGCCGA
>OOCM01000959.1_pt1 | contig 25128 bp, 20 predicted proteins | sample 1671111 | NCBI WGS metagenome assembly OOCM01 (sample SAMN06348123, study PRJEB24527) | human gut metagenome | biome: human gut; feature: ankylosing spondylitis patient; material: feces | host: Homo sapiens | place: China | collected 2015-10 | reverse complement strand
ATACCGACCTCCAAAGTTAGATTTTTTAGGTCTAACTTTTTGGGGTCGGGTCAATTTCCAAACGGGGATTCCGACCGTGTTTTTTTATGAATTAATCATCAATATTGTAAAATCGTTTTGCGTTGTCGCAGGTGATTTGCAGAAGCTCGGAAATGCTTATATTACGCAGAGATGCGATTTTTTCAGCGGCATAGACAATCATTGAGCTGTCGCAACGCTTGCCACGGAACGGCACGGGCGCCATATACGGAGCGTCGGTTTCGAGCAGAAGCCTGTCAAGCGGAATTTCCGAGGCGACCTCAAGACTGTGACGGGCATTTTTGAATGTAACAACACCGCCGAGGCTGATGTACATTCCCATGCGAACCGCTTCACGCATAAGCTCAACACTGCCCGAAAAGCAATGAACCAGCGCATTTGGTTTGTATTTTTTCAGAAGATCGTACACATCACCGTGAGCCTCACGATCGTGAACTATAAGCGGCATTTCAAGGTCAAGAGAAAGCCTGATCTGTTCCTCAAAAACACGCTTTTGCAAGTCTTTCGGAATGTCCCAATGATAATCAAGCCCTGTTTCGCCAATTGCGACAACCTTTTTATGTTTTGAAAGCTGTGCAAGCTGTTCAAGATAATTGCCCGGAATATTTTCGAGATTTTCGGGATGAAATCCGACTGCGGCATACATAAAATCATATTTTTCGGCATATTCAATGCAGGTTTTTGCCGTTTCAAGGTCAACCGCATTGTTGACAATTCCGCACACACCCTTTGTGTGAATGTTTTCCAAAAGTTCAAAACGGTCATCGTCAAACCATTTGTCATCATAATGTGCGTGTGCATCGAAAATGTTGTTGTAAAGTGACATCGGTGTATCTCCCTAAAAGTATGGGCGGTCATTGACCGCCCACATTGATGAATTTATATGTCCATACACATATGTTTTGATATAACATATGTGTATTCAATTTTGCACGCAATGCGTGCAATCGTGTGCAACGCACACGAACTATGCTACGCTCGGGCATAATATGTTTTTATATTGCAAACTGTCTACCCGACCGCAATTTTCAATTTTCCATTTTCAACTTTCAATTTTGAAAAACTTTCGCTCGGGCATAAATAGTTTTTAATTTATCAAACTGTCTACACGAAAGGGGAACGGCGGCTCGCCGTGCGGGCGGATGATATCCGCTCCTACAGTTACGCTCGGGCATAGATAGCTTTTAATTTATCAAACTATCTACACGAACATAAATCAACAGATTTTTGAGCCGACAGGCATATTGTCAACAAAAACAACCTTTAAATCATCGCCGTGAACTGCAGAAAGAATCATACCACAGCTTTCAACACCGCAAAGCTTTGCCGGCTTGAGGTTCTGAACAAGAATAATCTTCTTGCCGATAAGCTCCTCCGGCTTGTAGTAGTTTGCAATACCGCTGACAACGGTCCTGTCCTTTACACCGTCAAAAATTGTGAACTGTAAAAGCTTTTTGCTCTTTTTAACGGGTTCGCAGGTCTTAACCTCGCACACACGGAGGTCAACCTTGGCAAAGTCATCAATGCCAATCTGTGCAACACCCTCAAGCTCTTTACGGAGTGCCTTTGTTTCTTCACTTTCACCCTCGTTGTTCTTGATAATGCTGTTGAGTTCTTCAATTTCCTTTTCAACATCAATTCGTGGGAAGAGTGCATCTCCCTTGTGAACCGTGACATCAGCAGGAAGAACACCGAACTTGTCGCAGTTTTCGTAGCCGGCACATTTTTCACAAGCGCCAATCTGCTCAAGAGCCTTTGGCATTGTTGTTGGCATAAATGCCGAGAGAAGGGTGCAGGCAATACGGATTGCCTCAAGAAGGTTGTAGAGAACCGTTGCGAGTCTTGCTTTCTTTGTTTCGTCCTTGGCAATAACCCACGGAGCGGTTTCGTCAATGTATTTATTTGCACGGGAAACAAGCTTGAAGATTTCGGCAAGTGCGTTCTGGAGCTGAGTCTTGTCCATGAAATCGTCAACCTTTGCACGGAGCGATGTTGCGGTTTCGATAAGGTCATCGTCAAATTCGCCGCTCTCACGCTCTGTGGGAAGTGTGCCGCCGAAATATTTCTGAACCATTGCAACTGTTCTTGAAACAAGGTTGCCAAGACCGTTTGCAAGGTCGGAATTGATACGGTTAATCATAATTTCGTTTGAGAATGAGCTGTCTGCACCGAGAGCCATTTCACGCATAATGTGGTAACGGATTGCGTCAGCGCCGTAACGCTCGCCGAGTACAAACGGATCAACAACATTGCCGAGTGACTTTGACATCTTCTGTCCGTTGAAAGTAATCCAGCCGTGAACGGCAAGATGTTTTGGAAGCGGAAGGTCAAGAGCCATAAGCATTGCAGGCCAGATGATAGCGTGAAAACGCATGATGTCCTTTGCTACCATATGAACATCGGCAGGCCAGTATTTGTCAAATTCGTCAAATTTTTCATTCTTGTAGCCGAGAGCGGAGATATAGTTTGAAAGTGCGTCAATCCAAACATAAACAATATGCTTTTCGTCAAATGTAACCGGAATGCCCCATTTGAAGGTTGTTCTCGATACGCAAAGGTCTTCGAGTCCCGGCTTGATAAAGTTGTTTACAAGCTCAACCGCTCTTGTCTTTGGCTGTAAATAGTCTGTTTCCGTGAGGAGCTTTTCAATTCTGTCGGCAAAAGATGACATCTTAAAGAAGTATGCCTCCTCCTTTGCCTCTGTAACCTCTCGTCCGCATTCGGGGCATTTGCCGTCAATAAGCTGGCTTTCTGTCCAGAAGCTTTCACAGGGGGTGCAGTATTTGCCCTTGTATTCTCCCTTGTAGATGTAACCCTTGTCATACAGCTCCTTGAAAATTTTCTGAACTGTTTCAATGTGATAATCGTCTGTTGTGCGGATATATCTGTCATAGCTTATGTTCATAAATTTCCATAAGCCCTTAAAGGTTTTTACAATTTCGTCAACATACTCTTTGGGAGTAACACCCTTTTCGGCAGCCTTCTGTTCAATTTTAAGACCGTGTTCATCCGTACCCGTAAGGAACATAACATCGTATCCCTGCATTCGTCTGTAACGGGCGATAGAATCGCACGCAACGGTGGTGTAGCAATGACCGATGTGGGGATTGCCTGATGGATAATAAATAGGCGTTGTAATGTAAAATGGTTTTTTCTGACACATAGTATTTGTCCTCCCTAAAATTCAGCAAATGAGCTGTAACTGTAATTATACCAATTATTGCATATAATTTCAAGAGTTCATGGGATAAACGGATAATAGTTAATTGTTGTATGCTTAATTTAAAGACAATTACTTATGATTCATTTCGGTGATATTACTGTTTGAATTCATAAATAATCGTGTTAAAGTGTCGGGTTAAAGTGAAATAATGCCGAACTGCGCAAGTGTGTAGGAAATTAAGATAAACACAAGGCAGATTGGAGCTATATATTTAATCATAACATCAAACAAAGCCCTTCTGCTGAAACGCTCGCCGTTCCTTGTGACTTCGTCTGCAATAGTCTTTGGCTTGATAACCCAGCCGATGAGAATACAAGTGCAAAGTGCGACAATCGGCATAATAATGCTGTTGCTCAAGAAGTCAAAGAATGTAAGGAAGTCCATTCCGAGAATCTTAACATTTGACCATATACCGTTGCCGAGTGACGACGGAATACCCATAATAAGGCAGATGCCGATAACGATAAGACAGGACTTGATTCGTGTAAGCTTGAACTTGTCCATAAGCGAAGAAACAATTGCTTCCATTACGGAGATTGAGCTTGTGATAGCTGCAAAGAATACAAGAACAAAGAACAAAAATCCGATGATTACGCCGGCAGGCATTTCGTTGAATACCTTTGGAAGTGTGATGAACATAAGTCCGGGACCGCTTGCGCCAAGACCTTCTTCACCGCTGAATACATAAACCGCAGGAACTACCATAAGACCTGCGAGAAGTGCAACGGCTGTGTCGAAAATCTCAATTTGGTTAACCGACTTTGTGAGGTTTACCTCATCTTTTGTGTATGAACCGTAGGTTACCATAATTCCCATTGCAATGCTCATTGAGAAGAACAGCTGACCGAGTGCCGCCGCAAATGTCCAAATTGACAGTTTGCTGAAATCGGGAATGAGGTAGTACGAAACACCCTCCATTGCGTTTGGGAGCGTGAGTGTGTAGATTGAAATTCCGACTGTCAGAACAAGCAGAACAGGCATCAAAAATTTGCTCAGTCGCTCAATGCCCTTGTTTACTCCGAGCATAATTACCACTGCACTCAACAGCATAAATATCAAGAAAAACACAATGGGTGACAACGGGTCGGAAATAAAGTCCGAGAAAAAGTTGTCCTGTGCCGCAGGGGCAACAAGTCCCTGTGCATAAACGCACATATATTTTGTAACCCAACCGCCGATAACGCAGTAGTACGGAATAATGATTGTAGGAACAAGCGTTGCAAGGTAGCCTAAAAACGAAAATTTGCTGCATAGCTTTTTGTAGGCGAGAATCGGACTTAGCTTTGTTTTTCTGCCGATTGCGATTTCGGCAGTCAAAAGTGAAAAGCCGAATGTAAGCGCAAGGATTATGTAGATAAAGATAAATGTTCCGCCGCCGTACTTAGCTGCATAATACGGAAATCTCCAGAGATTTCCCAAGCCTACTGCACTTCCCGCAGCGGCAAATACAAATCCGAGTCCGCCGGAAAAGCTTCCCCTTTTTTTACTCATGATAATTACCTCTCATTTTCTTTAGAATTTTTTAAAATCTGTAAATAAAACAATCAACGCAAGTATAACATAATACAGAGATTAAAACAATATTTTTTGAAATTTTTTGAATATTTTGCAAAAAGAAAATTTTGGTTTTATCTTTGCGAATTTTGTCAAATCTATTGCAAATCAATTTTATTTGTGTTATTGTAAAATATATGTAAAGAATGCGTTGCCAAAGGTAAAATTTAGTGCAATTCGCTTGAAATAATCCGTTTCGTATTTTATACTTAATCAGATATATTAAATTGGGTTATATATCAGTTTTTATGGTGGTGAATTATATGTCAAATTCAAAAAACAACAATAAAAAAACATCCGAAAAAGCAAAGCTTATGTCAAAATGGCAAAAGATGCCTTATACTAACAGAGAATTAAGCTGGGTTGACTTTAATGCAAGAGTGCTTGAAGAGGCGTTCAAAAAGACCAATCCAATTATGGAAAGATGCAACTTCCTTTCAATTACGGCATCAAACCTTGACGAATTTTTTATGGTTCGTGTTGCAGGTGTGCTTGACCAGATTCATCACGGCAGAACAAGCCGTGACGCATCGGGCATGACTCCTACAGAGGTTATGGACGGACTTGTTGAAAAAATTCACGAGTTTGCCAAAAAGCAGTACAGCTGTTACAACCGTTCAATAATTCCGTCACTTCGTTCGGCAGGAATTGTGTTCAAAGAGGCTGACGAGCTTGACGGCGACCAGAAAGCGTTTGTTGAGGAATACTTTGAAAAAGTAGTTTTCCCCGTATTGACGCCTATGGCTGTCGATACAAGCCGTCCGTTCCCGATGCTTGCAAACAAAAGCCTTAACATTGCTGTTCGCCTTACAAATGCCGAGAATGAAGAATTTTTCGCATTGGTTCAGGTTCCGTCAATTCTTCCGAGATTTCTTGAGCTTCCGACTCACGAGGGCAGAGCGTTTATTCTGCTTGAAAAAATAATCGCAATGCACCTTGGCGAGCTTTTTGAGCTTTACAACATTAAGCAGTACGATCCTTTCAGAATCACCCGAGATTCCGACCTTGACATTGACGAGGATACCGAGGATCTTATGGCTGAAATTAAAAAGTCAATCAGAAAGCGTAAGAGAGGAGAACCTGTCCGTCTTGAATTCGGCAAGAAATGCAACCGAGAAATTCGTGAATTTCTTGTTGACGCTCTTGATGTTACGGAGCGTGAAATCTACTTTCAGAGAGGTCCTCTTGACCTTACATTCCTTTCAAAATTTGCTCACATTAAGGGCTGTGAGGATATGTGCTTTGAACCTATCGTTCCCGTAAATCCACCTGCGGAATTCTGCGGTTATGATGATATTTTTGAGGCTATCCGTGAAAAGGACAGACTTGTGCATCATCCTTATGAAAGCTTTGATGTTGTGGTTGATTTTGTCAAAAAGGCGGCAACCGATCCGAATGTTCTTGCCATCAAGCAAACCTTGTACCGTGTCAGCGGAAATTCACCGATTGTTGCGGCTCTTATCAAGGCGGCTGAAAACGGCAAGCAGGTAACTGTTCTTGTTGAACTCAAGGCGAGATTTGACGAGGAAAACAACATTCAGTGGGCAACAAAGCTTGAAAAGGCGGGCTGTCATGTAATTTACGGTCTTACGGGACTTAAAACCCACTGCAAAATCTGTCTTGTAGTAAGAAAAGACAAGGACGGAATCAGAAGATATTTGCATATGGGTACGGGTAACTATAACGATAGCACGGCGAGATTCTATACCGATATCGGTATGTTCACCTGCCGTGAAGAATACGGTGTTGACGCATCATCACTCTTTAATGTATTGACAGGTTACTCAACTCCGCCTGAATACAACAAATTTATCGTTGCACCTCACGGAATGCGTCCGTTCTTTGAGGCTATGATTATTCAGGAAACCGAGAACGCAAAGCTCGGACTTCCGGCCAAAATTACCGCAAAGGTGAACTCGCTTGTTGATCCTGAAATCATCAGTCTTTTGTACGATGCGTCAAACGCAGGCGTAAAAATTGACCTCATAGTAAGAGGTATCTGCTGTCTTGTTCCGGGGGTTCATGGATTCAGCGAGAACATCAGAGTAATTTCAATTGTCGGTCAGCTTTTGGAGCATAGCCGAATATTCATATTTGAAAACAATTCAAATCCGCTTTATTATATGGGAAGTGCCGACTGGATGCCGAGAAACCTCGACAGACGAGTTGAGCTTGTGTTCCCTGTTGAGGACGAGGATATCAAAAAGCGTGTGCAGGAGGTTATCACGGTTTCATTTAAGGATACCGTAAATGCACGCCAACAGCTTTCAACAGGTGTATATAAGTCTGTTGACAAGCGTGGAAAACACAAAACAAATTGTCAGAAATTCTTTTCAAAGCTTGCGTTAAAGGCTCAAAAGCAGGCAATGAAAAAGACATATGCGAGCACTGTCGGAACTCCGATTGTACCCGTTGAAGTGAAAAAGGAGGACTCCGAACGATGAAAAGAGTAGGCATTTTAACAAGCGGCGGTGATTGTCAGGGACTTAACGCAACAATCCGTGCTGTTGCAAAAACACTTTATAATCAGCTTGGCAATGATGTTGAAATCATCGGCATTATTGACGGCTACAGAGGTCTTATCTACGGCGAAACAAGAAAGATGAAACCCGAGAATTTTTCGGGTATTCTCACAATGGGCGGTACGATTCTCGGCACATCAAGACAGCCGTTCAAGCTTATGCGTGTTGTTGACGAGAACAGCGTTGACAAGGTTGAGGCTATGAAGAAGAATTACAAAAAGCTTGGCCTTGACTGTCTTGTTGTACTCGGCGGCAACGGAACTCAAAAAACCGCAAATCTTCTTCGTGAAGAGGGACTCAATGTGGTTTCGCTTCCTAAGACAATTGACAACGACCTTTGGGGTACAGACAAGACATTCGGTTTTCAGAGTGCCGTTGATATTGCAACAAATGTAATCGACTGTATCCATTCAACCGCAACATCTCACGGCAGAGTTTTCATTATTGAGGTTATGGGACATAAGGTTGGCTGGCTCACACTTTATGCAGGTATTGCAGGTGGTGCGGATATTATCCTTATTCCCGAAATTCCGTACGACATCAACTCGGTTATAAAGACAATCAAGTCAAGAACCGCAGGCGGTAAGAACTTTTCAATTCTTGCAGTTGCCGAGGGTGCAATTTCAAAAGAAATTGCAGCTTTGCCTAAAAAGCAGAGAAAAGCTGCTGTTGCAGAGATGAAATATCCGTCAATTTCCTATCAGATTGCCCATGATATTGAGGAGGCAACAGGTCAGGAAACAAGGGTTACAGTACCGGGTCACTTCCAGAGAGGCGGCAGTCCCGATGCCTATGACCGTGTGATTTCAACTCGTTTCGGTGTTAAAGCCGCAGAGCTTATTATCAATAAAGACTACGGCAAAATGGTTGCCCTTGTAAATAATAAGGTAGTTGCCGTTCCGCTTGAGGACATCGCAGGCAAGCTCAAGAGCGTTCCGAAAGACAGCGAGGTTGTTGAAACAGCAAGAAAAATGGGCATCAGCTTTGGCGAATGATTTTCACCTTTTGGTTGACATATGCCTTTGTTATGATAAAATGATATGAAGTTCAGATTTCACGAAAGGGAGTGTTACTGTGAACGGTAATAAGCCGATTGAACAGATAATAGAAAATGCTGCCGCATCAGTTGAAATGGAAGGCTATACCATTGACAGCAAAAGCAAAGAATGGTGTCAAAAATTACTGCGTAACGAAATTACAATGCAGGAATATATTTCACTCGTTAAGAAAAAAGCAGGAGTTAAGGCTTAATGGCATACAATGATAATTCCATTAACAGAGATGTAATTTTAAACTATGCCTTTAGCACATACGGAACAGAACCCGAATATCCGTGGGAGAGCAGTCCCGATAATGCGGTTCTGCGGAATATGATGTCGGGCAAATGGTACGCAATAATTATGTGTGTCAAAAGGCAGATTTTAGGGCTTGACGGCGATGGCTTTGTCGATGTGATGAATGTCAAGTGCGATCCGATTCTTGTCGGCTCGCTGAGAATGAAAAACGGATTTCTGCCAGCCTATCATATGAACAAGGACAAGTGGATAAGTATTCTGCTTGACGGTTCTGTGAGCATGGAAGAAATCTTTCCGCTGATTGACGAAAGCTACAATCTTGTTATGCCAAAGGCTAAAAAACGCTCAAAAATTTGACATAAAAATCAAGTCGGAAAATCGGTTTTGCAATCGGTTTTCCGACTTTTTGTTGTTTGAGCATTAAATGTGTGCAGAAAAGTTGTCTGAAATCTTGCAAAGAACGCCTGCTTTTGTTATAATCGTAGTATGTATATGAAAATATGTGCCACGCAGAATGAACGGGGTATTAAATATGAAGTCAGATTTTAAGAAAATTTTTAGGAAAAGAATACTTCCGACCGTACTTGCGGTTCTTGCATTGTCGGTTTGTTCAATAACCGCCTTTGCGGTAGGAGAGGACGATCCGCAAACTCCCGATCCCCAGCCCGATCCCGTAGTGACGGAGTATGTTCCCGTTGAAACCGAACCGCAATACACAGAGCCGATTTATACCGAGCCTGTTTACACCGAAGCGCCTACAACCGAGTATGTTGAGCCCGAAACGGAAGAATCCACAACTGAGTATGTTCAGCCCGAAACGGAAGCTCCGAAACAGGAAGAAACGCAGTATCAGAATCAGTATGTTGAAACTAAGGCGACCGATTCAACGGAATTTCAGGCTCCGACAATCGCAAAAACAGTCAGCGAAAAAAAGTATTCCACAAGCTACACGGCGGGAATCGTTTCGTGGATTTGCGTAGGTCTTGGGGTAGTTGTAATTGCGGTTGTGATGATCAGCACAAAAGTCGGTGCAAGAAAAAGAATAAGGTAACAGCATTAAATGTGTAAAAATATGGATAATCTTAACATCGGCGGTGTTCCGCTGAAATCCCACGCAGTTCTCGCACCCATGGCGGGGGTAAGCGACAGGGCCTACCGTGAGCTTTGCGTAAGATTCGGTGCGGCATACTGCGTAAGCGAAATGGTCAGCTCAAAGGCGCTTTCTTTCAACAGTAAAAAGAGCGAAGAACTGATGGAAATTTCAGACTTGGAGCGTCCTTGCGGAATTCAGATTTTCGGTGATGATCCGAAATGTATGGCTGATGCCGCAAAGCACGCACTTGAAAACAAACCTGATATAATTGATATCAATATGGGATGCCCTGCTCCAAAGATAAGCTCAAACGGCAGCGGAAGTGCATTGATGAAAAATCCTCGGCTTTGCGGAGAAATTGTCAAGGCTGTGACAGCCGTTACCGACATACCCGTAACCGTAAAAATCCGCAAGGGCTGGGATGATGACAGCGTAAATGCCGTTGAAGTTGCAAAAATCTGCGAATCGGCAGGTGCGGCGGCAATCACCGTTCACGGCAGAACAAGACAGCAATATTACAAGCCTCCCGTTGATTATGATATCATAAGGGCTGTAAGAGAATCCGTCAGCGTTCCCGTAATCGCAAACGGAGACATTGATAGTGCCAAAAGGGCAAAGGAGGTTATGGACATCACGGGCTGTGACCTTGTTATGGTCGGTAGGGCAACGCTCGGAAATCCGTGGATTTTCTCGCAGATTAACGCATACCTTGAAAACCCGAATGTTAAAATTCATACTCCCGACCTTGAAGAAAGGCTCGGTGTAATGATTGAACATATCGGCAAAATGGTTGAATACAAGGGTGAGCATATGGCAATGCTTCAGGCAAGAAAACTTGTAGTCGGCTATTTCAAAGGCATGAAGGGTGCGGCAGCTTTGCGAAATGAGGCAGGAAAAATTAAAACGCTTGATGATTTGTACGAATTAAGGCAAAAAGCCCTTTCGTTGCAATGACATAAATTCAAACAGGATACACAGTATCCTAAAATAAAAATATAAGGGGAATATAACAATGAGTGAAAAAACAAATATCGCTACTCTTGATTACCTCAACGAGTACGATCCCGCAATCGGTAACGCAATGACAGACGAGCTTAAAAGACAGCGCAGAAACCTTGAGCTTATCGCAAGTGAAAACATCGTTTCTCCGGCAGTTATGGCTGCAATGGGCAGCTTGCTCACAAACAAATATGCCGAGGGTTATCCGGGAAAGAGATACTACGGCGGTTGTCAGTGCGTTGATGTAGTTGAAGAAATTGCCCGTCAGCGTGCGTGTGAGCTTTTCGGTGCCGAACACGCAAATGTTCAGCCTCACTCAGGTGCTCAGGCTAACACAGCGGTATATTTTGCAATGCTTAATCCCGGTGATACGGTAATGGGTATGAACCTTAACGAAGGCGGTCACCTTACACACGGTTCACCTGTTAATATTTCAGGTAAATACTTCAATTTTGTTCCATACGGTGTTGATCCCGAAACGCACAGAATTGATTATGATAAGGTTCTTGAAATTGCAAAGGAATGCAAGCCTAAGATGATTGTTGCAGGTGCGTCTGCATACCCAAGAATCATCGATTTTGCAAAGCTCCGTAAGATTGCCGACGCAGTAGGCGCATATCTTATGGTCGATATGGCTCACATCGCAGGTCTTGTTGCCGCAGGCGTTCATCCGAACCCTGTTCCGTATTGTGAGTTCGTTACAACAACAACACACAAAACTCTCCGTGGTCCTCGTGGAGGTCTTATCCTCTGCCGTGAAGAATTTGCAAAGCAGATTGACAAGGCTATCTTCCCCGGTACACAGGGCGGTCCTCTTATGCATGTTATTGCCGCAAAGGCTGTTTGCTTCGGCGAGGCATTAAAGCCTGAGTTCAAGGAGTACGGCAAAAAGATTGTTTCTAACTGTAAGGCTCTTGCAGACGGACTTCTCAAAAGAGGCAACAAGCTTGTTTCAGGCGGTACGGACAACCATGTTCTCCTTATGGATCTTCGTGATACAGATGTAACCGGCAAGGAGCTTGAGGCTCGTCTTGACGATTGCTACATCACAGTAAATAAGAACACAATTCCGGGCGAACCCCGTTCACCGTTCGTAACAAGCGGTGTAAGAATCGGTACTGCCGCTGTTACTACAAGAGGTCTTAACGAGGAAGATATGGACAAGATTGCCGAGTACATCACCCTCGTTCTTAACGACTATGAGAACAGCAAGGAAAAGGTTAGAGCAGGTGTTGAAGAAATCTGCAAAAAATATCCGCTTTATGAGTAATCGTGAGTAATAAATTACTCGGGTAGAAAGTAAAAATGAATAATTAAAAAGTCAGTCGGTTGGTATATTGCCAACCGACTGCTTTGCTGTTACAGTTTGTAATATTAAAAACATATTATGCCCGAGCGGAAGTTTTTTTAAATTGAAAGTTGAAAATGGAAAATTGAAAATTGCGGTCGGGCAGACAGTTTGCAAAATGCAAATCATTGTCGCCCGACTGCTTTTTATATATAGAAGTTGTGTTTAAATGTAGGGGAGAACCTTGTTCTCCCGTTCGTGTGCATACCAAATTAAAACATAACATTCATTACATCAAAGAATATGTAGGCAAACAAAAAGACCGAAAAATTGCTTTTTCGACCTTAAATTAATTTTGATTATTCTGTTTTACTGTCGGAGGCGGTGGGGATTTCACCGTGTTTTTCTTCAAAATCCGCAATTTCATTTTTAATCAGATGAAGAAGATACCAATTCATTGACCTGTCATCATACTTTGCGACATACTCAAATTTACGCAACAAATCTTCATCAATGCGTAGTGACAAATGTTTTGGCTTTCCCTTCATAAAATCGCACCTCAATGAACCTATTATGGGTTTATTATAAGTCCTTATTGTGCTATAATGTAAAAGTGAACCCATAATGGGTTCATAAAAAGAGGGAGTGCTTTGTTTATGAAAATTGCGGTTATCGGTTCAAGGACGCTTACAGTCAGAAACCTTGAAAAATATATTCCGAAAGATACAACAGAAATCATTTCGGGAGGTGCAAATGGAATTGACAGATGTGCAAAGGAATTTGCGGTAAAAAACAATATCAGATACACAGAATTTCTTCCTGAATATAGAATACATGGAAGATATGCTCCGCTGAAACGCAATCTTGAAATCATTGACAATGCAGATTTTGTTTTGGCTTTCTGGGACGGAAAAAGCAGAGGCACTAAATTTGTTATAGATAATTGCAGAAAAATAAATAAACCGATAAGAGTGTTGATTAGCAAAGGATGTTTATAACATAATGTTATTGCCACATATTACATACTGTTTTCGTCACTCAAAAGTTATGTGTACAAACAAAAATGCATCGGAGCCTTGTTCGGGCGACCGATGCAATTCATTTATCATATTATTTTTTCAAAAGTTATACCATAGGAAACCACATCGGAACTACGGTATTGAAAATAAGGACAGAGCAGATTCCGCAGGTTAAGCCTAAAATCATACCGGCAATAACATCCGTAAGGTAGTGAACACGCAGATAAATTCTTGAAAACGCAATCAACATTGCAAGCATAAGAATCGGCATAAAGGTTATGACTTTGCAACGCATAAGAGCAACCCCGACCATTGCAAACGATGCCGTCGTGTGACCTGACGGAAACGAGTAGAATCTCGGTCTGTCAATAAGCTGTTCGTCATCATCAAGGGTGTGGCAAGGTCGCACACGCTTTACTATATGCTTGATAATAATCTCTCCCATAAGGTGAGCCCACGCAAGTCCGAACACAAAGTTTGCACCTGTTGCCCTCCAGTTGGAGTTTATAAGAAACGGCAGGCAGACTGCCCACCATACAATACCTGCATTGCCTGCACGAGATGCAGTAATCATTATTTTGTTTAGTGCCGGCTTATGAATTCGGGATATGTTATCAAGTACCCTGTTGTCAATGTTTTGAATTCTGCCAAACATAAACACAACTCCTGTTCGTAATATTTATCCTGTATGTCGCAAAATATGCTTGCAAAACAGGCTGATTGAGCATTCTATCATTACTCATACAGGTTCATTATAACACATTAAAATTCATTTGAACAGATATTTTGCAAAAATTTTACTTAATTTTCAGATTCACCAAATGTGCAATTGACGGGATATTTGCCCCCTGTCCGCTTGATGTCGGACTCATGAGCGCACCCGTTGCCATAAACAGAATATTTTGAACGAGTCCGTTTTGAAAATCGTCCATAATTTTTGAACAAAGAACCGATGCGGCGCATCCGCAGCCCGAACCGCCTGCATGAACATCCTGATTGGAGCGTTCAAAAATCATCAGTCCGCAATCGTTGTGTTGTTTCCTTATATTGATTCCGTCACGCTCAAGCAAATCATAAAGTGATTTACTGCCGACTTCGCCCAAATCACCCGTAATAATCATATCGTAATCCTCGGGCGATGTTTTGGTATCCTCAAGATAACATTCAAGGGTCTGAGCTGCCGCCGGAGCCATTGCCGCCCCCATGTTATTGGCGTCGCTTACACCGAGGTCAACTATTCTGCCGACTGTCGCCCTTGCAACGCAGATTCCTTTTTTAAGGCTTTTCAGAATACAGCTTCCCGCACCCGTAACTGTCCATTGTGCGGTTGGAGTGCGAACTCCGCCGTATTCAAGCGGAAAACGGTACTGCCGTTCCGCCGACGCAAAGTGTGACGAGGTGACGCAGGCGGAAACTTTTGCTCCGCCGCTTTCAACGGCAGATGCCGCCATAATAAGACTTTGCGCCATTGTTGAACACGCTCCGTACTGCCCAAGATACGGGATTCCGAATTTCATAAGTCCAAAGCTTGATCCGATGCATTGGTTGAGCAAATCTCCTGCGAAAACGCAGTCAACCTCGTTTGCGTGTGTTTTTGAACGCTCCAGAGCTTTTTCAAGAGCTTCGCCCTGAAACATACTTTCCGCCTGTTCAAAGGTGTCACAGCCGTCATAGCTGTCGTAAATGATCTTGTCGAAATAGTTTTTAAGGGGACCTTCGGCTTCCTTTTTCCCGACAACCGACCCCCAGCCGGCAATAACAGGCTGGCTTTCAAAAGCAATTGTATATGCACCTGTTCGTTTTATCATACAAAAACTCCCTTCCGCTTTTATTATCTGCGAAAGGGAGTTTTTTATTATTATCGGAAGTTGTTTTGCTTAATTATTCTTCGCCTGATTCAGGTTCTGTAGGCGTCGGTTCGGGATCGGGTTTTGGCTGTGGCTCGGTTTTTGATTCCGAACTTGACTGGCTTGATGAACTGTGGCTCGATGAACTGTGGCTCGATGAGCTTGATGATGAACTGTTGCTTGAATGACTTGATGAAGAACTGCTTGAATATGACGGTTCACTGTATGATGACTGTGAACTTGATGAGCTTGAACTGCTGTCGTCATTCTTCGGAACTGTTTCATCCGGGATTACAACATCATCACCGTATTTTGCACGGGGATCATTGTTGGCATCAATGAAAACATATCCGTTTTCGGTATCATAGGTTGATGAACCGAGTGACTCGGAATCAATCTCCTTGCCGTCCTTGTAATAAACTCTCCAAGCCTTTACCGTGTAGCTTGAACTACCCTGATTCGTGAGCTTGTTACGAGTCATAATAAGGTCGTATGAATCCGATTTCCAACCCCAGAATGAAACATAAAGTGTGTTGTCAACAACCTTACACTCAAGGAACATCTGGTAATCTGTCGGGTTAGAAAGTTTAAGGTCAAGGTTGCCGTAGTCGATTGTTGCGTCAAGACCTGTGGGAACATAGCTTGATGCCCACTTGTGACAATAACGCTCCTCAACCTTCATGTTGGCTCTGACAGCCGCATTGTAGATTGTTGAACTTGACTGACAGATACCGCCGCCGATACCAATGTCGGACTTACCGTTTGAAATTACACCTGCCGGCTTGTAGCCGAGAGATTCAAGGTTTGAGTTGCCTGTGCATTTGTTGAATGACCAAGTTGCACCGGGTTCAATAACCGAACCGTTGCAGGCCTTGAGCGAAACACGCATATTTTCTGTTCCGTTTTCCGTATTGGTGGAAACGGTTTCGTATGTTGAAAGAAGAACGATGTTTTTCTTCAAATCGTCAATCGTGATTTTTGCATCTGTTTTTTCAACATCGGCAATAATTCTGTATTCGCTTGCACCGCTTGCAAACACACCCTTAAACTGATTTGCAAGGTCTGTTTCGTTTACTTTCTGTCCCTGTGACGCCTCTGTATATTCAAAACGCTTTTTGGCATAGGGGTGGAACTTTGAAACTCTTGCGTTCTCAGCCTCTTTGTAATTTTTCTTTGCAACCTTCTTTGCTGCTTCGTCAACACTTTCTGCGGTTACGGTAGCTGTTACCGTGTAACTCTTTTTGCTTGTTGAAGTTTCAACAGACGGATCGGTTGCTTCATTTTTGATTTCATTAAGTACAGACTCAATGTCATAAGTATATTTGAAATCCTTTTCGGTCACTTTACTGATGATTCCGTTTACATCAACCGAAATGTCAAGAGGCTTAATAAAGCTTTCTTCCTTTTCTTCAAGAGCTTTTTTTGCCTCGTCGTATGTTTTTCCCGAAATTGAAACACCCGAAACGGTTGTTCCGTCAGGAAACTTAAACTCACCGGCAATAGCCTCCTCAACGCTGTTGAACAGGTTTCCTCCGAAAATGCAGAAACCTGCCACACCGAGAGCTACTGCAACTGCGGCAACGGATGAAATGATGATTGCAAGCTTTTTCTTGCTTTTCTTTTCGCCTTTAGCCATACGACCGCCCGCTGAATGTTTTCCTTTCTTGTTATCAGACTGTCTGTTGCCGTCGCAGTTGATGTCAACAAGATCTTCATCAACAACAAGAATATCGTCCATAAAATTCCTGTTCAAAAAAATTCACCTCATATATACCCAATAATTGCCCTTTGAAAACCTACTGCATTTGATTTTCAAAAAGGGAAACGCTTTTATTACTTTCTTTAATTACCCTATACTGAAATATATTACAGTACAGTCTTTATTTTACAATATAATTTCAAAAAAATAAAGTGTGAAAACACAAAATTTAGAAATTATTTTTATAGAAATTTAAGCTCTTTTTACCAAAAGATTTTAGCAATATTTTCGACTCATGTTCCGAGTGTGAATTTTTACCGCCTTAAAAGCTCGGAACAGTTGCCCCGATTAAAAAACACAAACGAAAATTTAATTGTTTTTATTTAAAATTCAGATGAAATGCAAAAATAATCTATTGAAATACTTGCAGATTAAAAGTATAATAGTAAAAGCACCCCTGTGTGCAAAACCGTTTTCGGTTATTTTGAATTACGGAGAACTGATATGAAAATAATCATCTTCACAGCATCAACAGGCGGAGGGCATAAGAGAGCCGCTGCGGCTATTGAGGCAAAAATAAAAGCCGTCAGTCCCGACACGAAGGTCAAGGTTATTGACGCAATGAAGACAATCGGCAGGGTATATGATAAAACCGTTTGTGACGGATATCATTTTATGGCAACGAAAATTCCAAAGGTTTACGGCAAATTCTATAAGATTACCGACAGAAGAACCCTTATGTACAAGGCTGTTATGCAGTCCAACACAATGATGTCGGCAAAGCTGCTTGACACAATCAATGAATACAAGCCCGATGCAATTATTATGTGTCATCCGTTTGTTACAACAATGATTTCAAAGCTTCGCCGTCAGCACAAGATTGATGTTAAGGCAATCAGCCTTATAACTGACTATGATGCACACAGAACATATATTGTTCCGTATGTTGACGCATATGTGCTTGCAGAGCCTGATATGGCGACAAAGCTTATTGATGAATACGGTGTTGACAAGAGCATAATATATCCGCTCGGCATTCCGATTTTTGACCGTTTTACAGAGGCTTTTGACAAAAAGGCGATTTGTGAGCGTGAAGGGCTTGATCCTAACAAGCCTACAATTCTGCTTATGGCAGGTTCTTTCGGTGTTACAAGCGTGCTGAGCTTCTACAAAGCTCTTGCGGAGCGAGCTCCCGAAATGCAGTTTATTGTCATCACCGGCAGAAACATCAAGCTTTTTGCAAACCTTGAAAAGGTAATTGAAGAAACGGGGATGCAGGACAACACAAAGCTTTTGTACTTTGTAAAAAATGTTGAGGATTATATGCACGTCTCAGACCTTATTGTTACAAAGCCGGGCGGACTTACCGTTACCGAAAGCCTTGCCTGTTCGCTTCCCATGGCAATCTACAGCGCATTTCCGGGTCAGGAACGGGACAATGCGGAATTTTTACTCAACAAGGGTGCGGCAATTATGCTCCGAAAAAAGACAGGTGCAGATGATATCGTAAACCTTGTTAAAGACAAAGAAAAACTTGATGAGATGAAGGAAAAGTGCAGAGAGTTGCACCGCCCCGATTCGGCAGAAAAAATATTCAGACTGGCGCAAAAGCTTTGTAACGATTTCAAAGGAGAAAATGACAAATGATGAAAAAAGCACTTTCTGTTGCATTGTGTCTTCTTATGGCAGGCACGGTGCTTACTGCGTGTTCAAATCCCGATGAATTTTCGGACAGCGAAAACCTTTCGCTGAAATACACACGCTCCGACAAAACCGATGATACATTCAATTATGCCGACGGTGCAAAAACCGCCCCGTCATCATATGATACCTATTCCGCAAAAATAACCGATTTTGAACTCAGGCTTTTCAGAAACCGTCACAAAAGCGGTTCGTATGTATTTTGTCCCGCAAATGTGGTTCTTAATCTTGAGGCTATGGCTAACGGTGCGTCGGGCGATACTCAGGAAGAAATCACCAATGCACTTTGCAGCGGTGTGACGCTTGAAAATATGAACCAATGTGCGTCATATTTTGCAAGCCGTATTCAATCGGTTGCATCTTCGGACAAATCGCCCGAAAGCTCGCAAAGCTCGGAAAAAGATTCCGAAAAGAACAGCGACAAAAGCTTTGTAAAGCTTTGCAACTCGCTGATTTCAAATGACAATGCCGACATTATGACAGGCTTTTTGCAGACAACAAAGGATTATTATGATACTAATGTTCTGCGTTTTAATTTTTCGGACAGCGACGCCTTGAAAAAGCTTGACAAAAAATATGCCGATTTCACAAACAGCGGTTCTGTTTTTGAAAATCTTGACACAAAGCAGAGTGTGATTTCACTTTCTGCGACAGATATCTGTGACAGATGGCTTAATCCTTATGCACAGACCGACATTGAAAAGGCTAAATTTAAGTCGGCTGACGGTGAAAAAGAAGTTACATATATGACCTCAAACGAAACATATATGAAGACAAACAAGGCGACTGCCGTTATGAAATATTTCTCGCAAACACCTCTCAAAATGATGGTTATTATGCCGAACGAAGATGTTTCGCTTGATGATTACGCAACCGATTTTACGAGCCTTGAATACACAACATTGCTTGACAGCGTTGATGTGACCAAAACAGCCAAAGCAAAAATTCCTGAATTTTCAGTCAGCGGAGATAAGTCTGCAGAAAATATAACGCAGATTGTTGAAAAAAGCGGAATCAATTCATCATTCACGGCTGACCGTTCAAGATACAAGAATCTGAGCCGTTCCGATGATATTGCGTTCAGCGCAATGTATGACATTGCTCCGTCGCTTTCAATTAACGCAGGCGGTATCGGCGGAACACAGTCAAACGGCGACAAGGCAGAGCTTGAAAAAAGAACAAAAGAACTTTCAAAAACCGATGTGACGGTAGAATTTAATCGTCCGTTTATGTTTGTTATCCTCGACAACGAAAGCGACATTCCGCTGTATATGGGAACATATGCAGGCTGATTTCGTCAGCAGTGAAGAGTGAAAAGTTAAAAGTTACGGTCGGCGGTGTGCCACCGCTGTCTGTTCGAGAAGATAGTTAGATAAATGAATTGCATCAGATGCCCGAGAAAGGTTCTGATGCAATTTTTATTATATGAAATTTTCGGATTGTTCGTAGGTGCGTTCATCGGACTTGAAAATGAAAAAACGGTATGATATAATAAATCGTATATATGTAACAACGGTGTTGCGGGCGAAATATGTGCTGACCGACACACCTAAACATAAATTTCGGAGGGATATTATTATGGCTGAAAAAACTGTCCGTACACGATATGCACCAAGCCCGACAGGTTTTATGCATGTCGGCAATCTGCGTACTGCTCTTTATGAGTACCTCGTTGCAAAATCACAAAACGGCAAATTTGTTCTCAGAATTGAAGACACCGACCGTGAACGCCTTGTTGAGGGTGCGGTTGATGTTATATATGATACAATGAAACTTGCGGGACTTAAACACGATGAAGGTCCCGATATCGGCGGCGATTTCGGTCCTTATGTTCAGTCCGAAAGAAAGGATATGTATCTTCCTTATGCCGAACAGCTTATAAAAGAGGGAAAGGCTTACCGTTGTTTCTGCACAAAGGAAAGACTTGAAAAGTTACAGGACAGCGTTGGAGGTGGTTATGACAGACATTGCCGTAATCTTCCGCAGGCAGAAATCGACAGACTTCTTGCCGAGGGTACACCTTATGTAATTCGCCAGAAAATGCCGATTGAGGGCAGTACAACATTTACAGACGCAGTTTTCGGTGAAATCACCGTTGACAACAGCGAACTTCAGGATCAGATTCTCATTAAGACTGACGGCTACCCGACATACAACTTTGCAAATGTAATTGACGACCACACAATGGGCATTACTCATGTTGTCCGTGGTTGTGAATATTTAAGCTCCACACCGAAATATAATCTTCTTTATGAAGCATTCGGATGGGAAATTCCGACATATATCCACCTTCCGCTCATTATGGGCAAGGATGCCGACGGCAATGTTTCAAAGCTTTCAAAGCGTCACGGCGCAACAGGCTTCTATGACCTTATTAACGAGGGCTACCTCCCACAGGCAATTATCAACTATATTGCACTTCTCGGCTGGTGTCCAAAGGATAATCAGGAAATCTTTACCCTTGCAGAACTTGAAAAAGAGTTTGATGTAAGCGGTATCAGCAAGTCACCGTCAATTTTTGACTATGACAAGCTTTCATGGTTCAACGGTGAGTATTTAAAGGCTATGACTCCCGAAGAATTTACGGATGTTTGTATGCCATACTATAAGAAGGTTTTCGGTGACAGAGAAATGCCCTTTGAGAAGTTTGCCGAAATTCTTCAGAAAAGAACTACAAAGCTTACGGATATTCCCGAAATGCTCGGTTTCTTTGCAGAACTTCCCGAATATGACAAGGAGCTTTTCGTAAATAAGAAGAGCAAGACTAATCTTGAAAACGCTCCCGTTGTATTGCGTGAGGCTTACGAAAGATTAAAGGCTCTGCCGACATGGGACAACACTTCAATTCACGATTGCCTCATCAATATGGCGGTTGAAAAAGAGCTTAAAAACGGCACAGTTATGTGGCCTGTAAGAATTGCCGCAGCAGGCAAAACAGTAACTCCGGGCGGTGCTGTTGAAATTCTTGACATTCTCGGAAGAGAAGAGTCGCTCAAAAGACTTGAAATCGGTCTTGAAAAGCTCGGCGCATAATTCTACTGACGGAGGTACACGGCAAATGGCTGATGAAATAAAGAATGTTGAGGGTGAAGCTGCCGTTCAGGGCAACTTTATCTGGGATTTTATAAAAGAGGATACTGCCGAGGGCGGAAAATTTGAGGGTAAAAAGGTTCACACCCGTTTTCCTCCCGAACCGAACGGCTATCTTCACATAGGTCATGCAAAGGCTCTTTGCATTGACTTTGGTACTGCCGAGCATTTCGGCGGAATCTGCAATCTTCGTATGGATGATACCAACCCTACAAAGGAAGATGTAGAATATATTGACGCTATCAAAGAGGATATCAAGTGGCTCGGTTATGATTGGGACGACAGATTTTTCTATGCATCACAGTATTTTGATCAGATGTATGAATTTGCCGTTGAGCTTATCAAAAAGGGACTTGCATATGTTTGCGAGCTTACTCCCGACAAGGTGAGAGAATACAGAGGCGACACACAGACACCTGCAAAGAGTCCGTATCGTGACCGTCCTATAGAAGAAAGCCTTGATTTGTTTGAAAGAATGAAAAACGGCGAATTTGAGGACGGCAAAATGACTCTCCGTGCAAAGATTGACCTTGCGTCGGGTAACTTTAATATGCGTGATCCTGTTATCTACAGAATTAACAGACTCAAGCATCACAGAACAGGCGACAAGTGGTGCATTTATCCTATGTATGACTTTGCTCATCCGATTGAGGATGCTCTTGAGGGTATTACGCACAGCCTTTGTTCACTTGAATTTGAGGCTCACCGTCCGCTTTATGATTGGGTAATTAACAATATTTCCGTTCCGTGCAAGCCAAGACAGATTGAATTTGCAAGACTCGGAATTAACAACACGGTAATGTCAAAGAGAAAGCTCCGTGAACTCGTTGAAAAGAACTATGTAAGCGGTTGGGACGATCCGAGAATGCCTACACTCTGCGGACTTCGCAGAAGGGGTTACACACCAAAGTCAATTCGTTCGTTCATTGAGCAGATTGGTGTTTCAAAGGTTAATTCAATTGTTGAATACGGCTTTCTTGAGCATTGTCTGCGTGATGACCTTAACGAAACGGCAGAGCGTACAATGTGCGTTTTAAAGCCTGTTAAGCTTGTTATCACAAACTATCCCGAGGGACAGAGCGAAGAATTTGAGGTTGAGAACAACCCGAACCGTCCCGAGGACGGCACAAGAAAGGTTACTTTCAGCCGTGAGCTTTACATTGAAGAAACAGACTTTATGGAAGAACCCGTAAAGAAGTATCAGCGCCTTTATCCCGGCAACGAGGTAAGAATCAAGTCTGCATACATCGTAAAATGCACAGGCTGCAAAAAGGATGAAAACGGCAATGTTGTTGAGGTTTATGCAGAGTATGATCCCGAAACAAAGGGCGGAAATACTCCCGACGGCAGAAAGGTAAGAGGCACAATCCATTGGGTTGACGCTAACAACTGCCTTGATGCGGAAGTAAGACTTTACGATAACCTCTTTACGGTTCCGGATCCCGATACAGGCGACAGAAACTTCCTTGATTATCTTAACGAAAATTCACTTGAAGTTCTCACAGGCTGTAAGGCAGAAAAGAATATTGCAGGTGCAACGGCTCCGAAGAGCTATCAGTTTATGCGCCACGGCTATTTCTGCATTGACAACAAGGATAGCTCACCCGAACACCTTGTATTCAACCGCAGTGTAAGCCTTAAAGACAGTTTTAAGAAGTAAAATAAACAAAGGGCGGTCTTTTCTTTGACCGCCCACTTTAATAGAAATTTGTGTTCATTAAATATGGTTTTGATGTAATCAATAATATGTTTAAATTTGAACACAATGTGTTCAATCGTGTGCAATACACACGAACGGGCGGATGGTAACCGCCCCCTACCGGGTGTTAATATGATGAAAAAAATACTTGTAACAGGTGCATCGGGCGGAATCGGTTCGCAGACTGCCGTTGCTTTTGCAAAATGCGGTTGCGATGTTGCGTTGCATTACTCGAAAAATTCCGAAAAAGCCGAAAGCCTTGCCGAAAAGCTTACAAATGAATACGGCATAAATGCCTTTGCTGTTCAGGCAGATGTTTCCGATTATGAAAGCGTTTGCAAAATGTTTGACGAAATCGACAGCCGATTCGGAAATCTTGATGTCCTTGTCAACAATGCGGGAATTGCACAGCAAAAGCTGTTTACCGACATAACTCCCGATGAATGGAAGAAAATGACGGGGGTTAATCTTGACGGTGTTTTCTACTGCTCGCAACAGGCGCTCAAAAGATATATGATTAAAAACCACAGCGGTGTTATTCTCAATATCAGCTCAATGTGGGGACAGGTTGGTGCGTCTTGTGAGGTACATTACAGTGCGTCAAAGGCGGCTATAATCGGTATGACAAAGACAGTTGCGAAGGAACTCGGTTCAAGAGGTGTAAACGTAAACGCAGTTGCTCCGGGATTTATCAAGACTCCTATGACTGACGCTCTGACAGAAGAACAGAGAAACGCTATGCTGGGACTTATCGCAATGAAGCGTTACGGACTTCCTGAGGAAATTGCCGGCGTTGTATCATTCCTTGTTTCAAAAGATGCAAGCTATGTTACAGGTCAGGTTATTGAAATTTCAGGCGGGCTTATGATGTAAAACAGAAACGAAAGGGAGCTTAGAATGAGCAGAAGAGTTGTAGTTACAGGACTTGGAACAGTTAATCCGCTTGGAAACAATGTTCATGATTCCTGGGAAAATATAAAGCAGGGCAAATGCGGAATATCAAAGATTGAAAAGTTTGACGCTTCGGATATCGGTATCCACGTTGCAGGTCAGGTAAAGGACTATGATGCGCTTGCCTGTGGAAAAATGGAGAAGAAGGAACTGCGTAATATGCAGCTTTTTGCACAGTATGCGATATCAGCAACAGCGGAGGCAATAGGCGACTGCGGAACTGATTTTTCCGACATCTCACCTTTTGAAGTGGGGGTTATGATAGGTGTGGGAATCGGCGGTATCGAGTTTATCGAACAGCAGTATCAGAGAATGCTTGACAGAGGTGCGTCAAAGATTTCACCTTTCTTCGTTCCGATGATGATTGCCAATATGGCAGCAGGAGAAGTTGCCATGAAGTTCGGCTATAAGGGCGACAACTTCTGTACAACAACAGCCTGTGCGTCCGGAACACACGCTGTCGGCGAAGCATTCAGAAAGATTAAGGACGGTTATCTTACAGCAGCTGTCTGCGGCGGTACTGAAAGTGCCGTGACAAAGTTCGTTCTTGGCGGATTTTCAACAATGCACGCACTTACAAAGTCCGAAGACCCTATGGACGCTTCAAAGCCTTTTGACAAGAACAGAGATGGCTTTGTTCTCGGTGAAGGTTCAGGAATACTCATTCTTGAGGAATATGAACATGCAAAGGCAAGAGGTGCAAAGATATACGCTGAAATTGCGGGATACGGCGCAACAGGTGACGCATATCATATCACTTCTCCTGACCCTGAGGGTGAAGGTGCGGCAGAGGCTATGAGAAAGGCATATACAGAAGCCGGACTCAGGGCTGAAGATGTGACATATATCAATGCACACGGAACATCAACAGGACTTAATGACAAGTATGAAACAGCGGCTATAAAGAAGGCTTTCGGAGATGCCGCAAAGAATGTAAAGATAAATTCAACAAAATCCATGACAGGACATCTTCTCGGTGCTGCTGGCGGTGTGGAAAGTGTTGTTCTGGCACTTACAATCAAGAATGACTTCATTCACCAGACTATCGGATACAAGACACCTGATGAGGAATGCTACCTGGATTACTGTACAGAAGGCAGCATAGAGAT
>OOCM01000956.1_pt1 | contig 25159 bp, 22 predicted proteins | sample 1671111 | NCBI WGS metagenome assembly OOCM01 (sample SAMN06348123, study PRJEB24527) | human gut metagenome | biome: human gut; feature: ankylosing spondylitis patient; material: feces | host: Homo sapiens | place: China | collected 2015-10 | reverse complement strand
GGAACTTTTCTCTTATTATAGCACCAATCTTGTGAAATCACAATTTATTCTTGTAGCCTGCCGCTGATACCGTCTGGATTGTGCTTTTCCTTTCTTTTTGTTCCCTTTAATTAGCCATGAACTGCTTCATGCCCTGGGACTTGGAGCCCGGGTTATCCGAGCCGTAGCCCTCCAGCAGATTAACCACGCCCCACACGCCAAGGCCAGCACCGAGAGCAATAACGAGGGTCTGTAAAGTGTCGATTGCAGATGAGAAAAATGCCATATAAGCCTCCATTTCTCCGGGATTTTCCCGGTAACAAAAAAGCCGCCCTTGCAGGCGGCAGGTTACAAACTTCGGGACACTTTGTCTCGAAGCGTTTATGCAAAGGCGTCTGGATCGTCGATGTCATCATAGTTGAGGATGTCCTCGTCCTCTTCCGTGAGTGCATCGTCCGGCACAGTCACCTCATACATCGTACACGCCTCGTTCAGACCGGGCCGCCTGCGGCGGTTAATGAGCCTGTCGAGGTCAAAAGCGTTTTTCTGTTTATCGGCCTCCGCCGTATAACGGTAGTTCGGATGCCGTTTCAGATCATACTTGGGAGAGAAGAACGGGGGCAGGCCCCGAAGCTGCAAAATACATTTATCTCCCGGCATGGTTGCAAGTTCGGCTGGGGTCATCAGTTCCCGGCCCAGCCGCTGGGTATTTTGACTGTAGCTTTCCGACTGACCACGGGAGCGGCTGTCAGTCTGCATACTGATTGTGGCTTTTCCCAGCCAGTTCTCGGATATTTCCTTGATGGTGCTGGCTTCGCGGCCACCGAGGAACACCACGCTGTCCATGTTGCCGAGGATTGTCTCGGCGTGTTTATCGTAAATGGCCTTGCACTGTGCCAACTGCTGATACAGCAGGCAAAGACTCACCTCGCGGGAGCGGATAACCGCGACCAGCTTTTCGAGCTGGGGCACCTGTCCCGTGTTGGCTGCCTCGTCCCACAGCACCCGTACATGGTGCGGCAGGCGGCCACCGTGAACATTGTCCGCCCGTTCACACAGGAGGTTGAACATCTGCGAAAATGCAAGCGCCACTAAAAAGTTGTAGGTCTGCGTGGTATCGGAAATGATGAAGAATACCGCCGTTTTCCGATCTCCGATGCGGTCAAGCTCCAATTCGTCATAGGCCATGACTTCACGAAGCTGCGGGATGTCAAAGGGAGCCAGCCGCGCACCGCAGGAAATTAAAATGCTTTTTGCCGTCTTGCCGCTGGCCAATTTGTACTTTTTATACTGTTTGACCGCGAAGCAATCCGGCTTGCGCTTTTCAAGCCCGGCAAACATATAGTCCACCGCGTTCATAAAGTCCTCGTCATCCTCCTTGACCTCCATGCCGGAAATCATATCCACAAGGGTATTCATGTTCCGATCCTCGGCAGGCCCCTCGAAAATGATGTAGGCAATCAGGGCGCAGTATAAAAGCGTTTCCGATTTCGTCCAGAATGGATCGCCTTCCTTGCCTTCGCCCTTGGTGTTGGAAATCAGGGCATCCACGAATTTCAGAATATCGGCCTCGTTGCGGATATACGCCAGCGGGTTATAGTGCATGGATTTTGAAAAATCTATGCTGTTGAATACCTTGATTTTGTACCCGCGTTTTTGCAGGAAAGCTCCGACCTGTCCCAGCACACCGCCTTTGGGATCGACCACCACATAAGAGGAATGAGCCTGTAAAAGCTGGGGCGTGAGCCAAAAGCGGGTTTTGCCGGAGCCGGATGAGCCGATAATACAGCAATTCAGGTTTCTGGCATTTGCGGGGATTTTAGGGCGGGTGTTCATCGTGAGAAACTCCGTCCCGGTCAAAATCACGTTGTTTTCAAACTTCGGATCGACAAACGGTTTGATGTCTTTTTCCGTTCCCCACCGGGCGCTGCCGTATTCTGCATCCCGCCGAAACTTCTTAGCGTTCTTGCTTTTGAAATAGATCAGCAGCCGGAAACCAACTGCGCCTACAATACCGACAAGCCAATCCAGCGGGGCAAGACCGGGTGCAAAGTCAGCAAAGGCCGGGCCAATCGTCTGGCCCAGCCCGATGAGCTTATGTGCAAAATCGTTCCCCGCCGCCAGCCGGTAGGCCGTTCCCAGCTTGAGGAACGCCCACAGGATGAACAGATAGGGAATGTTCGGAATGAGATATTTTCTGATCTTATCTGTCCTCATGGGCCACCTCCTTTGCACGTTCTTTCTGCTTCGGCTTTTCTTTGGAAAGCTGATCTGCCGCCTGTTGCAGTTGTTCCCGGATGGGAACACGGTTCGATTTTGCTTTGCTTAACACCTTCCGGGAATACTCAGAAAAGCAGGCGGTCATTGCGTCTGCCTGTCCAGCCTTGAAAAACAGCAGGTATTTGTCCGGCCCGGTTTTATAGAACGCATAGTCTACATTCCATTTCCGGGCCACGCGGTCAAAGGACTTGGCATCCCCGGATAGCTCAATGCTGTTGGTGGCTGTACCGTGGGCCATGAGCTTTCGCACACTTTGTTTTCCATGCGGTACTTGCCGCCCACGGTATGCCTTGCGGATCTTCCGGCCCACCATGCCCAGCACATACGCCAGTCCCCGCGCCGTCAGCTTGGTTGTTTTTACGGATATGGCTATCGTGCGCCGGGAAATATCTTCATCAATCAGTTACACCGCCTCCTTCCTTGGGACAATTTGTCTCGAAGTGCCATCACCGATCCCCACGGTCTTTTTTCTGCATTTGACGGTAGCCCTCCAAAGAAGAACCGTCTATGATTTCCTGATAAGCGGCCATTTGCTCCCGGATAGAGAGCTTCGGGAAAGAGAATACCTTATGCTCCTTGGGAATATCCTGCAAGCCGTGATACACTTCCACGAAATGATCGCTTTCTTTGACAACATAGCCGCCCGGGGCAAAATGGCCGTTTTCGTGGATGCAGGCATCCCGGCCATACGCCTCATAATCGAAATACGGTTTTACCTGATCCGGCACATCCAACATTTCCAGATCGTCCACATAAATACGCCCCAGCGTTTCCTCATCGGATACGCCGGGGTAAAAGCCGTAACAGTCCAGATTTTGTGTCAGATTGATGATGTCCCGCACCGAAGAACAGTGATCGCCGCTGTCGAGGACGGCCTCCAGTGTTTCCAGCTCCGATGAGGTAAGCTCGGAAAGCAGGCAGGCCAGATGATTAAGCTCGTCCAGATTTTCATACTCGCTCAAATGGTCATAGAGCCCCAGCACATCCCCATCGAAAGAGGTAATAAAAATTTCCTGATAGCGGACGCCATCCACGCCGATCCGTTTCAAGAGAGCCTCCACCTCCTGGGCGGTTGTGGGAAATTTCAGTGTTTCACCCACAAGCTGGCCCTCGCTGTACTTTCCGGCGTTGGTAACGTAGGCTTCAAACAGGGTTGCCATTAGCGGCGGCCCTGTCCCTTGACGGTCAGGATGCCCTCAAGGGTTGTTGCCGTAATTCCCAGCCGCTGGGCCACGGCAATATCATTTTTCATGGCTTCGGTCATACTGTGCCCGCAGACAACCAGCACATGAGAACGGCGGAGCAGGTCACGGCTCATGTCGATGCCGCTTTTATGCTCCTCGGGAACAGCATCATTGAGAAACAGGGGCAAGTACAGGGGCGGGCAAATAGGAGAAAAGCCTGCCTCATACACGGTGCGGCAATACTGCGCCGCCAGTTCTGCGTTTTCGCTATCGCCGCCGAGCCATGCAGCGGTGATATAAGCAAGGGGTCGTTTCATCGTTCATACCTCCGATATTTTAATAAGAAAGTTCAACCCAAACCCCACGCCCTTTCCCAGTCTTGGGAAAGGGGGCGGCTCTGGAGGATATACCCCCGCCGCTTGCCGGGGAAATAGCACAGCCGGGGCAGACCGTCAAGGGCGAGCCGCCGAAAACGGCGGTGCGCTGCACCCTTGACGGCCCACTCCCGGCTGTACTAAAAAACAGGCGGCGACGGGGGATATATACCACCAGAGCCTCTGCGCGAGGGCGGGGCCCTCGGGACAAAGTGTCTCGAAGTTGTTACTTGTCAAGTTCCTGCTTTTTCGGGGCTTTTGCCAGCTCCGGCGGCTGTTTTTCTTTCCAGTCATCCAGCAGGGACATAATCTGTTCTTTCATTTTGGCGGGAGTGACCTCCTTGCCAAAATACTTTTCCAGTTCCGCAGTAGAAATAATCACGCCTCGATCCTCCTTTTTCTGTTCTGATAAGATACCGTCAATGACATCGCCGTTGAGCTTGCCTTCCTTATCCAGCTCCCGGAGCCGTTTAGCCTGGGCCAGCGAGGGCGAAGCCTGCTCCCCGTCAATGGAAACAGCAATAAGCCTCTGATTTTTCGGTTTGATGTAGGAAAGCTCCACGGCAGGCATGAAGCCCATCTTTTTATCGTCTACCTTATCCAGAAGCTCCGGCACAAGGGAGTTGAGCCGCAAGTAGCGCATGACCTTTTTATAGTTCATTTCATGCGCCTCGCCTACAATCTCAACCGAGCGTTTCCCGACATCGCCTTCCGCAACACCTTTCAGCCGCCCGCCCTGATGCTTGATGTCCTCAACCTCGAGTTCCAGCAGCGCGGCCAATTCGCTGGGGAGCATCCCGTCACGCTGCTTGTTGCTGTCCTTCATGGCCTGTACCGCTTCGTGGTCGGTCATTTCACGGACGATAAAGGGCATTTCCTCCAGTCCAGCCAGCTCACTGCCGTGGGTACGGCGATGGCCCGCTACAATTTCATAGCCGTTTCCATCTTTCTCCGGGCGGGCAAGACCGGGAACCATTACACCGTTTACGCGGATAGAAGCAACGATTTCCTGCATCTTCGCATCGTCCCGTACCTTAAAGGGGTGCGGACGGAATGTGTGAAACGGATGAACCTCGGAAAGTTTCAGATAAACCAGCTTGCCTTCCTCAACCGGGCGGGGCGGTGTAGTCGGCTCGGGAGCCGTCTGTTCCACAGCAGCAGTTTCCTTCAGTGCCGTATCCTGTGCGGGCTTAATGGGCTCCTTGGCATCCGGGGCCTTTCCGTCACTTCGGGACACTTTGTCTCGTTTGGACGGCTTGGGCTTGTCAGGGGCCGCCTTATCCGCCTTGGGTGGGCGGCCCTTGCGGGCCCCAGCCGATTTCTCCGCTTTCTGATTTTCAGTCGCAGCCTTTTCCGCTTTCGGCGGACGGCCACGGCGCGGCTTTTTCGGTTCCTCCGTATTGGCGGGCTGCGGTGTTTCTCCGGGGGCTGCCGCCTCTGGCGTTTCGGGGGTTTCCGACTTTTCGACTTCGGCGCGGGCGTTCTGCCTCTTTTCCGCCATAAGTTCATTGATTTTGTCAAAGGACACAACCACATCGCCGGACTCAGGTATGGCAGGCCCGGTCTGTTCCTGCTGGGGCTCAGACGCTGCGGCCTGTTCGGGTGTGGTGATAGGCTCGGCAGCCTCCGGGGAAATATTCTCCGCAGGGCCAGTATTCAATTTTTCATCGGCCATTTACGATCCTCCTTTTCGTTAAAGTTGCACAAATTTGAACGCTAAAATTTTGTAGTTATTTTTGTGCCTCCTTTCCGTCTATCCACGCAAAAAAGCCGCCCGTTTTTCATGCCGGACGGCTTTTTGCGTAATGTGATAGATCAAATATTATTTTTTCTGGTTTGCAGGCTCCGAAAAGCCTTGTATTTACAGTGTTCCTAATAGGAAGTAATCATATGGTGTTGCACCGGCCGGGGCGATTTTTCCTGCCTTTGTTAACTCTTACAAAAGCAGCGAGAAAATTTTGTGCATCATCACATTGCACAGTTTCTTTTCTCTTGTTGTGCCATTATTATACTATCTGCCAGTGATTTCGTAAATGCAAAAATGCGACTTGTTATATCTCAATTTGAAGGAATACTGCGAATCATGTTGAAGTCATAACGCATTTTGGTATATAATAAGAAAAAGCGGACAGGAGGCATCTTGTATGCAAGAATGTACAAAAAGAAACGTATCAACGGAAACAAAATGCAGGTTCCATGTGTTTCAGGATGAGCGATTCGTCGATCTCAACTTATACCAATATGGCTGGGAGCAGACAGAGCCTCTACACTCCTATGGTCCCTATGCCCGCAACCACTATCTGTTCCACTATGTCATCTCCGGCAAAGGGCTTCTGCTTGCAAACGAGCAGGAATACACCATCGAGGGCGGGCATGGTTTTCTGATTGCTCCCGGTCAGGTCACCACCTACCGTGCCGATGAACAGGAGCCGTGGGAATACACATGGATCGAGTTTGACGGTCTGCGTGCCCACGAAGCCCTAAACCTTGCAGGCATCAGCGGACAGAACCCGGTGTACTCGCCTGCGAGCACCAAAGCCGGACAGCTGCTGCAAGAGCAGATGCTCTTTCTGGTAAATCACAGTCAGGACAGCCCCATGCGTCAGATCGGCTACGGCTTTCTGTTTCTAGATCAGCTTGTACAGTCCTCGGCCTCCCATCAGGCACAAAGTCCCCGCCGCCTGCGGGACTTCTATATGAAGGAGGCGCTGTCCTTCATAGAGCAGCATTACAGCGAGGACATTTCCATCGAGGACATCTCCTCCTTCTGCGGACTGAACCGCAGCTATTTCAGCAAGGTATTCCGAGATACCATGGGCGAAAGTCCGCAGGGGTTCCTGCTGCACTACCGCATGGCACGGGCGGCACAGCTGCTGACCGAAAGCCGCCTGCCCATCAGCACCATCAGCACCATGGTCAGCTATCCCAATCAGCTCCACTTTTCCCGCGCGTTCAAAAATGTGTATGGCATCAGCCCGCGGGACTATCGTGCAAAGCATCTTGCACTATAAAAATGGTCTCATTCTCCGCTATACGCTTTTCGTTTTTCCGACATATAAAAACGCCCCATTTGTCAGACCGAATACCGTCGGACAAATGGGGCGTTGTTCATTCAGGGGCGCACCCTGTTTTTTTACCTTTAATCCTCTGATCCATGGCTCCCGCCCACAATTTTCAAATACCCCTCCGGGTCACCGTTCAGAATCAAATCCGCATAGCCCAGCGAGTCATTGTAGATGAGATAATCCAGTTCCGTCCTCTGCGCCATGGTAACGTCCAACCCATCCTCGACCCCGGTACAGTCGATAGAGATTTTTCTCCCATCCCGGAGCAGCAACTCCACGCATCCGGTGCCCATGTTGAATTTGCAGGTTCTTTCATCGTACTTCATACTCGTGTCCTTTCTGCCTTACGGCACTCTTTCAGTGGTCTGTCGTGCTTTCTTATGATAAGGTCTGGGACGTTTTTCGATGGAAGCAAGGGATTCATTCTGTTTTCCGAAGAACACAAAAAATCCGAACCCTTCTCCTATCGGAAAAAAGTTCGGATTTTGTTGTTGTGGTGCACCTCCAGGGACTCGAACCCTGGGCCCACTGATTAAGAGAGCAAGCCGCCGGTTCGTCTCAGTTTCTGGAAGTTTCGAGTTATCGTTATTTTTAATCAAAGCAACGTAATTTTTCACCCAGCAATTTCTGCACCCTTTATCCAATTTTGCAACGATTTGCACCATCTGCACGGTTTGAATCCGTGCAAAATCCGTGCAGAAACCGTGCACTTACTCTCCGACAAATAAAATCACCCTATCCCCCATCGACTTGACGGCATTGGTTTGAGTGACCGCACGCCAAAATCAAGTATTGGAGGATTCTACTATGAACGAAATGCTTACCCATCCACCAATGCCACTGACACATCATTTACATTGGTGCCAGTTGGCCCGGTAATGAGCAAACTTCCAATGGCCTGCAGCGCGTGATAAGCATCGTTGTTCTGCAACGCGGCAAACACATCCCAACCTGCTGTACGAAGTGCGGCATCGGTCTGGCCGTCCACATAGCCGCCCGCTGCATTCGTAGGGCCATCCGTACCGTCGCTTCCCACCGAAAAGACACAGCAGTGTTCCAGCCCCGCAAGGGCCGGAGCTGCCGCCAGCGCCAGCTCCTGGTTCCGCCCGCCCAGACCGTTTCCGGTCAAGTGTACGACCGTTTCACCGCCTGCAATGTAAGCCAGCTTTTTGCCCCGTCCTGCGTGGGTGCGGACGATGGAGCCGAGGAAGCTGCCTGCTTCCCGCGCTTCGCAGCAGAGCCGGTCGGTCAGAAGGATCGGTTCGTATCCACGTTCCCGGCAGGCTGCAGCCGCAGCGGCGCACAGTTCCCGCACGCTGCCGGTGATCCGGGTGGTCACGTTGTCCAGCGTTTTCGGCGTTTCCTGCTTCAGCAGCGCCTGTGCCTGCTCCGAAAGTTTCAGGCGATATTTTTCCGCAATAGCCAGGGCCTGTGCGCAGGTGGAGGTATCCGGCACCGCCGGGCCGCTGGCGATCATATCCAATGGATCACCCAGAATATCGCTGAGCACGATACTGAACACCTTTGCCGGAGCGCAGGCACTGGCAAAACGGCCGCCTTTCACACCGGAAAGACGTTTGCGGATGGTGTTCATCTCTACGATATCCGCTCCGCTGGCAAGCAGTTGTGCGGTGATTTCTTGCAACTCCTCACCGGAAATAAGCGGCTTTTCAAACAGGGCGCTACCGCCGCCGGACAGCAAAAACAGCACCGTGTCCTCCGGGTGCAGGCCATGGACAAGTTCCAGCGCCCTTTCTGTTGCCGCAAAGCTGTTGGCATCCGGCACAGGGTGCCCGGCCTCATAGCAGCACACGCCGGGAATTTCCGCTTTCACATGGCCGTATTTGGTAACGACCACGCCATCCTCCATCTGCCCCAGCGTTTTTACCGCAGCATCTGCCATCTGCCATGCCGCTTTTCCCGCTGCAACAAGGAAAATACGCCCGGAATGCGGCATCTCTGACAGAGCACGTTTTACTGCAGCATCGGGTTTTACGGCTTGGATTGCAGAGTCCGTAATTTGCAGTGCTTCCTGATAAAGTTCCTGTTCCATCTCAGATGTCCCTTTTCTGAATCACTCTTCCAGCAGAGAACCACCTCATTTTTATCGGCCGATCTGAATGCCGGTCAGGTATTCATAATACTGCGCAATGGCGCTGTGGTCCTTCTGGCCGCCCTCATGATTGTGCAGCCACTGAAGAATTTCCTGAACCTCAGCAGTCATGGGGACGGGTGCGCCGACAGAGTGCGCGCAGTCCAGAGCATTGTTCAGATCCTTGATGTGCAGGTCGATCTTGAAACCGGGCTTATCGTTGCCCTCGATCATCATGGGAGCCTTTGCATTCATGACGGTGGAACCGGCCAGACCGCCCTTGATGGCCTGAAAGACCAGCTCCGGGTCCACACCAGCCTTCTGTGCCAGCGTCAGCGCCTCGGCCAGAGCCTGGATGTTGCAGGCCACGATGATCTGGTTGGCCAGCTTGGTAGTGTTGCCGGCACCCACCTCACCGCAGCGGACCGTAGAAGCACCCATGGCATCCAGCACCGGCTTATAGGCATCAAAGACCTCCTGCTTGCCGCCTACCATAAAGCTCAGGGTGCCGTCAATGGCCTTGGGTTCACCGCCGGAGACGGGAGCATCCAGCATCTCCACGCCCTTCTTCTGCAGCTCGGCGTAGATCTCCTTGGAGGCCACCGGGTTGATGGACGAGCAGTCAATGAACACTGCACCGGGCTTCATGTGGGAAACTACGCCGTTTTCGCCCAGCATCACCTCTTTGACCTGCGGAGAGTTGGGCAGCATAGTGATGACAACGTCGCACTGCTCACCGATCTCCTGCTGGGTGGCCCCCTTTGCACCGGCAGCTTCCAGTTCCTGCACGGAAGCCTGGCTGCGGTTATTCACCAGCAGATCCGTATAGCCTGCCTTCAGCAGGTTCTTTGCCATAGGTTTGCCCATGATGCCCAGACCGATAAATCCAATTTTCATAACACTTTCTCCTTTATTTAATATCAAACCGTCAGAAAATTTCAATTGCCTCGTACTCATTCAGTTGATCCAATGTAATGATCAGCGCATCTCCTGCACTCTGCGCAACTCCGGTTCCTCCATTGAGGGCTTTCACACTCTTTCCAGCCATTCCGGGCAGATGTAGTTCGATTTTCTGCATTGGGATCGGGCGGAAATAACTATTTGCAAAAACACCGCTGCCATTTATGAGCTGTACAAGGAATCGGTCCGTTTTTTTGCACAGAACCAGTTCCACGCTTGGGTGCAGCCCGGGAGCAAGTTCCGGCAGACCGCATATCTGATGCAGAACGTCCTGCATCAGATGCAGTGTATTATCGAATCCCTCATTGAAATAAAAGCTGCCCGCGAGCCATGGCAGGCAAACACCTTTTCCTTTTCCATATGGTGTCACGCCCACACCCGGAATGTCACTCACCTCTGTATAATAGCAGCGCTCCGGCGGTCCGAAGGGATGTTCCGGAATCAGATGCAAACAGGTCTGCGTTTGTTCGCAGAACACAACTTCGTTCAATATCGCCCCCGGAGCGATATAATGCGCCTCTGCACTACGTGGAAACAGCGTTTTTTCCGCTTCGCACAGTTCAAATACGCTGGACATCCGGTCTTTCCAGCTGTTCCGGACTTCGCAGATTCCGAGGCAGCGTAACTCAGACAGAATTCCCGTGGACAAAACCGTGCCGCCCTGCTCTGCATAAGTGTCGAACATTTCAGCCTGTTCTTGCGTCAGTTTTTTCAGATCTGCCAGAATCACAACATCCCAGCGATGCAACAATTCCGGTTTCAGTTCTGCCAGTTTCATTTCATCAAACGGAATATGGCTTTCCGTCAGTGCGCGGATCCATCCGTAAGATTCCGGGTCATTCCTTGCCATGACCGGTCTGTTCACCAGCAGGACTTTTGCTGCACTGGTCAGTCCGGCATACAATTTCTCGTGTGCTTTATGAAAATCAAACGCTGGTTTGCTGGCTGTCAAAGCGGTCCGATCCTGGTGGTTTCCCAGATGGCCCATGATATACAGGCTCACACTGCCCGCATTGGCCAGATTCTGCCACTGACGGAGGGCAAGCTGCGGAGCGCTGACCGAGGTATCACGATACCGGAATCCCATAAAGTCAACACTTGCATTGTCTGCCGGGCGTTCCCGCAGCGGTCCTGCGGTTTTTCGTGCATTGCTGGATGCACTGTACTGCCATTGTGCTACACCGATCTCTGTTGCCGATTCTGTGCGGATGTAATCCAGATTGTTGATGGCAAGTTCCGGATTGATTTCCCGAATCGTTTTTACAAGACGTTCCCGGTACTTCTTTGTACAGGCAGACTTAAACGACGCATACTTTTTATAATCCGGATTGCCCAGATCATCCTTTTGCGGAATTTCCAGCCCATACTGTTCCCGGAACAGCCTTTTGCAGTTTTCGCAGTGACAGGGGCCATGATAAACACCGCTGTAATCCACCACCAAAAAGCCGCTCATGTTGCAGAACACGCCATCAAACGGATGCGTTGTCAAAACCTCCCGAAGGATCTCCAGGCTTTTTTCCTTCTGATAGGCTCCATTCGGGCAGGTCTGGATGTTGCCATTGTAATTGACGACATTTCCGTTTTTGTCCCGGTATGCCCAATCCGGGTGCTTCTCAAAGATAGGTTCCCGGATCTTTGAAAAATCGGTTCGCGCAATGACGCGGATCCCGCGTTTATGGCACGCTTCGATCATCTCCATCAGACTGCTTCCGGTCAGATAGGGGCTTTGTGTCTGAAAGTCCAGCTTTGTCTGATAGCTGGCAATGATTCCGGCCGCATTCAGCGTTACAACTGTTGCACCATAGTCCGCCAGCTGCTGGGCGTATGCTTCCGCATCAATATCCGCCATATCCGTTTCCCGGAGGTTCGTCTGGATCATCCGCCACGGATAGTCCGTCCACCAGTGTTTTACGTCCATAGTGCCTCCTTACATCCACTCCGATGGATCACTCCATCCGCGCTTGCCAAGATATTTTTCAAAGTCGATCTTTGCCGCCTGCTCTTTGGTCAATCTGGTATTCAGCATTTTTGACCAACCGCCTTCTGCTTTTTCACCGTTCATAGCATCGGTCGGCCGGAGCAGATTCAACAAAGGCTCTCCGGCTTCAAACCGCCGGGCGTTTTCTTTGATGATCTCAATGCTGCGTCCCGCTCGGTTCGGAACCTGCGGCGTGCAATGTGGTGTCAGATACACGGTATCCATATCCCACAGAGGGCTGTCAGCCCCCAATGGCTGTTCTTCCGTCACATCCAGACCGGCACCGCTTAAATGTCCACGGTTCAGTGCATCTACAAGATCTTCCGTGCAGACGATACCACCTCTTGCCATGTTTACAAGGAACGCACCCGGTTTCATCTGTGCAAGTGTTTCCTTATTGATCATGTGATATGTTTCATCGGTCAAAGCCAGCGTCAGCACCACAAAATCCGATTTTTCCAGCAGCGGCTGGAGCGTATCGCCATCATTTGCACAATATTTTTTTTCGATGTAGTCAAATCCCTTGATTGGGAATTTATCGTATGCAACGATATTCATTCCAAGCGCATGCAGACGCTCTGCCAGCATGCGTCCATTATTGCCCATTCCAACAATGCCGACGATCCTGCCATACAGACCGCGCCACTGATTGGAGCCGTCCACACCCCAATGATGTGCAGCCTGTGCCGCCAGCAGTTCCTTTGTGTGATAGCAGTTCTGCAACATAAAATAAATGCAGTGCTCTGCCAGAACAGGGGCACTGCGCCCGGCAGCACCCGTCACAGGGATCCCGCGTGCAAATACTTCCGGACGGGCAGAACCATTCAGGCCGGCGTGATCACAGTGGATCCACTTTAAGGTATTTTCGCCCAGAATGCAAGGATCCACATCCCCCATCAGGATACAGACATCAGCATCTTTTACTTCTTGTTCCAGCTTATCCTTATCGTAAAAATCCACATAGCGGAATTCCGCCTCTGGAAAAACCTGGCGCAGTGCACGCATATTTTCCTTGTCGTACCAGACAGTTGCAACAACTTTTTTGATCTTTGGCATGATCACATTCCTCCCTGTATCAGGATCGTTTTCATTATTATATAGTCTTTTCGCGGATTCATATATCCATAAAATTGTTATTTTGTTTTTATTTTCGTTTTGTTTTTTATTTTTATCTATTTTAAGAACAGAAACGCTAATTTTTGTGATACACTAAATATAGTTTGATTGCGAGGTGTTATGGATGCTGCCCGATTCCGCCGATATCGACCGCCGCCTTGAGTTTTTCAGTGAACTGTTGTCCTGCCAGAATCATTTTTACCGCTGGGTCTATGATTCGGATGGTTTTCTTCAACAGACCAACTGTAAGGATCTGGCACTGAATAAGCTTTTTGTCAAAAGTTCTTCCTTCCAGTATCTTCTGGAACATTCCAGGGAAAGTTCCGCTCCGTTATTGCTCAGTTCCTCGCTGAATCTTTCATGGTGCGCTGCCTTTGAACATCTTGATGGAAAACTTCACCGTATCCATGTCATCGGCCCGGTGTTTACTTCTGAGCCTCCGCTCTCCGAAATCAGCAACGTTCTGAAATCCAGCCGGATCACCGATCATTGGAAGCCAAAGTTCATTGCGATCCTACAGCGTGTTCCGGTCACAAGCACAAGCAGTCTGCTGCAGCAGCTTCTGATGCTGCATTACTGTATTACCAATGAAAAGCTGCTGGTCAGCGATATTGTCTTTCAACATAACAAAGCACCGCTTTCAAATGAGGGTTCAACGGTCGGACGCGATCGGATGAACGTTTATCGTGCCGAACAGGCTATGCTGCGGATGGTCCGGGAAGGAGATTCGCAGTACGAAGAAGCGCTCGGCGCTGTTGCAATGGTCAGCACCGGTGCTCATATCATGGAAGGTTCCGCTCTTTCCAAAGCAAAGGTATCACAGATCATTTTTATTACTTTGTGTTCCCGCGCTGCAATCGAAGGCGGACTTTCTCCGGAAGTTGCATACAGCCGGAGCGACGCCTATATTCAGGATGTTCTCGACTGCAAGACCGTATCCGAGGCAGCCTCCATCGGCCATACGATGTATCAGGACTTCATCCAGCTTGTCCATAAATGCCGCACCAACCCGAACCTGAGCAAATCGGTTCAAAGTTGTTGCGACTATATTGAAAACCATCTTTCTGAAAAAATCACGCTTTCATTTCTGGCAAAGCGTGTCGGCTATGCAGACTACTACCTTTCCCGCAGATTCAAAGACGAAACCGGTGTCAGTATCAACACCTACATTAAAATTGCCAAAATTGAACGCGCGAAAATGCTGCTTTCGACCACACAGAAAAGCATTCAGGAAATCTCCGATGGCCTGAATTTTGGTACACGCAGTTTTTTCTCAGAAGCCTTCAAGTCCATCGTTGGCATGACCCCGGCTGCCTATCGCCAGAAGTACCAGCACTTATAAACAAAACCGGCTGTAGCATCCATGTGGTGCCGCAGCCGGTTTATTTTTTACGATTTTTTGATTTTCTGGAGTGCCTGATTCAGCCCAATGATATCATCTGCTTTCAACGCAGGCCCTGCCTGTTTGAGCAGGTTTTCCATGCGTATACCGGACATCATCTTCTGAAGATTCTGGTTCTGTGCTGTGCTCTTGGCCACATCACCACGTGCCGCACGCGCTTTTGCCATAACCGCATTTACCAGTTTTGCACTTTCCGGGTTTGCCAGTAGCGTTCCAAACGTATCTCGCAGGGAATAGCAATCCTCACAGAATGTTTCCTTGTCGAACCAGTTGATGACATCGCCCTTCTGCCGGAAACTATATGCAGGGTTCTCTTTTGCTGCTTTACGAATGGTCATCACATCACTGCAATGTGATGCCATCGCTTCCACTCGGTGTTCACCTTCCGTCAAAGGGATCGTAAATACAAAGATTCGGTTACCTGTACAGGTTCCCGCCTCCCGTCCATCAACCAGAAGGGTTACCTGCTGTTGATTAGAATAGACCTTGATTTTTGTGGTATCTCCACAGCGTTCCACATAGCGGCTCCCACACAGATGAACAAACGGCTCCTTGTGGTTCCATGCAGCCTTATAAAGGTAGAATGCATCTTTCCGCAGTTTCCGGTCCATTGTGACAAGGCCTTTCTGATTTACGCCATGTTTCCCACCTTCATCACGCCCATCTGCTGCAAAATCAAACAAATTCCAGACATGTGTTGCCCACATCCATGGGCGTTCTTCAATACACTTCAGCAAATGTTCATGATAAACGCACTGGAACTCCTCTGAATAATCCCCCCGCTCCGGCAAGTCCGTATGGAACTGCGGATTTGCATCTGCACCATATTCAGAAAAACCCATCACACGGTCAGGAAAACGGCTGTGGTATTCGTCGAAGAAGCTGTCATTCTGTTCCAGTTCTCCCAGATACCACCCAAAATACAGATTATAGCTTCCGATATCTGCCAATTCGACCAGTGGATGTTCCTGTTCCAGCATAAAGGCGTGGGCCATCGTTGTCGGGCGTGTCGGATCCATCTGGTGGCACAGGGTATTCAGTTCCCGGTGATTTTCCATCAGATCCTCTGTCACTTTTCCGCTTGCAGTGATCTCATTGGAAAGGCCCCAGCAGATGATTGACGGATGGTGATGGCACTGCGTGATCAGTTCTCTCATCTGGTCAAGTGTATTCTGCCGACCGTTCGGCATATGCATCGTGATGTACGGGATCTCTGCCCAGACCAGAATGCCCTGTTCATCACACAGATCATAAAATTCCTGTGCGTGCTGATAATGTGCCAGCCGGACCGTATTTGCTCCGATCTCGCGGATAAACTTCATATCCAGTTCATGGTCTTCCCTTGTCAGTGCATTTCCTACGCCCGCCTTATCCTGATGACGGGAAACACCGCGCAACGGATAGGAACGTCCATTTAGACTGAAGCCCTTCTGCGGATCAAACTCCAGTTTCCGGCAGCCGAATTTCAGCGACACCGTATCTTTTTCCTGCCCGTCATCCAGAAGGATTGCTTTCGCCTGATAGAGATACGGGTCCTCCGTCCCATTCCAGAGGTGCACATCTTCCAAAGTAATTTCTGCACAGGCATATCCATAGCTGACTGCAGAAACTGCATCCTTATCTCCAATGAAAAAATGCACTTGCTGACCGCCTACGCTCCATGCTTCCAGCTTTACAACAGCACTCTTTGCACTAAGATCTATGACCGGGGTAATTTTCAGTCCCGGTGTTCCATCCATCGTCAGTTCAAAATGCTCTGCCGGAACGATTATCAGGTTCACGTTACGGTAAAGGCCGCCATAAAATGTAAAGTCTGCTTTCTGCGGATAGACATAATCGTTTTCGCTGTTATCCACCGTAACAGCAAGGATATTTTCTTCCCGGAGATGTTCCGTCAGGTCCACACGAAACGTTGAATAGCCGCCTTCATGGTGGGCCAGCTTTTCCCCATTCAGGAACACTTCTGCCGTCATTGCAGCGCCCTGAACTTCAAGAAGCACACGATTTCCCTCCGGCAGTTCCGGTTTTTTGAACGCTTTTGCGTAGCAAGCCGTTCCTCGCCAGTAATCGTTTCCTCCGTCCTGTCCGTCCTCAGCATTCCATGTATGCGGCAACGTTACAGGCATCCATGTTTCTGAAAAATCCGGCTGAACTTTTTCACCCTTGGAAAAGTACCAGTCCTCGTTCCAGTTTATTATTTTTCGCATCGCTGTTTCCTCCTGCTTCTGCCATCAAAAAACTCCTGAAGCAGCTCAGCACCGTTTCAGGAGTTTGACCGACGCCAGATCTTACTTTTCTGCAGCCATGGCAGCTTTCTGAGCTGCAAGATTTTCTTCTCTGCGAATCTTGTTTGCAGCCTGAACCTCAACCATCTTTTCTGCAGTCAGGGGATACCAATGCATGGCAATGATCGAGCAGACCCAGCCAAGGATCATCATGCCAAGCCACATCAGCATCGTGATCCAGAACACCTTCTGCGTTGCAGGATCGCCGGGCTGCGGCACATTGTCCACATATCCGATGGTCGCTAGCAGAGCTGCCGTGATCATACCGCCAGCAGCAGAAACGATTTTTCCCAGCATCGTAATGGTAGCAACCACCAGACCCGGTTCATACTTTCCGGTCAGATAAAACTCGTAGTCTGCAATATCATGATACATCGTGACAACGGCTGCATTAGTAGTGCTTTTGGATGCAGTCAGCAGCGAATAGAGAATTACAAAAATAGCGGTCGGCAGGGGCTTCACACTGATCTGTGTATAATCTCCAAACAGGAAGAACAGGAACATTGCCACTGCAACACCTGTTGCCAGCCATGTATAACGCAGGTATGCCTTGCCTGCACCGATCTTTTTTGCCACACCCGTGATAAAGAAGATCAGAACAACAGAGGTAATCGTCGTGTAGATGCTGATATTACCGCTGAAACCATAATTGCCGATCAGAACACCGAACACAAGGGTGCTGACCACTGCTGCGCTCGCGACTTCATTGGCAAGCTTATCCGATGCATCCGAAATAACGCCAGTCACAAATGCGGAGTTATGTCTGAGCATTCCAATCATATCGCTGAGCTTGACCTTGACACCGGGACGATAGTGTGCCATGACGCTTTCATAAGTATCGCAATCCTTCAGAGCAAACATTGCCAGCAGATCCATGATCAGGCAAGCCACCACGCAGGTGACACCAATAACCTGCAAAAGCTCAAACGTCAGACCGCCAAAAATCGGGAACAGGACTTTTGCACGATACAGGCTCAACAGCATTGCCAGAACCATCGTGTAGATCTGGGAACACCGGCCGATCAGAGGACGCTGCTTCGGATTATTTGTCAGCATGTTAGAAGCAATGTTCTTGCCCTGATTGTGGATCGTACGGCCCAGAACATAAAGCATATAGCAGATTGCGTACGGCATCACACCCATGCCAGGGAATACAAACATAATACCCAGCACCGATGCAGCCATCATCAGGTAACCGATTGCCAGGATCGGGCGCGCTGCGCCAAATCTCTTGGTGTGGATCTTCGGCACGATCACTGCACACAGCGGGTCTGTAACAGCATCAAACAGTTTGCCGGAAGATGCAATGGATGCAGCCAGTGCAGTTGCGAGGCCATAACCGCCCTTGGCAATGTATGCATTCATTGTAAAAACGATCATGAAAAAGTTTCCGACAGCCGGAACCATAGAATAGCAGATGATCTGCCACAGTTTACAGCTTGTGTAATTGGAATTCACATCGGGGGTAGTACTTTTCTCTGTACTCATTTTTTTGATTTCCTCCTGATACTTGGTATATCCGTTTCCATCCTGCAAGCCAGCGCTCCGCCTGCATTTCATAGGCACTGCTCCAAACCGGTCCCGGAAACGCCGCCTACGATGTTCGTTGTTAAGATTATGACATATTGCCACACAAAAGTATATTTCAAAATTCGTTAAAGTATCTGCTTTTTTGCTCTCGTTAACATTCAAATCGATTTTGTGGTCAAAAAAACGAATACACAAAATGACATCTCAATACGCTTTTGATATAGTTTGACACGGAAAGAATCAGAACAATTTTCTTCACGATGAATCCACTTGTCTGTTCCTTTCTGTTTTCTTTCATAATTTTTCTATTTACCTGTAATGGAGGGCATTTTCATGAGTAAGATCGTTATTATGGAATCTCTCGGCATCTCTGCCGAAGAACTCGCCGCCCGCAAAGCACCGTTTGAAGCACAGGGGCATGTGTTTGTGGATTATCCCAAAACCACCGATCCCGCCAAACTGATCGAAGAAGCCAAGGATGCAGACGCCATGATCATTGCCAATATGTCGATGCCGGCCGAGGTCCTGCGCAAGTGTGACAAACTCAGATTCATCGATGTTGCTTTTACCGGTGTGGATCATGTTGGTCTGGATGCTGCCAAGGAGAAGAATATCGCCGTCAGCAATGCTTCCGGTTACTCCAACGAGGCAGTTTCCGAGCTGGTCATCGGCACGACTCTTTCTCTTGCCCGGAATCTCCGCAGTGTGGAAGACCGCTGCCGTGAAGGAAAGGACAAGACCGGTCTTGTCGGCTGGGAGATCAAGGGGAAAACCGTCGGTATCATCGGTCTTGGCAAAATCGGCACCCGAACCGCCGAATTATTCCATGCATTCGGCGCAGACATTCTTGCACAAAGCCGTTCCCGGCATGAAAATGCAGCAAATTATATTGAACAGGTCTCTCAGGAAGAATTGCTCCGCCGCTCGGACATCGTGGTTCTGCATTGCCCGCTGAACGACTCTACCCGTGGCATGATCAACGCAGAAAAGCTTGCGATGATGAAGCCCACGGCTCTTCTGGTCAATGTTGCACGCGGCCCTGTTGTCGTGGAAAAAGATCTTGTAAACGCCCTTGAAAACGGTGTGATTGCCGGTGCCGCCCTTGATGTCTTTGAAAATGAACCACCGTTGGATCCTGCATCGCCTGTTCTGCACGCCCCTAACTGTCTGGTGACCCCTCATGTCGCGTTTGCCACCCAGCAATCCATGAGCCTGCGTGCGGAGATCGTCTTTGAAAATCTTGCACAGTGGATGGATGGTCATCCAATCAATGTGATTCTCTGATTCCGCCATTCCCATGCCGGGTTCCATCTCCGGACATTTCTCCTTTAAAAGCAATCCGGCACAGCAGATGCCACCACCTGCCTGTGTCGGATTGTTTCTTCATACAGAAAGGGACTTTTATGAACGATTCAAAAAAAATTTCTTTGCCATCTGTGCAGATTCCCACTCTGGAATGTGATGTTCTTGTCGCCGGGGCCGGCACAGCAGGCTGCATTGCCGCCATTGCCGCTGCACGTCAAGGTGTCTCCGTCATCCTTGTTGAAAAGACACCAGTTCCGGGCGGAACTTATACCAACGGCGGCATCGGGGCCAATAGTTTTTACGCAATGAGTACCGATCCTTCTGCCGCCAAGCGGGTCGTCGGTGGGATTCCTTACGAGCTGAGTCAACGTCTCATGGAACAGACTGGTGCTACAGGATATTACCCCACCCCCAATGATCCACATCACAGCCCCTATCGCTTTGTTGCCGATCATGAGATCTACAAAGGAGTCATAAGTCAGATGCTTCTCGAAGCCGGCGTAACCGTCTTGCTCCAGACCATCTGCTTTGCTGTTTTGACAGAAGATCGCAACATCTCTGCCGCACTGATCGCAAACAAAGATGGCTGCAGTGCCATTGCCGCAAAACAGTATATCGACGCTTCCGGTGATGGCGACCTTGCACGATTTGCCGGTCTGGAACAGATCGACATGTGGCAGGATTACCATACCGTCAGCGGTGGCTCCACGGGTCTGGTATTCGGTATGGCAGGTGTGGATATTGACCGGATGGTAAAAGAGAATCCGCAGGGAGCGGTCAAGCTCTCCAGTGCGGAACTGGATGTCTCCGGAATGTGTGCGGAACAATATGCCTTTACCACGATGAAAGATCCCGAACGCTATCAGGCCATCAGTGCTTTGGAAATGCGTCCGTTTACCAGCATGTCCTCCATCCACAAAGGCGAAATGACTTATATCAACAATTCCAAAGGTGTGGACTGCGATGCAACGAAAGCCCTTGATTACAGCACAGCAGAACTAAAAATGCGTGTCAAGATCATGCAGTTTGCCAATGCACTCAAAACAACTGTCCCCGGATTCGAGGAGTCCTATATCAACTGGGCAGCGATCCAACTGGGTGTCCGTGCCAGTAAGATCACCATCTGCGATCACATGATCTCGCTGGATGAAATTACATCTGCGACTCGTTTTGAAGATGAGATTGGTCTGTTCGGCTTTGAGGACCTGATGAACTACAAGCATCCGGAATGTGAGATCAAAGACCCCGGCTTTTACGGTTTTCCTTACCGGATGCTGCTGCCAAAGGGCTGCGATAACCTGCTGATGGCAGGACGCTGTGTCACTACTGATATCAAAGCACATATGTCTACCCGGAATGTTCCCGGCTGTCAGGTCATGGGGCAGGGTGCTGGCGTTGCCGCTGCCCTTTGCGCCAAAAAGGACTGCACTACCAGAGAACTTTCCTATCCTGTCCTGCGGGATGCTCTTTTAGCGCAGGGTGTCATTTTGGAGTAAAACAGATGAAAATCGTTATATTAGATGGCTATACCGAAAATCCGGGTGACCTGAGTTGGGCTCCACTGGAAGCTCTTGGAGAACTGACCGTTTATGACCGGACGAACGTAAAGGATGAGACCGAGATCATTCGGCGTATTGGTGACGCAGAAATCGTTCTGACCAACAAGACCCCCATCTCCAGAAGCACATTAACAGCCTGCCCTAGTATTTGTTTTATCGCCGTTCTTGCGACCGGGTATAATGTTGTGGATGTCGATGCCGCAAAGGAAGTCGGTATTCCGGTTTCTAATGTTCCGGGCTACGGAACGGCTTCTGTCGGACAATTTTCGATTGCTCTGTTACTGGAGATCTGCCACCACATCGGTCATCATGATGATACTGTCCACAGCGGTCAATGGTCCGCTTGTCCCGATTGGTGTTATTGGGATGCCCCTTTAATTGAGCTCAGCGGCAAAACCATGGGAATCATCGGATTTGGCCGGATCGGACAAGCCACCGGGAGAATTGCAAAATCGCTTGGGATGAAAGTTTTGGCATCCGGCAGCCGCCCGACTGAATCCGGACGTGAAATAGCCGAATATGTAGCTCTGGACACGCTACTTGCTTCCAGTGATGTCATTGCACTTCATTGCCCACTATTTCCGGAAACTGAGCACATCATCAATCGAGACAGCATTGCAAAAATGAAGGATGGTGTGATCCTTATAAACAGCTCTCGTGGCCAGTTGATTGCAGAGCAGGATCTTGCAGATGCCCTTAACTGCGGTAAAGTTTTTGCTGCCGGCCTTGACGTTGTATCAACTGAGCCGATTCAACCGGACAATCCGCTTCTCAAAGCCAAAAACTGCATTATTACGCCTCATATCTCATGGGCTCCTAAAGAAAGCCGTCAACGAATCATGGATGCTACGGTGCAAAATATCAAGTCTTATCTGACCCATGACCTTATCAATGTTGTCAATGACCTTTGAAACTTTATAAGTCCTAAAGTCCAGCGAGTTGTTGAGCAATCGCTGAAAAACATTGCACAAAACCCAGAATCTTTTCAGAGTCCAACGGCTCAAAAAAATTCTGGGTTTCTATTTTGTTCTATCTGATCTTACAATCGTTACAGGCGATCTTCTGACAAGTCAGTTCATCTTTCCGCCATCGGTATACAGATCCAAACGGGTGACTATGAGTTTTTCACCCACCATTTTAAAGTGGTTGAACTCTGTAGCCATCATCGTAAAGGTGGGGGCATTTTCCATACCTTTCGGTGTCAGGTACATCTCATAGACAAACGCCACCGTATCTCCATCCGCAATAGCCTGGAGCAAGGGTCTCATTTCTATCGTGCAGCGATCCCGCTGGTATTTCATGCTTGTACGGTAATCACAATATTTTTGCTCGCCGCCAATGGCGTTGATGATAGCCTGCGGAGCGTAGAGACTGTCGGCGCACTGGAGCCATCCTTCATAATCCGGTCTCCAAGTGCCCCACCAGTCATAACCACGCTATCTGCTGTTGTCCGCATATTTCTTCATTGGCTTCCAAATCGTCAGCCTTATCAAAACCGCATTCTTATTTTACGAAGTGATACAATCGCACTGCCTGCTCCGGAACGGTGCAGTACAAGGGTTTGGGATTTCCCAACAAGCATTTTGCAACGCAAAAAGTGTTTTTGTATAGACGAAAACATTGCTTGCTACAACTGTGAAGCCTCTCAATGCGCTCCCCAGTTTTGAAAATCATCCTGTATGCCAGACCGTCCGTTTTCAAGTTTAACTTGAAGCGGACGGTTATTTTTGTGTAAAACGAAATGCACACAGCTAAAGCAAGTTGTATGCAAAAGCGGAGGCGATACTTCCGGTTTTTTATGTCTAAACCGGAGGTGCGACCTCCTGAAAATTCAACGAGATTTCTGCTATGATAAAAGCGATCCAGTGGTTAGCCGGAACTAAAGCTTCCGGTTTTTGCCCCTAAAAGCCGAAAAAAGACCTCAAAACCGGAACGAATAGTTCCTGTTCAGCAGCAAAAGGATACGGTATACTTATCTTACGCACCCGGCACGATGTCCGATTTTCAAGAGAATTCAGAATAAAATCCACGCAAAACCGGACCTGTCAGGTCCTAAAAATTCTTTTGAAAGTGTGATAAGCTACCAGCAAGACACCAATTGAACCTTGAAAACCGAATGACCGTCTGCATGGGATACCCGGCCATGACCCCCAAGTGTGAGAGCCGGAAAACGCCGCTGGAAAGGGGCAGGAAATCCATGCAGAGAGAACGGCGTAAGAACAATGATATTCTATTTCATTTCAGAAAGGATGATTTGCCTATGACAAGACTGAGCCAACTTAAAATTGACCCGGAGTTCCAGAAACAAATCAACCCTCCGTCGTTTGAGGAAACCCACCAACTGGAAATGAACATCCTCAAGGAGGAACGTGTACTGAATCCGATCATCACGTGGAACGGCTACATTGTTGACGGACACACGCGCTATCAAGTCCTTCGGAAATATCCGTTCATTCCATTTGAAGTCATCGAAAAAGAATTTTCCAGCCGCTATGAAGCACTCGTATGGATCTGTAAAAATCAGCTTGGGCGGCGAAACCTGACCCCAGAACAGAAAAAATTCCTAATCGGAAAGCAGGCAGAAGCGGAAAAGCGAATCAAATCGTTTCACGGCAATCAGTATACTTTGGCATCTGAAAGTGGTCTGGTTCAAAATGAACCAGACCGCACAAAGCACGGTTCACGGTCGAAGGTCGCTGCGGAACATGGAACATCCGAAAGTTATGTTTACCGTGCAGAGCAATTTGCAAAAGGTGTGGAAGCAGCGGAGGAAGCAGTGCCCGGAGTGCAGGAAGAAATTCTGAGTGGAAAGATCCGGGCAACCGACCGTGAAATTTCCTCGATTGCAAAGGTTCCAAAGGAAAAGCGTCCCGAAGTTGTGGCAGAGCTGCGTAAGCCTAAAGCCGAACGGGATTCCAGTATCACGGATTCGTATTCTTCGCCTTCAAAGGACAATGCGTTTATAACGACCTTCAAGCAAGACATTCAGGGTCGTAAAAAAGGACTCAACAAGGAAGAAAAACAGAATCTCAAGGATGCCGTCAAGAGCATCTATTCACCTCGCCGTTTGGCAGATGGCGAAGCCATGATGTGCGAGATTCAGGGAGCGCAGGAGGATTTTGTCCGGCGGTGGGAAATGTGTTTTCGTGAATACCCCGATATTCTTACCGAACCGAAGAACAATGAGAAGCTGCTGATTTTTATCGACCGTGCCAGCCGGTATCTTCAGATGGTAAAAGATCGTCTGAACAATGATGGAAACCTGAACTCTCAAATAGTCTAGCACGAATTCAGATGTAAAAACGGAGGTGAATGCAATTTCGGATTATTTGAGACCCAATATGCCACTGCCGCAGTATCTGCCCTATGCCCGATTTTTGTTGGATGCCGATTTAAGTCATACGGCAAAAATACTCTACACACTCTTGCTCGACCGTGCTACACTCTCCCAGAAAAACAACTGGGTGGACGATCGGGGACGCATTTATGTGATCTATCCGCTTTCCAATCTGGCGAAGGATTTAGGGTGCTGCGTTTCCAGCGTGACACGCGCCTTTACAGAATTGGAAAAAACTGACCTTGTCGAACGAGTGTCGAACGAGTGCGCTACGGCTTTTCCAAGCCCAGCCACATTCTGCTCAAAGTTCCGCATACTGTGCAGAATTGCGCAGTCACAGTATGCACCAGCGCACAAGCTGACTGTGCAGAAACGCACAGTATGATTGCGCAAAAATGCACACCTAACCAACGTAATAAGAACAACCTGAAAGATAACCACCTAGTAAGAACCAATGGCACTCGTTTGATGTTCGGAGAATATCGAAATGTTTTTCTGACGGAAAAAGACTACAAGCGGCTCAAAGCCGATTTTTCCGGGCTGGATGATCTGATCGAACAGCTTTCAGCTTATATCCAGTCTACCGGCAAAAAGTACTCTGATCATGCCGCTACCCTGCGCATCTGGGCGAAACGGCAAAAGTTAGAACAAAAGCAAACACCGGGTATCCCGGACTACACATTCAAGAAAGGAGAAAGCCTATAAAGACGATC
>OOCM01000943.1_pt1 | contig 25424 bp, 22 predicted proteins | sample 1671111 | NCBI WGS metagenome assembly OOCM01 (sample SAMN06348123, study PRJEB24527) | human gut metagenome | biome: human gut; feature: ankylosing spondylitis patient; material: feces | host: Homo sapiens | place: China | collected 2015-10 | reverse complement strand
GTATAATGGGTATTCGCTGACAACCCATATAGTGATAAAATTAAAAATGCGTAACCCATTTAGTGATAAGAAAAATAGATAGTAACATATTTAGTTTAACCATCCTAAAGGTGACAACTTTTTCACGTATAAGACAATCAATAATTATGAATAAGATGGGAAAGCGGTTGTCATGAACGTAATACGAGGAAAGTTCGTGTAAAAAAATGCAAGTATACGAGGAAAGTTCGTGTAAAAAAGTGTTGTAAACATTTGGAAGATCGTGTAAAAAAGTGTATCTTTGCAACCGACAGAGCTGTTTAAACATCATAACAGCAAGTCATTAACATCATTAACAACTTCAAAATGTATGTAAGGATGAAAAGAACGATCATAGAACAATTAAAAGCATGGAAAGAGAGCCTTTACAGAAAGCCCTTAATCTTATCAGGAGCAAGACAAGTAGGCAAGACTTATATCCTCCAGGAGTTTGGGAAACAGGAATATGACCACGTTGCCTACATCAACTGTGATGGAAACTCTGAGATTGCCAACATATTTGCAGAAGATTATGATATGAAGCGAGTCCTAATGGTTATCGGAGCCATTAGCAAACAGCCTATAATCCCTGGCAAAACGCTTATTATTCTGGATGAAATACAAGAACTTCACAAGGGACTTTCCTCGCTGAAGTATTTCTGTGAAAACGCACCAGAATACCATGTGGCTGTAGCAGGTTCACTTTTAGGCGTTGCCATGCACCAAGGAGAATCCGCCCCAGTGGGAAAGGTTGATATCATTCGACTCTACCCTATGTCTTTCGAAGAGTTTCTTATGGCAAAAGACGAAGAACAGTTGCTGAACATATTGAAAAGTAAAGACTGGAAGACCATCACATTACTTCATGATAAACTCATCAAGATATTAAGAGAATATTATTTTGTAGGGGGAATGCCTGAGGCTGTGAAAACTTATCTTGCAACTAACGATGCAAATCTCGTCAGACAGGTTCAGAACAACATTCTCACCATTTATCGTAGTGACATGTCGAAGCATGTCAGCCCAAATGAAGCCACTCGCATCAGCATGGTTTGGCAATCCATCCCTTCCCAGCTTGCTAAGGAAAACAAGAAGTTCATCTATGGAGCGGTGAGAAGCGGAGCACGAGCCAAGGATTTTGAGATGGCAATACAATGGCTGGTGGATGCAGGTCTCACCTATCGCATTTCCCGAGTAAGAGAAGTTGGAATGCCTTTGAAGTTTTACGAAGACCTCAATGCCTTCAAGCTGTTTCTCCTGGATGTCGGCCTCCTGGGTGCGCTGAGCGAGATGGAACCTGCCCAAATGCTCATCTCCAACAAAGCCATGACGGAGAGCAAGGGGGCGTTCACGGAAAACTACGTCCTTACCCAGCTATTATGTCAACAGGACATTTACACCTATTATTATAGTAGGGAAGACGCTCGCTTGGAGATAGACTTCCTTGCCCAGCACCAAGGGGTGATAACTCCGATAGAGGTAAAAGCGGAAGAGAACCTGCGTTCCAAGTCACTTCGCGCCTTCTTTGACGCCCATCCCGACTTGCGAGCCATCCGCTTCTCCATGTCGCCATACAAGGAGCAAGAGTGGATGAAGAATGTTCCATTGTACGGGGTAGAGGAGAGTTTCTAGGAACTCTTCTCACAATACTCCCTGAACTTTGCCTTAGTCATGGCAATACCAATGAGTCTATTAGATAACGCAACAATAACAACAAAATAAAAAAATATGCTACAACGAGACTATATACAGCGGTTGATTCGCGAGTTTATGGCGGCACTCGAAAGAATGCTCGAAAAGAAAGAGGTGGAGGTGAGACGTGAGAAGATTAAGGAACTCTACAATCAATACGTAGGTCCTTACGCCTTCTACAGCATCGCCACCATCGAGGATGTGATGAAGGCGATGGCAGGAATCGACGACGAGGAGAAGCGACTCTCCAAGATGGACATGCTTGCCGAACTCTACTATCACGAGGCGGATACCGTGGGACAGCCCACAAGAGACGAACTCCTGAACAAGGCTTTCATGCTCTTCGATTATGTGGAAACCCACGGAGATACCTTCTCCATCGAACGCCGCAACAAAATGGCACAAATCAAACAGAAGATTGGAGATGCACTCAAATAAAGAGTGCATCCTCCTTATATTTTTAGGATAACAAAAACTAATCATAAAGTTCAATGGTCAAAACTCAAAGTTCAAAGTCTACTAATGACATGACTGTAGGCTCGCCTTTGCGAGCCATCATCAAATTTGCGATTCCACTTATCTTGGGTTACATCCTTCAGCAGATGTATCTCATTATCGATGCCGCCATCGTGGGAAGATGGATTGGCGTGGGAGCTCTTGCGGCAGTAGGCGCATCCAGCTCCATCATGTTCCTCATCATGGGCTTCTGCAACGGCTCCTGTGCTGGTTTTGCCATCCCTATCGCCCAGGCTTTCGGCGCCAAGGATTATGCCAAGATGCGGGCTTACGTGAGCAACAGCATCCGTATCGCCGTGGTGTTTGCCGTGGTCATCACCTTCCTTTCCTGCATCTTCTGCGGAAAGATTCTGCACCTGGTGAATACGCCGAAGGAGGTGTTCGATGATGCCTACATCTTCCTGATGCTGCAGTTTGCGGCAATTCCTTTCACTATCGCCTACAATCTGCTCTCCGGTCAGATCCGTGCTCTGGGCAACTCGAAACAGCCTTTCTATTTCCTCATCACAGCTTCCGTTATCAACATTATTCTAGATGGCATTCTGATTCTCGGTATGGGGTTAGGTGTAGAGGGAGCAGGTATTGCCACTTGGCTTTCACAGGGAATTTCCGTGCTGCTCTGTATCTGGTTTATCAAAAAGAAAATGCAGATTCTGATTCCGAAGGGTGAGGAAAGGAAATTTGATAATAAAAAGGTAAGCATTCTGCTGAACAACGGCGTTCCGATGGGTCTGCAGTTCTCGATTACCGCTATCGGTCTCATCATGCTCCAGAGTGCCAACAACGCTCTGGGAACGGTTTATGTGGCTGCATTTACTGCCTCTATGCGCATCAAATATCTCTTTACCTGCGTATTCGAGAACATTGGAGTGGCGATGGCTACCTATTGCGGTCAGAACCTGGGAGCCAGGAAGTTGGATAGAATCGGTCAGGGCGTAAGGGCTTCCATCAGGATGATGCTGGTTTATTTCGTCTTCACCTTCCTGCTCATCTATCCGTTTGCCGACGAGATGATGATGCTCTTCGTGGATAAGGGCGAGGCGGAGGTGGTGACTTATGCTGCCCAGTTTATGCGCATAGCCAACTATTTCTATCCTTGTCTGGGCTTGCTCACCATCCTGAGATACAGCATCCAGGGCCTGGGTTACAGCAATCTCTCGATGCTGAGTGGCGTGATGGAAATGATAGCGAGATGCGGTGTGAGTCTCTGGCTGGTGCCTGCCCTGGCTTGGACGGGTGTCTGCTTCGGCGACCCTGTAGCGTGGGTCATGGCAGATCTCTTCCTCATTCCCGCCTTCCTGTGGCTTTATAAGCATCTGAAGAAGGAGCAAGTCCGATAGGGTATTTTTGACGTTTTAAAAATTTGCATTAAAAAATATTCTGCTAAGGGTTAGGAAAATGAAAATTCGATTGTAATATAGGCAAAAGAAAAGAAAATAAAGTAATGCAAATAAACAAAGAAACGATAGAACAGCTCTTCCGGCAGCATTATCTGAGGATGTACCAATTGGCCAGGGTACTTCTGAAGGATGATGCAACCAGCAAGGATGTGGTGAGCGAAGTCTTTGCCGATGTGCTCGACGGAAAGACTCAACTGGGTCTTGATAACGAGACAATAGCCAGCAATTCGCCCCTGCCTTCCGCCAACGCCGGGAGCTACCTTCTGGTGTGTGTGCGCCATAAATGCCTCAACCTGTTGAGCCGACAGAAGATGAAAGACCGGGTTCATCATCTTCTGAAAGCCGATACTTCGCCTTCGATAGCTCCCCTGGAAGCGACGATTGCCGAAATAGACAGGGAGACCGAAAAGTACGAGGCAATTCAGGCTTATATGAATGCTGAGCTCACGCCACAAACCCGCAAGGTACTCGATCTCCGCTTTCGGCAGAAACTGAAATATCGGGAGATTGCTACGGAATTGGGCATCAGCGAAGTGGCAGTTTATAAGCATCTGGCGCAAGGCATCAGAAAATTAAAGCAAAAGTTTAACCCTTAGCAGATTTATTATGGACAAGTTTGAAAAAATACTGGATATCATCGACCATCAGGAGAAGTATTCTGATGAGGAGATTCGTGAAATATTGCAGGATGAGGAATGCCGAAAGCTCTATCAGACGATGGTGGAAGTGGATTCTGCACTTGAAAGCCCCTCTCCTATTATTAATGTAGATGAGGAATGGGAGAAATTCAGCCAGAAACATCAACTTCAGGAAGTATCCCATCCTATAACTTCCTGGCGTAAACTGGCAGCATCCATCGCCGGCTTTGTCTTGATTTCGGGTATTGCCTTTGCCGCAATCCATACTTACATCAAGCGCAGCCAGGAACCTACCCAGGTAACGGCTGATACTCATCCGGAAGTCATAAAATCAGATTCCGCAAAGCAGGTAGCAGGAAAGGATTCCCTGACTCATCCGAAACCAGAAAAGCCAGCCATTCACAAGACTTTCGAGAATGTGGCTTTCGAGAAGATGCTTTCTGAAATTGCTTCTTATTATGATTTACAAGTGAAGTTTGAGAATAACGAGGACAAGACCCTCCGCCTCTATTACGAATGGAACAGTCATTCGAACATCGAGAACATCGTAAAAGAACTGAACCAATTCGAGAATGTAAACATCGAATTGCAACAAAACGAGCTGATTGTAAAATAACAAATAAAAAGCAACATCATTATGAGAAGATTTTCAGCCATCATATTCCTGCTGTGCACGTTCGCCCTGGCGATGAGCGCACAGCACATCCAGCGCAACTATCACAACCGCAGCATGTCGGACGTCCTCATCGACCTCGACAAGGCTTCCAAGCGCTATAAAATCAGCTTCATCTACAACGAACTGGAGGATTTCACAGTTACCCAGAACGTGAAGACAGCCAATATTCCCGATGCCATCCGCAAGGTAATCGGTTTCTATCCGATGCAGATGACCGTAGGTGACAGCCTCATCACGGTAGAATGCATGCGCAAGAGCGAGCGCAAGCTGATAGGCAGACTGATAGACAATCACAATCTTCCTGTAGAATTCGCCAATATCCAGCTGCTCAACCCGAAGGATTCCTCCTTTCTCTGTGGAGGCGTGAGCAACGCCAATGGCGATTTCGTCATCCCCTGCCAGCAGAAGCAGGTCCTCATGAAGGTTTCGTTCGTAGGCTACAAGACGATTTGCAAGCTGGTACCTATTGCCCGTATCGGAAATGTGAAGATGCAGGCGAATTCATACCTGTTGAAAGGGGTGACCGTTGAAGCCGCAAGGGTTGTAGAAAAAGTAGATAGACAAATCATCTTCCCTACAAAAGAGCAGGTGAAAACGGCTTCCAATGGTTATGATCTGTTGGACAACTTGTCTTTGCCTACCATTATCATAAATCGAGCAGAACGCAAAGTTCTGTCATTAAAGGGCGGAGATGTGCAAATACGCATCAACGATGTCAAGGCTAGCATGCAAGATGTATTGGCTTTGCAGCCGGATGAAGTTACAAAGGTGGAATTCATCAATGTTCCAGGACTCAAATATGGAGACAGCAATCTGGATGCAGTCATCAACTACCAGGTCCGCCGACGCTATGCCGGTTATGTGGGTGGAGTTTCTACGATGCAAGGCACCAAGGCAGGTTTCAATAATAGCGACGGTTATTTCAAATACAATGTGAAGAAATCGGAATTCAGCCTCAACTACAGTTTCTCCTATCGCTCGGTAGAGGAACGAAGCTATGAGAGTCTCGGTACTTATCATCTGCCCACAGGAGAAACTCTACATCGCAATTATTTAGGTTATGATTCTCCGTTCCTCTACACCACCAATAATGTACAGTTGGGTTATAATCTTAGTGAGCCAGACAAATATACATTGAATGTACGGTTGAATTTCTACAATCACAACAGTCCTGTGAGAGGCATGAACCAGCTTTATCAGGAAAGCGGCAAGGCAAATCAATATCTGCAAAACAACAGAAAAATGCTGGAGCAGATTCCATCTCTGGACATTTATTATTCGCTCAACATGCCCCATGACCAGAACCTGGCTCTGAACCTGGTGGGTACTTACATCGGCACAGATTACCAATATCGTATGAGGGAATATACGTTCAACAAATCGCCGGATGAATCTGTAAAGAACGCTCCGCTGACCGATTACAGTTATGATGCAACTGGTAGAAAGCGCTCTCTTATTGGTGAAGGAACATACAGCAAGAACTGGAAACAGATGGCTTTATCGGTAGGTGGACAATATAATATCAGCCACACAGATAACATCTATGTGGGAAGCAGTAATGCTGATACGGAATTGAAGTACAGCAATCTCTATCTTTTCACCCAGCTACAGGGACAGCAGAAGTGGTTCAGTTATCAGGTGGGAGTTGGCGCAACCAGGTCTTCCATCCATCAGGGGGAGAACGGATACAGCAAATGGCTGTTTCGACCACAGGTAACTTTACAGGCAAAGGCTAGCGACCGTCTGAGTTTTAAATGGAGCAGCAAAATCACATCAGACATCCCAAGCCTTTCCGACTTGAGCGAGTTGCGCCAATATTCCAACAGCTTTGAGGCGCGTGACGGCAATAGCGGTCTGAAGCCATTTACCGGCTACAACAATACCTTGTCGGCTTCCTGGAACATTCCGCTGATGTCTGTGTACCTGGAGGGAAACTGGACGTATTACGACAAGCCTATAGCTACTTCTATCTTACCCGAAAAGCGGGAGGATGGCTCTTATCTCTTTGTGAGCAAACCTAAGAATCAGAAGAGTCATGATTACAAGCACCTGCTGTTGACTCCTGAAGTTCACCTCATCAAGGATCATCTGGATTTGAACCTTATGTGCGAGTATCAGAATGTCAAGACAAAGGGTTTGGATTATTCCCACGAGTTCAATTACTTCAGTTATGGAGCAGAAATTCGGTACATGACGGGCAATTGGAACATTGGCTATGGTGCCTATAAGGTGGAAAAGAGTTTTTGGGGAGAAAAGACAAACGGCGGAGAGCCGACCTCCAATCTTGCCGTAACCTACAGTTATAAGAACTGGCAGTTTGGCGTTCTCGGATTATTCGTATTCTATCCTCATGGCTGCGTGTATAAGGATGAACTTTTCAACAAGTATGTGCAGCAGAAGAACAAGGTACGCCTTGCTGACCAGGGCAACATGCTTGTCTTTACTGCCAGCTTCAACTTCAGCCATGGCCGCAGATACCATACAGGCAGCCGTAAGCTGAACAATAGCGATAGAGATAATGGTATCAGATAGAATTATTATATTTTCCTGAAATCACAAATAAGCAAAAGGCTGAACTTCCTAACCCGAAGTTCAGCCTTTTTGCATGTCATCAGTAATCCAAATACACATTTTATCGTTTATAGACGATAAAAATGTATCAATTCTATCGTTTATAGATGACAAGCATCATTTTTAGGGCAATTTTGCGCTGGGACGATTACCCTTCTAAGAGAAGAAAATAATATTTCTAGTTAGGAAAATAAAAATCTCTAACTGGGAAAATATTTAGGATGAAAATGACTCAAAACAGACAGCTGAGACTCACTTTCCGGTTTTTCCGGCTCTAAATCGGGCAATAGTCTCAGTTATCCCGTTTTTACTTGCATTTTTTAGGAGAACATGATTTTGTATTTCAGCAAGGTCTAAATCTACTTTAAAGCAAAAAACAAAGCAATTTTGAGGGTTTGGGAGACCTAAAAAGAATGCTTTTGTAAAATCTTTCGAATAATCTATAGGGCTGAGACCGAAAATGGGAAACCGCGAAACCTTCATAAGTCGTTGCTTTCTAGGGAATTAGATTATCGCCTCTTTTCCTTTTACTTGCTTCCATAGTCTCAGTCTCAGAGTCTCAGTTGTTTTTCAAGCACCCCTCTTCTTCTTATATACTTATATATTATATATATATTAATATATAATTAATTAATAATCAATAAGTTATAAAGATAAAAAAAGGGAGAGCGGAAGAATGGTACCCCCTTTATTTATAACTGAGACTCTGAGACTGAGACTCTCTGCTCATCCCGAACAAAAAAGCAGAAGTCTGCCAGCATCCCTGCCAGCAGACTCCTTTTCCATAAACCGAACCTAAATTTTACACTTTCTTTTTCTAGGAAATGCAATTACAATGTAAACCTAAATATAACCTATTACCTTGATGAAACTTCTAATACGCTTTTCTCTATTATAACGCTTTGCAAATGAATACCTTCTTAAGACTATTCAGCAACAGCCTGCTGCTCTACAGCCTTGTCCGCAACAGTCTGCTCTGTAGACTCCTGCTTGGCAGAATCCTCAACGCTAGCCTGAGAACTGATAGCTGTGCCTTCTACTGTTGAATCGGCTGGAGCTACTGTATCAACTGGAGCTACTTCAGAATTACCCATCATTTTGCTAGAAGCAAAAACATTACTTACTGAAACCATTACCATAGTTGCGATAGCTGCAAAAACGAACTTCTTCATAATCTTATCTTTTAAACTGTTATTACTAATATTGTTATTTACTTTCGTTGTGGATTCATTATCAAACCCGCTATTCATTATCACAAGATGCGTGCCAGAAAATGAGCAAATCGACAACTTCGCCTGATTATCAACCACTTATCATTTCCGTACCAAAAACAGAGAGTGGGGAAAATGGGGAATGAGTGGGGAAAAAATCCACAAAAAAATGGGGATTCCGTTCCAGATAACTTCCATTTTCCCCAAGAATAAGTTATATAACACAAAGGAGTAAAGAAGAAGGACAAACTAAAGATGCATACCCTCTTAAAATTAATTGGAAGAACTGGAATCTGGAAGAATTAGAAAACAGATGTTTAAACGAAAAATCGAGAAATATCTCAAAGAATGGAAAAGTGATGAGCACAAACACTCATTTTTCCCCTCTACATGGCTTTTCTGCTGAAAAACAAATAATCTTCGTTAAAATATCGGAATCCTAAGAATAATCCCGACAGAAATGATTAATTTTGCAAACAAAAACAGAATACTGTAGATAAATGCAGAAGATAACGCATAAGAGAATCAGAATTTCCTGGCTGCTGCTATTGGTTTACCTGCCGATGCTGCTGGTCATTACGTTTCACCATCATGGTGAAGCGCAGGGAACTCATGCAGATTTCTATTGTGCCGATTGCGCCCATCATGTTCATCACGACGGACATCTGATAGCCCTGCAGAATACCATGCACGACTGTGTGCTCTGCCAATTGCAAAGCACTCCTTATCTGGCTCCATCCCTCATGGTTTGGGTTGCCATCGCCGTGCTCCATCTCGCCCCTCGCCGTGCCTTCTGTTCTCCTTGCTTGTGCAGGGCGAAGGGGACAAAATCTACCCGTGCTCCACCTTATTCTTTGTTTTTATAAATAATTGAATATTAACAGAATAAGGTAACAAATAACATAATGAGAACAATATTGAAAGCAATATTGCTGATGAGTCTGTGCTCATCGGCAACAGCCCCTGCTATGGCTATAAACAGAGCAAATTATGATAAGAAGGACGCAAACATTCATGAAGAAGAGGCAAACGATTCTACCAGACACCAGCCTCTGACGGAATCGAGCGTGAAACTGAACGATGTGGTGGTTACGGGATTGACTGGCAGCCAGAAACTCAAGCAGTCGCCAGCACCCATCTCTTTCGTTTCTGCCCGCCAGCTCGAAATGCAGCCTTCTACCAACATCATCGATGCCATCGCTCATCAGCCAGGCGTTTCGCAGATTACCACGGGAAGCGGAATCTCCAAGCCCGTGATACGTGGATTGGGATTTAACCGTGTGGTCGTAATGAATGATGGAGTCAGACAGGAAGGACAGCAATGGGGCGATGAGCACGGAATAGAAATCGACCCGGCTTCGGTTCATTCTGTAGAGATTCTAAAAGGCCCTGCAAGTCTCATGTATGGATCGGATGCGATGGCAGGCGTCCTCATCTTCCACTCCGCTCCTACCCTTGCAAAGGGCGACATGAGAGCAAATTTCTCAACGGGTTATCAAACCAACAACGGACTTTTTGATTATTCGCTCAACTTTGCCGGCAACCAGGGCGGATTCGTATGGAACACCCGCTACAGCGGAAAGATGGCGCATGCCTACAAGAATAAATACGATGGTTATGTATTCGGTTCATCACTCAGAGAGCAGGCATTCTCGCAACTTCTCGGTTGGAACTACCGCCAAGGGCATTCGCATCTCACACTCGATTATTATCATCTCACTCCAGGCATCGTAGAGGGAGAAAGAGATGAGAAAACGGGCGAGCTGGAAATTCCGGAAGGCTACGATGCCAAGAGTTACGGCAAGCCGATGCCTTATCAGCAGATTCACCATTACAAGGCGGTGCTCGACAATTCCTGGTTCCTGGGCGACGGCAATCTGAAGTTCCTCCTGGGTTATCAGCAGAACCGCCGTCAGGAGTTTGAGGAGGAAGAGAATCCGAAGGAATGCGGACTCGATTTCATGCTCCATACCATGAATTACGACCTGCATTATCTCTCGCCGGAAATGAATGGATGGAAGTTCTCTACGGGCATCAACGGCATGTGGCAGCAGTCGATTAATAAAGGTTCTGAATTTCTGATTCCAGCCTATCATCTCTTCGATTATGGTGTATTTGCCACGGTGAGCAAGGAGATAGGCAAACTGAACCTGAGCGGCGGCATCAGATACGATCATCGCCATCTGCACAGCGAGGCTTTGAGAGAAGAGGATGATGCAGAATCGCATCGTTCTGAATCGAATGATTCATTCCGTTTTCAAGCCTTTAAGCGCAGCTTTGAGGGAGTAACCGGAAGCATCGGATTGGCTTATGAAATCCTGCCCGATTTCAATCTGAAGCTGAACCTGGCAAGAGGATTCCGTGCTCCAAACATCAGCGAATTAGCATCTAACGGTGTGCACGAGGGAACCCAGCGATACGAATTGGGAAATACCGGACTGAAGCCTGAGAACAGCTGGCAATTCGACCTTGGTTTGGACTATTCTTCGCCTATTATTTCGGCAGAGCTCTCGCTGTTTGCCAATCGCATTAACCATTACATCTACAGCGAGAAGTTGGCAGATGAGAACAATCAGCCTGTCCTCATCGACGACACGCCAGCCTATCAGTTTACTTCGGGCGACGCCCGCATTCTGGGTGGTGAGGCGAGCATAGACATCCATCCTGTGGAGCATCTGCATATCGGCAACACCTTCTCGTATGTCAACTCGGTTCAGTTGCATCGACCATCCGAATCAAAGTATCTGCCATTCACCCCAGCCCCTCGCTGGGTTTCGGATGTAAGGTATGAATTTGTCTGCGACGGCAAGACTTTCGACCATCTCTTCGTAAAGCTACAGATGGATTGCAATCTCCGCCAGAACCATTATTTCGCAGCCAACGATACGGAGACCGCTACGCCATCGTACACCTTATTAAATATGTATGCCGGTACCGACGTGAAGCTCCATGGCAAGCGCCTTCTCTCGCTCTATCTTTCGGGCGAGAACCTTGCCAACCGTGCTTACCAGAACCACCTGAGCCGTCTGAAGTATCTTGACGTAAACCAGGTTACAGGCAGAAGAGGCGTTTACAATATGGGCCGCAACTTCAGCATAAAGATAGTGGTTCCGATAGAGCTGTAACTCCCCTTTTAGGATAAGCAGTTCTTCATCAGGAATCAGAATTTTGAATAAACAAGTGCCGATAAGGATGCCAAAAGCTGCCGGAAAAGCAACTTTTGGCGCCATTATTGGCATTTTTTCGTCTAATTATTAGACAAACATTACCACTTTTCTATGATATTTCGTAACTTTGCACCATGATTAAGAAACAAGGAACGATATTGATTGTTGATGACAACCGCAACATTCTTACTACGGTGAGGATGCTGCTGGAACCCATATTCGATGGCATCATCACCATCGCCAGCCCTAACTCCATCCCAGCCAAGCTGAGAGAGGAGCATCCCGACGTGGTGCTGCTCGACATGAACTTCTCCAGCGGAATCAATTCGGGAAACGAGGGACTGTACTGGCTCAGGGAAATCAAGAGCCTCAGCCCGAAAACCGAGGTGGTGCTCTTTACCGCCTATGCCGACATCCAACTTGCCGTAACAGGCATCAAGGAAGGTGCCGCCGACTTCATCGTGAAGCCTTTTGAAAACGAGAAGATGATACGTACGCTGGTAGAGGCTAGGGATAAGAACAGGGCTGTGGATAACGTTATTAACAGGAATGGTGGAAAACCTGGTGGAAAAGATGCGCAAAGCGCTATGTATTGGGGAGATAGCGAAGTTATGAACAATTTGAGAAGTATTGTGGAAAAGGTTGCTGCAACCGATGCAAACATTCTCATTACGGGCGAAAACGGAACGGGTAAAGAGGTGTTAGCCAACGAGATACATCGTTTATCCACAAGATGTGGAAAGAAAATGCTGCCTGTGGATATGGGAGCCATTACGGAAACCCTTTTCGAGAGCGAACTTTTCGGTCATGTAAAGGGTGCCTTTACCGATGCCAAGGTGGATAAACCGGGCAAGTTTGAGCTTGCCGACGGCAGCACCATCTTCCTGGATGAGATAGGAAACCTATCCTACAGTCTTCAGGCAAAACTCCTTACCGCCCTGCAACGCAGAAGCATCGTAAGAGTGGGCGGAAGTAAGCAGATTCCCATCAACGTACGACTGGTTTGCGCCACCAACCGCAACCTGCAGCAGATGGTAAACGATGGCGAATTCAGAGAGGATCTGCTCTATCGCATCAATACCATCCATCTGGAATTGCCTGCCCTGAGACAGAGAAAATCAGACATCGTTCCGCTGGCAGAAAGATTCCTCCATCAATATGGCGATTTATATAATAAGTTGAATCTCCGTTTTTCGGAAGAGGCTGAGAAAAAACTTACCAGTTTGCCATGGTACGGAAACATCCGTGAACTTCAGCACGCCATCGAGAAAGCCGTGATTCTGTCTGATGGCGGAATGATTTCTGCCGAAGATATTGACGGCGGAAACCAGCAGAAAAGAGAGAAGCCCCTGGAAGAGGTTCAGACGCTCGACGAGATGGAAAGCCGAATGATAGAGAAAACCATCAGGGAATGTGAAGGGAATCTGTCGGTGGTAGCCGCAAGACTGGGCATTTCCCGCCAGACGCTTTATAATAAGATTAAGCGATACGGTTTGTAGAAGGAGTTAAGAAGTTAAGGAGTTAAGACAATAGCTTTAGTAATCATAAAGTTCAAAGCTCAAATCTCAAAGTTCAAAGTTTCTAGATGAATAATCAGTTAGCAATCATCGTTTTATTGGTGATTTTGGTAGTTCTAGTAGCAGTCAACATCTGGCTCTACCGCCACTATCGCCGGAACATCAAGAAGGTAACCTTCCTTTTTGATGCGATAGATAATGGGGATTTCTCCTTCAACTTTCCTACGGAGAAGAGGTTTAAGGAAGATAATATTCTACACCAGTCCCTCAACCGCATCAAGCTTTTCCTGCAGCATACGAGAGAGGAGCAGATGGATCGGGAGAAATATTACGAGCAGATTCTGAATGCGGTGGATACGGGAATCCTGGTGGTGGATAGCCACGACAACATCCTGCAGCATAACCAGGCTGCCCTCCGGTTGCTCGATACGGATGTGCTTACCCACATGAACCAGGTAAAAGGGAAACTGAAGGATGAACACTTGGCAAAGCATGAGACGCAAGCCATGCTGAAAGACAAGCACGTGCGCATCATCGCCCTGAGCGACGTGAGCCACGAGCTGAGCAATCAGGAGGTGGATTCTTGGATCAAGCTGATTCGAGTGCTGACCCATGAAATCATGAATACCATCACGCCGGTTACTTCGTTGAGCGAGACTCTGCTTACCCGGGTTACAGAGGATAAAGACCTGAAGCAAGGCTTGGAAACCATCCACAAAACAGGAACCGAACTGTTGGCTTTCGTCAACAACTATCGCCGTTTCACCCATGTTCCCCAGCCTCAGCCTGCTCTTTTCTATGTGGAGCCATTCCTGGAAAGAATGGCGTTGCTCTGCAACCACGAAGTAGAGATAGAAGTTTCTCCCAAGGATTTGCTGGTTTACGCCGACGAGAGCCTCCTCTCTCACGTAGTAACGAATCTTCTGAAGAATGCCGTAGAAGCTTTCAGGGAAAAGGACAGAGAAGACAAGCAGGAATGCCGCTCCGCAGATTTGCAATCCGCGGCAAGCAAGAAGGCATTTATCCGTCTCCAAGCCTACGCCAACGCCCAGGAATCCATCATCATCGACGTGAGCAACAACGCCGGTCTCATCCCCGAAGATGTAGCCTCCCACATTTTCATCCCGTTCTTCACCACGAAGCCGGAAGGAAGCGGAATCGGTCTCTCCCTCTCCCGCCAGATCATGCGAGTAAGCGGCGGCAGCCTCTCGCTCCATCAGGACAAGGCACAGGGAATCACCACCTTCCGCATCATCATTCCATAAAAAAGTATAATTTTGGGGAGGAAAGTTTGGCACTTTCGCTTTTTTACAATATCTTTGCCATTATAAAAGATTAAGCTTATGTCAACCGACGATAAGACCATATTAAAGATAAAAGATATAGCTAAATCTGCTATTCCTTCAGGAAGCAAGGCTATATTGTATGGATCAAGAGCGAGAGGTGATGCTCACAACGATTCAGACTGGGACATTCTTATCCTTTTAGATAAAGACAAACTGGAACAAACAGACTATGACAAAGTAAGTTACCCGTTTGTCTTGTTAGGTTGCGACCTCGGCACAGAAATCAATCCAATTCTTTACACAAAGAAAGAATGGGAATCGTATAACTTCACCCCTTTTTACGAGAATGTAAATCGAGACGGCATTAGTTTAATATAAAAGTTATGGATCAAGTAAACAAAGACACATTAATCAGTCTGCAAGTAGAAAAAGCCAAGCGATTTTTAACTCAAGCAGATGAAATGGTTGAACTAAAGCATTGGGATTTAGCAGCCAATCGCTATTATTATGCCTGCTTCCATGCCGTACAAGCTCTATTCATAGCAAAAGGTGTTAATGCCCACACTCATGCCGGCATTAACACCCAATTCAGTTTACACTTCGTAAAGACTGGTATCGTAGATATCGCTTATGGCAGTTTCCTCGCCCGTATGTTCCAGTTAAGGCAAAAAGCCGATTACAACTGCGCCTACGAAATTTCCGAAAATGACATTCTGGAAATTATTGGCTTATCACACGATTTTATAAAAACCATATTAAACTTAGTCAAATAATTACTGATTGCCCTCCGCCACAATCTGTCCATCAAACAGGCGGATGGTGCGATGGGCTATCTTGGCATCATGCTCATTATGCGTCACCATGACGATGGTGGTGCCCTCGTGGTTCAGCTCGGTAAGCAGATGCATCACCTCGGCTCCATTCTTGGAATCGAGGTTACCCGTAGGCTCATCGGCAAGGATGAGCTTCGGACCAAAGACCACGGCACGGGCGATAGCTACTCGCTGCTGCTGACCACCAGATAGCTGGTGAGGGAAGTGCTTGGCACGATGGCTGATGGCCATTCGCTTCATAATCGCCTGCACCTTTGCCTTGCGCTCTGCCTTCGGAATATTGAGGTAAGTAAGAGGAAGCTCGATGTTCTCCTCTACATTCAATTCATCTATCAGGTTGAAGCTCTGGAACACAAAACCGATTTCTCCCTTTCTCACATCCGTACGCTCCTTTTCCTTCAGGTTTGCCACCTCGTGATTACCCAGGAAATATTTTCCCGAAGTTGGGTTGTCGAGCAAACCGAGGATGTTGAGCAAGGTGGATTTGCCACAACCTGATGGTCCCATAATGGCAACAAACTCGCCGTCTTCTACTGTGAAAGATACGTTATTTAAAGCAATCGTCTCCACATCTTCTGTGCGGAATGACTTGCAAAGATTCTCTATTTTAAGCATTTTCTTATCTTTTTACTTTTTTACCTTTTTACTTTTTTACTTTTAATATTATTCATCCTTGAGATATTTCACCGGATTACTATTCGCCACTTTGTAGCAGTTGATGACAACGGAAAGCCCAATGATGACAAGCAAGATGATGGTAACGCCGATAAACAACAAAGGCGTCATCGTAATCTTCTCGCTGAACGACATCAGCCATTGTCTGGCTATCAGCCAAGCCCCCAAGTCGCCTACGATGATGCAAGGCAAAGCTATCTTCATAATGTCCTTCAGGAAGATGCGAAGAATATCCTTCACCTTCGCCCCGTTCACCTTTCTGATTGCAATCTCCTTGCGACGGCGGTTCACCTCATCACTCGTATAACCCACCAATCCGAAGAGGGCGATAATCATCGTCACAATGCCGGCAACCAGGATTCCGTTGCGGAAATTGAGCTGGGAAGCATACTGTGCCTTGAACTCGGATTCATAGTCGAGTACCGTCACCTTGTTGTTAGGATACATCGACTGCACCTTATTTCTCAACTCAGTTAAGGCGTCTTCCGTCAGATTATTGAACTTGACGAGCATATAAGGAGCCGTCCAAGGAGCATAGAAGTAAACGAAAGACATATTCTTGAACTCCGCATCCCAAGAAGTAACTGCTCCGTATTTGATATTCTTGACAACACCACAAATCGTCATCGTTTCATCCTCATTACAATGTGAAGAAATCCAAACTCGCTTGCCTACAGCCCCATCTTTCCAATGTCCGAGTGTAGTTAATCTCTTAGCCAAAGCCTCATCAATAATCACTTGACGAGAACTGTCATTACGTTCTGTAAAGAACGAACCTTGCACAAAGTCGATTCCCATCATTCTGAAATAGTTGTCATCCACTCCCCATGCATCATGGACAATCTGTAACGACTTTCTATCATCTGGCAACGACAAATTATTTCCATTTACCGCGTAGTTTTCCAACGGAACAGCACAAGTAGAGGCAACCTCCTTTACATCCGGCATACGCTTGATTTCAGACAAACATCGACTGCGTTGATCACCATTGATTGCATTCACATGTACGATAGCCACATTCTCATAATTGTAACCAGGATTCATATTCACCATCAAGCTATACTGTTGATTGACAACAAACAGCAAACTAAAGAGTAAGCCCGAAATAACGAACTGTACACCTAAAAGAGCTAACTTCCAACGGTTACGGTTTTCATTATATCCTCGGAATGCAATGGCAACGGGAATCTTATTGTAGAGCCAACCTGGAACCAATCCACCCACCAACAATACCAATAAACAGATGGAGACCAATATCCAACTGCCACGATTGAACACCAACGTACTTATTGGAGCAGAGAGGAAATTCTCGATTGTTCCCTTGCAAAGAAACACGAGAACAGCAGCAAGGATTACCGCCAACCCCACATGCACCAAAGCCTCGGAAAAGATAATGGCGTGAATATTCTTTGGTTCTGCACCATAACATTTTCGGACAGCCATCTCACGAGAGCGAGTCACGAGATTTCCTACGATGATAAGCAGATAGTTCATCACGGAAGTGAAGAGCAACACGAAAGCTATAATGCCTAAAATCCATCCCATCATCTTGATATAAGAATTCTGGGTAAACACCTCGCTGAGTATAGTAAATTCATAGTCAAGGGTGAATCCTGGCGTTTGAGTCGCCTCTGCAGTAAAATGGTCTTTCTTCATTTTTTTGATGTAAGGACGAAGTTCACTTATCTCATGTCCTTTCGCCAAACGGATGTAAGAGAAATAGTTGTCATTTCCCACCCATTGATTTCTGCCATCATAGCCCCAAAGGTCTCCTATACTGCATAAAGACACCAGAATTTGTCTGTTATGTAGAGATGCGCCCCAAGGAAAGCTCTCGAAGATGCCACCTATAGTGAATGTTTTGCCTGGATATTCAGGAATAGTAAAATGCTTGCCTACCACATTTCCTCCTATTTGCTCTGCCAATTTGGAATCAATCATGCAATATAGCGGACGAGATAAAGTTTCCTTTGCCTTTCCCATCAATATCTTTTGCGGGAAAATATCAAAGAAACAACTGTCTGCCATCAAAACGTTAGCCTCTATGCTGTTTTGATTTTCCAACTTGCATTGTTCTTTATCCATATCAACAAATCTTGTAGCAGCTTCTACCATTGGAGCATAATCCTTCACACCAGGGGCAATCGCTCCAGATGTCTGGTTAAAACTAAAAGGTTTACTACCATTGAAGCTTGGCATACTGCCCACTTCTGAAATCTGATATGTCCTTTCCCATCCTGGGAAATACGTATCGTAAGTCTGCTCGAAATAAATCTCGGCAATAATTACCGAACTGATTGCCAATCCGAGCGCCAGACACAATATCTTCACGAAATTGTGCTGGCCCCTTCGAGGCAGATTCTTGAATGCGTTAATAATATGTTTCATCGTATATTGTATATAAGGGCGTATGCCCCAATTTCACATTTCTAATTTCTCATTTCTAATTTAACATTAGAATTTCATTATCCTTATATGCTTCATAGCCACTAACGATAACCTGCTCGCCCGGCTCCAAGCCCTCAATCACCTCATAATACTGAGGATTCTGGCGACCGATGGTTATCTTTCGGCGATAAGCCTTCTTGCCACTCTTGTCTAATACGAAGATCCATTGACCACCCGTTACACTATAAAACGTGCCCTTAGGGATGATTATTGCCTGCTTCGACTGACCGAGCTGCAAATCTACATAATAAGTCTGACCGGTTCGGATATTGCCAGGGCGAACACCTTTGAAGATGAAGTCGATGCGGAACCTGCCATCTCTTACCTCGGGATAAACCTTGCGAACCTGCAGGAGATAATGCTTGCCATTCTGGTCGAAGGTGGCTGTAAGTCCCGGTTTTACCCGGTCGATGTAATGCTCATCTACCTGCGCCTGCACCTTGAAATCGCTGAGGTCGTTGATGACTCCTATCTTCTGTCCGGCAGAAATGCTCTGTCCCAGCTCCACATCGAGCAAACCGATTTCGCCCGAAATGGTGCTGCGGATGTTCAGTTTCTCCTTGCGCTGGCGAACCAGTTGCACATTCTTCTGCATGGCTTCCAGATTATCGCCCATCTGATCCATCTGCGAACGGCGGAGCTGTGCATCCTTCTTCAATCGCTTGCTGATGAGCGCATGCTTCTTGACGGCAAGGTCGTAATCTTCCTTAGCCTTCAGATACTCCTCGCGCGAATTGAGTTCTTCTTTGTGTAGCGCCTCCTGATGCTGATAGGAACGGCGCTTGGTAATGACATCCTGCGAAAGCGACAGTTCCTCGTTGCTATTGTTCAGACGGTCCTGCTCCATCGAAATCTGGGTGTTGCGAAGCATGTCCTGCTTTTCGGCAAGTTCGCTTTCGGCATTCAGAATCTCCAGGTCGAGATTCGAATTGCTCAGTTTCACGATTACATCGCCCTTGTTCACGTGGGCACCTTCATCCACCACTTTCTCCAGAACGATACCGCCTTCTTCGGAACTGATCTGCACCACGGAGATAGGAACCACCTGTCCATCCACCGAAACATAATCGTTGAACTGCGCCTTCTCCACGGTTCCGATGCTTAATCCCTTCCTATCCACCTTCAGGGTGGAAGAGAAATTGCCCAATCCCAACCAAATGAGGACTGCGATCAAAACCGCTCCTCCGCCAATCCATGCCCAATACTTGCGAGGCACGAGATATTTTTTCTTTTCTATCTTTATATCCATAATTTATCTTATTAAATTTTCTCCCTGATAATAACCTACTAACCTCTGTTTGATGATGAGCAGCATCTGCATCTGGAGTTCCTTGATTCTGCTTTCCAGAAGCGTCTGGGCTGCGGTATGAAGATCGAAGGTGGAAAGCATTCCTTCCTCAAACTTCCGGCTCGACATGTGATAGGCGAGCGAATCTGAGGCCACCTTCTTCTGCATCTGATGCAACTCCTTGGCGTAACCCTCTGCATCCATTACCGCCTGGGCTATCTGGTCGTGAAGCTTGCGACGGGTTTCCTCCAGGTTCACCTGTGCCAGTTGCCAGTCGTTGCGTGCCTTCTTCACGCTGTGCCATCGGTCGCTATTATAAATAGGTATGGAAAGGGTCAATGCGAGGTATTCGCCCTGGTTGTTGTGAAACTGCGAGGCAAACCCATCGTATTGCCCTTTCTGAGAGAGATTCTTATAATAGTTGGTAGAAATGCCACCACCGAGAGAGAGTGATGGCAGCAATCTGCCTTTTGCAATCTTGTAATCATACCGTGCCCGCTCTACTTCGTATTCTGCCGACTTCAAATCGGGAGAAATATGCTGGAAGGCCTGGTAAACGGTTTCGTAGTTTACTCCAGATTCAGAAACCTCTTTATTATCAGACGTTAACTTCAAATTCTGCTCCTCTTTAATCAGAATTTTCAGCTCTTCATCCACCGGAAAATTCATCGCGGATTTCAAGGCGAGCAGACTCTGTTTTGCCACATTCTCCTGATGCGTAAGATTGTATTCATCTTCTGCCACCTGCGATTCCATCTGCACCACATCCGGGCGTCCCTTCTCGCCCAGTTCATACAGACGCTTCATCTTCGCCAGCATCCGCTTGCTTTCGTTCAGTTTCTCGCTTGCTATCTGAATGCTAGCCTCAGCATAGGCAGCATCCACATATTTCTGCATCACGTCGATGGCTCGGTCGTCCTGAATCTTCTGCATCGCCGTGGCTGAATAATCCCGGCTCAGCTTAGCCTGCTTCAAGGCGTTGATGGTGGCGAAACCATCGAAGACATTCAGTTCGGCATAAAGCTGATAGTAGTTGTTGAATGTCGTTACATTATTATAAGTATTGGTTTCCGGGTCGATGTTTCGTCCCCAGGCATACTGTCCCTGCACGCCTCCCGTAACGGTAGGCAGGAATCCTGCCACAGCATGCTGGTAATCCTGCTTGCGTTGGCGGGCGTTTACCACCTCCCGCTTCACCTCCGTAGCGTGCTCCACGGCGTATTTCATGCAGTCGTCAAGGCTCCAGCTCTGTGCCGAGGCTCCAGCCGTCCAGACCAACCATCCTATCAATATTCCTATTCTTTTCATAATCTTCTTCATTTTGGCATGATAAGGACAAGAGCCGTGCCAAAACAGCATTTCTCCTGATAATCAAACCATTAAATAAAAACTCTCATTAAACAAACTGTCCAACAATTAGACACCACCGTCTAATTGTTGGACAGAAGCCGCAGATCAAAGCTGATCATTCATCGCATCCACCACTTGTCCATCAAACAGATTGATGATGCGACTGGCGTAGGTAGCATCGTGCTTGGAGTGCGTCACCATCACGATGGTGGTGCCCTCATCATTCAGTTCGCTGAGCAACTGCATCACCTCCATACCATTCTTGGAATCGAGGTTACCCGTAGGCTCATCGGCAAGGATGATGCTTGGCTTGCCCACCACGGCACGAGCTATCGCAACACGCTGCTGCTGACCTCCGGAGAGCTGATGAGGATAATGCTTGGCACGATGGCTCAGCTTCACCTTTCTCAGAATTTCGAGCACACGCTCCTTGCGCTCCGCCTTTCCCACTCCGAGGTATTTCAGCTGTAAATCCACATTCTCCTCAACGGTAAGTTCGTCGATAAGATTGAAGTTTTGGAACACGAAGCCGATGCGACCCTTGCGATAGGCGGTGCGCTCACGCTCCTTCAGATGACCCACTTCCTCATTATTCAACCAATACTTGCCTTCCGTAGGACTATCCAGCAAGCCCAGGATGTTCAGCAAGGTTGACTTGCCGCATCCCGAAGGCCCCATAATGGCGATAAACTCACCATCCTCTACTTCTATGTTTACGCCGTTCAGGGCGATAGTTTCCACCTCTTCCGTGCGGAATATTCTAGTTAAATTTTCTGTTCGTATCATCGTTAGAAATCTTTTTTATCGTTAGAAATCCTTTTAAAGTTTATGACTCATTATTCAGCCTTGATGCTGTCTATCGGATTCGACATCGCCGTACGCAGGGTGCAGCCGATAACCGAAACAAAGGCTATCAATAAGGTAAAGACGGCGCCAGCCAGCAACACCCACCAAGGGAAGGAGATGCGATGGACGAAATCCATAAGATAAGTCTGCATCAGCTTCACGCAGATAGGGATGGCGATGGCCACAGCCACCAGCGAACTGACAAGGAATCTCCTGGCCAGTTGCCAAGCCGCATCCCCAATCGAAGCGCCCATCACCTTGCGCAGGGCAATCTGGCGCTTCTGCTGGTTGCCGTAATAAACCGACATTCCGAAGAGCCCCAAGGCAGAAATCAGGATAGAGATGCTCATGAAGGTGATGATGAGCACCATCATATTGTGCTTGTCCTTGAGATTATTCTTCAAAGTATCATCCATATACTCCACCTGCATTTCCGCAGGAACGCCCATCAGTTCCTTAGCCACCTGCTTGCAGGTACTCCGGATAGCCTGCAGCGCCTGGGCATGATCGCTACGGGTTTTCACCAGAACTGTCCATCCACGCTGCTGCGGGGTAATGACTCCAATGGCATTATGCTCCGTTTTTTCATTCTCGCTCAGCGCATCTCCACTATGGTAATCGGCAATCACGCCACACACCTCGTATTCATGCTTTCCATCCTTCATTCTCATTCCGAACCAAGGCTTGTGGGCAGAAACGCCATAGGCACGCTTCGCATCTTCCGTTACCCAAATCTTTCCATAGGCTGGCTCGCAATACTGCTCAATCACCCTGACTCCCAGCATCTTCATCGCCGTGGAATCTACCATGAACATACGGAGCATTCCTATCAGTTTTTCATTGTCATCATGCACGCCATTTTCCCAGCTTCTGATAGGATTGGCGTTGCCGTAAGTTGCCTCTTCCACCTCTGGAAGCGCTTTCAGACGGTTTTTGAGAATAGACATCTTCTCCGGCGAACCATCCAAGGAAGAAATGATGGAAACAATATCCTTCGTCTGATAACCCAACGGCAAATCGGCAAGATGCTTCATCTGGAGCATCATCGTTATCGCCATCACTACCAGCGTGATACTGATGACGTTCTGGGCTATGATAAATATCTTGCTGAACCACATCTTGCTGCGCATGCGGATGGTTCCCTTCACCACATCTATCGGATTGAAACGGGAAACCACGATGGCAGGAAGGATTCCCGCAAAGATGGAGATGATGACGTAAGCCAACGGCAGGAACCACAGAAGGTCGAAGGAATGGAACAGGTCGATTTTCGTATCCAACATCGAATTGAACAGCGGGATGAATGCCCAGGAAATCAACAAGCCCAGCAGGAAGCAGACTGCCGTGAAGAGTGCCGACTCCTTGAGATAACGAAGCATCACGCCCCCGACCGATTCGCCCAGCAGTCTTCGGGTAGCCATTTCCTTCGCACGGTTGCCAATCTGAGCCACCGTAAGATTGATGTAGTTGAACAAGGCAGAAAGCAGCAGAACCAGCGCCACGACCAGGAGGATATTCACGAGAGAACGATTTCCATGCTTGAAAATCTCGACATCATCATCCGCAAAATGAATCTGGTCCCATCTCACAAACTGGCAGCCCCACATGAAGTCGGCTCCACCTGATTCCTTTTTCCACTCCTTCCAGTAGTTTATGTATTTGCCGAGCAAGGTCTGTCTCACCTTTTCGGGGTCGGCTTCCTTTGCCAGTCGCGCCACCGTAGTGCAGGAGCCAAACTGATTCATCGGCGGAGCCTCAGCTTCTATCAGTTTCATCGACACGAAAATATCGTATGGGTTAAGAAGGTCCTCACGGTCGAAATCCTCCATGATTCCCACCACCTTGAGTTGCAGCTTACCGCATTGGATGGTACGGCCGATAGGATTGGCGTTGCCGAAGGCTTTCTTGGCAAAAGATTCCGAAACCATTGCCTGATGAGCATCCGAAAGGAGATGATCAGGCGCACAACCGCGGCATTTGTAACCCATAAACTGGGAGAAGTTCGGGTCGATAGCCAAATATTTTGCCTCATAATACTGTCCATCTATCATGGCTCCCTGCGGAGCATAATATTCACCAAATCTTGTCCATCCCTTGATTTCCGGGATGGAAGGAAAGAACTCCTTGGCTATGCCCCAGGTCATTCCGAGATAATCGCCGGAACCTGCAACATAGAGTTCCTTCGCCAGTTTCTGATTCGTTCCCACACGATACTCTGCAGTAGCGTAGGAAACGAGAATCAGCACAAAAGCCAGTGCCACCGAGAGACCCAAGGCCTCTATGGTGGCATAAAGCTTGTTGCGTGATAAGAATTTCACATAACTTTTCATCATATACTCATTTATTTTTTGTTTCACTAAAATCAAACGATAAAGGAAGAATACCATCTCCCTATTTTCGTTAGTTGCTGCAAAGTTACGGCTTCTCCCGTTTTCTGCCAAGATTTCCGGCAGCCCGGAAGGTGGATTGTATGAATTTCATACACTCTATTGTATGATTATCACACAACAATCCCGTTTTTGTTTGTCGTTTCGGGAAAAAAGCGTACTTTTGCAAACAAAAAAATAAAAGATATGAAATACGGAACCCTTCTTGTCATCGACGATAATCCGTCGATACTCACGGCGCTGAAAATCTGTCTGGGCAATACGTTCGAACGGATTCTCACCCTGCCCCGCCCCGATACCGCCCCCACGCTGCTGCAACAGGAGCAGGTAGATCTCATCCTGCTCGACATGAACTTCTCACTCGGCGTAAACAGCGGACAGGACGGCTTGCTCTGGCTCCGCACCTTCCGCCGGCTCCACGCCCACATCCCCGTGGTGCTCATCACCGCCTTTGCCGACGTGCAGCTAGCCATCAAGGGATTGAAAAGCGGAGCCGCCGATTTCGTCACCAAGCCCTGGGATAATGACGAACTGATAAGGGTACTCAAGGATGCCATCGACAACAATACGGAAGTGGCAACCTTAGAAAATTTTGAGAACGATTACATCCGGAAGGTCGTGGATAAATGCCACGGCAATATCTCTCGTGCCGCCGAAATGCTCGGCATCACCCGACAAACCCTTTACGCAAAACTGAAGAGATGACTTTTGGAAAGGGAAGTTTAAGAAGTTAAGAGAAGTTAGGAGGAAGTTAAGAGACAAATGTATTAGAGCAATTTTATGATTATTATCAAGATTATATATTTAATAGGTGGAATCTGCTTCATCCTGGGCAGCCTCATCTATCTGTTCTTTCGCCATCAGCGAAGGCTGAAGGCGCGTGCTTTTCTGATGCGTGAGGCTGT